>Ga0082335_1001628_pt1 | contig 46069 bp, 46 predicted proteins | sample Subgrocontami58m_FD_72375 | JGI IMG/M metagenome (GOLD analysis project Ga0082335, IMG submission 72375) | Subsurface groundwater microbial communities from S. Glens Falls, New York, USA - GMW37 contaminated, 5.8 m (SPADES assembly) (version 2) ...
CTCCACGCACCCGTATCGAGCCGCAAGCGCCTTCGTCTCGCTGGTTCAGTGGTCACCGACCCCCGGCTCCCCTCCTCGCCCTTGGTTGCCGTGGAGTCCCGACGCTCCTGACCTGTCCCGTCAACTCTTAGTGAAACAAGCTCAATAGCAGCGTTTCTTGACCCCTTCCTGTGCGCCTCGTATACTGGCACCACATTTGCGCCTGCCTGCCGGACAGGCAGGCCTGAGGAGTGAGCATGCGTTACGTACGGTTTCGTGGACCCAATGGTGTGCGCTACGGGCAGGTCGAAGGCAATAACGTGAGAGAGATTAGAGGGAGTATTTTCCGCAAGTACCAGACCACAGACAGTGTGCATCCCCTCTCCGGCGTGAAGCTATTGGCCCCCTGTGAGCCGTCCAAAATGCTGGCGGCTGCGGTGAACTATAAGAGCCACCAGGGCGAACTCCCTGCGAACAAGGTGCCTCAGATGTTCTTTAAGACGCCCTCCTCCATCATTGGACAGGGCGACGACATTGTGCTGCCGCGACGGGCGGGTCGCGTGGATTACGAGGGCGAGCTGGTGGTGGTCATCGGGAGACGTTGCAGCAACGTGACCCGTCGCACCGCCATGAACTATGTCTTTGGCTATACCTGCGGCAACGATGTGAGCGCTCGCGAGTGGCAGACCGGCGACATGCAGTGGTGGCGCGCCAAATCTTCCGACACCTTCTCCTCCTTCGGCCCATGGATTGACACCGATATCGACGGCAGGAACGTGCGTCTCATCACCCGCCTCAATGACAAGATTGTCCAGGACACCAACACCAACCTCCTGGTGCACGACATACCGACCATGATCAGCTTCATCAGTCAGGTCATAACCCTGGAGGCGGGCGACATCATCTACACCGGCACCTCGGGCACCACGCAGCCGATGAAGCCCGGCGACGTGGTGGACGTAGAAGTCGAGGGCTTGGGAGTCCTCAAGAACCCGGTGGTTGCCCAGGGCCGCAAACGCTGATCGGATGGCGTTGGTCGAGCTTGTCGAGACCAATTCTTATCCTTCTTCCACAAGCCTGCCTGACGGTAGGCTTGGCTTGTCAAGAAGAACGAGCGAATCCATTAGGACAGATTCATTGAGATTGGGGGTCGCTTTCGCTGGCGGCCCCAACCATGCTATCGTTAAGCTGTCCTCCTGCAAGCGTGTGTCAAGCGTATGTGATGAAGATCTACGACATCAGCGTTCCCATTCGTCCAGGCATGCACACCTACCCCGGCGATGCCCAGGTGGAGGTGCAGCGCACCCTGGAGATTGGGGATGACTCCCACTATGCGCTCTCGCGGCTGGTCATGGGCAGCCACACCGGAACCCACATCGACCCGCCCGCCCACTTTTACCCAAGCGGGCTGACCGCGGACAAGGTCCCGCTGGACGTGCTCGTCGGCCCGGCCACGGTGGTGGAGATGTCTGAGGGCAAGGCGGTCAGCAGGGACTTTCTCGAAGCTCTACGCCTGCCTGAGCGAACTGAGCGAATCCTCTTCAAGACGACAAACGGCGCGCTCTGGGACAAGCCTACGTTTCAGCACCGCTTCGTCCACATAGATGAAGGCGCGGCCCGCTGGCTGGTGGAGCGCGGCGCTCGCCTGGTCGGCATCGACTACCTCTCCGCGGAGCAGTACGGCGCGCGCCAGCCCGCGACCCACTGGGCGTTGCTTGGCTCAGGAGTGATCATCCTGGAGGGTATCGACCTTCGAGATGTTCCGCCAGGCGACTATCTGCTCGCGTGCCTTCCCTTAAAGATAGAGGGGGGCGATGGTGCGCCGGCGCGGGCTGTGCTGATAGATGGTATGACCGTGAGGTAAGGAGTCTGACATGGCGGAACGAAAACTGAGAGTCGGCGTGATCGGCACAGGGTTTGGCACCATCGTCCACATCCCCGGCTACCAGAGCTGTCCCGACACCGAAGTGGTCGCCGTTTGCAGCGCGCGCAGAGAGCGGGCCGAGGAAGCGGCGGCGAAATTCGGCATTCCTCACGCTTTCACCGACTACCGTGAGATGGTGCGGATGCCGGAGCTTGACCTGATCAGCATCACCACGCCCCCTTTCGAACACCACCCCATGACCATGGCCGCCCTGGACGCCGGCAAACATGTCCTCTGTGAAAAGCCGATGGCCCTGAACGCGCGGGAATGCGGTGAGATGCTGGCCAAGGCGGAAGAGAAGGGACTCGTCCATATGATGGTGCACGAGTTCCGCTTTGCTCCCCAACGCGCCCATGTGTCAAAGCTCATCGCCGACGGCTACGTTGGCAAGCTGCGGCATGTGAACGTCACCTTGTATACCGGCGCCCGCGGCGGCTCGCTGGCGAACCCGGTCTATTCATGGGCTGCCCAGCGCAGTATGGGCGGGGGCATGCTCATGGCCCTCGGCTCCCACTACATCGATGCGCTCCGCCATTGGTTCGGCGACTATGCCGGCGTCTTCGGTCAGGTCTTCACCCACGTCCCAGAGCGCAGTGATCCGGCGGACAGAAGCAAGATCATCCTGACCGATGCCGATGATGCATTCGCCTTTCAGGCGACGTTCAAGGAGGGCGGCTGGGCCACCATGACTGCGAGCATGGCTGCTCCTTTTGGCCCCGGCGCACGCATAGAGATCTACGGTGCCGAGGGGACGCTGGTTGCCCCCCAACGCGGCTTCAATCCTGAGCCAGACGGCAAGATATACGGCGCGCGGGTCGGCGATAAGGAGCTGCGGGAGATCCCCGTCCCAACGGAGCTGCGACCCTTTGATGACCACCGCGATGACCGCCTTCTTCCCTTCCGCCTCCAGCTTGACCTGCTGGTAAACGCCATCCGCGCAAAGAAGCCCGTTGCTCCCACCTTCTATGACGGGTTGAAGGTGCAGGAGGTGCTGGACGGCATCTTGCAGTCAAACGATACCGGCGAGCTGGCCAATATTCCGTAAAGGCATTGTGATATGGAAGAAATGCACCGTATTTCAGAATTGGCTTCCTGGTATATGCGACGCCCCAATCCAGAACGGTATCAGGAAGGGTGGCGCCGCTACAAGAAGGGATGGGAAGTCCGTCTGTCCATAAAGAGTCTGGATGATGTAGAGATAGTGCGCGGCTTGTTAGTAGATATTGGTTTTAAACCAGGACGGCCGTTTCGCAAGCACACTCGATGGGTGCTGCCACTGTATGGGAAAAACACCGTCGAGCGGTTTTCGTCGCTTGTACAGCCTGCGGTGCAATAGGGAGCATATGGTAGGAAATCCAGACCGCCCGCAGATGCCGTCAGGCTACGGCATGTCCACCGATGGAGAGCATTTTCCCTGGAGCTGGGCGGAAGAGCGACTGGTCAGCTCCCGAAACTATTGGATTGCCACCACGCGACCCGATGGGCGGCCCCACGTCATGCCGGTGTGGGGTGTCTGGCTAGAGGGAAGCGTCATTTTCGGCACCGACCGCGGCTCTCGCAAGGCGCGCAATCTGGCGGCCAGCCCGGCGGTGGTGGTCCACCTGGAGAGCGGCAACGAGGCTGTCATCATCGAGGGTGTGGCCGAGGAGTTGGCCGATACGAGGATGCTCCAGGCAGCGGATGCAGCGTACAAAGCCAAGTACAGCCAGAGCCTCCTGGGCGCTCCCGGCGACGTGATCATCTATCAGGTCCGGCCGGCCGTTGCCTTCGCCTGGCAGGAGAGCGATTTCTTTCAGGCCACCCGCTGGCGGTTCTCCGCATTGTAGGGGCACAGCATGCTGTGCCCCTACGGTCTCGCGTGGATCCTATGCTTTCAAATACTTCTCGAACCAGGCCATGGCCTTTGCCCATCCGTCCCTTGCGGCCGCAGCGTTGTAGCTCTGGCCGGTGTCGTTGTGGAAGGCATGACTCGCGTTGGGGTAAATGATCTTTTCGAAAGTCTTGCCGTTCTTCGTCATCTCCGCTTCGATGGCTGGGATGCCGGCGTTGATGCGCTGGTCCAGCTCTCCGTAAAGCCCAAGCACCGCAGCCTTGATGTTCGCCACATCGGCCAGGTCACGAGGGTTGGGGCCGTAGAAGGGCACCGCCGCCTTGAGTTCAGGCAGTTTTGTGGCCACCCGCCAGGTGATACCGCCGCCAAAGCAGAACCCCATCATGCCCGCGCCATCCTTCCGCACATAAGGCAGCGTTTTCAAGTAGTTCCAGCCACTGGCAAAATCGCCAACCATCTGGGCCTCGTCCGCGTTGCCCAGGATGCCCGACACCTGCGCCGCGTCCACCTTGTCCGTGCCGCCCTGCCGCGAGATGAGGTCCACGCTCAGGCCCACGTAACCGGCCTTGGCCACGCGGCGCGTCACGTCTTTGATGTGTTCCAGCAGCCCGCGATTCTCGTGACACACCAGAACCGCCGAAAAAGGGCCGTTGCCCTGTGGTCGAGCCAGGTAACCCAGGATGGTCGCTCCCTGGCCGGGGAACTGCACGTCCTGAGCCTGGATGGCCGGATCGTTCGCCGCCACATTGGGCGTGCTGGGTGTCGCGGTGGGCGGAACCGCCGTACCTGTTGCGGCAGCGGTCGCGGCGGCCGTGGCTATTGGCGCCGGTGGTTGCTGCGGCCCGCACGCGGCAAGGATGCTGGTTGCCATAGCCATACTCCCTGAGACAGCGGCAATGCGCTGCAATGCCTGCCGGCGGGTCAGATGGCGCTCGATGTAGTCTTCGACAAACTCACTGATTAGGTATTCCTTCAGCTCCATGTTCGACCTCTCTACGAAAGTAGTCCTTGGAGCATATACGAATTCCAGTGCAGAACGGATTAATCCTGCATGCGTGTAACCGCATAAATGCGGGATAGAAGGGATGAAGGGAAAGCGGTCCACTGTCGCTGCAACAGTGACATCTTTATCCTTCGAACCAAGAGAGAAGCCCAATCATTTTTATAGCAGTTGGTCATGGCGTACTGCCACAGCCGCGAATGAAAATCTCGAAGCTATCACCCTCACCCTAGCCCTCTCTCCCTCAAGGGAGAGGGGATTTTCGAGGCAGTCTGACCGATTTGACGAGCACATCTAGCGCGTTGTCAGCAGCGAAATGTCTGGCCGATAAAGAGGTGTTTCCTGCCTGTTGTGACACCTTGTCATAAGGTATCTTGACAATATCATTATCAACTTATATACTGTCTCTAGGTCAAGTATTGGAGCGAGATAACCGTGGCTGGCAAAGACTTTTACGAAATAATCGGCGTGAAGCGCAGCGCCTCTGAGAAAGAGATCAAGCAGGCGTACAGACGCCTCGCGCGCAAGCATCATCCCGACGTGAACCCCGGTGACAAGAGCGCAGAGGAGCGCTTCAAAGAGATCAACAACGCCTTTGAAGTCCTCTCCGACCCCGAGAAGCGCAAGAAGTACGACCAGTTTGGCGAGAACTGGCAGCATGCCAACCAGATGAGCGATGCCTGGCCCGGCACCGGCGCGCGCGGGGGCGGAAACCACCGTGGCGCACGGACCGGCTTCGGGGGGTTCGGCGCGGGAGTAGACCTTGATGACCTGGTGGGCGGCATCTTCGGAGGTTTAGGCGGCGGGCGTTCACGTCCGCGTCGCGGCAAAGACGTGGAGCAGCCCACGGAGATCACGCTTGAAGAAGCCTCTCAAGGATCGACTCGCGTGGTTCAACTCCAAAAAGAGGAGACCTGCTCCGTCTGCCGTGGCGCCGGCAACATCGGCGGCGCCGCCTGCGCCACCTGCCGCGGCCTTGGCGTTCAGGTGAAAACTAAACGGCTGGAGGTCAAGATACCGGAAGGCGCGCGTGATGGCTCTCGCGTGCGCGTCGCTGGTGAGGGCCAGACCGGCTTTGGCGGCGGGCACAACGGAGACCTGCTGCTCGTTATCTCTGTTCGTCCGCACGACCGCTTCGAGCGCAAGGAGGACGACCTGCACGTTGACGTTTCCGTGCCTCTGGTCATTGCCATCCTCGGCGGCGAAGCGCAGATCACGACCCTACGCGGCGGCGCGATTGCCCTGAAGATACCGCCCGAAACCCAGAATGGCCAGGTCATCAGGCTGGCGGGTCTTGGCATGCCCAAGATCGGCAGTCCGACTACCAAGGGCGACCTCTACGCCCGGGTGAAGGTGGTGCTGCCCACAAGATTGACCGAGCAGCAGAAACGCCTCGTTGAAGAGCTGAAGGCGGCGCTCGCCGCAGCGTCGGTGTAATGAGCAAGAGGAGCTAGCCATGCAGTTTGGACAGGACGAGCCATGCTACGTCATCAGCGTTGCCGCGCGGCTGCTGGGGATGCACGTCCAGACCCTCCGTTACTACGAGCGTGCCGGCCTCATCGAGCCGTCCCGGTCGAGGGGCAACATCCGCCTCTACTCGGCGCAGGACATCGAGCGGCTGCGGGAGGTCAAGCGCCTCATGGACGACCTGGGCGTGAACCTGGCGGGCGCGGAGGTCATCCTCCGCATGCGGGACCGCATCGCACAGCTGGAGCGGGAGCGAGAGGCGCTGGTAAGCGAAGTGCAGCGACTGCGCGGGAGCAGGTAATGATCAAGGTACTGCAATGCCTGTAGAAGTTAACCTGCTTTGGACCCTTCTAACCAATCTCTTGAGTGGTTTAGTAGGAGCAGGTGTAGGTCTTGCTGGTGCGAGATGGTTCGAGGAAAGGCGTGAACGTCGGCAGAAAGCTGCTGCTTTAGCTGCGGTTCTCCATGAAATGGGCCTCTTGGGATCAACTCTGGAATATGCTGCCGATGGAAAAAGAATGAGACGGGTTTTGACTAAAGTCTACTGGGACAGATTCGGTCCTGACCTGGTTAATTATCTACCTCTCCCGTTATTCAAACTCATGTTTGTCTTGTATGAAGATGACTTTTACATGATCCAAGAAGCATACGCACGTATTACGTCTGAGCAGGGTGTGCCTGGAGATGAAGCAGGATTCATCAAAATGAAATTTGAATCAACTGCGTTTGCGACCAAATGGATTCAGGATCGCATCAATGAGCATTTCGAAGGGGGAAAGAAAAGAGTTATCCAACAACCCTCAGAGTTTAGTCGTCTTGTTCAGCGACTAGATGTTGATACAAGAAAATATCTGCAAGGTAAAGGATATTCTATCCCTCAGGATTTAAATCTACATGACCCGAACTTCCCGCTTGGTTAGAAATCGAGTCAGGATATGGCTATAGACGTAAACAAATCCACAGAACCGCCCCTGAACATTGAAATCTGGTGCAGGCGCAGCGGCAGGGCCGAGATCTGGGACGCACAGCAGGGCTGGGTGCTCAAAGAGCCCGTGATGGAGACGGTTCCGGACTCCCAGGGCAGAGGACTGACTTTCCTCGGACTGGATGTTCATCGTAATGTAGGTACTCAACCAAACAAGAAGGCTTGAAAGTTGGCTGAACTCGATAGGTACCAGAAGGCGGGGCTAGAAAAAGCCAGCCGATTTATTGAGACTGCACGCAACTGTCTAAGAGAAAGTGATTTCGAAAGTAGCGTATCGAGAGCATATTATTCAGTGTTTCACACGCTCAGCGCCCTTAAGCTTGATGCGGGAGGACAGGTGATTCAATATCCGATTCCATCACCACGAGTCTCCCATGACGAGTTGCGAAGACGGACTGTCCTATGGAATCAAGCATCGACCCGTCTGAGCGCAGCCGGCAGTTTAGAAAGAGGTAGAGGAGACTTCGGGAGGTCGCTTGAGGCATTATCAAGTTGGCGCAGAGAGGCAGACTACCAATCTGGACTTACTTCGCCTGAACGAGCGGCGAATTCTGTTCGGTTTGCAGAAAGCATATTGACCGTGGTAAAGGAGGCTCTCTCATGAATGCAGTACCTATTAGGCCGACACAAGAAGAGGTTATGGAAAGAGCAAAAGAAGTTAAGGAAAAGATCGAGGCTGCATTTCACGATGTGGATGTGGAATACGTCGACTGGATCACACTTAGCGGCGATTGGCCACACTGGCAAGCTCGTGGCTTTCCTCCAATAGGCTTTGGTGTAGATGCCTGTCTTCTCATACGGGGAGATTTGGAAACCACAGAAAAAGCTGCTTCACTGGCGGATGGCGAAGTTGCACGTCTCCTTGAAGAGACCAACGTTGTTATCCAGATACAAAGAACAAATGATGTCTGGTGCAAGAAAAAGGTACTGCTAGAAATCCACACCTTTGTACCTGGTGAGCCGCTTAAAAAGGGTCCTCTGTTCATTGCCCGGGAGCACCCGAAAGGTATCACTTTCCTCTGTCTCATGTCAGAACAACACGATCACGATTTCGGTCGACTTCAAGGGAAATATCGAGAGGCAAGTTAATCATGGTAATGCGACCAGATAGGTTTACAGAATCGGCCCAAGACCGAGAAATCTGGTGCAGGCGCAGCGGAAAGGCAGAAATCTGGGACGCGGAGCAGGGCTGGGTGCTCAAAGAGCCCGTGATGGAGACGGTTCCGGACTCCCAGGGCAGAGGACTCAAGTTCCTGTGTATGGTGGCTGCGCCGCACCAGCACCAGTGGGGCGACGTGCAGCCGTAACGAGACAACCCTGTCACCCTGAGCCCTTCGGGAACCTCAGGATAGACTCTGCGAAGGGTCTGCGGTGGAGGGGAAAACCACCCCGCCAGATGCTTCACGAACGTTCAGCATGACACAAACGAAGGAATACAACCGGGGGTAAAACATCATGGTAATGCGACCAGACAGGTTCACAGAATCGGCCCAGGAGGTCATCGCTATCTCCCAGGACGTGGTACGGCGCTTCCGCCACAACCAGTGGGATGTGGAGCACATCTTCATGGCCATGCTGGAGCAGAACGACGGCCTCACCTCCCAGATCATCCAGAAGCTGGGAGTCGACCCCGCGCTCGTGCGCCAGCGGGTCGAGACTGCCCTGAACGGCACGCCGAAAGTGGCCTATGAGAGCGGCCAGATTTACGCCACGCCCCGTATCGCCAGCCTCTTCCAGAACGCCGATGCCGAGGCCAACCGCCTCAAGGACGAGTACATCGGCGTGGAGCACCTGCTGGTGGCCGTGGCCGCGGAGCGCGGCGGCGAGTCCGCCCGCATCTTACAGGAGTTCGGCATCGACCAGGAGAAGATATACAGGGCTCTCCAGGACATCCGCGGCTCTGCTCGCGTCGATAACCCGCGGGCGGAGAGCAAGTATCGCGCTCTGGAAAAGTACAGCACCGACCTCACAGAGCTGGCTCGCAAGGGCAAGCTGGACCCGGTCATTGGCCGGGAGGACGCCGTTCGCCGCGTCATGCAGATTCTGACCCGCCGCACCAAGAACAACCCCGTCATCGTCGGCGAGGCGGGCGTCGGCAAGACCGCCATCGCGGAGGGCCTGGCCCAGAAGATCGTCTCCGGAGACGTGCCCGATATGCTCAAGGACCGCAAGGTCATCGCCCTGGACATGGGCGCGCTGGTGGCAGGCAGCAAGTTCCGCGGCGAGTTCGAGGAGCGGTTGAAGGCCGTCATGGACGAGATCAGGCGCGCGCAGGGCGAGATCATCCTCTTCATTGACGAGCTGCACACGGTGGTAGGCGCGGGCGCGGCCGAGGGCGCGCTGGACGCCAGCAACATGCTGAAGCCGGCCCTGGCCCGCGGCGAGCTCCAAGCCGTGGGCGCAACCACGCCCGACGAGTACCGTGAGCGCATCGAGAAGGACGCCGCCCTGGAGCGCCGCTTCCAGCCGGTCTGGCTGGAGGAGCCGGACGAAGAGACCGCCATCAAGATGGTCTACGGCGTCCGACCTCGCTACGAGGCCCACCACAAGGTTAAGATCGAGGACGGTGCGGTGGAGGCCTCAGTGCGTCTCAGCGCTCGCTATATCCCGGACCGCCATCTGCCCGACAAGGCCATCGACCTCATTGACGAGGCAGGGGCCAAGCTCCGCATCGACGCCCAGGACATGCCTCAGGAGCTGAAGGATTTGGAGCAGCGCATCAAGCAGCTCACCGACGAAGAAGAGGCCGCGGCACAGCGCCAGGAGTACGAGCAGGCTGCCCGCCTCAAGAGTGAGCGCCTCGCCCTGGACGAGCAGTATCAGGCCCAGAAGAACCAGTGGCAGCAGGAACGACACATCGATAACGTGGTGGACGCCGAGGACATCGCCCGCCTGGTAGCCCAGTGGACCGGTGTCCCCGTGGCCCGCCTGCTGGAAGGCGAGGGCGAGAAGCTGCTCCTCATGGAAGAGCGGTTGCACGAGCGGGTGATTGGCCAGGAGGAGGCGGTTGAGGCCATCTCCGACGCCATCCGCCGCTCTCGCGCCGGCCTGAACGACCCCAAGCGGCCCATCGGCAGCTTCATCTTCCTGGGCCCCACCGGCGTTGGGAAGACAGAGCTGGCACGCACCCTGGCGGAGTACCTCTTCGACGATGAAGACGCGATGGTGCGCATCGACATGTCGGAGTATATGGAAAAGCACACCGTCAGCCGCCTCATCGGCGCGCCGCCGGGCTACATCGGCTACGAGGAGGGCGGCCAGCTCACCGAAGCGGTGCGACGCCGTCCCTACCGGGTCATCCTCTTCGACGAGATCGAGAAGGCCCACCCGGACGTGTTCAACATCCTGCTCCAGATCCTGGAGGACGGCCGCCTGACCGACGGGCACGGCCACACCGTGGACTTTCGCAATACCGTCATCATCATGACCAGCAACCTGGGCACCGGCGAGCTGGGGCGGGAGGCCATCGGCTTCTCCCGCAAGCGGGAGGACCGGGACGAGGAGCGGCGGCTGCGTGCCTCAATTGAGGCCGCGCTGAAGCAGGCCTTCCGACCCGAGTTCCTGAACCGCATCGACGAGATCATCATCTTCCACTCGCTGACGGAGGAGCAGATCACGAGCATCGTCGACCTTCAGGTCAAGGCCGTGGCCGAGCGCATGGCGGAGCACGGCATCGCCATCCATCTCACCGCCGCCGCCAAGGCCTGGTTGGCCCACGAGGGCTACGACCGCAACTTCGGCGCTCGGCCCCTGCGGCGCACGGTGCAGCGTTTCGTGGAGAACCCCATCAGCAAGGAGCTGCTGGCCAGCCGCTACCAGGAGGGCGACACCGTCCTGGTGGACGCAAACGATGACGGGCTGACCTTCGCGAGAGAGGGCGCAACTGTGGGTGTGGGGGTGTAACGCACAACGACGTCGAACATCGTAGGGGCACAGCATGCTGTGCCCCTACGATGTTCGGGAATGACGGATGTCCGCACCGATAATGAAAATGTCGGACCGCAAACATCGAAACGTGCGGGTTTCAAACCCGCCCCTACATTTTTTGCCGCGCTACGGTCGCTTATTCTTTCCGCTTTGCCTTCTCACGCGTCCGCTCGGCGTGCAGCCGCTCGTGGAGCCAGAGGCGAGCGAGAGCGGCGGGCCGGAGGTCGAGGGAACGGGCAAGAGCTTCGAGCTCGGCCAGAGTGTCCAGGTCGAGCCGGATGGTGAGGCGCTTTTTGGGGCCGCCGCGGGTCACGATGAAGCGTATCTGCCCGGTTACGTCCTCAAGCTCATCCTCGAATTCGGTCAAGTCGTGGGTATCCCAAAACTCCGCCTCTTCCTCGATGGTCTTAAAGACAGGAATACGGCTCTTCCGACGTTCTGTTGCTTGGGTTTCTTTCCTCTTCACTTGCGCCATGACTTAGTATCTCCTTTGACGCCGATAAAGTCGCCGTTCATGGACCGAGGCGTCTCTCGCAGTCACCAAAGCATATGTCCCTTCGCCACGTGGCGCCAACACGACGAACAAATACCTACCGGAGTGAGTTTGTCCCACCAAGCCATACCGCCCAAGACGGACACGATAAGCCACATGATCCCCGAACACCACTTGTTCCGCCTCCTCGACCCGCACGTGATGGCGCGCAATGTGCTCCTCACGGCCAGGTTCGACGATTAGCTCTCCGACTTTCACCAGTGAACTCGCACAGCATCATTGTATCCCAGCGCAACCTTTGGGGCTACGAGCAAGGATGCAGCGACGTGGGGGGCGGGTTTCAAACCCGCCCCGACGATTTGGTCGCCACGCATGCACAAATGCGATGGCGCAGTGTGCTATGATGTCTCAACCGTGTTTGCGCGCCTGTGTTTCGGTCGCACGCGCAGCTAAAGACTCATCTATTTTCTTATTTCGTACGTAGTAATCTATGCAAGCTGTTTCCGACGAATCCCTCCTTCAACGCATTGTGCATCGGGATGAAGGAGCCTTTGCCCTGCTGTACGATAAGTACGGCAAGCTGGCGTACTCTCTGGCATGCCGTATCGTGGGCGATGGCTCCGAGGCGGAGGATGTCGTGCAGGAGGCCTTTGTCAGTGTTTGGAGGATGTCGGCATCCTTCAATCAGGGTCGGGGTTCGGTGAAGACGTGGCTCCTCTCGGTGGTGCATCATCGGTCCATCGATTTGGTCCGGCGGCGGCGCGGCAACACGTCGCTGGACACGGAGATGGAGTTGTCGGATAACAGACTCGGTGTATGGGACGAGGTGAGCCTTGTCCTGGATAGACAGATAATTATCGTCGCGCTGGGCCAGATACCGGAGGAGCAGAAGAAGGTCATCGAGCTGGCCTACTTTGGCGGGTACACCCATCGGGAGATTGCAGCGATGACCAAGCTGCCTCTGGGAACGGTTAAAGGACGCATTCGTATGGGAATGGAAAAACTGCGAGACTTGATGAAGGACGCTCGGGTGGGAGCGTAGGATGCTAGACCACGGAGAGCTGCAAGCCCTGATTCCGGGGTATGCGCTGCAGATACTGGACGCTGAGGAGCGCCGCGAGTTCGACGCACACCTTGGCTCTTGCGATGTGTGCCCCCCTATGATCGCCGAACTCCGCGCGGCGGCGAATCTCCTGGCTATGTCAGCGCCGGAAGATGAGCCTGCCCCCGCCTTGCGCTCGCGTATTCTCTCCGCCGTCCATGACGCCGACGCACCCGCAAGGTCGTTGCCGGTTAACGTCGCTGCAATTCCGCGGGCTCCCTGGTGGGCTGTTTTGTTCGGCAGACCCGCCTTGGCGAGCGCGATGGCCGTGCTGGTTCTGGCGGTGGCAGGACTTGGCTACTGGGGCTACCGCCTGCAGAGCGACCTCTCCACTACACAGGTGCGGCTAGCCCGTACCTATCAGGCGGTGCAGGTGATGGCCCGGGCCGACGCCAAGTGGCAGATGGGCGGCTCACAATTCGCGCCGCAGTCCAGCGCGCTGCTCTCCTTTTCCAGTCAGGATAACCAGAGCTGCCTCATGGTCTGGGACCTCCCCAAAGTCGCGGGCAAGACCTACGTGGCGTGGACCGTCAAAGACAACCAGTACGCGAAGGTCGGGCGGCTCATCCCCTTCGACAACTACTACTGGCGCCTCATCGACGGCGACGTCCGCGTCGACGACACGGTCCAGATCACCCTTGAGGACAGTGACCAAGTCCAGAAGCCTTCCAGCACCCGCGCTCAGTGGGTTGACCTGAAGAAACGAACCAACTAAGAACAAATTGCGCGTACGGATCGTAGGGGTGTGTCCCTGTCCTGAGCCAGTCGAAGGATCGGACCCGCCCCTTTTGTTTGTTATCGTTTATGATATGGGCGCAAGCATGAACATCGATCCGCGTGTCTCCACACCAACCCTCCGGTATCCTGGCGACTGATGATTCAGGTTACTGCTCCCGTCGGCATGTTCGACTCCGGCATGGGCGGCCTCTCCGTGTACCGCGAGGTGCGGCAAGAGCTGCCCGCTGAGTCTCTGGTGTACATCGCCGACTCGGCGCACGTGCCCTACGGCGACAAACCCCCCGAGTACATCGAGCGGCGCGCGAGCCTGCTGACGGAGTTCCTGGTGCAGCGCCACGGCGTGAAGGCAGTGGTCATCGCCTGCAATACAGCCACGGCCTTTGGCGTGCGCAGCATCCGGGAGCGGTTCGCCGTGCCCGTCGTGGCCATGGAGCCTGCGCTGCGTCCGGCGGCGGCCACCACCAGAACCGGTGTGGTGGGCGTGCTCGCCACGGCCGGCACCCTGGAGAGCTCCCAGTTCGAGAGCCTGGTCGACCGCTTCGGGAAGGGCGTGCAGGTGGTCGCGCGGCCCGGAAGCGGGCTGGTGGAGCAGGTGGAGCGCGGCGACGTGAACGGCTCCGCGACGCGGGCCATCGTTCAGGAGTACCTGTCTCCCATGCTGGCGGCGGGAGCGGACGCCATCGTCCTGGGGTCGACCCACTACGTGTTCTTGCGGCCCCTGATCCAGGAGATGGTGGGGCCGAAGGTCGCGCTGTTCGATGCCGGCGCTGCGGTGGCGCGAAGGTTGCGACAGGTGCTGGATGAAGGAAGTTTCCTCTGCGGGCAGGACGGCGCGGCTATGGAGCGGTTCTGGACCAGCGGCGACCCCGCGATGGTGGGCACCGTCGCATCAAAGCTGCTAGGCCGCGCCGTGACCTTCCAGCGGCTGCCGGAGAAGTACGGGTAAGGGGAAACCCATGTACAGCCACGAACGCATGTAGGGGCGGGTCTGAGACCCACCCTTTTCCTGGACTCCTTACCAGAACGCATATGCTATAATCGCGTTATTGATGGTAATTATATAGATTGGTGTGGAGGCAACAAGGATGCAAGGGTATGTAGCCCTGCTGGATGTTCTGGGATTTTCGTTATTAGTATCGGGAGATGGTGAAAACCAACGCCTTCAAGAGTATCTGAGATGCCTACAAGAAGCACTTGATGTAGACCAAGAGGGACCGAGTGTTGATTATGTCGTCTTCTCTGACAGTATTGTACTAACGACCACAGACTCACACGAAGCTCTTTTGGAGCTCCTGTCCAGGTGCTCTCGGTTGTTAGGTCTAATGCTGGAGCGTAATATTGCCCTGCGTGGAGCGATTGCGTATGGTTCATACTTTCGGTCAAGTGAGCTGACAGGAGTCTTTGTGGCAGGTAGAGCTGTTCTGGATGCTTACAGATTCGAGAGGGCTCAGGATTGGGTGGGAATTATGCTCGCGCCCTCTGTTATCAAACAAGTGCCAGACCTGACTGATCGGTGCAATATCGAAGATGGCAGTTCCGTAGAGAAACAGGAGGCCCTTCACAGACGACTCAGGTGGGCTGCGTTCGTCCAACCCTGCTTCCAGATTCCTTTTCATTCTACGAGTCCTTTCGAAAGTACTGATTTCAGTGGCTTTGCGATAGTCCCAAGTGACGGCGTTGCTGAACCAGCATCGCTTAGAGATAGCCTTGATCGCAGTCTGCGGGCTCTTGAGCGGCTGAAGTCACTCGCCCCGGATCCCTCCGCGCAACACAAGTACAATAGTCCTCACGGTTGGTTGTGGGAGATTCGAAGTAAATGGCGAGAAGTCGCATATTGGGCTGAAAGATTTGCCCAAGAGTCGGCTTAACAAGACGTCTCTGTGTCCGTCCCATAATTATTGACACCCCCTCTTTCCCCGTGCTACCATACTCTTCGCTTATCGTAAGGCAGGCGAAAGGAACGTGGTTCACAGCATGGCACACTATCGAGAAGCAAGGCGCAAGGTCTCAGGGCTGAGCGACATCTTCAAGTCCCTGTATGCTCCTGTGCTCCTTCTCGTAGTACCGTAGGCCGGCCCGTGAGGCCGGCTCGGGGACGGAGCGTATCCTCGTCCGGCCGTGAAACGTAAGACCTCGCACAGACAGCCAGTTTCCAAGCCAGAGCATTCACACTCCGTCCCATCAATGGGCGGAGTTCTTTTTTGCCAGATTGCAGCTATAGAAAGTAGCTTACTTATTCTTCGAGCGCAGCGAGAAGCCTGCTGAACGGATAAACAGGCGCAGCGAGAAGCCTGCCGAACGGTTCTCAGCCAGAGGCTTCGAACGATAATCAGCGGTAATAACAATCAGGAGGCCTTATCCACATGATGCGTAGCGATGCCATTAAACAGGGGGTCGAGCGCGCCCCAAACCGTTCCATGCTCTACGCGGTAGGGTTCACGCCCGAGGATTTCACCAAGCCCTGGGTCGGCGTCGCCTCCTGCTGGAATGAGACCAGCCCCTGCGACTTCCACCTGGACCGCCTGGCGGGCTGGGTGAAGGAGGGCGTGCGCGAGGCCGGCGGCGTCCCCCGTGAGTTCACCGCCATCTCCGTCACCGACGGCATTGCAATGGGCACCGAGGGCATGAAGGCCTCCCTGCCCAGCCGCGAGCTCATCGCCGACTCCATCGAGCTGTGCATGATCGGCCACTCCTACGACGCCCTGGTCACCGTCGCGGGCTGTGATAAGACCAACCCCGGCGGCCTCATGGCCCTGGCGCGCTTGAATGTGCCCGGGGTCTTTTTATATGGGGGCAGCATCATGCCCGGCAGGTTCCGCGGTCGTGATGTGACCATCCAGGACGTCTTCGAGGCCGTGGGCGCCTATGCCGCCGGCAACATGTCGGAGGCCGACGTCCGAGAGTTGGAGACGGTCGCCTGCCCCGGCGAGGGCGCGTGCGGCGGCATGTTCACCGCCAACACCATGTCCTCCATCAGCGAGGCCCTGGGCATGGCGCTCCCCTACAGCGCGTCAATCCCCGCCATCGACCCGGCCCGCACCGACCTCTGCCGCGAGACTGGCGCGCAGGTGATGAAAGTCCTGGAGATGGGCATCCGTCCCCGAGACATCATGACCAAGACCGCCTTCCTGAACGCGTTCGCCGTGGCCGAGGCCCTGGGCGGCTCCACCAACTCAGTGCTGCACCTGCTGGCCATCGCCAAGGAGGCCAACGTTGCGCTCAGCCTGGACGACTTCGACCGTGTCAGCGCCCGCACGCCGCACATCGGCGACCTCAAACCCTCCGGCCGCTACGTGATGTACGACCTGCACCGCGCCGGCGGCGTGCCCATGGTCATGAAGATGCTGCTGGACGCCGGCCTGCTGGACGGCGACGTGATGACCGTCACCGGCAGGACCATGCGCCAGAATCTTGACCTAATCGGCGTGCAGTTCAACGCAGGGCAGGACGTGGTTCGGCCCCTGAGCAACTCGCTGCTCCCCGGCGGCAGCATGGTCATCCTGCGGGGCAACCTCGCGCCCGACGGCTGCGTGATGAAGATCGGCGGAATGACCGTCACTGCCCACACCGGCCCGGCCAGGGTGTTCGACGGTGAAAAGGCCGCCCTGCACGCAGCCATGCAGCGCAGCATCAAACCCGGCGATGTGGTTATCATCCGCTACGAGGGGCCCAAGGGCGGGCCGGGTATGCGGGAGATGCTGGCGGTGACCTCCGCCCTCTCCGGCCAGGGCCTGGGCGACCAGGTTGCCCTCATCACCGACGGCCGCTTCTCCGGCGCGACCCACGGCCTCATGGTGGCCCACGTGGCCCCCGAGGCCCAGGTGGGCGGGCCGATGGCCGCGCTGCGGGACGGAGATATCGTCACCATCGACGCTGCGGCCCGCCGCATCCACGTAGACATTTCCGACGAGGAGCTGCGCCGCCGCATGCAGGGGTGGACGGCTCCTGCCCCCAAGTACACCTGGGGCGCGCTGGCCAAGTACGCCAAGCTGGTGGGTTCCGCGTCGGAAGGCGCGGTGTGTGGGTAGCGTGAACTCACCCTCTCCCCTTCGGCAAGCTCAGGACGGCGCCTCACCCTCCCCCATCGAGGGGGAGGGTGAGAAATGAGACGTTGCTTGATCGGTGTCGAGAAAAACGAGGAGAAAGTACATGTTGTCATGCTGAGCCCTTCGGGAAGCTCAGGTAAGCGCTGCTAGTAACGTGGGCTTGACGGGTCAAAATCAACAGAAGGTAGCGGACTTCCGGAAATAGGGGCCACCACCCCCACCAGATTCCTCGCTGTTCGCTCGGAATGACATGAGGGAATGAGAAGAGTGAACCCTCTCACATGTGGGGACCGAAGGTGGTGAGCATGCCTGCGTACCAGAGCCTGGGCCGCAGGTCTTGAGCCTTCTGGCGAAGGGGTGAGGGTGATATATAGCGTTTCCACCGCTGATGGGGAAGAAGATAAGATATTTCGTAAGGGGTAAAGCGAATGGGCAAGCAGCTAACAGGTGCGCAGATCGTCTTTGAATCATTGCTGAAGGAGGGTGTGAAGCACGTCTTCGGGTATCCCGGCGGCGCCAACCTCCCCATCTACGACACCTTCATCCAGTACCCGCAGATCCAGCACATCCTGGTGCGCCATGAGCAGGCCGCGGCCCACGCCGCCGACGCCTACGCCAGGGTCACCGGCGATGTGGGCGTCTGCTTCGCCACCTCGGGCCCGGGCGCGACCAATCTGGTCACCGGCATCGCCAACGCGTGGATGGACTCCGTACCCCTGGTCTGTGTCACTGGCTGTGTCGTGAGCAGCCTGATCGGCCGGGATGGCTTCCAGGAGGCGGATATCACCGGTATCACCATCCCCATCACCAAGCACAACCAGTTGGTGCTGAAACCGGGAGATATTGCCCAGGCCCTGAAAGAGGCCTTCTACATCGCCCGCACCGGTCGACCGGGCCCCGTGCTCATCGACATCCCTCGCGATGTCCAGCAGCAGTTGGCCGAGTTCGAATATCCGGAGCGGGTGAACCTGCGCGGCTATCGCCTGCCGGTGCATGTGGACATGGACGAGATCAACAAGGCCGCGCAGCTCATCGCTGAATCGAAGAAGCCGCTCATCCTCTCCGGCCACGGCGTCATTCTTTCCAAGGCTTACGACGAAGTGCGGGAGCTGGCGGAGAAGTGCGATATTCCCGTCATCACGACATTGTTGGGCATCAGCGGGTTTCCCGGCACGCATCCTCTCTGCATGGGCATGCCCGGCATGCACGGCATGTACTGGAACAACATGGCCATAAGTGATTCTGACCTGCTCATCGGCATAGGCATGCGCTTCGACGACCGCGTGACCGGCCGCCTGAAGGACTTTGCTCCCAAGGCCAAGATCATCCATCTGGACATAGACCCGGCTGAGATCGGTAAGAACGTTCGGCCAACGGCGACGCTTCTGGGTGACGTTCGCCAGCAGTTGCAGGCGCTAAACAAGGAAGTGCCGCCCGCCACGCATCCTGAATGGAATGCATGGCTCCGAAAGATGAAAGAGCAGCATCCCTCCATCACGCTTCCCGAGACGGACCGTGTTCTGCCGCAGTACGTCATCCAGCAGATATACGAGGCCACAAAGGGCAATGCCTACGTGGTGACCGGCGTCGGCCAGCACCAGATGTGGGCGGCCCAATACTACTGGTACGACCGCCCCAACAGCTTCGTCACCTCCGGCGGTCTCGGCACCATGGGCTTCGAGGTGCCGGCGGCCCTGGGTGTGCAGGTGGCCAAGCCCAAAGACACCGTCTGGTCCATCTGTGGCGACGGCGGCTTCCAGATGACCCTCCAAGAGCTGGCCACCATCGTGGAATACGAGCTGCCGGTGAAGTTCGCCATCATCAACAACGGCTATCTTGGTATGGTCAGACAGTGGCAGGACCTCTTCTATAAAAATAACCGCTCGGCGGTGAAGATGTTCTCACCCGACTTTGTGAAGCTGGCCGAGGCCTTCGGCATGGTCGGCATCCGGGTGACGGACAAAGTGGATGTCCGCGCCGCTATCGACAAGGCTATGAGCCATCCCGGCCCTGTCATCATCGACTTTGTGGTGGATGAGGATGAAAACTGCTTCCCCATGGTGCCGCCGGGGGCATCGCTCCAGGAAACCGTTGACCTACCCGCACCTACACCTCAGGAGGTTCTCAGCAGATAATGAAGAGCGAGCACCATACCATAGTTGCCCTGGTGGAAGACCGCCCGGGCGTCCTGAACAAAATGGCCAGCAAATGGCGCCAGCGCGGGTTCAATATTGAGAGCCTGGCCGTCGGCCATTCCGAGATTCCCGGGCTGTCCCGCATGACCTTTGTGGTGGACGCCGCCACCACTGACATCGAGCAGGTGGTGAAGCAGGTGGACAAGCTGGTGGATGTGGTCCACATTGAGGACATCACCGATGAGAGCATGGTCAGCCGCGAGCTTGCGCTGATCAAGGTCAGGTGCACGGCGCAGACCCGCAGCGAGATACTGCAGGTGGTGGACATCTTCCGCGCCAACATCGTGGACGTCACCCACGAGTCCCTCATCGTCGAGGCGGTGGGCGACGAAGAGAAGCTGGACTCGCTGCTGAAGCTGCTGGAAGAGTACGGCATTATCGAGCTGTGCCGCACCGGCCGCATTGCTATGTCTCGAGGTCCGACCAAGGTGGGGCCGCCGGAGGAGCTGCACGTCCTGCTGCCCGATCTCCAGGGCGGCCGTGCGCCGGGAGGACTATACTAGGGGCTGAACAACATCGGAGCGTCCAGCGTGGCCCTCACCTCTTACAGAGCCTGCAACGGCCTAACCCTGGTTCGACACTCACCACCACGGTCTCCCAGAGGGAGAGGGAAGATTTTCCTCAGGGGAGTCCAGAGGGGCAATGCCCCGACGCCTGTCCTGAGCAGCGTCGAAGGGGCAGGGTGCTTGAGGCCTGTCTGCCGGTAGGCAGGGGTGTCCCCTCAATACCTTTTATTCCCCCTCTCCCTTTAGGGAGAGGGGCCAGGGGAGAGGGTTCTCCCCCAAAATATTACTAAGGAGTTATCCATGGCCACCATTTTCTACGACAAGGACGCTGACCTGGGGCTGCTCAAGGGCAAGCTGGTGGGTGTTGTCGGCTTCGGCAGCCAGGGGCACGCCCACGCGTTGAACCTCAAGGACAGCGGCGCAGACGTCGTCGTCGGCCTCTACAAGGGCAGCACTAGCTGGCCCCGGGCCGAGGCTGCGGGCCTCAAGGTCGATACCGTCGACCAGGTCGCCAAGGCCGCCGACATCATCATGATGCTGGTGCCGGACCAGACAGCCAAGCAGGTCTACTATGAGTCGGTGGAGCAGGGCATGAAGGCGGGCAAGACCCTCATGTTTGCCCACGGGTTCAACATCCACTTCAACCAGGTGGTGGCGCCCAAGGACATCGATGTGAGCATGGTGGCCCCCAAAGCGCCGGGGCACATGGTGCGCCAGGTCTTCACCGAAGGATCGGGGACACCCGCCCTGCTTGCCGTGCACCAGGACGTGTCCGGTCGGGCCCACGACATCGGCCTGGCCTACGCCAAGGGCATCGGCGCAACGCGGGCCGGCGTGCTCCTCACCACCTACAAGGAGGAGACCGAGACCGACCTCTTCGGGGAGCAGGTGGTGCTCTGTGGCGGCATCTCGCACCTGATGCAAGCCGCGTACGAGACCCTGGTCGAGGCGGGCTACCAACCGGAGTCGGCATTCTTCGAGTGCCTGCACGAGATGAAGCTCATCGTCGACCTCATCTACCAGGGCGGCCTCAGCTACATGCGCTACTCAGTCAGCGACACTGCGGAGTACGGCGACTACTCCCGCGGCCCCCGCATTGTGAACGAGAGCACCAAGGCGGAGATGAGAAAGATCCTGTCCGAGATCCAGTCCGGTTCCTTCGCCAGAGAGTGGGTGCTGGAGAACCAGGCTGGCCGCCCTGGCTTCCTGGCCATGCGCCGGCAGCACGCCGAGCACCCCATCGAACAGGTGGGCAAGGAGCTGCGCTCCATGATGAGCTGGCTGCAGAAGCCGCGGGAGTGATGTGACGACAGGGAATGAGCGAGCAGGATGATAGGCATGCCGGATTTATTGAGCTTGTCCACGGTTACATTCCACGAGGACTGCGCAGCGCAGAGAGAAGTTTCTTAGCAAATATTGAGGAACATGAGGACAAGCTGCGGCGTTCCATCGAAAGGAACGACTCTCACCCCTTTAATCATTTGGAGCAAGAACTTCGGAACTTTCATGAACAGCTAGAGATAATCAGCGTTGAGATGAGGCGAAAGGGGATGAGATAGATGGTGAGCCAGAAGACAAAAATAGAAAAACTTGAGGAACTCTTCGCGCGTAAACTCGAAGGCTTGGACGCTGCTGCTCTCGGTGATGTCTGTGCAGGTATCCTGGACATCCCTGATGCGTATAGAAAGATTTTTGATGAGAGGCTTCCGAAACTCAAGCAGCTTCTGCCGACTGACTACGGTGAGCTATTGGATGAGTTGATTTCGCTTCGGTTCGAATTTGAGCACATGAAAAACCATGCGCAGGACGCGGTAAGCGGCTTGGATAAACTCATACTTCTTCTTCAGGGGAAGGAGTAGGTGGGATAGGTGCTCCATGATAAGCCGGCTACAGAAGCCACGGGCGTCATGGAATGAGGAAGCCAAGCCGCGAAGCTTTGGCTTGGGGTGTAGTTGGATAATAGCTAGTAGTTTGGATGAGGCTCTCAACTGACGGGAAAGATGGAGGCATACATGGACAGCAGTCAGGAAGGTGTAAGCGTAGTTCCGCCCGTCGTGGCGGGCTACGTGGCGCTCTAGGGCTAACCAAGACTTCCCTTACGTCTTTGCGAGGAGCCGAAGGCGACCCTTCGACGGTGCTCAGGACAGGCTCCGCAATCTAGGGGAGGGGAATATCGGGCGTCGCCACCCCCTCCCAGATTGCCACGGCCCTCCTTCGTCGGGCCTCGCAATGACACGCAACAAGCGAGTTAAGTAGCCAAGGGAGTGCAAACAAAATGGATAAGGTAATTATTTTCGACACCACCATGCGCGACGGCGAGCAGGCTCCCGGCGCGACCATGAACAAGGAAGACAAGCTGAAGATGGGCCGCCAGTTGGAGCGGCTGGGCGTGGACGTCATCGAGGCGGGCTTCGCCGCCAACTCGGAGGCCGAGACAGACGCCATCGCGGCCGTCGCCAAGGCGGTCCGTGAGCCGATCATCTGCAGCCTGGCCCGCACCGTCCTGAACGACGTTGATGCCGCGTGGCGCGCCTTGCAGGGCGCAAAGCGGCCGCGCATTCACGTCTTCACGTCGTCGTCAGACCTCCACCTGGCCCACATGCTGCGCAAGAGCCGGCAGGAGGTGCTGGACAGCGCGGTGGCGTCGATAAAACGGGCCAAGGAATACGTGGAAGATGTGGAGTTCTCGCCTCAGGACGCCACCCGCTCTGATGTCGAGTTTCTGGTCGACCTCTACTCCGCCTGCATCGATGCCGGGGCTACCACCATCAATATCCCCGATACGGTCGGCTACGCCATTCCCGAAGAGTTCGGCAACCTCATCGCCACGCTGATCACGCGCATACCCAATAGCAGCAAGGCCATCATAAGCGTGCACTGCCACAACGATCTTGGTCTCTCGACCGCCAACAGCCTGGCGGCGGTGCGCGCGGGGGCGCGGCAGATCGAGGTCTGCGTCAACGGCATCGGTGAGCGGGCCGGCAACGCCTCCCTGGAAGAGGTGGTGATGGCCATCCACACCCGCAAGGACTTCATGAAGGTGGAGCATTCCCTGGACACCACCCAGATCGCGCGCACCAGCCGCCTTTTCACGGAGATCACCGGCATCGACGTCCAGGTGAACAAGGCCGTGGTGGGCGCCAATGCCTTCCGGCACGAGTCGGGCATTCACCAGGATGGGGTGCTGAAAGAGCGCACGACCTACGAGATCATGGACCCCAAGGATATCGGGCTCAGCGGCAACATCATCCACATGGGTAAGACCAGCGGCCGCGCCGGTTTCCGCTCGCATCTGCTGCAACTTGGCTACGATCTCAGTGGAGAAGAGTTCTCCAAAGCGTGGGATGCCTTCAAAGAGTTGATCAACAAGAAGAAATACGTCGACGACCGCGACCTGGATGCTCTGGTGGCGCAGGAGATGCGGACGGCTGACGAGACGTTCACCTTGGAGCAGCTCCATGTGACCTGCGGCGAACCTGGCATCCCCACCGCCTCCGTCAAGATCCGCACCAGCACTGGAGAGGAATTCACCGAGTCAGCCGTGGGCGATGGCCCCGTGGATGCGGTGTACAAAGCCATCTCTAAGGTGGTGGCCCTGCCTAACCATCTGCAGGAGTTCAGCGTGAAGTCCATCACTGAGAACACCGAGGCCATGGGCGAGGTGACCATCCGCATCGAGAGCGATGGCCAGACCTACACCGGCCGCGGCGTGAGCACGGACATCATCGTAGCCAGCGCTAAGGCGTACTTGAACGCGCTGAACCGGCTGGCCTCTGTGAAAGGTGAGAAACAAGCAATCGAGGCAAAGTAGCCCCAGACAATTCATGTCAGATTCTGTAGCGGCTAGCGGCGCTACCCTACTTTCTGGCAGGAAACGAGCTATTTATTCTTCGAGCCTGCCTGGCCGGTAGGCAGGCGAAGCGAGAAGCATGTTGTCAGACTGGTCGCAGGGTTCTCGGCCTGCGGCCTCGAACAATAAGCTGCTCTCTTTCCCTAACAGGGTGTTGAAATTCCCGATTTCACCCCGAAATTCACATCATGCCAGGCACGGATTCCGGGAGGTTTCGGTCTTCGGCGACCCTTTATCAACAGCCTGCTAGTGTGGTGTTCCTGAAGAACACCGTAAAATTGTCATTGCGAGGAGCCGGCGATGTCGCGGCTGGGTGGGGGCGATGAAGCAATCTGGGGAGGACTGAGAGGTTCAGCCACCCCCAAGGTTGCCACGCCCTCCGGAGCCTGTACTGAGCTTGCCGAAGTGTCGGGCTCGCAATGACATTTGCACCCAACCTCAGAAACGGGACACTAGTTCGGAAAGGATGGGGTAGAATCGCTTGCTCGCGGGTGATAAGTCCCCTTGTCCTGGGAGTAAGCAATAGCTATAATCACCATGCCCTCACGCATGGCATGAACCAAGAGAGGTAGAACAAAATGCCCCCCAAAACGATGTTTGAGAAGATTTGGGAAGAACACATAGTCCATGAGGAACCAGGGCAGGATGCCATCGTTTACGTCGATCTTCACCTGGTCCATGAAGTGACCTCCGCGCAGGCTTTTGATGGCCTGCGGATGACCGGGCGCAAGGTGCGGCGGCCCGACCTGACCGTGGCTACGGTGGATCACAACGTGCCTACCACTGACCGCACAAAGCCCATTGAAGATGAGATTTCGGCCCGGCAGATCGATGCCATGACAAAGAATGCCAAGGAGTTTGGCCTGCCCTTCTATGACATCTTCAGCCAGGGGCAGGGCATCGTCCATATCATCGGCCCACAGTTTGGCTACACCCAGCCCGGGAAGATCGTCGTCTGTGGCGACAGTCACACGTCGACGCACGGCGCATTTGGCGCTATCGGCATGGCCATCGGCACGACTCAGGTGGAGCATGTCCTCGCCACTCAGACCCTGGTGCAGTCTCAGGCCAAAACCATGGAGATCCGCGTCAACGGCGCGCTGCCTGAGGGGGTCACCGCCAAGGATGTCATTCTGGGGATCATTGGCCGCATTGGTGTGGGTGGCGGAGCAGGCTACGCCGTGGAATATACGGGTGAGGCCTTCCGCAACCTCTCCATGGAAGGCCGCATGACCGTCTGTAACATGTCCATCGAAGGCGGCGCACGCGTGGGCATGGTTGCCCCGGACGAGACGACCTACGCCTATCTCAAGGGGCGCAAGTTCGTGCCGCAGGGCGATGCCTGGGAGAAAACCGTTGATATGTGGCGTAAGCTGCCCACCGACTCGGGAGCGCAATATGACAAGCTGGTTGAGATAGACGCAAAGACGCTGGAGCCGTACGTTACCTGGGGCACCAACCCCGGTATGGTGGTGCCGGTGACGGCCAACGTGCCTGATCCTGCGTCCCTCCAAAACCCCTCAGATAGAGCCGCCGCGGAGCGGGCGCTGGAGTACATGGGCCTTCAGCCGGGCACCCCCATGGAGAAAATAACCGTGGACAAGGTCTTCATCGGTTCCTGCACCAATGGCCGTATTGAGGACTTGCGCGCCGCCGCCCAGGTGGCCAAGGGACGCTCCGTGAACCCCAAGGTGAGCGCGCTGGTGGTCCCCGGTTCCTGGCAGGTGAAGCACCAGGCGGAGGAGGAAGGGCTGGACCGGATCTTCCTCGATGCCGGCTTCGAGTGGCGAGAGGCGGGCTGCTCCATGTGCCTGGGCATGAACCCAGACATACTCCTGCCGGGCGAGCGCTGCGCTTCCACTTCCAACCGAAACTTCGAGGGACGTCAGGGCAAGGGTGGCCGCACCCACCTGGTCAGCCCGCAGATGGCGGCCGCCGCGGCCATAGCCGGCCACTTTGTGGACATCCGGGAGTGGAAGTAGCCGCCCTAATTCACGCCCGATGAAGGGGAGATGGCTTTTTGTGGCACATGGATGATGCCGGACACCTCACGCATGGTTCGACAGGTCGTTCGACTCTGAGGGTCTCAGACTTGATGAGCTCACCATGAGCGGATCGTGGAGGGGTGCGCGATTTCCGCTCATCTCTTACAGAGCCTGGAGGGCCTGAGCCTGTCGAAGGAAGAGCGGGCTTAGCAGAAAATTTGTGCGATGAGCTTTTACGTTTATATCCTTCGGTGTGCGGATGGCTCATATTACACCGGACATACGGATAACTTAGCAGGCTGTTGAAAAACTCGAATGCGGGCCTATTTTGGGGTTCCGCCAGGCACGAAAGTCGACTTCACTTGGCACCTGGAAGGGCTATTTCAACAGCCTGTTAGAGCAACGGATAGCAGCTCATCAACAAGGAACAATACCTGGCTATATTCTCACCAGAAGGCCAATCAGCGTGGTATTCACGGAGGCGTTTCCCACAAGGGACGAAGCTTTCCAGCGTGAGCGGCAAGTGAAGGATTGGTCAAGAGCCAAGAAAGAAGCGCTCATTAACTCGGAGTGGGAAAGACTGGTGAAGCTCGCCCACACTCATGGTTCGACAAGCTCACCATGAGCGGATCACGCATGGGCCAAACGCTTCCCGCTCATCCTGAGCCTGTCGAAGGACGAGTGGAGAATAATTGAGAGATGGTGTTATGGAATCTTCTCAAACGAAGTTCGGTGCTCGCGTTTACTTGCTAAACGACGGTGTTTTCATAGTCAAACAGACCCGAAAGAGTGGCAGAACCGGGAACTATGTGATCGATGGAGACAAAGAACAACACGTCGATCCTGATGATGATCGCGCTCTAGCAGGCTGTTGATAAAGGGTCACCGAGGACCGAAACTGCCCGAAATGCGTGCCTGGCATGACGCGAATTTCGGAGTGAATCGGGAATTTCAACACCCTGCTAGGTGAAGCCGTGAGGCTGGCAACTGCTGGGCACTTAGCGAATAAATAAGGAGTAAAACTCATGAAACCCTTCAAGAAAGAAATAGGCGTGGTTGCCGCACTGGATCGTCCCAATGTGGACACTGACCAGATCTGTCCTGCCCAGTACCTCAAGCGCATTGAGCGGACCGGGTTCGGCCAGTTCCTGTTCGATAGCTGGCGGCATCTGGCAGACGGCTCCCTGAACCCCAACTTTGAGTTGAATGATCCGGCGTACAAGGAGGCCACTATCCTCGTCGCCGGCCCGAACTTTGGCAGCGGATCATCCCGTGAGCACGCCGTGTGGGCGCTGGAGGATGCGGGCTTTCGTGCGTTAATCGCGCCCAGCTTCGCCGAGATTTTCCATAAAAACTGCTTCGAGAATGGCGTCTGCCCTGTCATCCTTCCTGAGGAGCAGGTCGACCAGATCATGGCAAAGGCCAAGCAGAGAACCGGTTACAAGCTCATCATAGACCTTGAAAACTGTGAAGTGTATGATGATCTGGGCCTACGCTTTTCCTTTGTCATACATCAGGATAAGCAGACCCACGAGTTCCGTCGTTACTGCCTGCTGAACGGCCTGGACGAAGTCGGCCTCACGCTGCAGCACGAGGACAAGATCACCGAATTTGAGAAACAGCGCGAGGCCCAGCGCCACGCTCTCGGTGTGTAAGGATGGAGCGCACGGTTCACGTGCCAACTTTGACTGACCCCATGTTTCAGTTCCCACAACAATTGGGCGGTGGTTGAGCAGGGTCATCCCACGGATGTCTTTGTTGGTTCGTTTTGTAAACTCCCTTTCTCCTCTGAGGTCATATGAAATTCACAATTGCGGTCCTTCCCGGAGATGGCGTTGGCCCGGAAGTCACAGAAGAGGGCCTGAAAGTCTTGAAGAAGATCGGCAACAAGTATGGCCATGATTTCGAGCTAAAAAAGGGGATTGTGGGCGGCGCCGCTATCGACGCCCATGGCGTTGCTCTTCCTGACAAGATAGTGCCGATGTGTAAGAGCGCCCATGCAGTCCTGTTTGGGGCTGTGGGCGGGCCCAAGTGGGACAACCCCAAGGCGAAGGTGCGGCCTGAGCAGGCCATTCTGGGCCTCCGCAAAGGATTGGGGCTTTTTGCTAATCTGCGTCCGGTGCAGGTCTACCCCATGCTTGCCGACTCCACCTCGCTGAAAGCTTCGGTCATCAAAGATGTGGACATGGTGATTATCCGGGAGCTGACGGGCGGCCTCTACTTTGGCCAGCCACAGAAGCGCTGGGAATCAGCCCGCGGCCGCCAAGCGGTGGACACCATGCGTTACTCCGAGAAAGAAATTGAGCGCGTCCTTCGCACCGGGTTCGATCTGGCCCGCATGCGTCGCAAGAAGCTTGCGTCGGTGGACAAAGCGAATGTGCTGGAGTCCTCCCGATTGTGGCGCGAGATTGCCACGGAGCTGGCGTCGGAATATACCGACGTGCAGGTGGAACACATCCTGGTGGACACGGCGGCGATGCGTCTGGTGCGCGATCCTGCGGCCTTTGATGTCATGGTCACGGAGAACATGTTTGGCGATATCCTGACGGATGAAGCATCTGTGCTCGGCGGCTCTATGGGGATGATGGCGTCGGCGAGCCTGGGTGGAAACACCTCTGCCCTGAGGTCCTCGCGCCGCCGCGTGCGCCGTCTCGGTATGTATGAGCCGATCCACGGGACGGCGCCAGACATAGCGGGCCAGGACAAGGCCAACCCCATTGGCATGATCCGTAGCGTTGCCATGATGCTGCGTTACTCCCTGGGTTTGATGAAAGAAGCAGACGCTGTTGAGGCGGCAGTGAGCAAGGCATTGGAGGCGGGCTGTCGCACGGGAGACATTGCAGTCAAGGGAGAGCGAATTCTCGGCACACGAGAAATGGGGGAAAGGATCACTGCGAGCCTTTCCTAGGCGCGCAGGCGCAGTGCGGCGCGGAACCGATCGGCGACCTTAGGCCGGTGTCTTGCTACGCATGCATTCTGACGTCTCCTAACAACCGGAGTCAAGGTAAATAGAGTTGGGCCGCCCTTTGTGTATCCATCACAGTTGAGTAAAATGGAAACAAGTTTATTCAACTCCAGAGTTTTACGGTGGACATTCAGAACATCATTGACGCTATCCGCGACAATCGCATACGCATTACCGATCATGCCGACGAAGAAGCGCAGGCAGATCATCTGTCCTTTGACGAAATCTTCTTCGGCGTCTTGCAAGGCGAGATTATCGAAGATTATCCTGCCGGTAAGCCTTATCCGAGTTGCTTGATTTACGGCGATAGTTTCACGGGTGAGCCGATTCACAGTGTATGGGCATACAATCCAGAGACAGAATGGGCAGTGTTCATCACCGTGTATCGTCCCGACCCTGAGCGGTGGATAGACTGGCGGACAAGGAGAATAGATGAAGCCCTTTGAAAAGTGTCCTGTTTGTGGCGGCGAATTAGCTGAGAAAGAAGTGGAAAAGTTGCTCAAGGGTGGCGTACATACTGCTGTGCTTAAAGTAAGTGCCGAAATATGCCTACGGTGCGGCGAGCGATTATATTCAGCCGAAAGCGTAAAGCGCTTTGAGCAGATTCGACTAAAACTGGAGAGACAGGAAATCTCGGAGTTTCAGCCACTGGGCCAGACCTTTCAGGTGGTGTAGTGCGCTTGCTAAAATCGGGCTGGCTAACAACCGCAGTCAAGGTAGATAGAGTTGGCTGCTTACGGTAGAGAACAGGTATGAAATCCAATTTCCCCGCTAACAGTGTAATCAGCACTTACATCACAACAGAGAACATGCTTGTTGATGTCTTGAGAGTTATCCCGTATTGCGACGCGCACGAAAGCGTTTGGTCGCCAGTTCTTGTAACGATTCTCCTAGAGACGTGCAGCCAGCTCGATTCTCTATGGAAATACGAGGCCAAACAATCCGCCTTCGTCACAAAAGGCAAGTTGGACGTTAGGGATTATTTCTCCTACTTCGGCGAATATATGGCACCCAAATGGGTGGTTTTCTACGGTGAGGAACCAAGGAGATTACAGCCCTTTGACACTTGGGGCAATGTGGCGAGTTACAACCCAAGTGATTATCCAGGGTTAGATTGGTGGACTGCCTATAACAACGTGAAACACGATAGACTTAAAAACCGGCCCGAAGCAACTCTGAGGCATTCAACGAATGCACTTGCGGGTCTATTTGTTGCTATACTGCGATTTGAATTGTGCAGAACCGCCATAGCTCAAGCAGGTTGGCTGCTGGGAGACGGGCATAATCTCCAAGCGTGGCTTGGGGAGGACTCACCCTCGACAAAGTCCCAGCACATTACGGCAGAGTCAAAACTGTTTACCTATCCAATTGGCTGGAGCAAAGAAAAGATTACTCGCACAGCAAAATGGGACGGCACTTGCAGTCTTAGATTCAGAGACTGGTTTGACCAACGCACCTCATGAGATGAGTACGCAGGTGTCGCGCAAAGCTGTTGTGGGCAATTCAGTGCGGCCCAACACTGCATGCACCCGACGCGGTAAACCGCGCCGCTGAACGTGTAGTCGTCAGGTGGAGTGCCAAGAGGTTTTGAGGAATTGACGTAAGTCAACGACCACTGCTACAGTAATCAAAGAAAAGCTGAGACGGAGACGAGTAAGCCCGCAATCGCTGGCCAGCGAGTCTGGTAAGGTGAGAGCAGACCCAGCAAGCGCGCTGAACATCCCTCCTGAGCCGCCATCCGAACGCTCTTACCTGAGTCAGTAGACGTGGCCGGAAGCGTCCACCGTTATGACGGGCGGGGACATGTTGGTGTCCTAGTGAGAGGTTCGCCTTTGGGCGGACAAGAAGGGTGGTACCGCGGGAATAAGCATCCTGTCCCTTACGAGGGACGGGTTTTTTGTTGCCGTGTTTTCTTGTATATCGATAAGGCCGCCACGAGCGGCACGCCGTCTTTGATTGTTGCCGCACAGAGCGAGGAGCAGGTTTATGGATGTAGTGCTGTACGATACGACCCTTCGGGATGGGGCGCAGATGGAGGGCATCTCCTACTCCGTTGAGGAGAAGCTGGAGATCACGCGACGGCTGGATGAACTGGGCATCCAGTACGTGGAGGGTGGGTGGCCCGGCTCCAACCCGAAGGACGCCGAGTATTTCCAGAAAGCCCAGCGGCTTCCTCTCCGCAACGCCACCATCGTCGCTTTTTCAAGCACGCGCCGCGCAAATGCCCCGGTGGAAGCGGACCCGAATATCATCGCTTTGTTGGAGTCAGGAGCGACGGTGTGTACTCTGGTGGGCAAGACCTGGGACCTGCACGTCGACAAGGTGCTGCGCACGACGCAAGAAGAGAACCTGGCGATGATTGCGGACTCGGTGCGCTATCTCATCGCGCAGGGACGCCGCGTCTTCTTTGACGCCGAGCATTTTTTTGATGGCTACAAAGCCAACCCTCGATACGCCCTGCGCTGTCTGAAGGCGGCACTGGATGCGGGCGCAGAAAACCTGGTGCTGTGTGACACCAACGGCGGCACGCTCACGTCCGAACTCCTCCTGACCATCGAACGTGTCAAAACGGACCTACGGCCCACAGAACTGGGCATCCATGTCCACAACGACTGTGAACTCGCGGTCGCCAACTCGGTTGCCGCGCTTCAGGCGGGCGTCCGTCAGGTTCAGGCGACCATCAACGGCTATGGTGAGCGCAGCGGCAACGCCAACCTGTGTTCGCTCATCGCCGTCCTCAAAGCGAAGATGGGAGTCAACTGTGTGACCGATGCACAGCTCAGCAAGCTCACCGAGATTTCCCACTACGTCAGCGAACTCGCCAACATGCGGCCTGATCCACGCCAGCCCTTTGTTGGACTGAACGCATTCACTCATAAAGCGGGCCTGCATGCCGACGCCGTTGGCAAGGTGGAGGAGAGTTACCAGCACATCCCGCCGGAGATTGTCGGCAACCACAAGCGGGTGCTGGTCTCCGAGCTGGCGGGCCGCTCCAACATCGTCCAGAAGGCCCAGGAGTTGGGCATCACCCTAAGCCAGAACGACCCCCGGGTCCGCGCCATTCTGCAGCGGGTGAAGCAGATGGAGAGCCTGGGCTACCAGTATGAGGGCGCAGAGGCCTCCTTTGAGATGCTCATCCGCAGGATGGAGGAGGGGTATGCGCCGCCATTTGAGCTGGTGGACTTCATCGTAATAGTCGAGAAACACCGGCGCGCCTCAGCGCGGGGCAACGGCGAGGAGATCCTGTCTGAGGCAACGGTGAAGGTCAGGATGGGTGATACCGTCTTCCACACCGCTGACGAGGGGAACGGCCCGGTGAACGCGCTGGACGGCGCGCTCCGCAAGGCGGTGACCCAGTACTATCCAGAAGTGGCTGTGGTCAAGCTGGTGGACTACAAAGTGCGGATTGTGGAGGGGACGGAAGGCACCGAGGCGCAGGTGAGGGTGCTCATTGAGTCCACAGACGGCGAAAAGATCTGGTCGACGGTGGGAAGCTCTACCAACATCATAGAAGCGAGCTGGTTCGCGCTGGCGGACAGCGTGGAATACTGGCTCTCCAAGCGGGGGAAAACGGCGACAGTGTAACCTAAACCAAAAAGCTATGTGTGTCCGGTCCCGCAAACGACTGTTTCTTAGACGCCAGCCCTCGCACTTGACGAGAAATAAGCCGTGTCGGCACCGCAAGCGGACTTGACCACCGCACTGCATCCTGTAATCCCGTCCGTTCCGGAATCTAGCGATCGAACTGAAACAGCAAGAGAAGTTGCTTTGGCGGGCAACGCGCCTAGCCTTATAAGGAGCTACTCCCAATCGGAAAAGTTGTATACTACCCACGTTCAGCGTAAGGTGACGATGTTTATGGCTCCTTGATCCGGGGTGCAGCATGTTCATAAAGACGGTCTTTCAGCTGTTTCTAGTTTGCCTTCCGATCGTGCTCGCAAGTGCAGATTTCATCCAGCTCCTAACGCTAGTGGGAGCTACAGCCGTGGTGGAGGAAAACGCCAACCTTGCCCCTAACCCAAGCTTCGAGATCGGGTCTGGAACCTCCCCACAAGGTTGGACTCTAACCAACGGAGTTTGGGATGTATCCGATTCTCACACAGGACAGAAATCAGTCTTATTGCGCGTTCCCGGTGGGGTGAGCGGGCAACTCAGAAGCGATTGGATACCTATCGAACATAACACAACCTATATATTTACTGCTTGGTCGAAAACAGGAGAGCACACATTCACAGGGGTTCCGGCTGTTTACCTTGGGATTGAGACTGACACACCATCCAGGGCTGAGGATATTGGAAGGAGTGCAAACGCACCCGTGGTCCAAACTCATCCAGATTGGCTCCAAACTGGACGTATCCTGGTGCTGGACGCAACAAGCCCAGTTACAAAGGTTAGGATTTGGATTGCAGGCTCGGAACAGCGGGTAGACGACGTTTTCTTTGGCCATTGCTCGGTGCCTAAAGCAACTCCCGACGAAGCCTATCAACGCTCACTGGGCGTCAGCCGTTTGAATTACTATCGGCAAGGCGCAGGAGTTCCGCCGGTTGTAGAGGACTCATGCTTGAGTTACGCTGGCCAGAGACACTTGGAGTACTTAGACACGAACGCGGGTGACCCCTCCACCATTGGCTTGGCTGCACACGGTGAAAGAGCCGATAAGCCCGGCTTTTCGTGGTGGGGATGGAGCGGACAAGGGAACCTGGGAACAAGTTCAAATGCGGCAAATGCCATTGACTTATTTGCTGCAACTTTCTACCATCGAGTCTCGATGTTACATGCCGGCACTAAGCGGGTCGGTATAGGATTTAGAGTTCCTTCAAATCCGACATTTAACTCGACACTCGTTACCGCAAATTACACACCCAGTGAACCATCGCTAACAATATTCCCGTTTCCCGGACAGAGAAACGTACCTTTGGCTATGGCACTTGAAATCCCCGACCCTCTTCAAGGCATAGGGCACTACCCGGCCGGATACCCAGTAACAATCCAAGACAATGTTAGCGATCCTAGCAAGTATTGGGGCAAACTTACTGTTACCAACGGCCGACTAGTGGACCAGCAGGGCAGCGCAGTCCCTACTTACCTTATAGCCGGGTATCCTCAGGCATTCAATGGGGAGGGCTGGGCGGCCCTCATTGCAAAAGACCCATTGCAACCAGAAACGCAGTATTCCGCGTCGATAGCAGGCACAGCAGATGGTGCTGACTACCGAAAGGACTGGTCATTTACCACTGGTTGTGGCACATCACAACTATACCTTGAATTGGCACCCGATTACGATGCACCCAATGGCCATTTCTTTACGCAGACAGGCAGGATACCAGGCATCGAGAATGGCACAAGGACTTTAGGCAGGGGCTTCGGAGTTTATAATAATGCCAATGCTGCTTTTTGGGACGAATTTCTGCGACTTGGCGGAGTAAGTTCCGTCGGTTTCCCCATCTCCTGCCGCTTCAATTGGAACGGATTTACCGTTCAAGCTATGCAGCGTGTTGTATTTCAGTGGAACTCCGCCTCCAAACAGGTGTCATTTGTGAACGTCTTCGACCTGCTGTCCCAGGCAGGGAAGGATGATTGGCTGTTTTCCGTCCGCCAGGTCCCCAAACCACTGCCATCAAATTTCGATGCAGGCAAAAGTACGCAGCAGATTGTCGACGACCGCCTTGCTTTGCTCAATGAAAACGAATCCATAAAGCAGGCTTACTTTGATGCTGCTGGGGATCCTATTCAACTAAATGGATTACCTACGTCACGGGTTACTGACATGGGTAACAATTATGCGTTGCGCGCACAACGAATAGTGTTCCAACAGTGGAAAGAAGACGTCCCGTGGGCCGCAGCAGGGCAAGTCACCGTCGCGTTAGGAGGGTCTATTGCCGCTGAGGCGGGCCTTCTACCTGAGGAGCCTTTGCAACCGGCCTCTTGATAACATTAGCATCTTTCATTTACCCCTCAGACGCATCACTAGCTCCCGGTCTAGTCTCAGGACTCACCCGTCAAACGATCTATCACAAAAAAACCTGGATTGGGGTCAGGACGCCCTTGCAGTCTCAGAAGCCTGTGTTTCTAAGATTCTCATCTCCCCGAACGCAGGTTTGACAGATAGGAACGACAAGCACCCAGTGATCCCAGCGGGAAGCGACAGGCTTCTTTGCGTCATCTAACCTGCGCAAAGTAGCTCTTGATGCCACGGAAATACCCCTGAGCGATAGCTTCCCTGATCCCCTGCTGCATCAGCAGGTTCGCCTCGTAATCGTTGGAGAGGAAGAGGCTCTCCCCCAATATCCCGGGCATCATGGTGGGACGCATCGGCTGATTTTCAACGCGGGAGTTGCCCAGCACAAAGAGTGGGAAGACCCTGCCGTTGAAGACGCGGAACTCTGAGCCGTTCTTCAACCCGCGGTCGGGAGCCGCGTAGCCGGCCTTGCGAAGCTCTCCGAGAATGCCTTGCAGCACAGACTGCGCCAGCAGCCAGTTGCTGTCCCCGAAGGGGCGATCCGGCGCGTACCAGATTTCGGCGCCGGCCTGAGCACGGTCGGACGACCCGTTGTTGTGAATGCAGATGAAGAGGTCGGCATTGACGGCGTTGGCAAGGTCGAGGCGGGACTGAAGGTCGGCACGGGTTTCCTGCCGAGGTGTGTGTGCGACCTCCGCAGGAAAGTAGTACGGCCGCACATCCGCCTCACGGGTGACGAGCACCTGGAAACCGTCCGCCTCAAGCAACTCTTTAAGCTGTAGAGCGATCATGAGGTTGGCGTTCTTTTCCGCAAAGCTGCCATGAGCAGCGCCCACATCCGGGCCGCCGTGTCCGGGATCGATGACGATTACCTTCTTCTGTGGGTTCCGCACAAAGCCGCGTCTACCTAGCTCCTCCTTGGCCCAGCTAGCAGGTGGATAGATGGGCAAAATCCGCCCATCACCGCCAAACGCCTGCTGTCCGGCAGCCGGCACCGCGGCCTGGGCTGGCGCAAGGGTTTCTGCGGTGGCGGGAGCTTCTCGTGGTGGGGTAGGCCGCGCTGCCGGTGAAACGGGCTGTCCCGTTTGGGGCAAACGCGTTGGCAAGTCGGTTTCCTGGATGGGCGCGCTCGTAGGAGAAGCCGGAGGGGCAGAGGTGGGACCTGCCTGAGCTTCCTGCCGTGTCTGGGGGCTTTCTATGGGCGCAGTGCGTGCGTCAGCTTGTGTCTGGATGGCTGCCGGCGAGGGCAAAGCAGTACTGGCGTTGGGAGAGCATCCCAGCGCCAGTAGCAAGACGCCTATGATGAGCGGAACCACCCGGATAAAGTTAGCCAACAGCCTCCAGCTTTCCGTGATAAGCAGCTGAACTATTGTGGGATCCCGAGGGAGAACTGCATGGGCATCTCAGACATCATGGATGGCCACAGGTCTTGCATCATCCCTTCAAACCGCTGGCCCTGACCTTGGTTTCTACTCTGAGCGGCGGGCATCCTTAGACCCATGACTGCGGCGGCTTCGGTAGCACCGTTCTTTGTGGTGACTATCACCTTGTCTCCAGCCTTGAGGTCAGAGACTTTCCCGCGAGACTTGGTCTGGCTGCTGATCTGGTACGTTGTCTGCTGAGTGCCGCCGTTGACGGTGATGGTCAAACTCGTGTCAGAGGCGCTGACAACGGCGCCAAAAGTGATGTTGGTGGTTACCCTATTGCCATCTTTGTCGATGATGGTGGATTGCCCGCCAACGTGGTGGTCAAAGTCTACGCGCGGCATGCCAGCAAAGGGCATTCCTCCGCGCGGCCCACGCGGTCCCATATTGGGGTGATCGCCGGCCTTCGGCCCCGCCGGCGGCTGAACCGTGTCTGCCGTGACAGAGATGTTCGTAGAAGCGCCGCTGCGCTGGACGGTGAGATCCACTTTAGTGCCCGCTTGCAGGTCTTTCAATACGGGTAGGAAATCTTTGAGCGTTTTCACTGAAGTCCCATTGACGGCCGTGATGATGTCCTTATCCTGAACACCGGCTTTGGCCGCAGGGCTGTCAGGCATGACACGGATTACGACAACAGCTTCTTGATACGCGATGCTCAGTCGTTGGGCAAGCTGCTGGGTCAGGTTGGCCACGTTGATGCCGAGCCCTACTTTAGCAGCGCGATCGCTGAGGTCCTGGTCGAGCAAGGACTGCCGGCTCCCATTGTGAGCGGCGCTTGCCTGAGCTGCCTGGACATAGGCAGTCCCGCCAACCAATAGGATTGCGCCCAGCGCGAGGGTCGGAAGAAGGAATTTTCGTTGCATGGTCACCACCTCCGTGTATTGTACCTACTACTCATACCTACAGGCTGTTTATGTAAAAGGTTTCAGGAAGAGACACACAGCTATTCGTAGCGCAGGGCTTCGATAGGATGGAGACTTGCGGCCCGTGTTGCAGGATAGATGCCGAAGAACAGGCCGATAGCCGCGGATACGGAGACTGCCAGGACGACGATATCCGGCGAGACGACGGTCTGCAAGGGCTGGCCATTGAGGTTAAAACCTGAGACAAGGCGCGATATGACGACGCCAATAGTGAGGCCCATTCCTCCGCCGACCACGCTCATCACGGTAGCCTCGACGAGAAATTGGGCCAGTATGTCTTTTCGCTTTGCCCCGATGGCTTTCCTGATGCCGATCTCGCGGGTGCGCTCAGTGACGGAAACCAGCATGATGTTCATGATTCCTATCCCGCCCACCAGCAGAGAGATGCCGGCTATGCTCCCCAGAAATGCGGTGAACACACCGGTAATCTGGTTGAGTGTTGCGATGGTGTCTTCCTGACTTGTGATGGTGAAGTCGTCATCGCCGGTAATGCGATGTCGTTGTCGCAGGATCTCCGCAATTTGAATCTTGGCGTCATCGACCGATTTCTCGTCAACGACCTTCACGTTGATCAGATTGACACTTTGGCCGCCTTGAGTGGTGCGTTGCTGGCTCAGCCTGGTCATTGCCGTGGTGATGGGGACCATTACCACGTCGTCCTGGAAACCCAGAGAGCTGCCTCCCTTGCTTTCCAGCACGCCGATGATGCGGAACCGCTGGCGATTAATGGTGACTGGTTGGCCCACTGCGCTGGAATCCGGGTAGAGGGTATTGGCCACATTGCTTCCCAGCACTGCAACCAGCGCACGCGAGTCGACGTTTGACTTGGAGATGAAATCTCCGTCCGCGATGACGTAACTCAAGACGTCTGTATAAGTCTCAGGTACGCCGAGGATCCTGGTGCTGGCATTGCGGCCGGATGCCACAACCTGACCGCCTAAGCTCCGTTCCGCGGCCACCTCCGCGATCGCTGGAGCAGCAACAGGATCGAACAGGGCACGTGCGTCTTCTAACGTCAGTGACGCTGCTGATCCCTGAGCCTGACGTACACCGCCTTCCTGGGTGGCGCCCGGCCGGATAAAGATAAGGTTGCTGCCCAGAGACGTAATGCGCTGGGTCACCGATTGCTGGGTGCCGGCGCCAATTGACATGAGCACAATCACTGCAGAAACGCCTATGATGATGCCCAGCATTGTCAGGGCTGAGCGCAGCTTGTTGGCTTTGATACCATCGAATGCGAGACTGAAGTTGAGAAGAAGGTTCATGCCGTCACCTCTTCTTTCTCAAGGTGGGTCATGTGCTCGATGGTTTGTACTGCTGATCTCTGGTGTTGCACGAACTCTTCCTCTTGAACGACGCCGTCGCGAATATGAATGATACGCCTGGTGTGCTCGGCAATGTCCCTCTCATGAGTGACAAAGACCACCGTAATGCCATCATCCTGGTTGAGGGACTGGAAAATCGCCATGATCTCCTCGCTGGTGCGGGAGTCCAGGGCTCCGGTCGGCTCATCTGCCAGGATGATGGAGGGGCTGTTGACGATGGCGCGCGCAATGGCGACACGCTGCTGCTGACCGCCTGAGAGCTCGTTGGGCCGATGGTTCATGCGGTCTGCCAGGCCCACCCGCTCAAGGGCGGCGATGGCCCGCTCCCGGCGGTCTTTCACGCCGGCATAGACCAGGGGAAGCTCCACATTGGCCAGTGCGGTTGTTCTAGGAAGAAGGTTGAAGCTCTGGAAGATAAAGCCAATCTTGCGATTCCGGATGCTGGCCAATTCGTCGTCTTTGAGGCGGCTCACATCGTTGCCATCCAGCTCGTAGAGGCCGGTTGATGGCGTGTCCAAGCAGCCGATAATATTCATGAGTGTCGACTTGCCAGATCCGGAAGGCCCCATGATGGCGACAATTTCGCCCCGGTTAATCGTGAGGTCGACGCCGCGCAGCGCAGGCACTTCCATGTCCCCGATGTAGTACGTTTTTGTGAGGCCTGCGATACAGATGACAGGAGTTTCGGCGTTCCGCTGCATGGGGCTTCTTACCGACCAGCGGGAGGTCGCGCGGCGCCGCCGGTGAAGCCCGCACCGCCCAATCCCCCTGCGCCAGACACTGCGCCCTGGGGTAGACGTTGCTGCGCCGCGGTGGGCGCGCGCGCCCCTTCGATTAGTACTTGATCTCCCAATTGCAAGCCTGATGTCACTTCGGTCCGCTGGTCATCACTCAGGCCCACTTCAATAGTCCGTGTTTCGGGTTTCCCATCCACCAGGAGTTGTACCGTTCGTTCCCTTCCTGCCGTGCGAATGGCGCGACTTGGAATGAGGAGCACATCCTGGCGCTGCTGATAAACAACCTGAGCGGTGGCCGTCATGCCCGATCTCAGGCCAGTGGGCTGACGAATGCTCATGGTAATTTGATAGTTGGTCACGCCTGATTGTACGGTTGCGTTGGGGGCTATGGCAGTAATCTGCCCTTGGAAGGGGCGCTGCCCGACGGCGTCCACCGTGATCAGAGCGTTCTGCCCCAGCGCCAATTTTGCGACATCTGTCTCGTCCACATTGGCCTGGACCTGCATTGTGGTCGGATCGATGATGGACATGACAATCGTTGATGATCCAACTCCCTGGGCTGCCCCTGCGGTCACCGCCACATTGCTTATCATGCCGTCAAAGGGCGCTATGATTACCGCCTGATCCAGGTTGTAACGTGCCTGGTCGAGGTTGAGCTGGGCCTTCTCTACGCTCAACTGCGCTCGGGCAATGTCCTGAGACGTGCCCGGCGAGGTAATCTTGCTGAGGTTAGCCAGCCCCTGCTCAACGGAGGCACGCTGGGAAGCAAGGTCGGCCTCCGTATAAGGTAATTGCGCCTTATCCAGTTGGGTCTGGGCTTGGACCAGTGACGCCTGCGCTGCGGCGAGGTCTGCTGCTCGCGGATGGCGTAATTGCTCCAATGCATCCTTGGCTTTTTGGAAGGTAGCGTCTGACGAGGTTACTGCTGCCTTTGCGGTGGCAATATCTGAAAGGGTGGGATTGAGGAGTTGGTCTAGCTTCGCCTGATTCGTCAGCACGTTGGATTGGGCGGTTAGCACTGCGCTCTCCGCCGCAGCAATATCCTGGGATGTGGGATGAATCAGTTGGTCCAGCTTGTATCTGGCGCTATCAAGATTAGTTTGTGCGATCACTATGGCAGTGTCTGCATTTCTGATTTGTTGCGCTGTGGCGCCTGCCTGAGGGAATTTCGTCAGCTCTTCTGCCGCGTTCACTACGGCAATAGCCTGCAACAAGACCGCTTGGTCTTGTGTGATGACATCGCTTGAAGCATTGGTTGCTTTATCGTAGTTGAGCTTATCCTGGGCTATGAACATTTTGCGATACGCATCAACAAGATTTTTTCGGTTGACGTCAGTCAGTCCTATCTGTAGCTGTTGCAGCGTGTTATTGGCCGAGGCCAGCGCATTCTCAGCGGAAGTAACTGCCGATTGTGCGCTATTCAACTGATCGGGCGGTGGGTTTTTCAAGTTGTCCAGCTTGAGTTGTGCGCTGAGCACGCTGGCTTTTGCGGTCACAACGACAGCTTGCGCCGCGGTGATTGCCGCGCTGGTTGGCTTGAGAAGATCATCCAGTTTGGCTTGCGCGGCTTGGCGATCTGCGTCTGCTTTGGTGACGGCGTTTTGCGCCGCAAGAATGTCTGTTTCCGTTGGGTTGGTGAGCTGATCCAGTCGAGCTTTTGCGGTCAGGTAATTCGCCTGCGCCGTTGCTATGTCTTGCGGCGTGCCCTGCGCCTCCATGGTCGTAAGACGCTGTTTGGATGATGCCACAGCAGCGTTAGCACTGGAGATGTCCTCAGGACGTGCTCCCGTGATGAGCGTTTCAAGGCTGATCCTGGCGGTACCCAGATCAATCTCTGACTGCTTCGCCGCCAACTCAAGGGTGCGGGTCTCTAGCTTTGCCAGGGGTTGTCCTTTCTTTACCGTATCGCCGGTGAGCACATAGACCTGCTCCACCAAGCCGCTGGAACGGAAAGAGAGGTCGGAAACCTGGATGGGTTTCACGGTGCCAGTAGATGTGACGGTGAGCACGAGGTTGCCTTTAGCTACCTCTGCGGGCTGTGCGGTAGGCGCGGGGGCCTTGCTGGCAAAGACGCTGGTGTAGCCAAGATAACCCCCTGCCACCAGGGCCGCCGTGGTCCCTGCCAGCATAAGTTTTCTACGCGAGAGCAGCATGATCTCCTCCAGAGAGCGGATCGAGGGACCAGCCCTCTTCACTCCCGAATTTCGTTACCAGAATCGCTCCGAACCCCAAGGACGAGATGATCAACACCAATGCCCATCCCAGCAGGGGAACGAGACCTAACGGGAAAAGAAGCAGCATCCCAACAGTCATATGGACAACCGGGTTTCTGGCTGCAAGGTTGAGGCGTACGGTAAGCCAGCCGCCGATAGCGAGGCTCACCGCAACAAGACCAAGGAAGACCCCCAGAACTAGCACCAGGAGCAGCAGCGCTGCAATTGGGATGCCTATGACCAGGGTGGTCAAGACAACGGTGAGGAGTAGCCCTGAGAGGTGCGCGAGGAGACCGACACTGCCGAGCCTCACGCGCTGTTGCCATGAGACGGTAACCGCGTCACGGACCACTCGAAGTCGCTGAGGAGCGAGGTACATGGTAACGATGCTTCCGAGCAGCAAGATGCCGAAGGAGAGGATGACTAATCCAAAGCCGGCGGCGCCGGAACTGTAGACGCCAAATGGTGTGGGCAATGCTGCCCTAGGCTGCAGATTGATGCGCAATCCTGTGACATCGCCGCGGCGTGAGGGAAAAGAAATTGTGGGTTGTTGAGGCCCACCGGTGGTCTCGGCTTGCCGCACCGACCTGATTGGCAATGGCAGCGCAGGCGCCCGGCCGGTGGTGTTCAGGATATCCTGAATTTCAGTTTGGACTATGGGTCTGACTCTGCGCTCGAATTGAGCGCGTTCCGGCGTGATGACGATGTAAGGACGTAATCTCATGGAATGGTTCTCGGGCTCGTCGTTGGGAGGTGTGGCAGGCAGAGAAAACGCGAGCATCCCCGCAATCGCCAGGTTAGTTGCCCCAAGAAGGGAAAGAGTTGCCCAGAGCCGGCGCATGGGTGCTTAAGAAACCGCGGGGCTGGTGATACGATTGCTGCGCATGATGAGTTGCAGCAACCCCATGAGGCCGCCGATTGTGAGAAGACCGATGCCGACCACCAGGGACACTTCCAGGGACATCGCCAGCACAAGGAGATTGTATAGCGCATCTGAGGGTGAGTCCCAGATAGCGTCCGGGAGGACCTGTAGGAATTCATCCCAGGACTGTATGGCGAGAGTCAGGCCAAGGACCACCAGCGTGATGGTGAGAGAGATTCCTGGCCAGTTGCGCAGCCAGCTTGGTTGCTCACGTTTGTGCTGGGCGATCATGTACATAGTCTGCTGCGTGAATCCTGCGGGTGCAACGATTCTGGGCAAGCTCTCAACCGCCAGCGCCAGACGCTCAATGGCAAGGAACTCAGCTCGACAGGAGGGACACCCACTCGCGTGGTCTTCCAGCGCTCGGGCTGCCGCTCCGTCTATCTCGTTGTCAAGATAGAGATGAATGAGTTTTCTGGCTATCGTGCAGTTCATGTGCGGTACTTTTCTGCCTATTTTGCTTGAGTTTTTCCTGCAACATCAGACGCGCGCGGTGCAATCGCACTTTGACGGTGCCGAGAGGAATATCCAGGGCCTGCGCAATCTCGTCATAGGAGAGCTCGTCCATGTGGCGGAGAATCACGACGGCTCTGTAGGCGGCAGGCAACTCCTGAATTGCTGCATGAATGCGTTGCTGCGCTTCTCTTCGCTCTGCGTACTCCTCAGGCGAACCATCACGATTCGTGGAAGCGAAGTCTTCCTCAAGTCCCGCGGTAGGCCGACGGCTTTTCCGGTGATTAATGGCAAGGTTCACCGCTATCTTATACATCCAGGGCGTGAATGGTGAACCCTGACGGAATCTGGCCAGTGCTCTGTAAATACGCAAGAATGTCTCCTGCGCAAGGTCCTGAGCGTCCTCGCGGCTGCCCGTCATCCGATACAAGAAGTTGTACAGCCGGTCTTGGTAACGGCTGACCAGCTCGGCGAAAGCTGAAGGATCCTCCTTCGCCTCTTCTATCAGGATGTCGTCGAGTTGAGGCATAACGCTCCTAGCCCTTACTCAATACTACCAAAACTTAAAAAAAAGGTTTCAGCTAGTCGATGATTTTCAGTGGCTCCTCGGTCACTTCGCCCGTGGCCGGTTCAATACGAAAGGCTCTGATATCCGGCTGCCCCGGCGCCCGCAGCGAAATCAGGAGATAGATTGCCTCAGGCCCCAGATGCGCTTCCATCACGTCAGTGGGAGAAGGATAGGCTTCCGAGTGTGTGTGGGAATGGTAGTTCCCCATGACCTTGGACGCGTTCTCACCCCACTCTATCTCATTGAACAGGCGAAATAGCTCTTTGCTGTCGATGGCATATCGAAAGGGACTCTTTGCGGCATTGACGGCCGGGTAGACTTTCTGGACCGTTCCGTTATCACCCGCCAACAGCCCGCAGCATTCCAGGGGGTCATCTCGCAGCGCGTGAGCGATCATCTCGTCCGCAAAACGCTTCTCCAGGTGGAACAAGTGAAACGACCTCCAGTCAGAGAAAAATGACCCGCAGGGTGACATCCTACGGGTCGAGTGTAGCATGAGCAGGGCTAGATGAAGAGCGTTACCTGCGCCTTGGCCGCATAATCCAGGAAGGTTGCCGCCCCGCCAAGGTCGACGCCGTCGATGAGGTCTTCCTTGGCCACGCCCATGACACCCATGGTGGTGGTGCATGCGATGAGCCTGACGTTGAGCTGCTTGCACATGTCCAAGAACTGCGGGACGGTGGGCATCTTCTGCGCCCGCATCATGTGCTTCATCACGAAGGTGGCGGCCCAGGTGCCACCCGGGATCATGCCCAGGATGTTCGGCACGGGCATGGGAGCCGCCGGGTTGGCAATGGGCGAAACTTTCAGTGAGGAGAGCTTCTTTTTATTCAGGATGTCCAGCCCGTAAAAAGTGAAGAAAATGGCGACCTCCATGCCCATGGACGCCGCGGTGGTGGCCAGGATCAGGGGTGGGTACGCCATGTCCAGGGTGCCCTTTGATGCTACCAGCGCAACCCGTTTAACCTCGGTGGCTTTGTGGGCCTCTTCATGGAGCTTCCGGAACAGCTCCGGGTCAATGAGAGAGGAGAGGTCGGGCTTCTCGGTTATCGTGGTCATGTCGCCACCTCCTAGTGCTTCTCAAAAAAGAAGACATACTTCCCGCCCTCTTGTGTTGCCGAGAGGAGCTTATTGCCGGTCGAGTTGGCCCAGCCGGGGAAATCGCTGAGGGAACCGGGATCGGTTGCTATCACCTGAAGGACCTGTCCGGACGCGAGCTTATCAATGGCGAGCTTGGCCTTGACCACGGGTAGTGGACAGAACTCGCCGCTGGTATCTATGACCTGGGTTGCCCTGATCTCTTCTGCCATAAGTAATGCGCCTGCCTAACTTGAGGTATCCCCATTATACATGATTGGCGCGCGCGCGGATGCCCTCTCTGAAGACCCCCGAACCATTACCTTAGTGAAACGATCTGTTGGGAGTAGCCACTTCCAACGTCCGCTGCGCAACTGTATCGAACGCATCCCAGCACTCCTTGAAGGCAAGGTAGGCCATGTCCAGCAGTCCGATGTGCGCCTCATAGCAGCGAAGCCGCTCGTCAAGATTCTGAACCGTCAGCCCAATCTCCTGGTAGTGGCGTTTAGCTTCTCCGCGGAAGTCGATGCCTGCCCAAGCTGGATACCACGGCGCCCAAAAGCAAAGCCAGGCGACATCGTAAAGGAAATCGCCATACATCGCACAGCCCCAGTCAAGCACGCCTGAGATGCGATCGCCTGAAACGAGAACGTTGTAGTTCAGCAGATCGCTGTGAATGAGCTGGCGCTCTTCAGAAGCAGAGTCTACGAAAGATTTTAGATAACTCACTCCTCTTTCAAAGATCTCGGACCGCTCAGGAAAGGCGTGGAGGCGTTCTCTCCACCCGTAGGTGCGGTCGTTAGGCCGGTCATTGACCACGTCCAGGAGCGCGGTACGCCAGGCAGCATGCGGAGCCGCACCGTCGGCACCCCAGACGCCATATCCCCGGAAGGGCGAGAGATCGGCCAGGCGGGCCGCATCAAGAGCGGCGAACAATGCGGGGAGCAACGCACGCATTTCGTCTTGCTCCAGCGCATCCAGGTACTGCCCCAAGGCTCGTTCAGCGATCGCATAGTATCCGCCTAACGCCTCTCCGACCTCGGTGATCCGAGGAATAGGCAAAGCGGGAGAACTGTAGCGGCCGACGATCTGGTCCTTAAGGAAATCCTCCTGCAGTGGGCTGAACCGAATCACGTACGAGCTGCTGGTATGGCTGAAGCCGTACGCCTTCGACCAGTTCCCCTGATCAAAGCGCGAGAGATCGCTGACGTCGCCACCAAATCGGCCACGGAGGAACGATGCTGCCTGCGCAATGTCGACAGGCACTGTGCTGGACGGCTCAGAAGACTCATTCATGACAAGCTCAGTCGTTATATCGCACAAGAGCCACTCTCCTGTCAACCGAACACGTTGGACCCGAATCCGTGAGTGGGGTGGTCGGGCTTGGCCCTGGGCCGTCCGGACGGGGTTTTTGACGGTCGGACGAGGACTCAGCCTCCGTTCACGGTCCTTCCGGTCTCGCTCACGGGCTCATG
>Ga0082335_1001629_pt1 | contig 46043 bp, 53 predicted proteins | sample Subgrocontami58m_FD_72375 | JGI IMG/M metagenome (GOLD analysis project Ga0082335, IMG submission 72375) | Subsurface groundwater microbial communities from S. Glens Falls, New York, USA - GMW37 contaminated, 5.8 m (SPADES assembly) (version 2) ...
CTTCTCTTCTCCAGGGGCCTGTCGGCCCCTGTTTCGTCTATTCGTCAAACACCCACCGACGCCAAATTCCGCCACCAATAATCCACGCCGTCTAGGCGCGCAACGACACCGCCGCCAACAGCAAGAAGCGGTGGCGTAAGGAAAGGTCATTCTTGCGGTCATTGGCGCCCGCCTGCAGAGTCTCCCCTTTTCGCATGATGAATGGCATTCCCGTGACCCAAAAAGCTCTCAACGATCGTCTTTGCTTGCGAAGTGTTTCGTGACGAACTCTCCTGGTGGCAAGGGCCTACTGAAAAGATAGCCTTGTCCCTCCTGACAACCTCGATCCGCAAGGAATGCGCGTTGTGCCTCCGTTTCGATCCCTTCTGCGACCACTTTGAGTCGCATCGCTCCGGCCATCGCGATTATTGCCTGCGCGATGGCCTCGCTGTCGGGATCACCGGGAATGTTGTCCACGAACGATTTGTCAATTTTCAGATAGTCCACCGGGAAATGCTTCAAATAGCCGAGTGATGAATAACCGACCCCAAAGTCGTCGATCGCGATAGTCATGCCCCGGTCCTTGAGCTGCGTCAAGACCTGCTTGGTTCTGTCCGGGTCGCCCATAACCATGGTCTCGGTGACTTCAAGCTCGATCCATTGCGGATCGAGTTGCGTTTCACTCACGATCGCGAGGATTTTCTCGGCGAGGTCCTGTTGCCGGAACTGCCGTGCCGATAGATTGACGGAAATCCGAAAGGGAGGAATTCCTGCATCCTGCCATGCCTTCGCCTGGGCACAGGCCGTGCGCAGTACCCAATCGCCGATTTGAACGATCAGTCCCGTCTCTTCCGCAATCGGAATGAATCGTGCCGGGCTGATTGCCCCCAGCTCGGGCGGATTCCAGCGAATGAGAGCCTCTGCGCCCTGAATAGCCCCGTTGCGTATCTCGACTATGGGCTGAAAGTGCAGCTCGAATTCACTATTTGCCGTGGCCTTACGCAGCGCGTTGGTCAAACGCAATGTCTGCAGTGCCGATTCGTTGGTTCCTGGGGATACAAATTGGTATGTGTTGCGGCCAGCGTTCTTTGCGGAGTGCATCGCGCCGTCGGCACGATTCAATAGCTCCACTGCTTCAGTGCCATCCTGCGGATAGAAGCTCACCCCGATACTCGCGGTGGTGAAGAGTTCTTGTCCCCCGATCTGAAATGGTTTGGAAAACGACCCCAGGAGTCTATTTGCGTAGCCATGGAGAGCTTGCTCCAGTCGCAATTTATCCTGTCCTTCCGTCTCGACAGAATGCGGCATGCCTGACCACTCCAGGTCATCCATGAGTACGACAAAATTGTCTTCGCCCAGCCGGGCCACTAGATCGCTTTGGCGAACCTGCTGACTGATCCGCCCGGCGACCGCCTCCAATAGCAAATCGCCGACCCCGACGCCAAGGGAATCATTGATTGCCGCAAACCGGTCAAGATCGATCGAGAGGATGCCAACGGCACGCTGACGCCGGTCGGCACGCTTGAGCGCCGCGTCCAGATGTTCCAGGAAAAGGGTCCGATTCGGCAACTGCGTCAGAGCATCCCGATAAGTCAGGAACGAAAGACGCTCCTCGAACTGTTTGTTCTTGGATATATCGCTGGACGCCCAGACGTAATGCGTGGTGTTCGCGGCGCTGTCCTTGACGGCGCCGAGCGTTACCCACTCGGGATAGATCTCGCCGTTCTTGCGGCGTCGAGATATTTCCCCCTGCCAGCGGCCCTCAGTCTCGACGGCTTCCCAGATTCTCGCGTAGAAGCTGGCATCATGACGAACCGAGCGCAGAAAATGCGGAGTTTTTCCGCAAACCTCCTGCTGCGAATATCCTGTGATCGAGGAAAACGCCTTGTTGACCGAAACGATTCTTCGCGTAGCGTCCATGATGATGACCGCCTCGGCGGCGTTCTCCAGTGCGTTGGCAAAGAGATGAATCCGTTGCTCCGCTCGGCGTTTTTCAGAAACGTCGTTGAGAATTGCAACGTAGAGACCCCGATCGCGCTCGCGCGATTGCTGGATTCGCCCCTCGACGGGATATCGGGTGCCGTTCTTTCGCCTGAGAACGGTCTCGAAAAGTGCGCCGGGTGCGGCCTCTGGTGTCAGTTTTGCTGTGTGATCCTTGAGCCGATCCGGACCAAATTCGTCGCTTAGCATTGTGGGCGGCAAACTCCTTAGTTCGTCGAGCGTGTATCCGAGGTTGCGCAATGCGCCGTGGTTGGCGTGCAGCATACGGTTCGCGGCCGCGTCGAACAGCAAGATCTCGTTAAGGGAATGCTCCAGCATTTGCGCCATACGAAGCAGTGGCTTGCGTGCCTCAAAGAGAAAGACGACCAGGTCCGACAATTGACGCAATGCGGCTCGTTGCGATTCGGAGAGTTGTTTCGGCTGACTGTCAATGACACACAGGGTGCCCAACGCAAGCCCTCGGGCATTCACCAACGGGCTGCCTGCATAGAATCGTATCTTCGGCTCGCCGAGCACCAGTGGATTGTCTTTGAACCGGCTGTCCTGGGTCGCGTCCGGCACTTCCATCAGTTCGGTGTCCAGAATCGCATGCGAACAGAATGCGACGTCCCTGGATGTCTCTTTCATCCCATCCAGGCCCGTTTGAGACTTGAACCATTGCCGGTCGCCGTCGACCAGGCTGATAAGCGCGGTAGGCACGCCACAAATTGACGCCGCGAGCTGGGTAATGTCATCGAAAATGCGCTCCGGCTTGGTGTCCAGTATTTGATAGTCGCGCAGCGAGACGAGACGCTCGGCATCATTCGCGGGTATGTCAGCAGGTTTCATGTCTCGGCATCCGTTATTGGGAGGCATCGGCGCACTGCAATCAAACCGAATCAGCCCGTGAATGTAAATCTTTCCTCGTGAAACAGTCTAAGGCACGCGTCGGCCACGTCCGGGTCATAGGCGCTGCCGCGAGCGCGCTCGATTTCGGTCAAGGCAAGGTCCAGTCCCAGAGATGCGCGATATGGCCGGTGTGAGGCCATCGCCTCGACCACGTCAGCCACGGCCATGATGCGCGATTCGAGCAGAATCTGCTCCCCTCTGAGTCCCTGCGGATAGCCGGAGCCATCCTGCCTTTCGTGGTGCTGCAAGACGATGGTTGCGATAGGCCAGGGGAAGGAAATGTCCTTCAGGATGTCGTATCCGGCCTGGGCATGGGCCTTGATGAGCATGAATTCGATATTTGTGAGTTTTCCCGGTTTGGCGAGGATTTCTGCCGGAACCGTGATTTTGCCGAGATCGTGAATGCTCGCGGCAAGTTGAATGCCGTGAATTGTGTTCTCCGGCAGCCCCATTTCCTCCGCTATGGACGCGGCCAATTTCCCTACGCGACGCTGATGACCAGCGGTGTACGGGTCACGCGCCTCCACGGTTTCGGCGATCGCTTGAATGGATTGTTCGAGACTTCTTCGCAATATCTCCTCGTGGTGCTCGTGTTCGTGTGCAATGCGATCGCGTTCCGCTTTCATACGTAGCGTGGATATTCCATAAGCAAGATCGTTAGCGAGTTCTTCCAAGAGGCGCATTTCTTCGTTATCAAAGGCATCCGGTTCGGAGGCGTAGACGCACAAGCCACCGAAGACTCGCGTGCCTTCTGATAGGGGTAGCGCGAGAACGGACGCATAGCCGTGCTTGACCGCAGTGCCCCTCCATCGCGAATGCGTAGGGTCGTTAAAAATGTCGCGATCGACCTCCGGCTTTCCACTTCGGATGGTTCGGCTGACGGGCCTCTGGCCATATTTCGAATCGGCCCAAGTGTCGATTTCTTCGGCGATGCAGCAAGCCTCCGCGCCCGCCCACGCCATGGGCGTGACACTCTTACGCACGTCGTCCTTGGGGTAACAAACTCCCACCGCGTGGTAGCCGCCCTTTTCCACGATCGCGCGGCAAATAGTCTGCAGGAGCTCCGATTCGCTCGTTGCACGCACCAACTCCTCATTGGCTGCCGAGATCGTCCTGAGTGCGCGGTTGGATCTTTCAAGCGCAATTTCTCCCTTCCTCTGTTCAGTAATGTCCTGAAATATGCAATACAATTGTCGCGAATTAGCAAGCTCCAGGACACGTAACATAACGTGAATGTCTCGAAGCTCACCGCTTTTGGTTCGGTGTTGCGTATCGAATGCGTCCGTTCCCTGCCGCAGAACTCTGTCCAAGTGTGCCCTGGTTTCGTCTGGCAGCTCCGGCGCCTCGTAGTCATTCACCTTCAGGCGGGCGAATTCCTTTCTGGAGTAGCCTAATTGATTGTGCGCGATGTCGTTAAATTCAATGGCGAGCCCGGAATCGAAATCGCGGATCACTATGCCGAGAGGTGCCTGCTCGAAAAGGGTGCGGTAGCGCTGCTCTGCCTGTCGGATTTTCTCTTCGGCCTTATTGCGTTCCGTGGTGTCCCGAAGGACTGCAAGCACTGCCGGTGAACCTTCATAGTCAATTATCTTGGCGTGAAATTCTCCGGGAACAACACTGCCATCTTTACGTAGATTCGTAATCTCCGCAATCATGTCTCCCGTGCGCGCGAGTTCGGCAAAACGGGCAGGGCGTCTTGCCGCTACCTCCGCGGTTTCAATATCCGCGGGCGTCATCGTTAGTAGTTCCTCGCGGCTGTATCCCAAGCGGTCAACTGCTGCCTGATTCGCCTCCACGTATCGTCCATCCATGCGACGAATGAGAATCGCATCGCCTATGGCATTGAATAGTGAGCTGAACTTTTCCTCTGACCTTCGACGCGCTTCCAGCGCCTGCCGCTGCTCGGTGATGTCGCTTGCGACAAGATCGATTCTCTCCACATTGCCACGCGCATCATGTATGGCCTTCGCTCTCGCCCCGAGCAAACGCACTTCCCCGTCGAGTCGAACGATGCGGATTTCATCCAACCACGAGTCCTTTTCCAGAGGCAAAGACAACCGCTTGAGTACGTGCTCCCGGTCTTCTGAATGAACAGCCTGAATCCATAGCTTCTTGTTTTCGGAGAGCTGTGCGAGTGATCGGCCGAAAATCCGCTCGGCAGCCCGGTTTGCGTAGACCAGTTCGCCTATGCCAGGCGATAGCGACATGATGATGCTGTCGGTGGAGCCGAGTATGTTGGTCAACTTCTCTTCAGCGGCTAACCGGCCCTCGCGAGATTCGAGTTCCTCGCGCAAGTGCTTTCTGGCCGCCTCGATGTACGCCACCAGAAGCACTGTGAGCAAGCTCCCGACCAGGAGCGGCATCCATACCGGGCGATACGGCATGGTGGCGAAAAATTGTTCAGTGGGGGTCAAGACGATCCTCCAACTGCGACCGCCAATGCTGTACGAGTCGATGCGCTGCAGCTCGGACTGCACGCTGGGTTGATCGGCTGCAAGAACCTCGTCGTGCCTCATCACCGGCCAACTGGCGAGGAACTGTTCCGAGGTTGGGGCGAAGTTATCGTAAATGACCGCCTTGATGCCGCTCGGCTGCAGGTGCGCTGCCGCGGCATCGATGAGGTCCACGGCGCGGAATACGCCGAGGGCGAATCCGAGAAGGTTATCGTGACGCTGCTCAACGGTATCGCGGGGAAGTCCCGATCGATAAACGGGCCGAAAAAGGAGAAATCCATATTGCGCGCCGGTCTCTTGGACCAGAGTGATTCTCGCCGTGGCAGCCACTTTCCCCGTGTCACGCGCCCTGGTCAAAGCTTCGAGCCGCACCCGATCGGAGCCGAGATCAAAGCCGATCGCCGCCTTGTTTCTTGCCTCCGGTTCCACCAAGTAGACAGGAAAATATTCTTCGCGCTCGCCGGCCCGTATCATTTGCTCTTGGGCATTGCGCTCGGTGATTTCAAACCCGGGAACCGCTTCGTGCATTGCCTTCTCATAGCTAAGGCGCATTGCCAAAGGTACTCGCGGGATCCACTCTAGGGCCTGGATTCCATGACTCCGCGCCAAGAGCTTCAAGGCAAAGGCATCAAACTGCGGGTGGCTCGTGTCGTTGGCGGAATCGAACAGTGCACCAACGGATTCGACTTGATCGATGCCGTGATGCACGCCCAGAGTGATTGCCGCTGCAACGTTTGCAGCGGCATCGTCAAAAGCGCGGCGCACGGCGGTGCGCTCTCTGGAGTCAGCCGCAACGAATGCGAGCGTTGATAGGGCGATGCCGAGAGCCAGCGTAAGTACGCTCCCCACCCGGTATCGGAGCAAGAGCCGTCTGATTTCAATGTGGGCCATGCCGTCGCCTCAATTCTTTTCAACTTATTGCGCCGACGGCGAAGGACCACGGGGAGAGAACCCTCGGAGCCCGCTGGATCTGCGAAGCCCCTGAACCAGATTCGACACCCCGGCAATCCCGCTGTCCTGGAGCAACAAGCTCGTTAGACCGGTGACTTTGCGCCCCCGCCTTTCGGTCGGGTTTGCCCTTTACGAAGTCGCGGGGATGAGAAAACCCGCGGAATCGTTGCGGATGATCAATTCGACACAGGAACCAGGTTCAATCCCCCGAAAGCGTTCCTGCGGCAATTCCCCCTGCGTCCGCGATCCAAAAACGAAGCAATTCCCATGCCAACATTGGTGGATTCGCGGCACAGGGCCAATCAATTTATGTCTATCCTATTGATTATATATAGAAGAATAAAGAATCATAATATCTATAGCGATCGCACGTAAAAGCCGCCTGCACCACATTCAATGACAAAATGACGATTGAGCGTCGAAACATTGACGCGTGCCGCAGAACGAGCGATGGAAGTTTCCGGTCCAATTCGTTGCTGATCAATTCGAAATTAGTAAGAAAGAACGGTTCAGCAGCGCCGACACTGGCGGCAAGTGTCGTTGCCAGACTGACGCATTTCGCACCGAACCTGAAGGAGGAAGCCGCGCAATGACGAAAATCCTGGATGAAGTCCTTTCCGCGAACGAAAGATACATTGCGACTTTTGCCGACAATGGCGAACTTGCCATGCCGCCGGCAAGACACTCTGCGATTCTCACCTGCATGGACGCGCGGCTTGACCCGGCCAAGTACGCCGGCCTAGCGGAAGGCGATGCCCATGTGGTCCGAAACACCGGCGGTCGCGCAAGCGATGATGCAATCCGATCCTTGGTGATTTCCTACAAGTTGCTCGGGACTCGCGAGTGGTTTGTGGTTCACCACACCGATTGCGGGATGGAGACCTTTACCGACGAGGTGATGCGCGAGCTGCTCGCGAAGAGCCTGAACACCGCAACCATCGACGCGAGCGGTTGGCACGACACGGGTAGGGGACCGGGTTCCAAGGAAGCGGCATTCATAGATTGGCTTACCATTGATGATCAAGCCGAGAGTGTTTGCGCCGATGTGCAGCGTATCAGAACGCACCCGCTGGTTCCAAGTGTTCCTCATACTGGATGATGTCTTCCAAACGGTAACGAATGGTGATGCCGAGTTTTATGTATGGTGGTCGGTGGCCGATGCAGTGCCACCGATAGACCGTCTTCAGGGAAATATTCCAACGAAATGCCAGGTCTTTGGGCGACAATAATTCTTTTGCCATCTTTCGACGCTCCTATACACGCGGTCGGCTATGAAGGCGGAATTTTGGCCCCGGGACAAGGTCTCGTGCCCCGGTATGGCGCAGGAGCCAGGATGCCGCCTCTGCGCGCATTCTTTTCCGTTAGCCGAGCCTTAAACCTGTAGCGACGTCGCGAACGACAACCTTCTGCTCACGCGGTTCGTCCCCCTGGGGATTCCCGGTGCTACGTGGCATTCGCTTGCGGCGATCGAGCATGACAGCAGCCGTTTTCTCCGCTTCGCGCCGCTCGAATTCGATGAGGTCCTGCATTCGATAACGGATTCGCGTACCGATGTTCATGAAAGTCGGCCCGATCCCTTGGTAACGCCACCCATGCACCGTTTCGACGGAGACACCCCATCGTTCGGCCACTTGTTTCGGCGACAACAATTGCTCGACCATTGGTCTACGCTCCCATTTGCAGGGTCGGCATATGAAGGCGCAAGAGCCGCCTGCAAGGCAAGGCCTGCCGACGGATTACTCTCACGGCCAGTTCGGGAAACAGCCAGGTCATGAGTTCGATCCCGCAAACAGGGATCGAACTGGTGACCCGATTCACTGATTTGGATGCCCTCGGAATTGATCATTGGATACACGCCCTGTTATGATCTCCATAGGTAAAGGGTGGCTGTGTGGTCCACGGCAAATCGTTGTCCGGGATTGAATCCAATTGCGGCAAACATTGCTCGCGAATTCGAGGACGCTGACCCGGCTTCGGAAAAATTGCTCTTTTGATTTAAAGCATTGCTTGAGCTGGCCACGATGTGGCCGATGAATCGGAGCCGGGTGTCCTGCGGAGTCGCCCCAGCACCACCAGATCACAGGGGCCAGAGAAACTCTGGCCCCGATTTATTTCTGATACGCCCGACGCTGTGGATGGGCTCGCTCCCTGCTCGCCGATCTTCCCGAGGCGATGGCTAGCCAAGCTTATCCTCAAATACGTCCGTAATGATTGCGCGATGCGCCGCAGCTACGCGCCGAACGCTTGGCGCCATTTTGGCGACAGTGGTACACTGCAAAATAATCGGAAAGGTATGTTTGCAATGAGAACGGCAGCCGCAAAACAGGATCGCATCGGTGCTCGCGTGCCGCGGGAGGTCTACGAGACGTTGCGTAGGGCGGCAAGCCTTACCGGTGCCACCGTCAATCAATTCCTGGTCCAGTCGGCGCTAAAGGAAGCGCACGCGGTCATTGAGCGCGAAGAAGTGATCCGACTTTCACCGCGTGACTGGAAATGGCTGCTCGATTTGCTTGAGAATCCGCCGAAGCCGAATGCCAAACTGAAGGCGGCGATAAGACGTTACAAGAAATTGAAGCGCAACGATGCGGATTCTGCCTTTGACTGGCAGCCACGACCGAAAAGGGTTTGATTGCGGTCGACAGGAGCTGAATGATTGGCTGCAGCGCGTTGCGCGGCAGCATCAGGACAAGGGCCTATCGAAGACGTTTGTCGCAGCCCTTGACCACGTATCGGCGACGATCGCCGGGTACTACGCGCTGACGCTTACCGAGGTGGATCATCGCCACCTGCCAGATGCTTACCGGAAGAAACTGCCCCGGCGCATCCCGGGGGTGCGGCTCGGGCGATTGGCGGTCGATCTGCGCTACCACCGCAAAGGGCTGGGCACGCTGCTCTTGGTCGACGCTCTCGCCAGGACACAGCGGATTTATGAGGAGGCGGGCGGCATCGGGCTTTTCGTCGATGCTCTGGACGCGCGGGCTGCGGCGTTTTACTCACGTTTCGGATTTCTGGCGGTGCCGGACAATCCGCTCATGTTGTTCTTACCCGTCGAGGCGTTCGGAAGATAAAGAAATCGGCCGGTGTTTCCGAGTGATGACCGGGCGCGACGCGGTAACGCCGTGGCCAATCGATAAGGAGATGACGATGAGGGGCGCGGCGCCGCGCTGGTATCGCAAGGTGTTTGACCACCGGATTCGCACCTTCAATGACCGCATGCCGCGCCGTTGCTTGGCCGATCCGGAATTCGATCCCATTTTTCCGGCTTGGCACAATCACGAGGCGAACCGGAATTGGTGATGACCGTTCCGATGGAGCGGCCCGTCCATAGGGCCGACGCGCAATGTTCCAAAAGCGAACGCCGTCGAATAGGGTGGTCCTAACTCCCGGCGCCGGCCTTGAAAACGGCCGTAAGTCCGCGCAGTCGCCAGCCGGACTGCCGCATATTCTTATGAAAGCAGTCTTTAATGACTTGCGCAGATATTAAAGAATAGTTTAATATAGAAGCCGTGTATTAAAGAAGACTTCAACATGAAACGGCTTACCGGGAGCTACATCACCACGACAACGGCAGGCGAGGCTGTTCAGGCTTTCATCCCGCGTGCGCTGCCGCCCGTAGATCCCCCCGTTTTGGCTGACGCGTTCGACGCGCAGAACCGGGCGGCCGAACTGGCGCTCGCCAGATTATCGGGTGTGTCAGGACTTGTTCCTTCCGTCGATTGGCTGCTCTACAGCGCGGTCCGGAAGGAAGCGCTGCTCACCTCGCAAATCGAGGGTACGCAGGCAACCCTCATCGATTTATTCGACGAAGAAGCCGGTCTCGACGTCAGCAATGCTGACGACCTCGAAGAGGTGACCAATTACATGCGCGCCTTCCGGCTGGTGCGCGAGAACCTTCGCGACCCGAAGGGGCTGCCGATCAGCATCCGGCTACTGTGCGATGCGCACCGTTTGTTGCTCGATGGAGTGCGCGGATCGAGCAAGCAGCCGGGTGAACTCCGGCGTTCGCAAAACTGGATCGGCGGCACGCGTCCGGGCAATGCCGTTTTCGTTCCGCCCCCTCCCGATCAGGTGGCCAAATTGCTTGGCGATATGGAGCGGTTCATACATTCCATCTCGCCCACCCTTTCACCTCTGATCAATATCGCTCTGGTCCACGCCCAGTTCGAGACCATCCATCCTTTCCTAGACGGCAATGGCCGTATTGGTCGCCTGCTGGTCGCCGCATTGCTCGAACATTGGCGCTTGCTTCCCGAGCCCTTGATGTACCTAAGCGGCTACCTGAAGCAGTATCAGACGGAATACTACCGTCGCTTGTCCGGCATCAGCACCGAAGGGGATTGGGAGGGCTGGGTGGCCTTCTTTCTGGAAGGTGTCGCGACTGCGGCAGGCGCGGCCGAGCGCAGTATCGTCGAGATTGCAGCCTTGGTCGCTGCCGATAGGCGTCGTCTTCTCGATACATCGAAATCCGGTCCCGCCGCCTATCGGCTGTTCGAGCTGCTGCCGATGATGCCGCGCTTCACTGTGGAGCGCGTACGACAGCAACTGAACACGAGCTTTCCGACCGCCAACGCGGCGGTCAGGCTCCTCACAGATCTAGGTATCGTAGCCGAAACGACTGGGCAGAAGAAGAATCGCAGCTTCAGTTACAAGGCGTACATCGAGTTGTTGACGAAGGACCGATGAACGCAGTGCCCGATAGTTTCCGGATGATGCAATTCCGCTGGTGGTTTCGACCCTATGCGCGGGCGGGGGGCAAGGGCGCACACAGTCGTTCCTGCGCGCCCCGTGTTCCACGACCTGTCCAGGCGCACAACAAGATCGAAGTACGATTCGTCGCCGACGTGGTCGCGCGCCAACGCCTCACGCCACAATCTCCCGAGTGATCGCGTTCGAAGGACCAAAGCAGGGCACATAGACCGAATGCGTTCCAGGTCCGCCGGCGACCAGGATGCAGATATCCTCGGGGCTGCGTGCGATGGTCAGCAGCGTGTCCGGCCCGATCTCACCGAACTCCCCGCGGCGCGCACTCTGCGTGCGCACGAGATCCTTGGCAGCCATTCTGCGCGCCGGCATCTTGCTCAGTTCCCACAGCTGTGCCTTGACTTCGGCCTTCGAGTAGCCGGCGCGCTTGAGCGTCGCCGCGTGTTCCGGCCCCAGGATCAGCCATGGTTCGCCGCCGATGCAGTATTCATTGCTGGGCGGGTGCATCATCGTCTGCGCAATCACGCGCAGCAATTCCGCGGCATTGTCGCTGTGCGTATTCATGTTCATCGTGCCTTCCACGCCCACCACCGTCACCGTGCTCTGCCCGCGTCCAAATCCACGCTCGACATGCAATGGTTCCCAGGGACTATTCGCCTCGTTCTCGGCGCAGCATACTTCGTCAGGGACTCGCATGACCAAATCCGTCGAGTCGGGTAAGGAACTGCGGGAGCGGCTTGATAGGTAGGGATCGGTAGACAAGGCAATTGCAGCGAATCGAGGCGGGTGTGCGCGATTGACGTAGGTCTGCTTTGTGGAAACATACCTACCTTGGAGGTCGCGTGACCTGCCTGCGCCCAATGTGCCACACTATTGGGCCAACGACCGGGCCATTGGGCGCAAACCTGCACCGAATATCTGTAGATGTGGGTATTGGGCGCACCGGATCGACCGACGTTCCCGGTCCGCGAACAGAAAGAGGAGACGCTAATGGCGATGAAACGCATGGTGGTCGAGATCGGCATGGGGACGGACATACGCGGCGCCGACTACACCAAGGCCGCGGTGCGCGCATTGCGCGATGCGCTTTGGCACAATTCGCTCAACATTGCCGCCGCGATCGGCGTACCCACCGACTCGATGGTGGTAGAGGTGCTGATCGGCGTGCCGAAGCCGGATTTGGTCGACAAGGCTGCGGTGCTTGCGGTGCTGCCGCACGGAACCGGCTCGGTCAAGGTCGTCGAGGGCGGGTTGGAAATCGTCAACGATGAAGGAACGGGTTCCACGGTGATCGCCAATGCCGCGGCGATCGTGCGCCTGGAAATCGCTTAGGGGGACGGGAACATGGCGCTGAAACGGGTAATTCTGGAGATGGGCAGCGGCAACGATCTGCATGGCGGCGATTACACCAGGGCCGCAGTGCGCGCGGTGCAGGACGCGCTGCACCATTCGTCCTTGAGCATGATCCGCTCGCTCGGTCTGGATTCGAAGGCGATGCAAGTCGAGGTGACCATCGGCGTGCAGCACCCTGACAAGGTCGATGCCGCGGCGGTGAAAGCGAGCCTGCCGTATGGGCAGGTGACGGTAAAACTGGTCAAGGGCGGTTTGGATGTGCCCGACGACGAGCGCAACGATGCCGCGGTGATCGCGAGCGCCGCGGTCGCGGTCAGGTTTGATCTACCCTAGACAGCGTTCGAGGAGGGCGGGTGCAAAGCCAATCTCGTTGCGATCGAGATCGCCTGCTTCGGCCAGACCAAGCACGGCGAGCAGCAGGCACGGCTTGTGCGGGCTTGCGCGGCCGCCGGCCCGGTTGACGTTCAGCTTGCGAAAGGCATTGAGGCAACGATCGAGCACATTGGACATGTCGGGACCTCAGTAGTGGTCCGTGTGGGGATCACGTTGGGCGCCCCCGCGCGCCGATGTAAATTCCGGGTGATTAGGCAGCCGCCTTCCAGCGTCGAATACCGGCGAGGACAGGCTGCATATTCTCGCGCGCTCTCTCGGTGTCGTAATGGCTTTGCAGGTTGAGCCAACTTTGCGCATCGGTGCCGAAGAAAGCTGCTAGGCGGAGAGCGGTGTCAGCTGTGATAGCGCGACGCCCGGCGACGATCTCGCCGATGCGGCGCTGTGGGACGCCAATCTCCTTAGCCAGTCGGTACTGGCTGATGCCCATGGGCTCCAAGAAATCGTGAAGCAGAATTTCTCCAGGCGTAGCAAGCGGAACCTTGCGCGGCATGATGTTTCTCCTCAGTGGTAGTCAACGATCTCGACGCGCCAGGCATGGCCATCGCGCCATTCGAAGCACACCCGCCACTGGTCGTTGATGCGTATGCTCCACTGCCCTCGTCGGTCCTTCTTCAACAGTTCCAGACGGTTCTGCGGCGGGACGCGAAGAAACTCCAAGGAGGCAGCGGCATGGATCTGTTGCAGCTTGCGCATTGCCACGGCTTCGATGTTGGCAAACCGAGCTACGCGCTGACCCTTGAACAAGCGCTCCGTATCCGAACACTTGAATGTCTGGATCATGCCGAATACTAACCCAACGCGTTACTAACGTCAATCGCCACTGGCAGTGCGCCAATCTCCGCGCGTTCCCGCCGGTGAGGGGCCGGTACCGGCGCTGGTTTCGCGCGCAACCGCCAAGAAATCCTTGGCAGTTCAAGTGACGAAAGCCTGATGCAACCCCTTGAACTTGTCAGCCGATCATGTCGCTCAGCGTAAATTGGCTACTGACAATTTCAAGAGACAAATGGAGGCCGCGATGACGTAACTATCCAATCAACAGGAGTTACGTCATGTCGCGCACGTTCCGGCGCAAGCAAGAGCGCCACGAATATTACCGGGTGTTGCACGACTGGGATTCGCGCGCACCGTATGGCCATTGGGTGCGCGTCGATCCGCAATCGGAGACGGGGCGCAGGCAATCTGCATCCGCTGCTGCGCATCGCCGTATGGGTGGTGGTGTTCCTGCAGATTCACCCGTTTCAGGACGGCAACGGTCGCTTGAGCCGTGTGCTGACGACGCTGCTGCTTCTGCAGGCGGGCTATGTCTACGCGCCGTACAGCTCGCTTGAGGCCGTGATCGAGCAGAACACGGAAGCCTATTACTTGGCGTTGCGCCAGACTCAGGGGACGATCCGCACTGAGTCCCCGAACTGGCAACCCTGGCTCGTGTTCTTCCTTCGCTCGCTCGCCGAACAGGTGCGCCGCCTCGAGAAGAAGATCGAGCGCGAAAAGCTGGTGCTCGCGGCTTTGCCGGAGCTTTCGCTTCGGATCGTCGATTTTGCGCGCGAGCACGGCCGCATCACCATGGGCGATGCCATACGCTTGACGAGCGTGAGCCGCAACACGCTGAAGCAGCACTTGCGCGCGCTGGTCGAGCACGGGCATCTCAATCGGCACGGCAGCGGTCGCGGGGCCTGGTACGAATTGAAATAGTGAGCGATGCGATCCTGAGTTCCGCCAGCATTGCTCAGGAGCCTCAACCGTTACGCGCCATTACCATGCAGCGCTGTTGGCGAGTTGCGCGGTTGCACACCGCCCGCCGATGTTGCGCAACACCAGGCGCATCGCGCGGCCGAGCGTCGCATCGGCTCAGGCGCCTTCGCCCAGGCAAACGAACGTGCCATTCACTTGCAGTTGCCGTGCGATGGGGCCGTTGACGATGAGCCACACTGCCACCGAATTCGTCGTCGCTTGGATGGCTTGCAAACTGAATTCCGGCGCGGCCCAATCGGTTCTTGCGGGCGGACTGAATACGGACTAACTCTAGTCCTGCCAAGAAACCCAGAGGTTGCAACCGATGAAGTATTCGACACAGATCAAACCCATCAGCTATCTGAAGGCGAACGCGGCCGATATCGTGCGCCGGCTCACCGAGCAGCGTGAGCCCATGGTGATCACGCAGAACGGCGAGGCGAAGATGGTGGTCCAGGACGTCGCTTCCTTTGAGGAAACGCAGGAGACGATGGCGCTCTTGAAGATTCTCGCTCTTGGCAACCGCCAGATCGAGGAAGGCAAGGTCGTTCCGGCCGCCGACGCAATCAAACGCCTGCGCGAGAAGAAGGCATAGGGCGGACGATGCGCTTCGAGGTCCTGCTGACCCGCGATGCCGAACGTGATGTCGAAGAACTCTACGCATACATCGCTGCGCACGACAGCGCGGGCAATGCAGACCGCGTTCTGGATCGCATCGAGAAAGCGCTGAAGCGCCTGCGCACTCTTCCGGAACGCGGATCGCATGCGAAGGACCTTCTGGCACTGGGCATCCGGGAATACCGCCAGGTGTTCTTCAGGCCGTACCGATTGACCTGCCGAATGGCGGGGGAGCGCGTCCATGTATATCTGATCGTCGACGGCCGGCGCGAAATGCAGGCCTTGCTCGCGCGGCGCCTGTTTAACGCGTGACTCGCCTGGATCGTCCCGGGTTGCTGTTCGGCCAACGGAACGCCTTGTCGTTACACTCAGGCTGCATAGATCACCTTCAGGTCCGGGACGATTGAATCTCGACGCGAGGGATTGAGCAAAATTTCCGGTGTGACGATATCCACCCTGCGACCGCCGAACGCAGCCGGGAATTCGTCTTGCATCGCCACGATGTCGAATAGCGAGGCGCGGTGCTCGGGCGAGAATTCGACCATCAGGTCCACATCGCTTTCGGACATCAGTTCGCCCCTGGAGGCCGAGCCGAACAGGCTCAGTCTGGTGATGCCGTACTTGCGGCACAGGGCGGCGAGCCTGGTCTGCGAGATGCGCAGCTTTTCCGCAACCGGCTTTGATGCTTTCGACGTCGCCCCATTGGACGCGGTGTTTTTCACATAGGCCGGCGGCGCAGGCGAGCGCAAGACCGGCGGCGCGTCGGCCGCTTCCCACAATACCGAAATCGGCAAGGCCCACAGCTTCTCGGCGAAGCGCAAACGCTGCTCGCCGAGATAGAGCGCGACGCCGCCGACGAACTTATCACCGGCAGTTTCGGCGAGCGCGCGCAGGCCGCCGAAGTCTCCCTGATTCACGCTCGATGAAGCTTTGACCTCGATGCCTGCGATGCGCTCACCCGGAGCTTCGAGCACCAGGTCCACCTCCTGACCGTTCGCGGTGCGAAAGTGATAAGGCATGGCTGCCTGCCGGCTCCAGCCCAAGAGTTTCCGCACTTCCTGCACCACGAAGGATTCCAGCAGCGGTCCGAGATTGGGCGACTGCGCCAGCGCGGCCGCGTCCACGTCGCCGCGCAGATGAGCGGCCAGGCCCGAATCCAGCAGATGAATCTTGGGTGATTTCACGAAGCGTTTGCCGATATTGGTCGACCATGCCGGCAGCGGCTGAAAAATGAATGTCGCCTCCAGCAGCGCGAGATAGCGCCGCAGCGTGGAATGCGCAATGCCCGCCGCGCGGGAGACTTCCGCCATGTTCATCAACGCGCTCGACCGGGCTGCCAGCAGCGCGAGCAGCCGCGGCATGTCGGTCATCCCGTCGATGTTGGCCATGTCACGCACGTCGCGCTGCAACAGGCTCGCGACATAGCTGCGAAACCAGGCATCGCGCCGCTCGCCCGGCGCACGCGCCACGGCTTCGGGAAAACCCCCTGCGATGACGCGCTCGCACACGAGCACGCGATCAAGCGTATGCGCGCCGGTCTGCCACGGTGCGGCGCCGAACAGCGCGTCCACCAAGTTCGCGTCCTTGTCCTCCAGTTCGCCCTGCGACAGGGGGTACAACGGCAGGATTTCGATTCGTCCTGCCAGCGACGCCGCCAGGCGGGGCAGCGAGAACACATTGGCCGAGCCGGTGAGCAGAAACCGCCCGGGGCGGCCATCGGCGTCCACCACCCGCTTGATCGCCTGGAACAACTCCGGCGCGTGCTGCGCTTCGTCGATGACCATGAAACGGCCCGCTTCGCGGACCAGCGCGGACGGATCGGAGCGGGCCAGCCCAGCGGTGGCCGGGTCATCGAGCGTCAGGTACCGGCCGCCGCGCTGGGGCGCAACCAGCTTAACCAAAGTGCTTTTTCCAGTCTGGCGGGCGCCATTCTTCCGTCCAGAGTGGAATTGGAACGCATGACCGCCTCCGGCTTGATTACGATGACCGTCATAGGACGGCAGAAGCACTATCAAGCCAACCTGAATTCGCCCATGTTCCGGGAACTCAGGGGAATCACGCTCAAGAGTTTCGGCTTGTCCGATGTATTGCGTGCGGCGCTGTCGAATTACGCAGACGCGATTCGCTTCGCCATTATTTACGGCTCGGTAGGTGATCAAGGAATTGATTGCGGCGACCAAAGAATTGGAGGCGGCGGTCAATGTAGTTGACGCCGGGCAAATAATGCTGTTTTTTGATCCTATTCCGACGCGGCGTGCCATTAGTTGCCATTGACTTCTGCTTCCGCCCAGAGATTCGGAAACAAAAATCGGAGTGAACCAAGAGGCACCCCGAAAGCAACCGGCGAACGCGACGACGCCTGCGTCAATACGCCAAAATCAAGCAGGCTTGCCAAAACGCGCCGACCGGTTCGGTCGCCCAGGCCCGTCATCGCTACGAAGCGCGAGCGCTCCACCGGGCCAGCCACGGCAACGTAGTGCAATGCTTCCAGTGCGTCGATCTTGACGACAGATTTTTCGCTGCCAATTTTCCAAGGTTGCTCTTGCAGATGAAGAAGCAGCGATTTAATTCGAGCTCGCAGCGAAGCGAGATCAAGCCTTTCGCGCATGAAGCCCACCTGGTCTAAACATACTCCGAGTAAGTACCCGGCGAACGCGACTAGCTCTTCTTGTGAAAGTGGACCACGCCCGTCAACATCGTTTCGGCGCGGCAAGTCTGCATTGTTGAGTCGGGCGTAATACTGCTCCTGCGTGCGCGCCAGACCGCGCATGGGTGACCACAAACCCAGCGTGAGTCCCATGGCGTGCAGCACAAGATGCGTATGAAGACGCGCGGCGCGTCCATTACCATCCATGAATGGATGGATCCACGCCAGTCGATGATGCGAGCAGGCTGCCCCAATCAACAGCGCTTCAGTGCCGCGCAGTTTGCGATAGCGTTCCGCCCACGCCTCCATCAGCCCGTCAATGTCATCCGGAGGCGGAGCAACATGCAGTCCAGCCTTTACATTTTTTTTCCGATATTCACCGGGAACGATGGGCTCACGTTCGTCGGTAACTCGATCGGTTTCGGGCAACTTACTGTAGAGCAATCCGTGAATCTCGCAAACCAGCTGCGGCGAGCAGCATGGCCGGTCAAAACGGTCGGACGACAGGTTTACTATGCGGTCGTGTACTAGGCCAAGGCGCTTTACAATCCGAATGAGATGGCAAAACGTATTGAGCAAGGGGAACGATGGTCGGCGGAATTCCCACCGCCTATGCGGCAGCACCGCTGAAGACCCTTATTGCGCCTTCGGCAGATCCGCCGCCGGTGTGGCCTTATGCGCAGGGCAGCGAGCGCGGCATCGCCCTGATTCCACTTTACCCTTCGGCGCCCGCTGCCGCCCTGCGCAACGCGACGCTGTATGAAAATCTGGCCCTGTTCGACGCGCTGCGTAGCGGCAACGCGCGCGAGCGCGGCCTGGCGCAGAAGCTGTTCGAGGAGCGCTTGTGAATCCTGGCGATCCCAACGTGGCTCGCGTCGAGGTGGTGGCTGCGGCGCTGGGAGATTTGTGCGAGGAACTGGTGTTTGTCGGCGGTTGTGCGGCGAGTTTGCCGATCGATGCTCCGAGCGCGCCGCCGACCAGGGTCACCTACGACGTGGACGTGATTGCGGAGGTGGCTGCGCTCAGTGCCTATTACGCTCTTGAAAATCGATTTGCCGAGCCGCACCCGTTTCGCTACGCACCGCGTAGCCTATTGGTGCCAATTTAAGCAGTTGCACTGGCCGGGAGTCGCGGCGCACCCTCAACGAGATAGTCGAGAATTTCGCCCTGCATGCGCTCAATCTCCAGGCGATAGCCCGAACTCAACGCCGGCCACTCCTCCGCCCTGGCCGTAACGCGCAATGCTTCCAAGAGCTGCTCCAGTTGCGCCACGCGTTTTCGAGCGTGCTCTAGTTCTTCATGGTTCCGTATCATGGTTCGATCTCCAGTAATCCACGTCTTGATCCATCTCGCTTCATCTGCCAAGTTTCCAGAAACTCCTTCATCAACTCATCCGGCAACATGCCTTGCCGCACCCAGAATATGCTTGCCCCAAAACGCGCCTCGGCGTCCGGATGCGAAAACAGCGTGCGCGATTCCCGCGGAGCGTCCTCAAGCCTGAACTCGTTCTTCATCACCAGCACGATGTCCACATCGCGGGGCTCGGCCGTCGACGAGACGAAGCTTCCGAAAATGAGGAAGCGGTCCAAGGCCCCGGTCCACGCGGCCAGTTCGTGTAGGTGCCGCAACTTTGCAAGGGCACTTGCGCGCCGTGGTGACCCCTTTCCGAATCGGCTCTCGATTTCTTCCCAGCCGGCCGGGTGTATTCCCGGCGGCAGATCGCCGTCACTGGTGAGAGGAGGCAGCTTCATTTTTCCATGCTACTCCAGATCGAAAGACTGTTGCCCCGGGTCCGGTGCCTTTTGCGGCGGGTTCTCCACCTTAAGGCTGTAGTTGTCATGACCCCATTCGCAGCGCGAGAGCACCTGTTTCGGGATCTTCTTCACCGTGAGATTCAGATACTCGCTCTTGCCGCGGAACGCGGGGCACGACACCAGCAGCGAGCGCTCCGGTCAGCGTGGAAGAATACCACCATGAGCTCGCGGCAGACGTGGGGGAGCCGACATCGTCGAGTCGAGCATCCTCGGCTACTATGCACTGGCCTTGGCGTTTATCCTGGCCGATGAGCTGCCGCCCCAACTTGCCAAGCGTTATCCGCGTCAGATCCCGGTGACGCGGCTGGGTCGGCTGGCGACTCGCCACGACCTGCAGGGCCAGGGGCTTGGGCGGCTGCTCCTGGCCGATGCGGTCACGCGCTCGCGCAATGCGGCGTTGTCGGTCGGCAGCGCCGGCATTTTCGTCGACGCCAAGAATGACGCGGCGGCACGCTTTTACAAGCAATATGGATTTACGCCCTGCAAGGAGGAGCCGCTCAAGCTGTATCTTCCGATGTGGTAGTCCCCTGGCGCGCGGATGCGCCGGCCGACTCTCAGGCACTTCGCGGTTCGCCGAAGTCAGTGTACAAGCGCCCGCGGGACCCGCGATTGCGCAAGCACGCGGGGCCGATTGCGTGCCTTTCCCGGAGGTATTACAATTAAACATGCAGTAATACCCAAGGAGACATGCCATGCCGACGACGCTTACGAGCAAAGGTCAGGTCACCATCCCCAAGCGGATTCGGGATGCTTTAAACCTGGCACCGGGTTGCGCGGTGGATTTTGCCGTCAATCGAGATGGTGACGTGGTGATCCACAAGGTGGGGGCGAGACCCGGCCGCAAACGCGATCGATTCGACGCTGCCCGCGGCAAGGCTGACGTCAAGTGGCGAACCGACGACTTGATGGCCTTGCTGCGTGGTGAGGGCTGATGGTACTGGTCGACACCAACGTGCTGGTCGATGTTCTGGAGAACGATCCGCAATGGGCAGACTGGTCGACCAGCCAATTGCGCGCCCAGTCGAAAATTCATCGACTGACAATCAACCCAATCATCTACGCCGAACTGTCGCTGACCTTTTCGACGGTTGAAGCGCTGCATCGGACCATAGACAACCTGGGCTTGGCGGTGATTGAGATACCGCGCCCGGCTTTGTTTCTCGCCGGCAAGGCCTTTGTGCGATACCGCCGCCAAGGGGGCACGAAGAGCAACGTTCTTGGCGATTTTTTCGTCGGTGCGCACGCCGCAGTGTCGGGGCAATCTATTCTGACGCGGGATACAAAACGCTACGCAGCGTATTTTCCCAGCGTGCAGTTGATCGCGCCGGAAACCGCAGCATGACAAAACAACAATAACCGATGGATCAAAGCCAACTCAAGTGGATTGCTGACTGAGGGCGTAAATTTCGGGCGCGTCGCCCTCTGCGAGCCCTTCCGCTCTCTGTCTTGCAGCCCAGCCACGTCCTTCTAGATGTCCCCCAAACTGGGGACGATAATCCCCAATATGGGGAACGATAAGCCGGTCTCAATATCCGATGTCCTGTTTTCCGGCGTCCAGCAGCGGGTGCTTGGCTTGCTGTTCGGCCAGCCTGAGCGCTCGTTCTACGCCAACGAAATCGAAAGGCTAGGAATGACCGGGCGCGGAGCACTCGAGCGCGAATTGAAGCGCATGACCGCCTCCGGCTTGATTACGATGACCGTCATAGGCCGACAAAAGCACTATCAGGCCAACCGGAATTCGCCCATCTTCCCGGAACTCAGGGGAATCACGCTCAAGACTTTCGGTTTGTCCGATGTATTGCGTGCGGCGCTGTCGAATTACGCAGACGCGATTCGCTTCGCCTTTATTTATGGCTCGGTAGCCAAGGGCACGGATACGGCGATGAGCGACATCGATGTGATGGTCGTTGCCGAAGGGCTGAGTTATAGCGACCTTTTTGAGGCGCTAACGAAAGCAGAAGAAACGCTGGGCCGCAAGGTGAGCCCCACGCTTTACTCTCCGAAGGAATTTCGCAAGAAGTTGCAGGGCGACAATCATTTTGTCACTCGCGTTTTCAAGCAGCCAAGAATTGTTCTCTTAGGTAACGAGGATGTCATCCGCTCAGGAACAGCTCCTAAATCTGCAGAAAATCGGCAAGCTCAGGACTGAGCCACCCAACCAGGCCAAGTGGGCTAATGGGGTTAGCGAAACGTAAATCACAGAACCGTTTACCGCGACACGACTATTCAGCGGCCCGCTCGTTCCCCTTCTTTGGATCGGATGAATTGTGCGAGATGGTAGCTCGCTAGCTGTACGTCCTCCGCTGGGAGCGTCTCTGGCTCCTGCGCGATAAACGCGGGGAGCGCCTTCGGTTCCAGCACCCAGACTTCCCGCTTTGACCCTTTGCTCTGCTCGACCCACCAGCCCGGAAAAAGGATCACCGGCCGCACTGTAAACTTACGGCCAGTACTTTCAGCAAGAAATTCTCGCAACCAGCGCGCCTGGGCCTTGGCCTGAACAACCGGGTCCCGGTCGGGCTCGTGGCCATCCACAACAATACGCTCGCCATCGAAGTTAATCGTAAATCACGTTCTTGAACGCCACTGCGCCGCGCGCGGCCTCCACGAATGGGGTGGCGGTTAACTCCAGGCCGAGGATAGCCTTGAGTTCGTTGATCGCTCTTATCCCGGCGCTCGCGCGGTAGCGATGCGATTCATCCATCAGCAGCACCAGATCGGGCAATCCGGCGAGGTAGTCGAAGTAGCTCTCGCCGATGTACTCCGACAGCCGCTTGATGCGAGGCGATTTGCCGCCGCGCACCTCGGAATTGATCTTCGAAATGTTGAAGATATTGATCTTACAGCGCAGTATCACATCGAACAGCGTGCCCGCCATCGCCTCGTAGTTGTCGCCCGTAATCAAGGCCAGCGCATCGGTCGCAAATTCGGCGATGCCTTTGAACACGTACTTCGGCGTGTTGGGCGTGAAGTCTGCGATGAGCTTGTTGTAGATGGTCAGATTGGGCGCCAGCACGAAGAAGTTGTTGATGCCGTGCGCCAGATGCAGATAGCTGATGAAGGCACCCATCAGCCGTGTCTTGCCTACGCCCGTTGCGAGCGCGAAGCACAGCGACGGAAACTCGCGCTCGAAGGCGGTGACCGACGGGAACTCGCTGCGTATCGCATCCAGCGCAGTCGTGAGTGCGGCGGCGTCGATCCCTTTTCGCGGCGGCGCAATCTCGGTGATGCGGTCCAGCATTTCCAGCGAGTGGCGCTGCGGCGGGCGCAAGCTGAGGCGGCCGGCGATGGCATTGACGTGGCGGTTCATGATGTGCGCTGTCCTTTGTTCGTTCCCTGTTGTCCAGGCTGCGCTACTACAATTCCAAACGTCCATAGAAAGTCATAAGAGGGCTGCCCCTCAAACCGTCCCCCTTGAATTAGCCTCGCAAAATCAGGCATCTGTCCGCGGCAGGTAGGTTCATAGAGGTTCATAGGCGCGTCTATAGATTTCCAGCTTCGTAGTAGGTCCATCGTTTGATGCCCTGCTTGCGAAGCTTGCGCTCCCGGACCAGACGGCCCAGCAGCAGACTCGCCTGCCTCCCGGTAAGGCCGCACAACTCGATGACATTCTCCCGTCTGATCCGTCCGTGTGCCTGCACAAACTGGAGTACCGCTGCCTCCTGCCGGATTGGGTCCAGACCGTGCACCCGCACATAGGCCTCCGGTTGCCCAAGCGCCTCGTAGAATCGTGCCGCCAGATGATAGATCCGGCCACGGCGCTCCCCACGCGCTTCCACCAGACCTTCCTCGATCAACCGCTCCAGAACGGCCCGAGCGTCGTTCCGGGAGCGTTGGATCTCCGTCTCCGCCTGTTCCGAGGTCAGCCGCCGCTCGTGGAAGAGGCGGTTAAGAATGATCATCTGATCCACCGTCAACGGCCCCTGCCGACGCTCGCGTTCGAAGACGAACGCGCAGAACTCCCGTGAATCGTGCCCGCCCCGCAGGGTCAAACGCACACCCGTAGCGTCCGAACGCGAATAATCGGGAGCCGGCCGGCCATACCGAAGCTGACCCAAATACACCTTGTCCACGCCACGGCCGGTCTGCTCCACCAGGCCAATTCGTTTGGCCGCTTCGTATAGTCGGGCATTCCGGGGCAGAGGCTCATGCACCAGGATATTGGCTGGCGTCACGCCCTCGGGGAATCCGCCCGGATTGCTGAATTCCAGCCGGTCCGGATGCCACTGCAGGTACACCACGCCCATACGCCGATAGTCCCGGTGAAATAGAGCATTCAGCAATGCCTCGCGGAAAGCACTGCGCGCATAGTCCGGCACCGGCACGCGGATGAGCCCGACCTGCACTTCCTGTTCCTGTGCGCGCGCGTCGAACCGACTCTCGAACATTTCAGCCAGCTCAAGGAGCGGATTGCAGAAGAATTCGTTCACCCGCACATCGGCGTCCGCTGCCAGCACCTGGAATGCGGCCTGGTGGGTCGGCAGATGCCGCTCGATATCCGGTTTGGCGCCCGAATAGCAACAGGCCAGCCACAGTCGGTACCAACTCTCCGTCAACGGTTTCCACCACGCGCAGCGCCTTGGCCATTTCGCGGTCGTCAAGCTCCAATAGAGCCGCATCGCCGCGCAGCGCGGCGATGAGCTGGCGCGCTCGCTCGAATTGCAGCGGGTCCAGTGCGCGCCAACCGGCTTCGCGGCAAAGCTGGGCGGAGAAGTCCTCAACGCCCAAGGCAGTGCCTCGCCCCGCGTGCTGGTGCGGGTAATAGGGCAGGCACTGCGGCCCGTGACCTGCCACGACCCGGCGCAGGCATACCCCATCCGATGTCGCCACTACTGTTGCCGAGCGCGGCACAGACAAGCACAACACCTCGCCCTGCGGCGTCGCGACCGATGCAATCGATACCTCCAAACCCGGAACCGTGCGGCTGCGAATCAGAGCCTGCAACTTGGCTGGATCGGTCTGCTTTCCATGCCGGGGCCGTGCGCCGGTCACTCGTCCGTCGTCCTCCACGCCCACCAACAACAGGCCACCTGTTCATCGAGAGCGGTCTTGGCTTGCGCAAGCTGTTTTTCCTTTTCGCGCATCGCTTGCTCGCGCTTGGCGATGTCGCTGTCCTTCTGCGTGATCTGTTGTTCGTATTGTCTGCGAACGGCCTCGATCAACGGCGCGGCCAGCGATTCCGTGAGCTTGAACTCAGTCTTACAGTTTGGGCATACGATAGTTTGTTCGGTCATGGCTCTTCCCTAGCTAACATCTGCAAACTGGCTTTTCTGAATGACGCTTCCGCGTTCAAGGTTTATCGGGATCGTTCTCGGATTTTCCGCCCAACAACCCGCCCGCATCGCGCACATCGAGTTCCAGCTTGGGTGTTGCGGTCTTGAGCCGCTTTTCGACTTCCTTGATGTGCTCCGCGGGCGGAATGCTTTCGGGCGGGGTCCCGCCGATCCGCTGGATGGCGCCTCTGACTTCCTTGCCCACCTGCTCGTGCGTGCGTATCGCTTGCTGCTGGTCGCGGATGCTCTCGCGCGCGAGCTTGTCGCGGGTCTGGGTCATGCGAAACTGATTGGCCGCGAGTTCTGTGGCGTTCATGCGGTCCATCAGGTTTTCTTTTTCGGGAATGCCTTTCCTGGTCTTGATGGCATCGCGTCCAAGGCCGCCGTAGAGTCCTTTGTAGCCGGCGTCGTGGAATACGCCGAACATCTTGTTCTGCACGCCGGCTTGCTGGGCGGCGCCGGATAATGCCTTGAATTCCTCGCCGGTCTGTTTGCGCAGTTCCAGTCGTTCCATGTCCGCCGTCAACTGATCGGAGAGTTCCTGGCGGCGGGTCTGGACGGCGAAGTATTTCTGCGCCTGGGCGATCTCGGGTTTGCGCGGATCGCCGTTCTGGGCGATGAGGTAACAGGCGAAACGAGAGAGGTGGTAGTCCTGAACAACCTGTACCGCCCCCTTGCCACCGGGGATCGGTTTGCCGGCGCCGGCAAAGTGATGGTCCGAATTATTTCCCGATTCCTTACAAGACGTTATGGCACGCTCGATGGCCTGTTCGAAGCGTCGCCACTGGCTGTATCCAAGCATTGACTGCAGATCGCGCGCGCTCCAGTATTCTGCGCCGTGCTGGTTGGTCTGCTTCAAATCCTCGAATGACGTACCTCCAAGAGCAGGCAGTGATTTTTCCTTCATGTCGATCTCCTTGTGGCCGATATCGCCAGGTCAGTTTAGTCGCCAACGAAGCTGGAACAGGGCTTCCATGCGCAAGTGCTGTTGCAGCTTTCCTTCGATATGCAAAATCAATTCGTCGCGCTGTTTGTCCACTTGATCCTGCGCATCGAATAGCGTGCGCCGCTTCTGGTTGCGTTGCGCTTCGAGGGCCTTGATCTGCTTTTGCCCGTCGAGCTTGTCTTCTAGCGTCAACGCAGTCGTCGCGGCGCGGCGCGCCTCTTTGATCTGGCGGTCGATCTCCTTGATCTCTCGTTCAAGACCGAGCTTGAGGTCGTCGGCCCAGCCTTCAAGCTTGTCGGCCTCGGCTTCGAACAGGCGTGCATTGCGTTCGGAGATGCCCCGCTGGATGGCGTCCTGGCGCTGTTGGATGACGAAATCCAATTTAGAAGATCCAGCCGCCGGTGGCGCTGAGCTGTTAACCTTCCCTGGCAAGGTAAGCAAACGTGCTGCCACTTCTTCATCGATCGGCTGCCCATCGTCCGTGTTGGTGGCGACGATCAGATGATCTTCGGCCTGGTCGAGCGATTCGACGCTGAAGTGCGACAACGTTAACCATTCCGACTTGCCGACCAAGGGCTCCAGCATAGTGACCTTGCCTTCGTGGTCGCCATAGACAAACTGTACTTCGGCCGGCGGCAAGTCGCGGCTCCTGGCCTGGGCGACCACGGCCACCGCCAACGGATGAGTCAATCGGTATAGGTGCGCCTCGCCCGAGCGGCGGGGCAATTCGTAGAGCCCGAGTTCGCTCGGGCCGGCCCCGACCTGGTCGAACTTCTGTGGCTTGGAATTGAGGCGGAAGGACGAATCGCCGATGAACTCGGCGTGGCCGTTCAGTTCGTGCCTTGTGACTTCCATTAGCAGCCGCTCGTAGCGGTTCAGGTAGGCTTTGGAGTCCTCGTCGCGCAACTTGAGTTTTTCGCGTACTTCGTCGTCGAAATTCTCCAGCAGTTGCTGCCGCGTGCGCGCCATCGCCTCGTTGATCTCGAAGCTCAGTTCCAACTGGAGCTGGTCGAAGGCGATTTGTATTTCCTCCGGCTTGCGGCAGCGCTGGTAGATGGCGGCGATGCGCTTTTCGAAATCCACGCCGGACTCAATGGCGCCGAGAATTTCGTCGCTGGAGCCGAACACGCCTTCGAAGAGCTGGAACTTTTCCGCCAGAAGCTGGAATACGCGCAGGTCGGCTGCGTTGCTGCGGTTGAGAAAGTTCACCACCACCACGTCATGCAGTTGGCCGTAGCGGTGGCAGCGGCCGATGCGCTGTTCGATACGCTGCGGGTTCCAGGGCAGATCGTAGTTCACCACGAGCGAACAGAACTGGAGGTTGATGCCCTCCGCGCCGGCTTCGGTGGCGATCATGATGCGGCCCTGCTCGCAGAAGTAATCCACCAATGCGGCGCGCATGTCGGCGGTGCGCGAGCCGGTCATGCGGTCGGTGCCCTGGTGGCGTTCCGCCCACGCAGCGTAGATCTGTCTGGAGCGCTCGTCGGTGTTGGAGCCGTTGAACAGCACGATGCCTTCGGCAAACGTGCTGTCGCCGAGCACGCGCAGCAGGTAGTTCTGCGTGCGGCGCGATTCGGTGAAGATGATGGCTTTCTGCACGCCACCGAGTCCCGTTGCTTTGGCAAAGGCGATATCGAGCGCTTTCAGCAATGCCTTGCCTTTGGCGTTGTGCTCGATGGAAGTAGCGAGTCGGGCGAATTCGTCGAGGTCTGCGATTTCCTGTTCAAGGGCGGCGCGGTCCGCGTCGGAGAGCGGCGCGGCGGGTTCGTCGTCGGTCCATTCATCGGCCGTTTCATCCAGCGTTTCGTAGTCCTGGTCGAGTTCCTCTTCCAGGGACTCAGCCGGCTCCTCCTTGCGCAGTCTGGTTTTCAGGCGCGCGGACATGGTGGCGAGCGCGCCCGCAATGGCGAATGTGGACGAAGCAAGCAGCTTGCGCAGCACCAGGGTCATCAGCGAACGCTGACTCGCCGGCAGCGCCTGCAGATTGTCGCGTTGCAGATAGTCCGAAACCAGATGGTACAGCCGGTCTTCGCTTTCTTCGGGTTCGAAGTCCTGCACCAGCGGCCAGCGCCGGGTGTATTTGATATACGGCAGCACCTGCCGGCGCAGAGTGCGATGGCAGACGGGTTTCAGGCGGGCTTTCAGCGTCTGGAACACCTGTTCCTGATTCAGATTGGCGAACTGCTCGCGAAAGCTTTTCAGATCGCCAAAGGTGTGCTCGTCGATGAAGCTCACCAGGCCGAAGAGTTCGAGCAGCGAGTTCTGCAGCGGTGTGGCCGTGAGCAGCAGCTTGTCCCTGCCGGCCAGCGCGAGCTTCAGCGTGTTGGCGATGACGTTCTGCGGTTTGTACACGTTGCGCAGGCGGTGCGCTTCGTCGATGACCACCAGGTCCCAGGGCAAGGCGTGCACGTCGTCCGCCTTGCTCTTGGCGAAATGGTAGGAACAGATGACGATCTCGGCCGCTTCGAACGGGCGGAATTGGCCTTGCTTGATCGCTGCGTTGTAGGACTTGGTTTCGAGGATGCGGCAGGGGAGAAAGAATTTCTCCGTCAGTTCCTGATACCACTGCGTGCGCAGATTCGAGGGAACGATGACCAGAATACGGCGCTTGCGCTCCGCCCACTTCTGCGACAACACCAGCCCGGCTTCTATGGTCTTGCCGAGTCCCACTTCATCGGCCAGCAAGGCGCCTTTGGAAAGTGGCGACCTGAAAGCGAACAGCGCAGCATCGATCTGATGCGGGTTCAGATCGACTTGCGCGTCCACCAGTGCCGCCGCCAGCTTTTCGACGCTGTCGGGCGGACAGCGTCGGGTCAGCTGGTGGGCGATGTACTTGGCGTGGTAATCGGTTAGTTCCATGCTCGGCGCGCGACTAGAGTCGTGCGGGCGTGCTGCGGTCTGTTTTAAGCGGGAACTCGCGGAACGCCGCGCCACTCGCGGCGTGGGTGTTGGCTTCGCTCATGAACTGCACCGACCAACCCGATGCAGAAATCAACCGGTCGATCTCGGTGCGGGCGCGTTCTTCGGGCTTTTCCGCCACACATAGTCTCTCCTCAACGTGAGAGAATACCACTACACGCTTACCGTGGACTTCGCCGAGAGCGGACTAGACCAAATGCATGATGCGTAAACGCTGCGCTTTCGTCGTCGCCGTAAATTACTCGCGGTCTCGGACTTGACACTCGCAGAATGCTGTCATCAGGCTAGAAGTAAAGCCGTGTCCGGAGTGCAGCACGACGCACACGGCAGGATCAAATGCGATCCTGCGGCCCGAACCTCATTCAAACGTAGTCAGCCTGCCCTGCTACTGGCAAATTATCAGACGCGTGTCCCGGTTACGTTGTCGACCACGTTATGCCGGTAAGACGCGGTGATGTGGATCATCCCAGCAAAATGCAGTAGCAGACGAGGGATGGGGCGAAGGAAAGGAAGAGGACTGAATAGCGGTTCGGGTTTCGCGGTTCTATGGAGTGTACTCCGAGGCAATCTCTGCACGATACGGGCTGTCGGCGGATAATGAACCCATGCCGCCTGGGGTGTAGCGAAAAGACAAAGCGGCGCGATAGTGGGTCACTTCAACCCGTACAATCAGCAAACGGGACACATTATGAGCGAAAACCTTCGATGTTTGTCGGTTCGTCAACCTTGGGCGTGGGCGCTTGTAATGGGTGCGAAGGACATCGAAAACCGGTCGTGGACGACCAACTATCGCGGTCCTATTTTGATTCACGCGAGTTCTAATAAGACGGTTGTCAACGATGTTGCCCGCTCGGCGCGTGGGCCTCTTCCGCAACCACCATTTATATACAGCGCCATTATTGGTGTTGTTGATCTGCTCGACATCGTACCGCTTTCAGAAGAGCTTGAATCCAAACCTTGGGCCTGGGGAACTTATTGTTGGCAAGTTGGAAATGCGCGCCGTTTTGTAGAGCCAATCCCCGCAAAGGGTAAGTTAAATCTCTTCACTCTTCCGCCGGAACTCAGCGACCGTGCCCGGAACGCGATTGCGACAGCTCAAATTGGTATCCGTGACGCCAGCGCCGAAGCGTGGATTGACGCGATGATCCACCTTGTCGACGAGGAGGATCGCCATGTAGCGCTGTTCGACAATTACTTGACGATGGGCGGTCGCAAAGACGCTCTACGGTTGGCGGAACGAGCAGTGTCGCGGTGGGGCAATGCGAACGCGTTTCTTGATCGTGCCGAAGCCAAGGGCATCGACGATCTCAACGGGGGATTGACGGACATCAACGCAGCATTAGCGATTGATCCGTTGAACGCGCGCGGCTTCTTTCTGCGCAGCCTCGTCCATGAGGCCCTTAATATGCATGAGCTCGCCGCACAGGACCGAGCTACGGCGATTAGACTTGAGCCGGCGTACGCCGATGTACCAGACGAAAATGACCGATCCGGAGAGGCCGAGTAGTGAGTCCAAGGATCTCTATACCGACTCCTCTGCTCAATGCCGATCCCCCAAGAAAGCGAAAGGCCAGTCAAAGGGCTAGCCTAATTGCTTGAACTCTTAGTTAGTACTGTTACCTATCATTCACAACATCTCGCCGGCCGATCCGCTTTACGAGGCGGACCTCTATGAAACGCCGTAGCTTCATCGCGTCGACCGCGGCGCTGGGTTTCGTGGGCGCTTTTCCTGGTGATGCTGGAAGCGGCGTGGACCTACCAGTATCCCGAAGCCGTCCGTGTCGGCAAGGCAATCCTGGAGTTGAACTACTATTGATATGAAGATCCGCTCCACTTAGCCGACATCAACAATTACGTAAAGCCGAAGCAGATGTTCCACATCCCGATCCTTGCCTCGCAATGAAACCGATCGTTCTGCTGACCCCTCACATGGACGCCGCCGGTGTGATGGTGGTGCGCGCCTATCTTCCGGCGGACATATTCGAGCATGCGCCGCATCAGCCAAGAATTGCTCTCTTAGGTAACGAGGATGTCAGGGTGTTGTTAAACATATCGCGGAATGATAATATACACCATGTCGCGTCGTTCCAATAAGCATGATCCGTCGTTATCCATTCTTCTTGATCTCGACGGAACGAACATCGGGATTGGGACGCAGTACTGGGTGAAGATCAGCGCTTGGGTAACTGAGCCCGACGAGGCACGGCCGCACGGCATTCGGTATGAATTGACCTTGCACGATGCCAGCAATCGGCGGATTCTGGGTTTCGACAATGCCCATGCTGCGAAACGCCCGGGCGGGCGATTTGTCGAACAGCCGCGTGCCTACGATCACCTGCACCGCGGGCCGAAAGACGCTGGAGTGCCTTACACGTATGTGAGCGCAGGCAAGTTGGTTGGGGATTTCTGGCAGGCTGTTTTCAAGGCTTTGGAAGAATTGGGAGAACCGCTATGAGCATAGTCAAAACCATCCGTGTCGGCGTCATGCCGTTGGAACGCGTGCGCGATTACACCCTTGCCATTGCCAAGGGTACATACAAACGCAAGCCGGGCGAACCCAGGATTTGGTTTACGTCGATCAAATCTTTTGCGGCAGTGTTGTCCGACGAGAACCGCGAATTGTTGCGGATTATCCACGACAGGAAGCCCGAATCTATAGCGGACCTGGAACAAATGACTGGACGCAAGGCGAGCAATTTGTCCCGCACATTGCGCACCATGGCGAATTACGGGCTGGTACGTTTGGAAGACGGATCACAGGGGCGTGGACGGCGTGCCGTGAAACCCGTGGCTATCGCCCGATGCGTCAATCTGATCTTGGATATCGGTTTCGGAAACGAACCCGTGGGGCGTCGGGTTGCTCGTCGGCAGCCAGAGCCGATGACTGCCTGATGGTTAACGCGTGGGCGCCGGGTTTGCATTACGATATGTAAGAGTGAGTGGTTTAGAAGGACGGCGAATCGCTTAGAGCCCAAAGCCACAGAGCAGATGCAGGGGCAACTCTGGGGGCATCTGAATTTATCAAACTGGCGAGAACAAGCATCCATGCCGCTCCCGAGCCAATGTTCGATACTCCTCCACGAACGGTCTCCACCAACTTATCTATTTGTAAGTTGCGAGGCCAGATTGCTCGAACTTCTACAACATGACCTGGCCTTTGGGACGGTCATCGATATGGATCTGATCAAGTCAATCACAGTCTCAAATCTAACGTAGGCCACAAAATGAAACCGATCGTTCTCCTGACCGCTCACATGGACGCCGCCGGAGTGGCGCTGTTGCAGCCGCACGCCGAGGTGCGCCTCGCCTCCGCCGTCGATCACGCCACGCTGCGCCGCGAAGCTGCGAGCGCCGCCGTGATGGTGGTGCGCGCCTATCTTCCGGCGGACATATTCGAGCACACGCCGCGGCTGCTCGCCTGCGTGCGCCAGGGCGCCGGGGTCGACATGATTCCGCTCGAGGCCGCCACCGCCCATGGCGTGATCGTGTCGAACGTCCCCGGCATCAACGCGCAGGCCGTGGCCGAGTACTGCGTGGCGCAGTTTCTGTGGCTGGGGAGGCGCATCGGCCGCATCGACGGCATGCTGCGGCGCGAGGGCTGGGCCACCGCGCGGGCGCTCGGGGGCGAGGTGTGCGAGCTTCGCGGCAAGACCGTGGGCATCGTCGGCGTCGGCCATATCGGCGCGCGCATCGCCGCGATCTGCCATCTGGGCCTCGGCATGCGCGTGCTCGGATACCGGCGCCGGCTGGACGAACTGCCTGCGATCGTCGAGGCCGCCGCGCTCGATCGCATCTTCGCGGACAGCGACTTCATCGCGCTCTGCTGCCCGCTGACGCCCGAATCCCGGCACCTCGCCGATGCGAGGCGCATCGGACTGATGAAGCCGACGGCCGTCCTCGTGAATGTCGCGCGCGGTGCGGTGGTGGATCAGGCGGCGCTCGTGGCGGCGCTGCGCGAGCGGCGCATCGGCGGCGCCGGGCTGGATGTGTTCGAGGAGCAGCCGCTTATGCCCGGCGATCCGCTCTTCGGGCTGGACAACGCCGTGCTGACGCCGCAGCTCGCCGGGATGTCGGTCGAGAGCGAGCGGCGCATGAGCGTGATTGCCGCGGAGGACACGCTGCGCATCCTCGCGGGCGAGAAGCCCGTCAATTTTTTCAACCCCGAGGTCTGGCCCGCCGCGCAGCAGCGCCGCGCAGGGATGCGCGCCTAGGCGGAGGCAGTCCCGTAGATCGACTTCGGCGCCGGTGCCTGGGCGCTCGGCCACGGGTGCGCGCGCAGGACTTCTTCGTCGATGTCGGCACCCCAGCCGGGCGCATCGGACACGAAGATATGTCCGTCCTTGATCGTCGGCGGCCGCGTGACCAGAGCGCCCTTCCACGGCACGTCGTCGACGTCGATCTCCATGATGCGCACGTTCGGCAGCACCGCGCACAGATGCAGCGAATGCAAGTCGGCGAGGTGGCTGTAGTAGTTGTGCGGCGCGATATTGATTTCGCAGGCCTCCGCCATGCGCCCGATCTGCACCGACTGCGAGAAACCGTTCCACGGAACGTCGATGATCGCGACGTCGACGGCGTGCTGTTCGAGGAACGGCCGAAATTGGCGCGTGCTCACGAGGCTCTCGCAGGAAGCGAGCCGCGTGGAGGTCGACTGCTTGATCTGCACGAGCACCTGCGGATCCCAATTGTCGTACTCCAGCCACTGCATGTCGAACGCTTCGAGGAGCTTCGCGATGCGCAGCACCCCTTCGGTGCGAAAGTTGTAGTTGAGGTCGAGGCACAGGCCGACGCGCGGACCCACCGCATCCCTGAAGGTGCCGATCAGGCGCTCGATCGCTTCCAGCACCTCGACGCTCGGCGCGCCGTCGGTGGAGTTGATCCCCGCGCCAAAGCCGGGGAAATAGACGCGGGCCGGATCGCCGGGGATGACGATGTTGGTCTTCAACGCGGTGAAGCCGCGCGCGACGACTTCCTTGCCGAGCGCCGCGATGTCGTCGTAACTCGCGAGCGGCGGGAGACCGAGCCGCTCGCCCACGCGCGCACGCGTGGTCCCGCAGTGCGACCAGTACAGGCGCATGCGATCCCGCAGCGGACCGCCGAAGAGCTCGTACACCGGAACGCCCAGGGCCTTCGCCTTGATGTCCCACAGCGCGAGTTCGATGCCGGCAATCGCCTTGTGGGTGACACCGCCCAGGTTCTGGCGCGTCGCGCGCAGCATGTCCCAGTACAGGCGCTCCACCGGCCGCGGATCTTCGCCGAGCAGCAACGGCGTGAGATCGCGCACGCAGCCCGCGATGCCGTACGGGCTGCGGTTGTCGCTGCATTCCCCCCATCCGATGAGGCCGTCGTCGGTCTCGATGCGAACGAACGTCCACGGCCGCCAGCCGGCGTCACAGTGCAAGGCTTCCACGCGCGCGATCTTCATAGGGTGCAACCTTGCCACACCGGGCGGGCCGAGACAAGCAGAATTACAGGCGCGAAACGACGCGTGTCCGGCAATCCGCGTTGCGAATCGCTGAAGCCGAACGCGCCCGCGATCCGTGGCGCGCGGTCGCTGTGTTGGATTTCCACGATCAGGTCGTGGTTGTTCGTTTCCTGTGCCGGAATAGAATACGGCGCACGGCGCATCCGTTCACGAGGCACGCTCATGACGACACGATTTGATGCCATCATCATCGGTACCGGGCAGTCGGGGCCATCGCTGGCAGCGCGGCTGGCGGGTGTGGGCCGGAGAGCGGCGATCATCGAGCGCAAGCTCTTCGGCGGCACCTGCGTCAATACGGGCTGCATACCCACCAAGACGCTCGTGGCGAGCGCTTATGCCGCGCACCTGGCGCGTCGCGGCGCCGACTACGGTGTGATCCTGGATGGACCGGTCCGGGTCGACATGAAGCGCGTCAACGCGCGCAAGGACGCGGTCGCCGGCGCCGCGAGCCGCAGCGTCGAGAAGTGGCTCAAGGGCATTGCCAATCTGAGCGTGTACCAAGGGCATGCCTGTCTCGAATCGGCCTCCACGGTGCGCGTCAACGGCGACCTGCTGCAAGCGCAGCAGATCTTCATCAATGTCGGCTGCCGCGCGCTGGTGCCGCCGATTCCGGGTCTCGATCAGATCGGGTACCTTACCAATTCGACCATGATGGGGATCGATTTCCTGCCCGAGCATCTGATTATTATCGGCGGCAGCTACATCGGGCTCGAATTCGGCCAAATGTACCGGCGCTTCGGGGCGCAAGTCACAATCGTCGAAAAAAGCCCGCGCCTGATCGCACGCGAAGACGACGACGTATCGCAGGGCGTGCTCGACATTCTGCGCAACGAAGGCGTCAATATCGAGGTGGGTGCGGAGTGCATGACCGCAGCGAAACGCGGCGGGAAGATTGCGGTCGGGCTCGATTGCGCCGGCGGCCCGCGCGAAGTGCTGGGTTCGCATCTGCTGCTGGCGGTGGGACGCGTGCCCAACACCGACGACCTGGGCCTTGCGCAAGCGGGCGTGCTGACCGATGCGCGCGGTTATATCGAGGTCGACGACGAGTTGCGCAGCAGCGTCCCCAACATTTGGGCGATAGGCGATTGCAACGGGCGCGGCGCGTTCACCCACACTTCCTACAACGACTACGAGATCGTCGCCGACAACTTGCTCGAAGGCGCGCGTCGCAGCGTGAGGGACCGCATTTCGGCGTATGCGCTGTTCATCGATCCGCCGCTCGGGCGTGCCGGCCTCACCGAGGCTGAGATCCGCGGGTCCGGCCGCAAAGCGTTGTTCGGCATGCGGCCGATGACGCGCGTCGGCCGTGCGGTGGAGAAAGGCGAAACGCAGGGTTTCATGAAAATCGCGGTGGATGCGGAAACGAAACAGATCCTCGGCGCCGCGATCCTGGGCGTCGGCGCCGATGAGGCGATCCACTGCATTCTCGACGTGATGTACGCCAAAGCGCCGTACACCGTATTGCAGCGCGCGGTCAACATCCACCCGACGGTGGCCGAACTCATACCCACTATTCTCGGCGAGTTGAAGCCCATGGCCTGAGCTAGACGCGAACGAGCTCGCTTGGCGTATGCCACCAAACTTCAAACGCCATCTTGTTCACCCTTTGCGCAAGCTAACGCTCAGGAGATCGCCGAGCAGTCGGCCAATGGCAGCGCGCTCTGCCGCCGGGTCGACTGCAGGACGTTGCGCCTTGACCGCGGACGCCAGCACGGCAAACCAGCCAGGGTCGCTGTGCGCGCGCGCCAGCAGACGCGCCAGCGCGGTCTCGTTCGCGAACGGGAAATACGCGGGATAGTGTTCGCCGAGCAGGCCTATATTTCCCGCAATGGCCGAGGCGATGACCGGTACGCCGATACCGATCGCTTCGGAAACCACGTGCGCGCCGCCTTCCATCCGACTCGAAATCACCATCACGTGACTGCGCGCGAGCCAGCGCATCGCTGCGGCATGACCGAGTTCGCCGAGCCAGCGATAGCGCGGCTCCGCGCGCATGAGTGCGCGCGCCTGCCGGCCCATTTCAGGTGTCATCGCCTTGCCCAGATGCACGACGCGCATCCTCGGCTCGCGCAGATGTGCGAGCGCCAGGGCGGCGCGAAACGGATCCTTCTCCTCGCGCAGATGTCCGATGACGGTGGCGAGGAAATAGCTTCGCGGCGTGGCCTGTCGCGCCACCGTGCGCACCGATTGGAAAATAACGCAAGTCTTGGCGCGTTGCACCGCGTTGAGTTCATCGAGTCCCTTGGGCTGCAGCACAACCATGCGATCGGCAAGGCGCAAGGACGCGCGCGCCTGCGCATCGTGCCGAATATCGCGGTACAAATCGGTGCCGGTGAGTACCAAGACGAGCGGGCGTTCCGGATGTGCGGTCTTCCAGGCCTTGATTGCAGCGTGGCTGCGGCGCGCGTGCAATGCGATGAGGATATCGCGATCGCGGCCATCCCATTCGAGCGCAAGCTGCGTTTCGTGGCCGAGCGCGCGCAAATGCCGCGCCCAGCGCTCCGCGGTGGTGCGGTTCCCGTTGCGCGTACCCGGCGCAGCCGGCGTTACAATGAGGATACGCATAGCTTTCATTGCTGGCGGGGATGCGCGCTCAAGCGACGGAGCATCGGGCTTAGGCATGGAGCGGATGGAAAGACGGAATTATGGACAATATAGCAGAGCCGCCGCCGCGCGCAGGCTGGCCGGATTTTTCGCTCTATCGGCCGCATCCTTGCGCAGCCGCTTTGCGCGACTGGCTTGGCGAGGCCGCCGAACTCACCCGGCAGCTGACGCAGTTTCTGCGAAGCGATAGCCCGGCCGTTCCCCTGCTCGAGATCGTCAATCCGCCGCTGTGGGAGGTCGGCCACGTCGCCTGGTTTCAGGAGTTCTGGCTGCATCGGGGCGGAGATCCCGACCTGCCCTCGATTCTGCGGCATGCAGACCGGTGGTACGATTCCGCGCGCGTCGCGCACGATACGCGTTGGAGCCTGGATCTGCCCGACTGGCAGGCAACGCGCGCTTATTTCGAGACGGTGCTCGAGCGTTCAATGTCCTTGCTCGAGCGCGAGCCGCTGACCGATGCACGCGCGTATTTCGCGCAGCTTGCGGTTTTTCACCATGACATGCATAACGAGGCGTTTTCCTACATGTGGCAGACCTTGGCTTATCCCATGCCGGTGCCATGTGCGCAGTCGCTCGCACAGCTCGCGGGAGATGTTGAAATTCCCGCGGCCACGATCTCGCTCGGAGCGCAGCCCGGCACAGGTTTCGTCTTCGACAACGAAAAATGGGCGCACGCGGTCGGCTTGCCTGGGTTCCGCATCGCGCGCAGTGCCGTGAGCAATGCCAAGTATCGCAATTTCGTCGATGATGGCGGCTACCTCAGGCGCGAATTCTGGAGCGAGGCGGGTTGGGCCATGCGTGAGCGGCTCTCGCTCGAGCACCCGCGCTACTGGCGGCGCGATGCGCGCGCCTGGTCGGTGCGGCGCTTCGAGCGGTGGCTGCCGCTCGCCGCTGACGAACCGGTGAGGCATGTGAGTTGTCACGAGGCCGAAGCGTTCTGCATCTGGGCCGGCCGGCGCCTGCCGAGCGAGGCGGAATGGGAATGCGCCGAGCGCGCGGCCGCCCCGTCCCTGGATTGCGGCCGCGTCTGGGAATGGACCTCGAGCCGCTTTGAGCCCTATCCCGGCTTTGTCCCCGATCCCTACAAGGAATACTCGGCGCCTTGGTTTGTCGAAGAACATCGCGTGCTGCGCGGCGGCAGCTTTGCCACGCCGCGGCGCTTGCTGCGCCCGACATGGCGCAACTTCTACAAGCCCGAACGGGCCGACATGTTCTGCGGATTTCGCACTTGTGCGCTTTAAGAGCTTAATTCAAAACGAGGGGATACATCCCCTCGTGCTCCCCTAAATCGGAGGCCATTTCGGTAATTCTGAAATGGCCTCTAATTCGGTCACCGGGCTGGCGCGGCCAAAAAAGGGGCAGGCGCGGCGGCAAGTACCGGTAAAATCACCGCTTGCATCGCAGTCGTCCTGACGCGGCCGAAGTCGGGACAGGTGCGGCACTTTCTCTTGCCGCTGATTGTTCCGGAGACTATCTCATGAACGCCTTGTTTCGGCTCGTGGCTGATTCGATGGTTGGACTGATCCTGACCCTGAATCAGGTACCGGACGCAGCGGCGCAAGCCGTGCTCAGGGTATCGGCCATTCCCGACGAAGCGCCGACCGAACTGCAGCGCAAATTCAAGCCGCTGGGGGATTACCTCGCCAAGGAAACCGGCAGGAAGGTCGAGTTCGCGCCGGTGACAGACTACGCTGCGGTGGTGGAGTCGCTTGCCACCAGGAAACTCGATATGGCCTGGCTCGGCGGATTCACGTTCGTTCAGACCAAATTGCGCACCAAGGGCACGGCGATTCCGATCGTACAGCGCGCCGAAGACGAGAAGTTCATCAGCCGCTTTATCGTTCCAATAGACAGTCCCGCCAAGACGCTCGCCGACCTCAGGGGCAAGTCCTTCGCGTTCGGTTCGCCGGCATCGACCTCGGGACACCTCATGCCGCGCTATTTCCTGCTCCAGGGCGGAATCAACCCGGAAAAGGATTTCAGGAACGTCGCGTACTCCGGCGCGCATGATGCGACCGTGGCGTTCGTTGCCGGAGGCAAGGTCGAAGCGGGCGTGCTCAATGCATCGGTATGGGACAAGCTGATGGAGCAAAAGAACGCCAATGCGCTCAAGGTCAAGGTACTGGCCGCGACGCCGGCTTATTACGACTACAACTGGACCGTGCGCGGCGATCTCGATCCGGCGCTGGTCAAAAAGCTCACTGCGGCCTTTCTCAAGCTCGATCCAAACAATCCGGCGCACAAGGAAATCATGTCGCTGCAGCGCGCGTCGAAATTCATTCCGACCAAGGCGTCCAACTACGACGGCATCGAGAACGCAGCTCGGTCGGCAGGGCTGGTCAAGTAGCGCAACGCAGGGCGCGGGCGGCAACGGATGGCTGTCACATTCATCGGGCGGACGGCGTGAGCTTTGAGCTTGAACGGATCGGCGTGATACACGCCAATGGCCAGCGCGCGTTGCGCGCGGTCGCGCTTATCGCCAAGCGCGGCGAGCGGCTGGCGATCATCGGCCCCTCCGGAGCGGGCAAGAGCACGCTGCTGCGCGTTCTTGCCACGTCGATGCGGCCGACCGAGGGCCGTGTCTCGGTGCTCGAGCGCAACCCCTGGCAACTGGCGCGAGCGGAGCTCAAGCGGTTGCGCAGCCGCATCGGCGTGGTACATCAGGCGCCACCGCTGCCGCCGCGCCAGCGCGCTATCACGGCGGTCATCGCCGGCCGTCTGGGCCAGTGGCCGTGGTGGAAATCCGCACTATCGCTGCTCTACCCGGCCGACATCGCCGGGCCGCGCGAGCAGCTGGCGCGGCTCGACCTGGCCGATCGCCTGTTCGAGCGCTGTGACCAGCTCTCGGGTGGGCAACTGCAGCGCGTCGGCGTGGCGCGCGTCCTCTATCAGCGCCCAGACCTGCTGCTCGCCGACGAACCGGTGTCGGCCATGGACCCGGCGCTGGCCGATCTCACCGTCAGTCAACTGCATAGCGAAGCAACCACCCGCGGCGTGACTTTAGTGGCAAGCTTGCATGTGGTCGATATCGCCTTGCGCTGGTTTCCGCGCGTAATCGGGCTCAAGGCAGGGGAGATCGTCTTCGATCTGCCGGCCGCAAAGGTGAGCGACAGTGTGTTGCGTGACCTGTACGCCTCGGAAACCGGCACGCTTCCGACGCAGGACAACCAGCCGCTCGACATCGGGCCCGCCGCGCCGTCTGCCAAGCCCGCGCTCAAGATCATCCCGCCACCGCGCGTAATCTGACGCCATGCCTCCCTCGCCGGCGCAGCAGAGCCTGCGTGACCCCGATGCGCTCACGCGTGCCACCTGGACACTCGTCGCGGTAATGGTACTGTGGCCACTGCTACTGGTTGCGGAATTCAAGCCCGCCGACCTGTTCGATCCGCGCAACCTCAAGGTGATGGGGGGTTTCCTCGGGCAGTTCTTCCCACCAAATTTGAACGGCGAATTCCTCGGCCTGGCATTCAGGGCAACGGTGGAGACGCTCGCCATGGCGACCGCCGGGATCGCGCTCGCGCTGTTGCTCGCTGCGCCGCTAGGGCTAGCGCTGACCTACAGCCTGTCCATATCGCGCATCGGGCCGGGCCCGGGGCGGGGTTTGGGGGAGGCGCTGCGCGCGCTGGCGCGGCTCGCGCTCCTGCTATTGCGCGGTATTCCGGAGATCGTCTGGGCGCTTCTGTTGGTGCGCGCCTTCGGGCTTGGACCGCCGGCAGGGGTGCTCGCGATCGCGCTTACCTACGGCGGCATGTTGGGAAAAGTGTATGCGGAGATCCTGGAATCGGGTGACACGCGTCCGGCGCGCGTGCTGCTCGAATCGGGCAGCGGCCGCCTGATGGCTTTTTTCTACGGCCTGCTGCCCGGCGCGGCGCAGGAACTCGCGTCCTATACCGTTTATCGCTGGGAATGCGCAGTGCGCGCCTCGGTCATCATGGGCTTTGTCGGGGCGGGCGGCCTCGGACAGCTCATGGACCAGTCGATGAAAATGCTCAATGGCGGCGAGGTCTCGACGATCCTGATCATTTTTCTCTTGCTGGTGCTGCTGGCGGACGCGATCAGCGGCGCGGTGAGGAGAACGCTGGCATGAGCGCGTCCACACTTGCCGAGCGGCGCAACGCGCTGGGCTTTTGTATCTACTGCTGGGGCGCCATGGCCTGCCTGATTGCCGTGGTATGGGCGAGTTTCGCTTACCTGTCGCTCGATCTTTCGCGCCTGTTTACGCTCGAGTCCGGGCGCAACATGCTCGAATTTGTCGGCCGGTTTTTTCCTCCCGACCTGAGCGCCGGATTCCTGCGCCGGATTGCTCAGGGCACGCTGGAGACGCTGGCCATCTCGGCAGTGGGCACACTTGTCGCCACGCTGGCCGGATTGTTGCTCGCACTGCCGGCATCGGGGCGCATCGGACCCGTGTTCAAGGCGGTCACGCGGTTTGCACTCAATTTCCTGCGCTCGGTCCCGGAGCTTGTCTGGGCGGCGCTCATGGTTCTGGCCGCGGGGCTGGGGCCGTTTGCGGGCACGCTTGCGCTTGCGCTGCATACCACGGGTGTCCTGGGCCGGCTGTTCGCGGAAAGTCTGGAAAACGCACCGCCCACGCCGGCGCGGGTATTGGTCGAAAGCGGCGCTGCGCCCGCACTTGCGTTCGTGTATGCCACGCTTCCGCTGATCACGCCGCAACTCATCGCCTACAGTCTGTACCGTTGGGAGATGAATATCCGCATGGCCGCGGTGCTCGGCTTCGTCGGCGCGGGCGGGCTGGGGCAGATGCTCTACTATGAGCTCTCGCTGTTGCACGAGGCCCAGGCCAGCACCGTCATCATCGCCATGCTGGCACTGGTGGTGGTGGTGGACGCAGTCAGCGCCTGGGTGCGCCGTCGCCAGATGCGCGCGGGGGGCTGATCGAGGCCGCTATGACCTCGCATGGCACAGCGCGAACCAATCGTTCGAATCGGTCCACGCCCGCACCTCGCGGAATCCGGCGCGCGCGAGCAGCGCCTTGAAATCGCTGAGCGCATATTTATAGCTGTTTTCCGTGTGTATGCGCTCGCCGCTGACAAACGTACGCCCGCCGCCTGGCCAGGCGACAGTGATGTCCTGCCTTGCCTCCAGGTGCATTTCGATGCGCGACAGCGCCGTGTTGAAGAGCGCGCAGTGTCGCCAGTGGCCCACGAAAAAATTGCTGCCGAGCAGTGCATTGAGATTATTGAGCAGGTTCAGATTGAACGCCGCCGTGACCCCGAGGGCGTCGTCGTAGGCCGCCTGCAGGATGGATGCGTCCTTTATCAGGTCGACACCGATCAATAGGCCGCCGCCATGGCATTGCTCTCTTAGTCCGGCGACAAAGGTCAGTGCTCCTTCCGGTGTGAAGTTACCGATGGAGGATCCCGGATAGAAAAACAGTCTGTTCTCGCTGCGAACGGCGTCAGGCAACGGCAGCCCCGCGGAAAAGTCGACGCCAACGCCGAGCATTTCCAGCTGCGGAAAATCGCGCTGCAGATGCGACATCGAGTGCCGCAGAAATTCGACGGACATGTCCACGGCCACGTACTGACGCGGCTTGAGCGCCCGAAACAGGCTGCGCGCCTTTTCGCAGTTGCCCGCGCCCAGGTCGATCAGCGTCGACTCGGCACCTGCGGCCTGCGCGATGCTGTCGCGGCACGCCTCCAGCACGGCTCGTTCAGTGCGCGTCGGATAGTATTCGGGCAGCTCGGTGATCGCATCGAAGAGCCGCGATCCCAGGGGGCCGTAAAGATACTTTGGCGATACCCACGGCGATTCCGCCATCAGCCCGGCGATGACTGCGGACCGCTCCGGGACGCCGGCGACTGCATCGGCGGGAAAGGAAAAGAAGGTCGGGCTGGAATGTAATGTCATGATTTTCGCAGCGGGTCGGTGTAGCGTTCGATGAGATCGAACAGGCCTTGAATCAGCAGGGCCAGCGCGGCTGCGGGCACGGCACCCGCGAGCAGCATCAGATTGTCGTTCACGGCCAGCCCCGCCGCAATCCGCTCGCCGTAGCCGCCGGCGCCGATGAAGGCTGCAATGGTTGCCGTCCCGACGTTGATGACCGCCGAAGTCTTTATGCCGGCGAGTATCGAGGGACGCGCAAGAGGCAGTTCGATCGACAGCAACTGGTCCTTGCGCGAGAGCCCCAGAGCGAGCGCCGCCTGGCGCAAACCGTCGCCTACGCCGAGTACCCCGGTGTGGGTGTTGCGCACGATAGGAAGCAGGGCGTAAAGAAACAGCGCGATCGCCGCGGGCAGGGTACCGATGGTCCCCATCAAAGCAATGAGAAAAGCGAGGAGCGCGAGCGACGGTATCGTCTGTACCACGCCGACCAGCGCGAAGATCGGCTGCGCCAGCCGGGGTTTTCTCGCCGCCGCGACGCCCAACGGTACGCCGACGACGATGCTGGCGGCGAGCGATCCGAACACGAGCAGCAGATGCTCGCGCGTCAGGCGCGAGAGATCGGCCGCGAACAAGACCTCGAAAAATCCTCGCTGCGGCGCGCTGGTTGTGCGCTGCGCCGGTTCCTGGAAATAAAGCGCAGCCGCCTGTGCGAAGCTCCTGCCCTCGATTTCCGCGGCTGCGTTCATGCGTATCATGCTGCGCTCGTCGATCGTGCCCTGCAGCGCACTCAGAGCTTGCCACTGCTGCGGGAAGCGCCGCGGGGCGTCCGCGCGATGCAGCAGCAGCGTGTCGTAGCGCGGGAAATAGCCACGGTCATCCGTGAGCAGGCGAATGCGATAGCGCGCGATCTTGGCATCGGTCGAGTAGGTGTCGATCACGTCCACGCGTTCGCCCGCGAGTGCTTCGTAGGCAAGGCCATGGTCCAGTCCGATGGGTGAGAACGACGCGAGGCCGTAGGCTTTCGCCAGTCCGGGCCAGCCGTCTTTCCGGGCGATGAATTCCTGCGACAGGCCCAGCCGCAGTTCGGCGTGTGCGGCCAGATCGCTGATGGATTTCAGGCCGAGACGCGTCGCCAGTTCCTCGCGCACCCCGAGCGCATAAGTGTTGTTGAACCCCAGCGGAATCGAGACCGCCAGGCCGAGGGGCGTAAGTGCGCGGTTCAGTTCGGCCGGCGTTGGATTGCCTTCGAGCTTCAGGATCTCGCGCGCGATCGTGCCGCTGTATTCGGGATAGACGTCGATCGAGCCTGTGCGCAGCGCAGCGTAGAGAATGCCCGTATTGCCCAGGCCGGCCTTATGCTCGACCGCGCCGTAGGGTGCCGCGGCCTGCGCCAGCAGCTCGCCCAATATGTAGGACTCGGTGAAGCGCTTGGATCCGACTTTAAGCACTTCGGCCGCTGCAGCAGGCGCCACCTCTGCCAGCAGAAGCGCGCCCAACAGGGCGGCTGCCGCGCGCGCCGCCCAACGCGGAACCACTGTGAATACCTGCGCGCACACATTCCGATGTTTCGTCAATGTCTTGTCACAAACTCGGTTTCAACCTTACAAAGTCTAACAGATCAAAAGACGCAGCTATTCACCATCGCTACCCCGCTCGGATGCGGGTCAACGCAAAGCTTATGCGTGCGACTCGTTGAACCATGTCCCGCTTGCCGATCTCGTCGGCAGTGCCGTTTTCGCCGCGGGCGTTATTTTCGGTATCCGCGTTACCTATCCCGTTCACCGTTGTGTCGTTCACCGTCGTTGGGGAAATAATGGCTTGAATGCAGTCTAAATATGTCGGCCCCCATTTTGCGGGTCTTATAGAGCCCATTTCGGGAGGGCTGACTTTTCGTTAGCTGCCGGTACTGGCGACACATGTTGCATCTGAATTGGATCGCCTAGACGGCGTGAACTGCAATATCTGGGAGGAATTACAACGCGGCATGAATCACAAAGAAAAGGACATACCATGGCCACAATTGCACGATTAGCTGCGCTGCTGCTCATCATGGACCTTGTCGCGCCGCATGCCTTGGCACAGACCGGCTCGTCGCAGAACTACCCGAACAAACCGATCCGACTGATCGTTCCCTATGCGCCCGGGGTGGTACTTCGGTGATGTCGCGTCTCGTCGCACAAAAGCTTGCGCAGAGCTTGGGGCAAAACGTCATCGTCGACAATCGACCAGGCGGGAACACAATCATTGGTTCTCAAGCCTCGGTCAACGCGCCGCCTGACGGCTACACGCTCTTGTTTGTGACGAGCACGCACACCATCAATCCTAGCGTGATCGAGACGCCCTACCATGCGATTAGGGATTTCGCTCCAGTCTCGACGGTAAGCCGCTCGCCCTTCGGACTCGTCGTGCATCCATCCCTACCGGCGGAGAATTTGCGGGGGTTCATCTCGCTCGCAAAAGCGAAATCCGGTCAATTGAACTATGCCTCCTCCGGAATCGGCACTGCCAATCACTTGGCGATCGAACTGTTCAGCATGGTCGCCGCCGTCAAAATGAACCACATTCCCTATAAGGGTGGTGGTCCTGCGCTGGTGGATCTGATTGCCGGTCAGGTGCAATTACACATGACCGTTTCAGTCAACCTGATCCCGCATATCAAGAAGGGCACAATCATAGCTCTTGCGGTGACGGACGAACACCGCGTGGCTGAGCTACCTGATGTACCGACGTTCGCTGAGGCCGGGCTGACAAGATTCAATCCTACGAACTGGAACGGCATTCTTGCACCGGCCGGCACACCGAAATCGATCATCGGCAAGCTCGCCGCCGAAATCAGGAAGATTCTTCAGATGCCTGACGTGCGCGCAAAGCTGAATGCGCAAGGGCAGGATGGATGGGCTTCTAAGCCCGAGGAATTCGCTGCGCTGTTCCAAGCGGAGATCAACACGTTCGCTAAAGTGGTTAAGACGACCAACATCAGAAATGATTGAGGCGAATGCGGCGACGCGTTAGGCTGGTTCACTGCCGACTGCCGCCGTTCGGTCTTTCGAAGCCAGCGGCGGTAGTCGACCCACAGCCGTCTCTGGCAAATATTTAGACCGGCAACTCGGCGCGGACACTGAAAACCGAGAAACGGCCGTTCGTTATGCGCAAACCATTTTTCTGATTTGGACGGCGGCAACGCAGCGTTTGCGGTCGTTGGGGTACCCTTGTAGTCAATAATTCGCGTAGGAGCAATCCAATGGCAACCTTTGTAATGGTCCACGGCGGGCACATGGGCGGATGGTGTTGGCGGCGCGTCCGAGACCAGCTCACCACCAAGGGCCACAACGTCTACGCGCCAAGCCTCACCGGCGCGGGCTCCCGCGCTCACCTGCTCACGCAACAGGTGACAATGGAGACCCACGTCCAGGACATCGTCTCGCTCATCATGACCTTCGACC
>Ga0082335_1001630_pt1 | contig 46024 bp, 58 predicted proteins | sample Subgrocontami58m_FD_72375 | JGI IMG/M metagenome (GOLD analysis project Ga0082335, IMG submission 72375) | Subsurface groundwater microbial communities from S. Glens Falls, New York, USA - GMW37 contaminated, 5.8 m (SPADES assembly) (version 2) ...
CTGGTCGAATCTTACAAATCAACTAACGACCTTGAAGACCGAAGTTCAGTTTATCTCGGCACAAATCATCATGTTGCGAACCGCTGTTGAAACACACATTGCACTCCCTACTCATCCTGTAGCGGAAGAGCGCACGAAACAGTTGGTGAAGGAGATGATCGACGCGTTGGATCGGATTGTAAAGCTAGAACAGCGAAAGCCGTAAGTTTCAATAGCTTAACGTTTATAGCTAATGCCTAAAGAGGTTCTACAAGATTTTCGATTCGGCTTGGACACAAGACGTTCAATGTTAACGTCTCGGCCTGGTGCGTTGTTGGAGTGTAAAGACGCTGTTGTGAACCAAGGTGGGCAAATTGAGCTACGAAAAGCCTTTGTGCCGGTTTCATGCGCTCCTTCTGTTCCTTCTGGGATTACTGCTTTGTTAGGCTGTGAAGCATTAACAAGCAGGATTGTGTTATTTGGCGGTGAGGCTGATGCAGCGGCAGGAGCTTGGCTACCTGCAAATACGGCTTACTATCGGATTTATCGTGCTTATGGTTGTCAAGTCAACCTAAGCAGTGGAACGTCTGGTAGCACAACTATAACAGCGCCGAAAGTTGGCGGCGGGACTGCTGTTACAATCGCTTCTAGTGTTGCTTGGAGTAGTTCTATTGCAGGCACAGTTACGGCTGTTATTGCAGCCATAAACGCCGGAACAGCAACACATGGTTACTCGGCTCAAGGCACAGGAGCATACTTCACGATCAATTCGCCGCCTTCGGTTAGAAACGATGCAAAGACTCGAATTACAATAACCGTTACTGGGAACTTGGTTTACGCTAAGGCATACTTGATTCCAAGTGCTAATGCAACTTCAGTTATTTGGTCAACCGTTTACGGTGGTTATGTTTGGTTGCTGGCTGGGTTAGACGATGATTCAATTTGTGCTTTTTACTGTAATGGTGTTGCGCCGTATGAGGCTAACCCACTTGTGCAGTCGTTTGAAGGTCTGATCTTAAAAGACCGTGTTAGTGGCAATCCAATGTCAACAGATGAGTTTATGGCCGTGCTTGCTCAGTCTGTTGCGAATATTCCAGGCAACTTGTATAAAGGAACACACTCGCCTGTAACACCGACAACAAGTCCGATTCAGGGATTAGGAGCTAGTCAGTATAACACGGACGTTGTTAATGTTGGAGACATTGCGGTTATTAGTGCAGTTATTGATTCAACATCAAAGGCTGGGGATGAAGGTAAACAATCAGTTGGTGGGTTTACAATTACTGGTGGTGCTCCAGGTTCTCCTACTTCTGACAATGGTATAGTTTCAGTGAAGGTTGGTTCAACTGAGTTGTTAGTTGGCGCTCCTGACCAAGTCGATTTTGTTACAGACGTTCACACAACCGTTGTGGCTGTTGTCACGGCTATTAACGCCAATTCTGGTGTTTCTGGTTACAAGGCTACTGCTGGAAAAGACACTATTACGATCTACTCAGTTGCGGTTGGTGCAGGCGATGCAACATTGACTGTCAAAACAAAGGGTAACGTCACAACCGACTTTGCAATTCTGAATTTCTCTGGGACTTCCTTTTCGTTGACAAACATAAACGTTAATGGAGGAAATCGGCTTTCTGTTTCATTAGACTATCCCGGAGCATATTCAAGCCTTTCAGACTATGTTGAAGCTATTGCAACGGCAGTTCGAGCTTCGGTTACTATAGCCGGGGTAAAGGTCTTAGCGTATCATCCAACAGGTAGTAACTTGCTTTACCTGTCTCGAAACCTTGTTACTTGCAAAGACCCAATATTAGCAATTAACGCACTTTGGACTGGAGACGCTGTAATTACTTCTGGAGCCGGACAACCATCTTCTGCCCTTGCTACTATAAAGGGTGGAACAATACTCGAAGAAGTTGTTGGGGCGATGTGGATTGGAGGCGTTACCGTTCGACGCGGCCTTAATGCTTCTAATGCCATTACTAATGGAAAGTCTGTTCACGTTGACCCAAGTGGCGGAAAACCGCCTTATTCGTTCCTGTGGGAGTTTGGTCCAATTCCTAAAGATTGTCCATTCGATGTTGCGTTTTTAGATCGAACGAAGCAAACTACTTTGATTTACTCTGCGTTTAAAATTGAAGTTTTAAAGACTCCAGCCGAACTATTACCAAAAGGCTTTTTTAACGTGTTTTGCACCATAACTGACTCTGCTGGTGTTGTTGTAACAAGTCCGAACATTGTAATAATGTATTAAGATGCCAACACCGTCTTACTCAATGCAGATGTTAACCAGTCTTAGTTGCATGACTGGAGGGGCTCCTATAGTTTCTTCGTCTGGACCAATAACTGGATTGACTTTTGGTGGAACTCGTGTTGTTGGAGATAAAACATCGGTGCTTTTGTCTGACTTAACAACTGGGCTTACTCTCTTAGCAGGAGCCGGACGTTTTACTGGAGCTGTTGGAACCTTCTGTTTCACCTTTAAGGACAAAGAATATGTTCTTGCTGGTCCTCTTGTGTTTATGTCTGCTGTTGGTGATCCGACAGACTTTAACAACGAAAACGAAGGCACGACAGCAGGTCAAATCAGAATGACGAATAAGGTTGGAACAGCAGAGAATCTAGTTTCGATTGCTTCATTCCAACGTCGGCTTGTTTTCTTCTCACGAAACACAATTCAAGTTTGGGCAATTGATGCAAACCCGCTTGCTTGGGCACTTGAGCAGGTTCTACAAAACATTGGGTCTTTGGCTCCAGCGTCTGTTCAGTCTATTGGTGACTTGGACGTTATGTTCTTGAGTGATACTGGTATTCGTAGCCTTCGAGCTAGAGTTGCCGTTCAAGATGCTTACGTTGACGACCTTGGTTCTCCGATTGACTCATTGATCCAAGCGGCTGTGCAGACGAGTCCAAGCAACGCAGCCATTACACAAGGGATAACAGAACCAACTTCTGGGCGGTATTGGCTTTATTTAAATGACGGAACAACGCCTTATATCTACGTCTTTAGCAACTTCCCGTCTTCAAGTGTGAAGGCATGGAGCCGATTTCGGGCAATTGATAGTGTTGGTTCGGCGTTTGTTCCAACGAAGTTCGTTGTGCTAAACGGACAGGTTGTGGCGTTTGACAAAACAGCCAAGAAGTTGTATTACTACGGTGGAACTGCGGCACCGTTTAACAACTACAATCGGACATCAGCAACACAAGCTCAAGTGCAACTTCCTTGGTTGGACCTACGTTCACCAGTTACGTTTAAGATTGCAAAGGGTATTCAAGCTGACTTTATTGGTGGCTGGCAAATCAAGTGTGGAATGAGTCCAAAGTCTGGGATTTTAGCAGCGGATGTTGTATATGCGGCAACAACCTACTCATTCGATGATGGTATTGTTCCTTACAACGCTAGAGGCACTCATTTTAGTGCAGAGCTAACAACTACTGCGATAACAGGAGCCGCTGTCTTTTCTGGCCTTATGTTTAACTACGAGTCAACTGAAGATGAATGATTTGCAAATAACACAAGTTCGGGTTTGCACGCCACAAGACATTGATCCTTTGTGCAAACTTGCAGCAGTTGACAATCACGCTGTGATTGCACCGGGCTATATTGTTGAAAAAGGCCAACAAATCATTGGCTACGTTGGTGTTATTCCGTCTTTGGTTGTTTGGCTTGATTCCCAACGTGCACAAGCACGAGACAGCCGGTATGCGCTTAACGTAGTTGAAAACCTACTGGCATTACAAGGACAGGCTCTTGTTGGTTTGCCTTGTGAAGACAGTTCGCCGCTTCGTCCTTTTCTTGAAAAGATTGGTTTTGTTGAAATGAAAAATTCGTCCTTTTTTGTAAAACCCCTACACTAATATGTGCTTTTCTAGTGGATCAAGAAACACCGAACGGTTGTTACAACAACAACAGGAGCAACGTCAACAAAACATTCAAGAAGGCGTTACTCGGATTAACAACGCCTTTAGTGGTTTTACGCCAGAGTTCTACAAGCAGGCAGAAGGGAATTATCTGGCTTCGGCATTACCACAACTGGCTAATCAGTATCAAGCAAACACTGCTCAATTAACTTCAGGCTTGTCAAACAGGGGTTTGTTGCAGAGTTCGGCTGGGCAACAAGCTCAACAGGGATTACGCCGACAAAATTCATTGGCGTCAACCCTACTAGCCAATCAATCTCTTGGAGTTGGACAAGACTTACGTCAGCAAGTGCAAAACCAAAAGACGGCTTTAATTAACCAACTTCAACAATCAACGGACCCAACGTTAGCTGGTCAACAAGCCCTTGCAGGTGCGGCTTCAATACAGGCTCCATCATTGCTTTCACCACTAGCCAACATGTTTCAGAACTTCTCAAACATTTATTTGGCCGATCAAGTTAATCGTTACTCTCAACCGTCTTATCCATTTGTTGTTAGTCCGGCTGGTGGAAAAGTTCGGACTGGAAACTTCTACTATTAACCTATGAGCTTTTTGACTTTATTAGGAATGGGTATTGCAGCAGCAGGAACAGGCACGTCAATGGCTGCGGCATCTAGTGGTAGGAACGCTGCAAACCGTGCAATCCAATCCGGCTTGCAACAACAAGAAGAGTTTCAACGACAGGCAAGCCCAGTGTTTCAACAAGCGTTGCAACAAACTGGTCCTGTTAACGCTCAACAGCAAATTGGAACTGGAACACAGGAAGCAACGGATTTGTATGGTCAGATTAACCGACTTCCGTTAAACGGAATTGTTAACCCATACGCCGCTTCCCCTCTTGAAGTTGCAAGAACAAATGCACAGATTGCACAGCAACAGAAGGCTCAAGCGGCATTGCAAGGACTTAGAGCTTGGCAGGTTGGGCAGGGACTCAATTCAGCAGATGTTCAAAATCAGCTTAATGTTATTAGTAACTTGGCTAAGAGTTCGGCAAACTTAACTCCGATACAAGCACAGTTAGCAGGACAATCCTCAGCAAACCTTTCTGGGCTTGGAAGCTTAATGTCAACTGCTGGGATGTTAACTGGATTGGCTGGTGTAACTAGACCAGGAGTTCCAGCATGGCAACAAAACATTTCGAATCGAGTTGGAGTTCTTCGTGGAGCAATAAGATAAAGTTATGACTAATTATCTTTCTGGATCATTGATGCAGGATGCGTCGGCGTTAGGTCAAAACCTTGGGAGTAGCCTTGGTAATGTTTGGATGCAGCTTCCACAACTACGGGCCACGCAACGCCAGCGAGAACTTCAAAACATGATGGGGATGCAAGAGTATGGGCTTCGACAAAGGGAAGTGGCTAGTAGAGAGAACCTGAATACATTACGTGGAGGGCTTTATACTGCTGAGACTGGGCTTGCAAAAACCAAACAAGTTGGTGAACAAGGTAAGATTGATGCTCCGGGGCTGATTGACGAAGCTGTTTTACAAATAGCAACTCAAGGCAACACGCCGCAAAACCGTTCTCGGCTTGTTCGTGCGTTTTCACAGCTTGATCCAGAAACAGCAGCATCACAAACCATTCAAATGATGGGCTTCCTTGGCTCACAAATTGGTAAAGACCCAACGCAAAGTTTTGTTGCAGCTACGGGTAAGCCTATAGACTACTTACAAAGACAAGTAGGCGAAGCTGACATTTCGGTTGGTCCAGACGGGCAGATGATTTTTGGAACAACTAAAGTGCCCGCTGGGACTATGGCTGCACTTGGACAGATTGTGGCACCTGGACAACAGCCAACTCAACCATCTTTTGTTGTCAATCCACAACGTCCGGCGGCAACTCAAAACACTGGAATGCCTCCAGGTGTTCAAGGTGAAATTGCTCGTGGTGCTTTTCAAGAAACACCAGCTAGTTTTCGATCTGGTTTATCAAACATCCTCCAAACACTTAATCCTTACTGGCAAACTGTTCCCGCACAACAGCAACAACAAATGCCGACGTTTGTTGCGCCGTCTGGTCAAGCTACAATGGCACAGCCAACTATTAGAACGAATACTCCAACAGCAGGGCCTTCACAGCCAAGAACTCCAAGAGAAGTTTCTAGTGTTTACAATTCTGAAGTCGAAGCTAGAGCAGCAGGCTTGCAAGCAGGAGATATCTTTCAAATGATTGTTGACGGACAACCTCAACGAGTAAGAATTGTTGATTAAATATGCCACTAGAGGTTTTAAGTCCAACAAACTCGCCAAGGTCTGTTTCACGATCTAGTTTAGGGCCAAGGTTGGAGCTTCTTGGGCCAGCGATGCCGTTAGTGCCAGTTGTTTCAGCTTCTCTTCGTCCTTCTGTTGAGAAAGTTCCTGTAACACGTTCTACTCTTGCAGGCAGTTTTGCACGTCCAACAACTGTTGAGAGACAGGATGGGTTGTTTCAAAGGCTGTCTTCAATGGAGCGTGAAGTATCTACTCCCAAGTTGCTTTCTCCAAAAGATCAAGCCGCGTCCAATGAAGAGCTTATTCAATTGATTACTGGCGAAACAACTGCATTCGGTGGCCCGTTTCCAACAATCACCGGAGCGGAAATGCAATCTGCGATTCCGGCCTTGCGTAATTATCCGAATGTTGCCAGCGTTATTGCTAATATTTCCAACCAAGGAACTAAACCACTAGTAGATTTTCCAAGAACATTGCCGGGAGCGGCTATGGCAGTCGCTGCTCCTAGTGCGGGTTTGACTGGGTTGGCGGGCGTTGCAGGCAAAACTGTCCTTGGTAAATTCATTTGGGATGCCTTGCAACATACTCCGCAGTTAGTGCAAGACACAGAGAATGCGATTCGTTCTGGTGATCCTGGAAGAATTGCCGGAGCAATCACTGGTCTTACACTTAACAGCACGATTGCTATTGGTGCTAGTCGTGGATTAAAGAAAACACTGGCTCGTGAAGGTATTCAACAAACGCCTTTAGGCGAAGTTCTTCCAACACAAACCGAAACATTCTCGTCAAAAGGCACGTTTAAACAGTTTGTAGAACGCTCGGATGTTGACATTGCTTCGCTACGACAAAAGCCTGTTGTTGATTTACAAGAGGGTGCGGTTAAACCGGTAGTTGAACAATTGACGCAAAAGCCAATTGCTGAAACACCCAAAGCGCCGGAGCTAATGACGGAGCATGAATGGAATGTTGCGGTTCAAGAAATGCTTGAGAGGGTTACACTTGAAGCAAAGGCAGAAACGGCGAAAGCGCCTGTTGAAATGACAGTTGAACGATTTCCTGATGGAATAAAGGTATCTGGGATAACGGTTCCAAAAGAAGCTCAAGGAAAAGGTCTTGGAACTCAAGCAATGAAAGTTCTTATTGCTGAGAGCGATGCCACAGGAAAACCAATCTACCTTACCGCTAGCGCTGAAGCTGGGAAACAGGATGCTTTAAATCGGTTCTACGAGCGCCTTGGTTTTGTTCAATACAAGACAGATCCTCTTAGTGGAAAACCAATGTATGTCTATAGACCTTCTAAGAACCTTTTAAATGATGCTCAAGCAATAGCTAAGTGGTATGTCCGTTTTAGGAATGCCTATAATAGTGATAATCCATATCTTAACCTAAAACAAGTGCTTGAAGAGTTACCAGATGCTAAAACCGCTAAAGAAAGTAAGTTTGCAGGTTCTCTTGCTAGAGGCACTTCAACATCAGCAGTTGGAGCAGTTATCCATGAAAACATTCCAATACATGGTGAACCGTTTGGGTTGTGGAGAGCCAGAGTTTTAGGAGAATTTCCCTTAGATAAACCGATGCCTAAAGGCTGGAAAGACAGCATGGAGAAAGCCGCTCTCGTCACTCCGCCTGAGTTGACAACAGTGGAAGCCATATCACGTATTAAAGACGAACTAGGAGAAGATGTTTTTAGGAGAGCCGTTAAATTCTACGCAGAAAGTTATGGTAATGCTGGTGAGATAGGCGTTCACGCTGCATTACTCGCAAAAAATTATCTAAGACCTCAATATAGAAGCGCTCGTGTCTTAGACGCTATTGCTAAAGCAAAAGCTGAGATAGCCAATGAGTTAACGGCAGGCAAGCCAGCAATTGAACAACCAATAGTTGAACAATCAACTCAAAGAACTCCAAATGCCCTTAATCAAGAAACAATCCAAGCAGGCACACAGCCAGAACGTGCAACGGTTAGTCAAGGAGGGATACCCTCAGAAGCAGGCCGTAGCGATAGCTTACAGCGTGCAGCGAGCAGTCAAGAAACACAAGCAGTAGGTGGGAAACCTCCTGTTATTCCTTCAACTGTGCCGCCTACGTCACCTACAGAAGCAAGAAGTGCAGGATCACCAATGGCAATGCCTGGAGCAAGCCCGATTCCTCCTGTTATTCCTCCTACTTCGCCTCCTAGCGTTCCTCCAGTTCCGCCGATAATCCCAGGGGCTGCTTCCAGTGGAGCGAGTAGAGGAGGTGGCCCTGAAAAAACTGGTCTTTCGTCAAAATTAGGAAATTGGTTGAAAGCTGCTTCATTAAAGCGCGAAATAATCCCCGCTGCAATAGACACAGTTAAAAATTCAGCAAACTTGTTTGCTAGAGAAACGCGAAACTCTATTATTGACAGAGCAAAAAGCATTGTTGGAGTCTGGACAAAACAACTTGAGAACGCACTAACTTTTGTTGTTGAGGCAAAAGGTGACCTTAACGCTCTTCAAGAAATGAGAGTTAAGATTGAAACCTCTGCAAATAGTGCTAAAGCTGGAAAATGGAAGCTTCGTGCATTAAACGCAATTACTATCGCAGAGAACAACTTTCCTCGATTAGTTGACGTTGCTAAAGAATTTGATAGTGAAATGCTAAACCAAGTTGGACGGGAAAATGCAAAAGGAATTCCAACTGAAGTTAGGTCTGGTTACGTTCCGCATATTCAGGATTTAAGTGACGTGAACGCAACTCTTTTTGAGCTTGGTGGTTCTCGTGGTCAAGGTTCTGGTGGCTTTACTCATCAAAGAACTCATCCGACTTTTGCAGACAGTATAGCGGCTGGGATTAAGCCAAAAGAGCTTAATGCATTAGATTTATTGGAGCATCGTTTGCGAGCAGGTAATCGCCGGATTGGAATGACTGATTTTGTTGATGCTCTCAAAGACGTAGTTGATCCTGAAACTGGAAATCCAATATTTCAACAACCAACAACGCGTGTTCAACAGCTTCCAACTGGTCCAGGACGAACTGAAACCATTGTGCCAATAGGCTATCATCTAAAGCAAATCGGAGGAAGTCCTATTGCAGTGCATAAAGCATACTCTGGCTTAATTGAAAATTTAACTGGAGAAAGTGCGTTTGCTCTATCAGGTACAGGACGCGTAATAATGAATTCGGCTGGAGTAGCAAAGCACGTTTTGTTGATGTTTGATTTTTTTCATGCGGTAAGGTTGGCTGTATATTCTAAATCGGTTCAAGGATTAAAAGGATTAAGGTCGTCCTACGGAAAGGGACTGCAAATTCTTGAGAATGATGAAGGCACTCTAAGAGCAATGACAAGAAGAGGCGAGATTCCAGAAGCCTATTTACCTGAGATTTTGGAGAAGAAGCGAATTGTTAATTTGGGAGTTAAAACCGGCTTTAACGTTGGACGAATAAATGACGCGCTCTATACAGAATTTGTTCGGGCAATTCCTTTGCTTGGCCAATACAATCGTTGGCTCTTTGACTCTTTCCAACGTGGGTTAATGGCAGAAACCTACGTTATTCAATTTCGGCGTGAAGCTAAACAGTTCCCAAACAAAAGAGAGTCAGAGATCGCTAGAAATGTTTCAAAAAACCTCAACGTTAGGTTTGGGAACTTAATGAGTCAATCATGGATCAAAAACAAAACCTTCACGGACTTGTTACGTTTAGTTTTTCTTGCTCCCCAATGGAACGAAGGATTGATTAGGAGTGAACTAGGAGGGCTTAGACAATTTGGAAAGGTTCCTATTGATGCCATTACAAAGCGTAGGCTTATTGTTGGTGCTTTAGGCAGAAGTATGGGAACAATCTTTGCAACTTACTTTTTAGGCAATCAAGTAATAAACTATCTAACTAGAGGCAAGCCAACTTGGGAAAATGAAGACGATCAACCTGGGGCTAAGATTTCTGCTTGGATTCCAGACATTCTAGGTAAAGAAAGCGAAGGGTTTTTCTTAAATCCACTTTCATTGTCTGCTGAACTTATTCACCAAGTTGCTAATCGAGCCGAGCAAACTCATAGCATTTTTGAAGGGCTTAACAACGTTCTAGATTACAAGCTTGGACCCATAGGAAAAACACTTAATGTTTTAAGGACTGGAAAAGATTGGCGAGGTAAGCCACTTGACGACTGGGAACGTGTTCAAGAAGCTTTTCTTGCCGGACTTCCAATCCCCATTCAAGCGCCAGCAATTTATCAAGCAATTCGTGGGCAAGAGAGTTTTCCAGGCCAAGCACAGAAGTCTCTTATGGGTTCTCTGGGATTCAAGTCTGACACAAAGAAATCAAGCTTCAAGGAAAGGGTAGAACAAGCTACTACTTTACCACTTGAAAAGAGTTCGATTAAAGAAAGGGCGCAAGCGATTAAGTCTTTTCCAGAAAGGCCCATGAGAGAACCGTCAAGCAAGCTACTTGGAACAATTAAAGCAGCTAAAGCGCAAGAAAAACGTGACACCTATATTCAAAAGCGCCTCACAGAAGAGGCTCAAGTTTGGTTAGATCAAAACAAGCTTAGTTGGGCTGGTTTTGGGACGGTGGTTGAAGATCAAGAAAGAATTCCACTAACCGACAAGGAGGAAACCCACTATCGCCAGCTTGTTTCAACAGGTTACAACGAAGCCATTAAACGACTGATGGACGATGATACTTTTGAAGGACAAGACCAAGCCAAGAAGCAATCTCAGCTAAACCTTTTGCTTAAACGAGCCAAGCAGCGGGCTAGGAAAGAACTTGAGCAGGTTGTTGAGGAAGGAAAGCTACGTTAAAACGGAAAACGTTAGCGGTCTTCAACACTCTATCTTCAAAGTTTGTTTTGTTCGTTTCTCTTCTTTACTTCAGCGGCTTTCCGGGCCGTGCAGATCATTCGTTTAGTTACTGTAATCGGTCCTCCCTCAAAACGTAGGTTTACAGGAACCTCAAAAATCGTTTCAAGCTCGACAAGTTGCCCGGTTTCGTTGATTAGGTTTCGTTTCACACTAAAAACCTCGTACGGTTCAAAGTCTTTTTGCATTAACTCGTTGAACTTCTTCTCAGGCAACCAGCCATCATTGTCTTCGAGCGAATCAATAAGCCGTTGAATTGGCAACGCAAGTTCGTTTCTGCCGCTTGCAACAGAAAGCTTTTGGATGTTCCGCTCAACACTACTAAGCATTTCAAGTGCTCTGTCTAAGTTAGACGCTACAAGCATTCCAGTTGGGTTTGAATCAGCAACGTCTAGCAACATTGTCATTTTAATAACATGCACGTCTTTAGAACGAATGTAAGACTTGAACAAGGACGAATCTCCAAGACGGCGCAACGTTTGTTTGTTGTCATCATACCACTTTCGGAACGTAGCTTCTGCTTTTGTCTCCCATAAGTATTCACGAGTGTAGCTTTTCAAGCCAACAAGATGACTTAATATTCGTTGTTGGGCATCTAATGCTTCTGGGGATAAAATCACGATTGGAATGGAAGTAAAGGTTCCGTCTTCTTGTCGTGCGTCTTGCTCATAAACAAGTAGCATTCGACGAAAGATTCCGCCGGTGATGACATGGCCTCGAAGCTTGCTAGATAGGTAGTCCGGTGGCACGCAAGCTAGCATGTTCACAGTAGGGTTTAGCAAATCTTCCAGCCCTCGTTTAATTGTGCTACTCTTGAAAAACGGGCTTTCGTAAACATCACAAAGGAAAGTCAACATTCCTTTATCGTTGAAAGACATGAAGTTTTCAAGCTCGTTGACAAACAACATCATTGGACAGTAATCAATGTCGCTGCCATTTTGATCCTTGAAGGTTCTCATGCCGTCTGGACTTGCCATTTCTAACACCATACCTTCTCTGGAAGTAACACTACTTCCAACTGGCATGTTAGGATAGGCTGTTTTGAACAACGGCCATGCGACGGATGTTACTACAGTGGACTTCTTGTTTCCTTGTTCTCCGACAAGGGTTATGTAGTTCATTCCGTGATGGAAGATGTTTCCTTGACGGACGTAAACCTTACGATGAATTGCGGCGCCGAGTAGTCCTATGGCTCCGAAATAGGCGTAGTTTTTGGGGATTTCATAGCATTGACAGTGGGTCCAGAAATCGTCCACTAGGTTTGACATTAAGCCTCTTCATTAAATGTTTCCAATGCTTGAGTCTCCCCAACTAGGACTATAACTGCCATCGTATGGGATGACAAGCTTGGTCCCTGCAATTTCAATTACGTTGTTAAACCAACTTCTTATTTTGTCAACTGCCCACTCCGTATCGGCTTGTTTGAATTGCATAACAAGCTCATCGTGGACTGAGAGAAGAGGTTCGACCCTAAGAGAATTAGCCGAAGTCCGGTTATCTTGGTCTTCCCAAAGACGGAGTGTGGCAAGGTTGACCGCGTATGTTGTATTAGCTTGTGGTTCAAAGCTAACAAGCTCACCAAGGATTTGCTCTTTGCGCCCGTAAAAGCGACGAACTTGCCCACTTGCAGCGGTAAGAGTTGGGATTCCACGGGTTGAATCCAAGACACGTTGATAGTGTGATTGATAGAGTTCATAGTTGTAACGGCTTCGGATTGCACGTTGAAAGACTTTGACTTCGGACTCAGATAGATTGATTTTGCCGTAAGACTCAATGAATGCCTCTTCAGCAAGACGCTTGGCTCCCATAGTGTAGCATGTTCCCCAAGCCCCTTTTTTGCTGAAGAAGTATTCCCAATCGTCTTTGTTGATTTTCTTGACGAGCTGTTTGATTTCATCACGCGTGGAAACAGCTATGTCAGCGGCTCCGTATTTGAAGATATAGGCAACAACTTGTGCGGGCTTTAAGCCAACAAGCAAATCATCAAGCATTGTGCTATCACCTAAAGAGGCTAGACGCGCGCCGATTGTCCAACCGTCGGCACCTTTTAAGTCGCATTTAGCAATCCAACAACCTTGGTCAGCAATGTAGAGGGTGCGAAGACCTTCGGATAGTAGGCTTTCTTCCGGTAAATCCCAGTCAGAAGAAATTGTTTGTGGGTTAGAACCAACTCGCTTGCTTTGATTTAGGTCAACGGACTTAGAACCTGTGATTCGTCCGGTTTTAGAGCCAACAATATTAAGGGAGTAGCGCATTCGGCCATCAGAAGATGGAACGATTGAAAGCATTTGCGCGCGGGTTCGATGTAAGGTAATCTCTTTGACTGTTTCAACAATTTGCTTTGCGGCTTCTGTTGAGAATTTCTTTAGGCGAATTCTTTCTTGTCCCAATAACCGTAATAGATTTAGCATTGCAGCAAAGTCAGTAGTTACATGGAATTCGCCGTCAGCGTCTTTTTTGTATTGTTTTGGCAAGCCGATTGTTTCGTAAAGGTAAGTCTTTAGCTTATTTCCCTTTACGTTAAGGGACATTCCAAGCTCAACATTCAAACGACCTAGTTCGGCTTCAGATAACGTTGAGTTGGATAAGGTTGTTAAAATCCAATCTAATGCTTCTTCGTTGTCCTTTTTTGGCTTTGTTGGATTATTCTTATAGCAGAGAACCTGACGAGCAAAGCTTTCAACTTCGCTGTGGTTTGCTATGTTGCAAGTATGCCCAAGGCCGAATCCAGTTTGCTGATCCAGTTGATATTGAAGCTTGTAAACATGTTCTTGGACTTCGGCTAAGCGAGCTTTGGCAGTCTTTCGATCATACAAAAACCCTTTGCATTGCATATAAAGCAAAGGATCAAGGAGTTTCTTGTTTAGGGCATAGTGCCGTTGTGAAGACGCACTAAGTAGTACTTCTAGAGCCTGCGAGTTCTCAAGTGTTGTTGCGCTGTCACGACAACAATATCGAAAGAAAGTGTCTGTGTCAGTTGACTTTAAGTCGTGTTTGTAAAACGGTTCGTCGCCAAGAATGGAGTTCTGAAACGCAAGGTCCTTTGGAAACTCGCACCATAGTTCCCAGAACTTTAGAAGAGTGTCATCAAGGATCATAATAAACTAGCCTTCATAGAACAGGAATTCCGTGTCCATGCTGTAACACAAACCTGTCATAAGCACAGTTTTGAAACACCTTTGGCACGGCCTCATCCAACATCACTCTAGCAAAGGCTTGTAGGACTTTGGCTTCGTCTTCTTCGGAGTCCCAGTAAGACAACCCGTCCAATCGAATAAACGGCACAAGGAAGCTACTTTGAGGGCTTCTTGCGACTGAGCAGCAGATAAAGGATTGAATTCCACCTTCAATGTCGTAGCTACAAGGCGTGTTGTTGGTTTGGATTGATTCAAGTCTTGAGATAAGTTCATTGGCTGAGAGGTTTGTTTCAATGGTTCGTTTGGGAGGTTCATTCGTGGATGTTGTTGAGTGACGTTTGGCTTTTTTTAGATCGAAGATCAAGATCGGGACTTCGCTGTATTGGCGAAGACAGTAGGCTGGGTGATAGGTAGCAAGACACTTCATTCCTTCAAAACGGCCAGAAGCAACAAACAAAGTGCCACGGTAGTCCATGATCGAAAACTCACCAAGGAAGGCCCTCAAGGCTGTTTTGCCTAATAGCACACAGAGATTTGGCCTAAATTGATCCAGGTCAAGCTTGAGTTGGATCAAGCCGTCTTGAATTTCTGGACCATCCCACGTAAAAGTCGAAATGTCGTTGTCTGGTGGCCGAGCTTGGCATATGTTTCCAACAAACACACTTTCTCGTCGAATCCCAGCTTGGGCCAAGCATTGATTTAGAAGCCAACCTGAACTTCCTACAAACGGTTTTGGCGTAGGCTTGAAGCCGTTTCCATTGCAGTTTGGGCAAAAGGCCCTTGTTACGCCAGTCTTGAAACCAGGTTGACGGTAGATACGGGAAAACTCATGCTTGCAGGACTGACAGGTTTGCCATTCAACTTCGTCCAAACCGGGAGCCTCGCCAACAAGAGCAATCGGCACAGTGTATTGACTCGTTGGAAACTGGTTAGGGACAACTGTTCTTGTTAATTCCATGTTAACAAGAATTAAAGACTGGTTCCCCTTAAACGATCTAACACAACGTTTGTAGCGAACAAAGCTTGCAAAACAAGCAGCTCATCGTAAGTGAATTCACTTAACTGGTTTAGCAAGTCTTTTGCAATTGGTATGCGTAGGTTTGTGTCATTAACGAAACCGACTGCGATTACAACTGGTCGATGAATTGCAGCAACAGCCAAGACCTTAGCTTGAAGACGGTCTAATAAGGCTTGTTCGGGAGTGCCTTGCAGAGGTTGTAGAACATTCTTGCTTTCAAGAATTTTAGAAACCTTGGCGAGAGCGTGATGACGCTCTTCTGGAGAAGGAGTTGGCATAAGGGTTGTGTTAGGTTAGATTGTTTTGCTGGAATGCAAGTAGTCAAAAACTACCTTTGTTGATTTCAAGTCTTCAAGAGCGTCATGTGTATGTTCTGGGTCTTTGCCTGTAACATACTTGTAAGCCTCGGAAAGTTTTGGCCATTTTGGTTTGCCAAACTTGCCCGGTAGGTTGCAAATCAAAGTCATGACTTGCATGGTGCAGAATATAGGGACTTTAATGGCTTCAAGCCCTTTTCGCTGAAGCTCGTTGTTCATTATGAGAACATCAAAAACAGCATTGTGGGCAACTAGCAAAGTTGCGGTTTGAAGGAAGCCGTTGAAGGACTTGATTAGCCAGTTAATGTTTACACCGACTTGAGTTGCAAGGTCAGTAGTTATGCCATGAATGTTTGAAGCTTCAAGAGGGATTTCAAAGCCTTCTGGTTTGACGATGTAGCAAAATGAATGCAACGGGCGAATGTTGTTTGAAGCAAAGACTTGACAAGCAAGTTGCACAAGCCTTGGCTGAGAGTTGTCTGTAGGCGGAAGCTTGAAGTTGGCTTTGCCAGTTGTTTCACAGTCGAATAGCATTGTCATATAGTTAGGCGTCTAATCGCTTCTTACAAAACGGACAGTTTTCCGTTTCTGTCGTGATACGCTTTACGCCTGCTCCGAGTTGGTAAAGTTTGTATGGTCTGTTTCTACATGACAACTCAGCAACTAGCCATTTTATTGCTGGATTGTAACCAGTAGTTTCGTCAATTGGTAGGTTCGCGTCTAGTAATTCTCTAAGCCGAGAAGTCCATTGTAGGTTTACTCTTTTTAACATACGAGGTTCAAAGAAATTTTGCTCGGCCATTCTCCGAGCGGGCCTTACAGCGTGTCCTGTGCGGAACGTGAACTTACTCCTTCAAGAGCCAAGCATTGACCTTGTTAGACTCTTCGAACTCGTCACTGGCTTTCTTGATGCCGATTTTGGCTCGGCCTACTTTGCCACAAAGCAGCTTTGTGTTGTGAAGAAACTGATTAGGGTCTCCTTGCAATTGAAGTCCCTTGAACATCAAACCGATGTTGCGGACGATGTTGCGCTTTGGCATCTTTTCAGTCGGAGTCAAGTGATAATATTCCCGGAACTTGAAACCGGTTGGAAGGGTTTGGCCTTCGGTGCCTTGAGTGTCATTGAGGGTTTCCCAGGTGATATGTAACCCACGGCTGTTCTCTTTTTGCTCGCTGTTTTTGACTTCGGCTTCGCCAACACGAAGGTTGACATTGCAAGGAGCAATAACATCGCGGCGAGTGTCGATGTTGCTAACGTCACAGTCGAACAAGTCTGTTTCAGTAGAAGAGGCTACGTCTTCAGCCGAAACTTGGTCAGGTGTAGCAGGTTTGTTGTATTCATTAGCTGGTGATGTGTCCGCGAATGGGTCTTGATCTAGATCATTCATTGGTTTTATGGTTTTGACTTTTGCAGATTCAGTCTGCACGCTGTTTCGTGAATCGAAAGCTGGGTTTAAACTTCAACTTGGAATGGGGTTATTGCAATGTCGGTCAAAGGCAAGGTTTCTTTCTTATCCTGCACATAGGTTTCTGCTTCTTCTTGACTATCAAACTCCTTCTCAAGCTTACAGTCGTCAACGGTTGCTGAGAGTCGGAACTTGGTTTTGAATTCTTTGGGCTTCAAAATGCTTATGACGAACTCGGAATAAGACGAACCCGCGGCAAACGCGAGAAACGTTCCAGATTCGAACTTGAGTTTTAAGGCTTTAAACATCGTGCTTGTCGATGTTTCTTCCTCAATGGTCACTTCTTTTGGAAGAATTGTGATGATTTCTTTGATTGTTGCTTGTTTTAATGATTGCATGTTTCCTTTGTTTGTTTTGTTAGTTAATAGTTGGTTTCATAAATTGATTTGTAATCAGCTTTGCAAACGGCGGGAAGACCAAGAGGCCAACGTGCGCCAATGCCTTTGATTAAGCCGTGTGGTTGGGTTCGGACGTAGGCTTTTTGACCTTCAGTGTAGGCGTAAAAGAATTGACTGAAACGTGCGCCAACAAAGTCTCGAAGCTTGCTGTAAAGCATTGGACGTTCAGCGGCTTCTTTAGTGTCTTCGTTTTGCACGTTTTCGCTGTGGAACAAGAACACTGTGTGACACTGAAATTGACAAGCCCGTTTGATGATTTGATCTACCTTAAGACCGATCTTACCTGCCCACTTTCTAGCATCAACAAGCTCGGCAGCATTCTTTACGGCTTGGTGTCCATAGATGCAGTCGCTTAGTCCGGTTATATGGTCATAAACAAATGTCTTCCAAGGACACAACTTGAGTATAAGGTTAAGGCTCTCAGTCACAGCTTCAAACGTGTCCTTGTCTGGTGTTGGCCGGTAAAGAGTTTCAAGTGGAAGCCGGTTCAAGACTGAAAAATCAATTGCTGTGATCGGAGGCAGCTCTTCCGGCTTCTTCATGCAAGCCTCTGCAAGTGAACCGGGTTCAAACTTAGGTGTTTCTGTTGGGTTGTAACCACAAGGAGAAATCCATGTTATGGGATAGTCAGTTATGATATCTAGTCCACCAGAGTCATGACAAAAAAATAACATTGGCTTGGGATAAGTGCCAGCCGCACCAGTTTTCCAGGAAAACGGTGGCCCAAACCTGCCTTCTCGGATGAATTTCATTTAGGTTGCTCCGTAGAGCAAGTTGGGAGTGTTAAAACAAAATCTACTTGGACGTAAGGATCAAGCGAATTCAAAATCCGATAGTCATCAATGGCATAACCTAAGAGTCTTGGTCTTAGTTCTTTTAGCCCTAGCTCAATGACCTTTAAGAATTCAAACCGACTGAGTTTAACGCTTAAAATCGTTCGTTCGGTTGAAGTCATATTTTGTCTGTTGGTTGTTCTGTTTCCTCAAAAAGGTCTGAAGCCAAAGCCGTATATCCAGCAATGTCACAAAGGTTGTCACGTTGATGTTTGTTTGTTTCACGCACAAGCTTTAAAAGGATCATGCACAACGGGATTTTGTGAGGAGGGATATTAACACCAAGGATTGCAGACCAAAGTATGGCCAGTTTAGTCGCTTCTATGCTATAAGGCCCGTAGGCATCACGGCGGTCTTCTGTAATTAAGTCACTGGCTTCTTGCAAGAGTGAATGGATCATCTTAGGTTTTCAAGGAATTGGTTTAGTTCGACAATAGAAAATTCCGGCTTGGTCACTAACGCAAATTCAAGTTCGTCAATGTCAAGCCGAGCTTCTTCAGCATCTGCAAGGTAGATGCGTCTAATGGCTTCGCTGTTTACTCTGTTTTCACCTTGTATGACAAGTCGGTCCAAGCGTTGTTCTACGGTTTTAAGCCGTGCGCGAATCCTACGAGGATTGTTTGAGTTGATTGCTTCTTTTGTAAGCGTAGTCATGGGTTGACCTTTCTTAAGGGTGTAAAGTCATTGTGCGTGTAGTTGGTTGATGCAAGCAGTTCGTCCTTGTCTAAACCAGGGACTGTATCACAAACCGGCTTGAACATACAAGCTCCGAACTTGCCGACACAACTAGTCCTGAATTCAGTCCAAGTATCACGTTCTGCCAGCCAAAAGAGCCAGTTGAGTAGCTCTGTGGTTTGACGCTGCCATTCGACAAGTTGCCATTCGTAGATATGGGTTGAGTCTCGCTCAAAGCTACTTCTCCACCATTGGTCAAGCGTTTGGCCTCGTGGCTTCATCGGAGGAGTGCTTGTTCGAACAGCGTGGATCATTACTCCCGTGCAAGTTTGGCCAGTTGTTTGCTGTATTCCGGTAATGTAGCCTACAAACTGTGAACTACTGTTCTTGTCGTCAAAAAATGTCGAACCAAGGTTTGAGGTTGACTTGAAGTCCACAATCCAAAGCTTGTTGTTTTCCTTTACAACCATGTCGATTTTGCCGCAGTAAAACACTCGAATGGTTTGGCCACGAAGCTTAAAAGAACCGAATTCATAAACAAATGGTAGTTCAACGGCGGGTTTACCGTTTATGGTTGCAATCTGAAACGATTCTTCAGTGTAAATTTGATTATACCGCACGATAAACAACTCAAGCAAGTGCGAGAGGCTGTTTCGTAGGTCTTCTGGATCATTCCAGGTTGTCTCGTTCCAAAGCTGTTCAAGCAACGTTACTTGCTCAGCTTCTAGTTCTGGCGTGACTCGATTGTGTAACACTTTAGAGTAGCGACACTCTAGCAACCTATGGAGGATTGTCCCACGCCGAAGTGCATCTTGTGGTTTGGTTCGATGCAAGACATACTGATGAAAGAACTTGCGTGGGCATTCTCGCAAGGTTTCAAGCATGGAGTTGTCAACAAAAAGACAACCAGACATTAGGATGGATTCAAGAGGTTGCATTTTATAGACTCTCTAAGAACAAGTTTAGTTCGCTTTGCTCCGTTTGCTTTCGTGCCTTTACAACTGAAGGGCGTTTTGAGAAGGGTTGAACCGCTTCTCGTTTGGCTCGAATTGTGCGAACGTGTTCTAGCAACGTGCTACGGTCCATTGTTGCGACTGGGTTTGGACACAACGAGGCTAGCGGGTTGGTGGGCATGAAGTTAATCCCATCCCTTTGAGGGAAATTCTTGCTTCAGGCCTTCTAGGTTGTTGTAAATGTATGCTGCAACTGGGCTAGTTGCAACGTCACCGGATAGCCCACTAGTCCAGAGCCAATAAAGATGAGGAGCTGAAACATATTGCATTTCTTTTCCTTTGAATGGACCAAACGGCATTAAGTCAGTATCTTTTAAAGGTTTCATTTGTTATGCGGCTTATTAACTTTGGCGTCTTCAAGGGCTTCAATCAATCGTAGTCCGTTTCCACCATAGCCGTTTTCTAGCAACATTGTAATTTTGAACGCTGCCACTTCTATTCGGTCGGCAGCTTCTTGCGCTTTGTTGGCAGCTTCTTGAATCTGCCTTGCTACTTGTTTCATGTCTTCGTCATTCACAATTCAGTATCCTTTTATTTAACTTCCCAATACTTACCGCTTGTGTCTTTGTGTTCAACAACAACCACGTCCGCAACCTGTTCGATTGCAGAGTTGAATTTGTTGGTTCGAAGAAAAACCGGTAGGTTGATTGCAACCAGCTTTTGCAAGTCCGCAAGACAAGTTGGTTCTGCGAATTGAATAGCAGACTTATCGTTTGGGTTAACTACAAGCTCGGCTAATGGAGAAACTAGCGTTCGCCGATTGCTAAGACCGAATCGAACTTGGATTAGTCCGTCATTTGTATGACAAACATCCTTTCCGTAGTGCTCGGCGGCGTCAAACTTGCTTTGGTCAATCTTATCAGTTGGCCAATGGTTTGCGGCGTAACTTGTCCATGCGTCACGTAGCCCATTTGCGTATGTTACAACGGACATTCCTGTCGGGCGAATGGTAACTGCTTTCGGGAATTCTACGACGATTGCTGCAATCGCAGCTTCGAACCGACGAAAGTAAGCTTCGCGCTTGCGATATGGCAAGTTACCATCAATTGGAGACGTGTTATACATGGAAAAAAGACTGCTCTAGGAGGCTCTTACGGTCTAGAGCGTTTGTGGCTCAGTGTTAACTGAACATACCGTTTTCGTTTCGGCGATTTCGCCTACTTCGAAATGAACCTCTTTTGGTCTCACAAGGTTAATGCGGGACCAAAAGAAGCGGCAACCACAAGTCGTCGCGCTGCACATATTCTCTAGAGTCAATGCCAGCATTTTCGCTCATTGTAGTTGCCACAAGTCATGTTAGCCGATCAATTTTGCCATTGCAGCGGTGATTGCAGCCTGGGCAATACGCTCTTTGATAACCTTGACGGCCTTGGCCAACGAGGTTGTGTCATTCTCATTAATGACAAGACCTTGCTTCTTGCTCTCTCGGATCAAGTTAGCCTTTGCGGTCGGAGTCAAGCCGTTGACCAGAGCCAAGTCTTCTGCATTGACCTTGCCCTTTGCGACGGGACGAATATCGACGGCCAAGTTTGTCGTCGCTTCGGTCACTTTGGCCTGTAGGGCATTCGCGGTGAACTTGTCCTTGACACGACCAAGGAACTTTTCTGGGCTTTCTGTGACCTTGCCGGTGTTGTTTCGCTCACGTTGCGTAGCGGTTGCTTGTTCGACAACTTCTGCAATTGTCTGGCCGGCTTCCGCAGACGTGCCGAGAGCGAGTAAGTGTTGGTTCAGATGATGCAATGCGAGCTGGCCTTCATCGTTCGCGGCCTTGTTTGCTTCAGCGATGGATTCGTAAAATCCAACATTGACTTTGAATCCCAATATGACTTTTTCGATTTTCTTCATGTTTTGACCTTTTTGTTTTGTTTTGGTTGACTGATTAGACCGTTATGGTCTGGTTAAAAGTAGCGGTTGTTTTGGTTGTTGTCAACGTGAATTAGCCGCTTTGACCAACAAGACAACTCTTCACGAAAGCGAGTCGCATTAGGGCAGTCTTGTGAAACCGATAAAAGATTATGCGCAAAGTAGGCAATTTTGCGTTTTATATGTCGTAACCGATTTTGTCTTTTGTTGATTCGATGTTGTGCATTCATGGTTTTAGCTGGTTGATTTTTATACAAGATTCGCATGACCATCCAAAAACGTTCTGGCTGCAACTGCTTTGTCGGCGTCTGGACCGTAACCAAGTAATAAATCACGGTTCCTTCCCTTAAGTTTTGCGATGTAAACTCTGTCTTCGAAATTGTAAGTTATTTCGTTTTTTGGTTCGTTGCTCCATTGAATCTGAGAGAACTTGTCACGAAACTCTCTTACGGCTTCTGCCAGGGTAGTTGCAATCATGGTTTTAGCTGAGAGATTTGTTTGAGGATGAATTGCTGAAAAACTAGTTTGGGTTGACGTTGACCTTGCTCCCACGATTGAAGGGTGCGCAATGGCCAGCCAAGTCGCTTGCAAAGCTGAGATTGAGACAGACCGACAACACGCCGCGTAGCACGAAGCTGGACAGCGAAGAAATCGGTCTTGAGCATGGAAGGAACATACGGCTTTGTGCGATAGTGTCAACGTCTATTTTCAAGCTTTCGCAACCTATTGCGCACTAACGGTTTGCGCCGCTAATTCGCGACAAAGCTTCGCCCGCATTGCTGCAAATCCTCGTGTCGGTGGCCAGAAATATCCTGTTCGCACTGATGAACAGTCATGTAATAGGTTGTCACATATTTCCTGATTTGTTGTGTCTAGTAAACTCAAAAACATCAATAGATAAAGCCCTCGGCAAATTCCCATATGGGTTGCAACGAAGTCCTTTTTCATTGTTTCGAGAAAAATAGTTACATGCCTTCCTGTCCTTGCGTAATAGTCAAACCAAAACGCAAGAACCGAAAATGCTTGTTTGCTAGTAAGTTGTTTCATTTGGTTGTGGTTGTTAAAAAAGTCGGATTAAGGCTGTTCCATAGTTATCAACACTAGCTTCAGCAATACGGCGGTTTTTTGGACAGACTTCTTTCGCAACGATTTCAATTTCTTGTTCGGTTGAAAACGGATTGTTAACTACGCAAATCCATTGATTCTGGACACCAATCTCAAGAATTATTCTTTTAATTTTGGTTTGCTGAGGTTTCATTTGGTTGCTCGGTTTTTGAGTTTTGCAACTTTGTCGTTAAGCTTGGCTTGTGTTATCTCGCGAAGCAAGCCACCATACCGCAGCTTGGCTTTGTTAAGGTGTTGCGAAGTTGTAGGACTGTAGTAATGTTCCGTGAAAAACGTTGTCCCGTTTGCGTGTATTGCTACAGGTGTCCAATAGCTGTAGCAGACAGTAACATTTCCAAAACGCTGTTCTGTCTGGTTAGAAGCAATTCGGTGACGTTTCATGGTTTGACCTTGTGTTTGCATGGTGTTTTTGTTTTAGGTTGAATAAACTGTGTAGGGAGCTTTACCGCCTTCGAACCATTCTGGGTCAAGGCAATAGCATTTGTTTGCTTCAACCGCAGTGTCTAGTGGATTACCTAGGTAACATGCGCCCGGAGCGCATGGCGAGCAAAACTGTGCGTAGGTGAAGAAAGGTGACTTAATGATCCAAACATCATTGCTTGAACCAAGGGAAAGCTTGTAGCCCTCCGCGTGGTAGGTATGGCCTAATGGCTCTTCTGGGAAACAATGGTGTCCATCAAGGAACACTTTGCAGTTCTCGCAACCAAACTCCTTTGCGCTATATTGTGTATATGGGATGAATTGATCGGAGTCTTTAATATCTTCAAAAGGAACAAGTGTTCCTTTGCATTTGGGACAAAACGGCTCTCCGTAGTTTGGTTCAAAGTTGTCAAACGCAAACTCACTAAGCTCACTTAGTGGAATCACGCCGTAGCGGATTCCCGTTTTTGAGTCTTGGTTACAAGTTGAACCTAGACCACCATAGTTGATTCCTGGATTGTTTGTTTTCATGTTGTTTCTTGGTCATTTGCTAAAAGCAAGCTTCAACGCGGACCGGCCATTACGTCACCACGTAGGGCGTCCCAACCAGTTGTGCCAATTCGATTTACGGCTTTGTCCATTACAAACCCAAAGAGAAATTTTAGTATCATAGCTTCATGGTGTACTGCTCTTAAAAGCTTTTTGGTGTTATTGGACGCATCAGACCAAGTTTGAACACAAATACCATAGTCAAATAGAGCATTAACTTGCACTATTGAATCTTGTTTCATTTCACTTGTGATTCCACAAGAATCGAACGCGTCGGCTAGTTTGTCTTGTGCTTCGGTTGGGCTCACAACGTTCAATGTTACAGCATACTTTGGTTTTCCTCTATTGTCTGACCCACAAGCTTCGTCCATGTCAATTAGTTCGATTACAAGCCAATAATCGAATTCACCATTGTTCAGCTTTTTGCTAATCCATTTTTCTCCATCGCACAGCGTTTTGAATTTCATTAGTTGGTCATTTGTTAAAAGTTAAAAGCAATACACAAACCCTTGATCGTTTTCACGCATCCGCAACATTCGACTACGTCCAAGCCATTGCTTCAGTTCAGTTGCGAATGGTTTCCCGGCTTCAAAATCCTCTTTTGTAAACTTGAAAATGAAGACTTGCCCGTTGTCCATGTCCGCAAACCCTTGCATGGCCAAATCCCAAAAGTAAGGTGCAAAGACCGGCTCGCCCTCAAACTTACCTGGGGCTGTTATCCTTCTACCGTCATTCTGATACTCGCATTGGCATTGTGATTGTGATTGTGTATTCATGGTTTTAAGATTCTCCTTTTTTCGGCAATGACTGCTATTGTCTCCATTTGTGCGTCAATGTCGTCAATCTCTGAATCTTCGCATCTGTTACGTGCTATCCAAAGCACGGAAACTGCCTGGGCGTCGGCGAGAGGCAGTTGACTTGAAAAGGTTTCGAAGCGCTCTAAAAGTTTCATTTGTACGCCGGGCGGCAAAAAGACTGATTTGAGTTTGGTCATAAACGTTAGGTTGAAAGAGCAAGCCTCGGTTTGAACGAAGCTTGCTGTTATTCTTGGTCTTAACACCCACAGTAAGAGTCTTGCCAATCGCCACCGTTGCGTTGGGCGTCAGTGTAGGAGAATGAACTACCACACTCCCAACACTGCTTGGTCTGTGCGGGCGGGCGAAACGTGCGAGTAGACCGTTGCTGAATTGGTGCCGAATTAACAAGGGCTTGGGCCTTTTCGACGTTGGATTCGGGAACTTCCCAACCTTTGCGTTCCGCGTTCCAACGTCCGCCGAGAGCCTTGATTTGGTCTTTAACAGGATAGGTGTTTCCAGTGATAATCATATTGAGCTGAGTTTGTGTTTAACTACTGCCCACGCTTCGCTGTTCGACAACGAAGCGATGGCATGAGTCAAACTAGTTCTGTGCGAAGTCCAAAAGCTTTCCTGCTCTGGTTTCGAGGTCGATTCGCGCGTCAATCCAGTCAAACCCGCGCGAATAAGCTGTAAGCCCCTGAACTACGTGCCACAGTGTCTGGCAATCACCTTCCTCGCTCTTTGCGAAGTCGATTGCAGAGCGGATTTCGGTCTTGGAAAACTTACCATGACTGTCAATCCAGGTTGTAACTTCTTCATCGGTCTTGCCGATGCCGAGCGCTTGCGCTCGCCGGATTTGTTCTTCAACGGGCTGAGCGCTTGCGTTGCAATAGGCCATCAACGCCGGAGTTGCTTCAGCATCAAACCTATGAGGCCCGTTTTGTGTATGCCGAATTCTCAGCTCTTTCACGTCTTGTGCACCCCAGACAATGTGGTTGCCACAAACCAAATTGAACAAGAACGTTGTCATTCCAAACGTTCGAGAGCCGACTTCTGAATTCCAAACAAAGAATCCACGGTTAAGTTGCGCTCGTGGACCGGCATCAAGCACGCTTCCACCGTCAACCATAAACATAAACACGTCACGGTCCGAAGCGTATAGTCCAGAACCTTTGACTTCGCCTGTGATTCCAGAGAAACCTTGTCCACCGTTGACGTAAGCTTTTGGGTTGTTGAACTTTCCACCGCTCCGCTCTACAATTCGCTGCACCGCGTCAACGCAATCAGCATCCCATATACGCCCGTAGGTTGTGCTAGTGACAGCTTGCAACGTGTTCAGCATAGAGTCTTCGCGGGAAATGGCCATAAACTTCAACGCGCCAAGCCCCGCTTCTGCTTGCTGTCGCAAGCCGTTATTGATACACTGCACGGACAAGTCCGTTGGTAACGTGCGCAGATAGCTTGCCGGAGCTTTAAGCCAGACAGCAAGCTGACCGAATGACCAGTGTGTCGGTTCGACTTTGGATAGGCCGCGATTAATCGCGATTGTGTTGTTCTCGGCGCTTACCTGGACTCGTGAGATATCAACGTCAACTGACCGGCTTTGACTTCGCCGTTGCTTGACTGAGTTTGCCAGTGCGGACAACGCCTCAAACCGTTGATCGTTTGGACGTGTTGCCCATTGAGCATGTGCGTTTAGGAGTGTTGCCATAGTTAGTTAGTTTCAGTTACGACTTTCCCGATCGTCGGGTTTGCTTCAATCGTCGGTTGAGAAATTGGTCCAATAAGATAGAATGCAGTGTAGTAGCTTGTCTCCTTACAGGTACAATTGTACCACTCGTAATTTGCGACGTAGCGATCAAACGTTGCTGGGTTGCGCTCATTTCTAGGGTCATTCCGTATGGATGCTGCGATGTGTTGTGCGTCTACTCGCAATTCAGGGTGCCAAGGCCTACCCGGCCGTAGGTTGCTGGGACACAGCAGCATGTCTCTGACTCCCCATAGCCGACGCGCCGTTGCTTTCGAAACGCGAGTTAATTCGCCGAAATTGTATTTGTTCATGTGTTTCTTTCGTTGTGTTTGCTGCGGTGGCCCGTCATCAGGCCGCAGCCAAAATTGTCTACAACCGTTCGGGCGTTGCGGTTGATTCTCCGTTCGCCCCTCCTAAACTGTCCTGACGTGTAAGATTTCATTTTCAGCTGTTCCGTCGCTCGTAATCTCATCCTTCTCGGCATCGCTGTCAACTTTATTTTCTTAATCTGCTCTAAGTTGTTGATAGTCAACCAAATTGAGTTGTGCGTTGATTGGTTGATTGTTCACCTATACTACACCTGGGGACCGGGCGTGAGTGTCGAGATTGTATGCATGTGCATGACTTGTGCATGTGCACTTTTCGTGCATGTATGTGTGTATAATATATGTATAATTTTTTTTTTTTTTTTCTCAATAGTGAGAAAGTTAGGAGAGACTAACATTTCTAGTTTCAACAATATCGGTTTTTACGGACATATACGGGGTGCCCCTCTAAAATCATGGTGAACAATCAACCAATCAACTCACAAAGCCAAGGTCCTTGGTTTGAACTACTTCCGTCGAACGGTGGAGGTTAAGTTACGAGCAGTAAGGTCAAGGTTTTGACCTTGCAAGTGAGCCTGAGTGTTTCTAAGTGTCTCTTTTTGCTCATGCTGTTACATAAGCACGAACCGTGCCAACGCACAAAAAGCGACGGGAGTTAACGATAAAGTGTGTGGTTGTCGAAAAACCACAGAATGGACATGGCATGGAAGATGCTTACGAGCGGCTCCATGTCGTGTAGGCGAAGAAGCCGGGTAATGCCGAGTGTCACGACTCTAACTTTAACGTTCCATTTTCAACGCAGTGAAGCGATCAGGTATCAACCAATATGATCGTAGCCAAAGAGGGGTGCAACGCGTCCTATGCCCGTTTCTGTGCGAATGCGGGCCATGTCCAATTATTGGACAGTCTTAGCCTGTGTCTGGTAGTAAGGTCAAAGTTGTGGTCTAGCCTGCTTACGACACTTAGGTTGTTGTCCACGTTGACGGCGGAGTTGCAACGTCATGTCAGAGGAGGAGCAGCTTGCTCACGCCCGTTGCAACGTCACCTGGTTGACACAACACCCTACCCGTCACCTCCCCAAGGTTGAATTCAGTTTAGAATATATGGGTCCCCTGGTTACACCCGCGTAGCATTTTCAAAAACTCCGGTAAGCAGGTAGGGTGCCAACAAGGACGGGACTGCAACTTTGGTGGGATAAAAGGGTGGTTGGCATGGAAGATGAGAAGCATTTGGTGGGCCATCTAGGGCCATCTAGGGCCAAAGAACGATGATTCGGCGCTCGGCCTGATCAATGCTACGACAGCAAAAGCCGGACCAACCCCTCTCGTTAAATCAAACGGAACGCTTTATGACACAAAGCCGAATTTCTTCGACTTGACAATCCTGTCTTGGTCCTGTAGCTTTACTACATGATTGAAGACACCAAGCTTAAGTCAAAGCCGGATGAACGAACGGTAAGTGCGAAGCACGCGCCGGGTCTAGCTTATGCACCAGGTCTAGGTCACATGAGCCATTCTGAACTTCCACAAGAGGTGCTTCAGATTGTGCTTGAACAGCCACTAAACCCGTTTTCTGATGCGAAGTTGGAGTAAAGCACATGACGAAAGCAGAAGCATTGGAACTTGTCGAGAAAACAGCGATGCAGTTAGGGGAACACTTTGATTCTGTGCGTGTGTTTGCAACAATGCCATCGGAGGATGGAGAATCAAACACAGCCACTATTGATTCGGGATGCGGTAACTTTTACGCCCAGCTTGGTCAAATACATGAATGGTTGTTGATACAAGATCAATATCAACGAAACTATGCAATGCAGAAGAATCAAGAAGACTGAGTTGGCATGACACAGACTGAACAAGTGAGACATGAAGGACAATTGCAGTTGATTGGCCAACCTTCGGCCCGAAGGGTGCAGAAGGAATGTGTTGAGCTTGCTTTGGACTTTGCGGAGGCTGATTGGTCGGCAAGTGCGAAGCACTTGACGGGGCAATTGATAGAGCAGACGACGGAGCAGTCGGTGTTGAAGGAGCAGTTGGATGGCAGTGGGACAGACTCGGCATCTACCTTGGAAAGTTCAATGTCCAATCGGTCGGCGATTGCGAAGCAATCGGAGGAGCGGTCAAACGAGTGTTTAACGGAGGGTTTAAACGAGCAGTTGCAGGAGCCTTGTATGACAGGGTTGAAAGACCCTTCTAGTCAAATAGGCGGCGGTTTGTTGGACGAGGAGCGATGGGAAGATTCGGCCTACGGTTTCGAGTTTGTGCCGGAAGATGCGTTAGAGTCTGGTTGGGGTAACATTGCTCGTCCATTGATTAAACGTCCGTTAATGGTAGAATACAAATACGAGCGACCTTGGCAGCGAACTGCCGCAATCCGGTTTGCTACAGGCGAAACAATAGCTGAAATTGCTCGTTCAACTGGTCGAACTTCTCAAGGAGTCCGTTTAGCAGTCAATCAACAACGAAACCAAGAAACCATGCAAGATGTAATCTACAACGGCCTCAAGCCAACATTCGAACGAGTCTTTGTTAAGGCTCTTCCTGGAGTGGCCAAGAACCTAGTTCGTATCGCAACCAACAACGATGGCGAAGGTGGTATTGCAACAAAGGACCAAATCAAGGCCGGTGAGGTTGTAATGAATCGAGTCCTGGGAATGCCAACTCAGCCAATTGAAGACGGGCGAACAAAGAACCCACGAGAAATGACGGATGAGGAGTTATTGACTGAGATCATAAAACAACGGGAAACAGTTCCGGTAAATATGTCAAATTAGCAAGCAGCGTGACACCCGGAGCGCATCTTGCATGACATCGAACTTTGTTAGGCTGTTTGCCAGTTAAAGTAATTTGTGGACTCAACCTTAGAGCAAACACTTGGCACTAGTCCAGTAGCACAAGAGTTCTTGGCTCGGCGCCGTGCTCGAACAAGCCTACTCGACTGGTGTCTCATTAACGGTTTCGTCCCCGCTCGGCATCATAAACTATACCTTGACGTTCTTGAGGGTGCAACAAGAGGCCAGTCTCGTCGAGTCATAATCAGTGCGCCGCGTGGTTCGGCAAAATCAACCTACGCTTCAGACCTATTCCCACCCTGGTTTATCGAACAACGTCCAAACAGTGAGATTGCTGTTTGTTCTCACAACATGACATTGGCTTCAAAGTTTGCACGTCGAAGCCGAAATCGTGTTGCACTCAACGATAAGGTTCTAACCTACCAACTTGCCGCCGATAGCCGTTCTGTTGAATACTGGGAAACAACTAACGGCTGTAAGTTCGGCTGTTTTGGCATTGGTGGTAGTGTACTTGGAATTCGAGCAGACTTGGCAATCATAGAAGACCCTTACGGTTCAAAGGAAGAAGCCTACAGTCGAGAAGCTCGTGAAAAGGTTTGGGATTGGTGGGAATTTGATATGCGCCCAACGCTTAAACCTAACGCCTCTGTTATTGTAATCAGCAGCCGTTACCATGACCAAGACTTTGTTGGGACTTTGTTAGAGAAGGAAGGAACTGAATGGACCTACATTCGCATACCTTTGTTTGCGGAAGCAAATGACCCTGTAGGCCGTCAACCCGGTGAATTGCTTTGGCCTGAATACTTCACTGCAAGTATGGTTGCTGATGCTCAAAAGAACCAAGACGTTCTTTCAAGTCAATATCAGCAAAACCCAACTCCTGAATCCGGCAACTTCTTCCACGTTGAACACCTACATACCTACTTACCGCATGAGTTGCCTAAAACCGGTTCGCACTATCTTGCCAGTGACCATGCTTTGTCAGAGCGTGAAGAGTCCGACTCTGATGTTCTACTTGTTGCTCGTGTTGACCACAACGACAACATTTACATTTTGCCAGACTTGTTTTGGAAAAACAAAGTCCTAACAATCGACTTCGATGAAGAAGCCTTTCGTATGCTTCGTCTGTATAGTCCCCTTGCATGGATGGCAGGTAAAGACCACATAACCGGCGCGTTAAAGCCTTATTGGATGCGGCGAATGCAACAAGAGCGTTTGTTTGTGTTCTTTGATGAAATTCCACATGGGAACAGGCGTAAACGAGAACGTGCCCAGTCCATTCGTGCTTGGATGCAACAAGGAAAGGTGTTGTTTCCTTCAACGGCTTCTTGGTGGCCAGCGGCGAAAACCCAGTTGTTGAAGTTTGACAAATCAGACGAAGATGATTTTGTTGACGCATTATCGTGCTTAGGACAGGGGCTTGATTCGATGTTTTCTGGCTCAAAGCCGCGTATTGAAACTCCGCTTGACAAACCGCGAGAACTGACATTAGATTGGCTCAAGAACAGCGACAAATGGAAACGGCGACAATCACAACTGGTATTGAGGGACAACTGAAGCGGCGAGAGCCGTCTGAGTCCGTTCAAGCCTTTGTCCGTGAATGGATTGCAAAGGTTCGTGCCGCGCGTTCGTTTTTTAAAGGCGACTTCAAACGGATGCGTCAAGACATGGAGTTTGCCGCTGGTATTCAATGGGATGCTCAAACCTCTATCGTCGAAGAAGATCGCTACGTTGCAAATTTCCTCAATCGTCAGGTCAACGACAAAGTAGCTGCTCTCTACGCCCGTGATCCTAAATTCATTGCCGAGCGTCAACCTCGACTTGAATTTGAAGTTTGGGATGGTCGAATGGAGTCCCTTGAACAATCTGTTAGTAATGCTGGTGATCCCGATGATGTTGCCGCAAAGACTCTTATCTTGGATTTTACTCAAGGCCGAATGCAAAAGGACAACCTTGAGAAAATTGGCAACACACTTGCCATCTTGTTTAGCTGGAACGTTCACAATCAAAAACCTAGCTTCAAGCTTCAGATCAAACAGCTTGTTCGCCGTGTAGTTACAGCCGGAGTTGGATTTGTGCGTCTTGGTTTTACTCGTGAAGACCAACCTCTTTGGGCATCTAGTGACACAGATAGCACGTTGCAAAACCGAATTAAGCAAGCAAAGTTAATAATTGAAGAGCTTGAATCTGGGAAGCTTCAAAACCCAACTCCTGCAACTGAAACCCTTCGCAACTTGTTTTCAAGTATTGAAGACTCGGCTCAAGACTTAGAGCAGAGTGACGTAAAGGAGCGACTGACTTTTGACTTTCCCGTAGCAACAAGTATCATCCCAGACAAAGCCTGTCGATGCTTAAAGGGTTTTGTTGGGGCTCGTTGGGTTGCACAGCAAACCTTCCTTCCGCTGTCTGCGATTGCTGCTTACTTTGAACGGCCTGAAATCCTCTCTACTTCCTCTGAACTTGTCAAATATTCAAACCCGTCTGAATCTTCGACAATTGAGGAAACAAACTACATTGAAAATGATCCGTCGAGTATAGTTACTCAACATCAAGCCGATCCTATTGGTTGTGTCTTCGAGGTTTGGGACCTTGACACAAAAACAAGCTTCTTTCTGCTTGACGGTTTCAACGACTTTTTGCAATCTCCCGAACCGGCCTTTCCAGAAACGAAACAATTTTGGCCTTGGGTTTGTTTAACCTTCAACGACGTTGAGACTGAGCTAGGTTGTAAAGCTTCAATTTATCCTCCTTCTGATGTTCGTATAGCTAAAAGTGCTCAAGTTGAATGGAACAAGTCCCGTAACTCCTTGGCAAATCATCGTGTTGCTAGCTCGCCAAGGTATGTTGGTCTTAAAGGAACAGCAAGTGATGTTGACTTGGAAAACTTGAAAGACCTAAACCCGCATGAGATTCTTTGGTTGAAAGGTCTTCCTCCTGGAACTAAGCCAAGTGATATCTTTGGTCGATTGCCAACTGAACGAATTGATCCATTGCTTTATCAAACCGAACCATTCTTACAAGACATCTTCCTATCGCTAGGAACAGAACAAGGCCCACAACCGGCTTCGGACCGGGCAACGGCCACCGCTGCTACAATCAACGAACAAGCTCGTATTGTGGCTAAGTCTTCTAACGTAGATGACTTAGATGACTTATTGACTCAGCTTGCTGAAGCTGGTGGCGAAATCTTGATTCGAGAAGTTTCTATTGAAACTGTAAAACGTGTTGTTGGTCCTGGCGCTGTTTGGCCAGAGCTAAATCGTGAAGACTACATCAACCAAATTCTGTTGAAAGTTGTTGGTGGTTCTAGTGGGCGTCCAAATCGTGCGTTGGAGTTGTCTAACTTGAATCTGATGCTCCCGCACATGATTGCAATCGGCGTAAACCCTCATGTGATTGCACGGCTCATGTTTAAGATTCTTGACGAAAACTTTACTGAGGATGATGCTTTTCCGCTTGGTCCTTCTCCTACCGCATTACTTGGTCAGGGAGCCGTGCCCAGTCGTTCTCAGCCTATTGCACCAACAAGAAATGGACAAATGCAAGCATCTGGCCCTTCAATGAAACAACAAGAGTCTATGATGCAGATGGGGTCTCGTTCAGTGGCTTAACAAGACAGACGTATGCCTGAAACACTTTTAGACGATAAACCTGCGGAAGCTTCGTCAACTTCCGAAAGCGCCAAGGTCGATTCGCAACCGACAAACCTAGAGCTTGCTGCCCTTGTGGACGGCGTGCTTAAAGAGAAACTAGGCTCTTCTGAACAAGAAGGGTCCAACAGTGAACAGGAACAGACAGAGGAAACGGTAAAGGAAGAAAAGCAAGAAGAGCAAGACGAACAAGAAGAAAAGTCAGAAGAAGAGCAAGAGGAAAAGACCGATTCTGAGAAGGAAGAGGTGGAGGGTGAAGAGAAGGTTGAACAAGAAGCTGAATCCAAGCCCAACCCTGACGAAAAACTTCCATTTAACAAACATCCACGCTTCCAAGAGCTAATCAAGGAAAGTCGTGAACTAAAGGCCGTTCGTGTTCAAGTTGAGCAAGAGAAGCCGTTTGTTGAATCTGCAAAGGCACTTTCGGACTTTTGTTCCAAAAACAAAATCGCCGATAGTGACCTTCGTGAAGCTCTCACTCTGGTTGCTTTAGGAAAGACTGACCTAAAAGCTTTTCGAGTTAAGTTAGGTGAAATCCTAACCGACCTTGATATCACTACAGGAGAACGTCTTCCTGTTGACCTGCAAAAGAAGGTTGATGACGCCTTAATCGACGAGGATTCAGCCAAAGAACTCGCTCGTTTACGTCTGCAAAACAAGACGGCTCAACAAACCGGGCAGTCTTACGAGCAGCAACTTCTTGAACAGCGTCGGCAACTTATTGTCTCTGCAATCAACAGTTGGGAGCAACAACAACTTAAGAATCCAGACTATGGCAAACTTAAGGCTGTTATTGCAAAGTTCTTCCAAGCTGATTGTGCTTCTTCTTATCCTCAAACATCGTCAGAGGCAGTAGTGCTTCTTGACAAAGCTTTGAAGGATGCAAAGGAGCAGGTTAAACAGTTTCTTCCAAAACCAGTCTCTCGAAAGCCTGTTAAACTAAACGGTTCTTTAACTCCTGCCGAAGAGCAAGACTCTGACTTTGACAGCTTTGATAGCAAGACTGTGTTGAAGTTCATCAAGTCCAAGCTTGCTGCTCGGCGTTAACAACGAACAACGAAATTATTTATGGCAATCTCATACACAACGGCAAACGACATTGCAGATCTTGTTCTCGACAAATACATTCGAGGCAAGTCCCTAGCTCAAACAATCCAAGAACGGCCCTTGCTGAAGGCTTTGAACGAAAAGAAAAAGACCTTTAGCGCTGGCAAGACCAATGTTTCTCTTTCTGTCAAAGGCCAGTTCATGTCTGACACGGCTGGCTTCTTCGCCGGTTATAGTGGTGCAGATAGCATTGCTGCAACGTTCAAGCAGTCTGAGAACGTTATTCGTGCTATTTATGCTTGGAAGGAAATGGTTGCTTCCTTGGTCATCAGTTGGACTGAGTTGAAGCAAGTAGGCATCCATGTCGAAGATAACCAGAAGACTTCCAAAAGTAGCGGAACTGAACTTGAAGTCTTGTCAGACATCTTGGTTGAACGCCTGTCTGACTTTGGAGAATCTTTTGCTCGCAGCATGAACACAATGCTTTGGGGTGATGGTTCACAAGACTCAAGCCAGATTCCAGGTGTTGCTGCATTGTTAACAACTACTCCTGGAGTTGGTTCAACTGGTGGTATAAGCCGAGTAACTAAGCAATGGTGGCGGAATCGTTATCAAGGTAACATTACTGTCTCACCACAGAATCAGACTTTGAGCAAGACGCTCCGTTCCGAGCTTCGTTTGCTTCGACGTTACTTAGGCCGGCCTGATGTTGCTGTTTGTGGGCGTGAGTTCATTGAGGGACTTGAATCTGAGTTGACCGAAAAAGGTCTTTACACTCAAGAAGGCTTTGCTAACTCCGGCAAGACCGATTTGGGAGTTGCTGATATCAGCCTTCGTGGACTTGGAACGTTCCGTTATGATCCATCGTTGGACGACAACGGCTTTTCAAAGCGTTGTGTTGTTTACGACAGTCGCCGCCTGACTCTCTTTCCAATGAGCATGGAAGAAAACAAATCTTTGACACCAGAACGCCCTTACGACCAGCTTGTGTTTCTCAAGAGCATGACCTACACCGGCGCGTTGTGTATCAACCAACTCAATGCTTGTGCAATCTACGAGATTGCTTAACTGACACAACAACCACAACAAGCTACTAATACAAACCATGAAAAAACTCACCTTGCTTGTTTCACTGACAGCTTTGGTTGTCGGTTTAACGTTCGCTGCGGTTCATCAATCACAGTCGTTGTTTAGCGGAGACGCTACAACGATCATGTATCAGGCCACAACTGCCGCAAAAACCTTCACGTTTGATGACGCTTGGCAAACAAACGTCTTCTATACGTCCTATGGCCCACGCGTTGCAGTTCGTGCCACGGCTGAGAATAGTGTAGATGTATTCTACGCTCAGAATCACGGCTTTGTAAACACGGATCGAGTCTATGTAACGGCTCGAACAATGCCATCTGGAGTTTCGGCCTTAACTGTTTACTTCATCATAGGTTCTGCCGCTGGTTCGTTTCAAATCTCAACTACGTCCGGCGGTTCTGCTGTAACCTTCACAACTGATGGAGCCGATATCATTGTTTCCAGCATAACCAAAGCCAGTTATCCTCAAGGCACAAACACCGCCAGTGGAGCAATCTACGCGAGTTGGGCCGAAGACATAAAAGGGTTTGCTGATGCCAACGGAAACATTGCCAGTCCAAACGTCTCTGTATCTTTGCTTGGAGATGTTAAACTAACCAACACAGTGACGTTTACGTTTGTTCGTTCAGGGGATGGAGTTAACTTTGGTCTATCAGCACAGGACCAGTTCTCATTTGCCTTGACTCCAACAACGTCGCTGGTAACTGTTGTAACAAACCTCCCAGCGCAGTTCCTTACAGGATCAAGGTTGATAAAACCTTACACTGTCGTTCTTGCAACAAATCCAGGCGGTGCAGGGATTCTTGGATTAACTCGAATTAGCCTCAACGGGTTCGTGCCATAAAGGAGGAAATTGTGTGTAACTGGTCTAGTGGCAGGACAAGGTCACTAGACCTTTTCCAATAAAATTATGAAGAAAACAATGTTGGTGATAACTGTTCTGGCAATTGTATCTTGGACAAGCTACTTGGTCTTCGCTCAAACCTTTGCCGGACGACAAAACGCTCCAGTGACTGAACAAGCCTCTAACTTCTTGCAAGGTAAGAGCTTTACAGTAGCTTCTAACTTGACTGTGACTGGAACAACCACGTTCTCAGGGGCTTCGACGTTTGCAAGCGGCGTGTCCTTGCTTGACACTTTGACTGTTACAGGTCTAAGCTCTTTTTACGACACAGCTTCTTTAGCCGCAGTTGTTGCAACTAACGCTTCGACATTTAAGGCCGGTGTTGCAATTGCTGGAACACTTACTGCAAGTGCAGTAACAGTAACGAACGCCTTGTTGGGAACTCAAGCAACGTTAACAACTTCACTGCTTGTTAGTGCGGCTTCAGCAAACAATAACCCGATGGTGCGTTTGACTTCAGCGGCAGGGTTGCCTCAATTGGTGCTTGAAGACCTTGATGCTTCAGACTCACAGGAACCGTTTTGGTATTTCCAGAGTGCAAACAATGCTTCGCAAGGAAGGGGCTATATTGGTTTTGCTGATCGTAGTGGAACTAATTTAACGGGTAATGCTGATATATTAGCTCTTAAACCTGGTGGCTTAGAGCTGTATGGAGCTTTGACAGTTGATAACATTAAAGCTACTAATGCAATTACGGTAGGCTCTTTAATTAACTTGGGAACATCAAGGCTAGATGGAGCAGTCACAGCGGATTCCATTACAGCAACGAATGCGGTATCTGTGGGGTCTTTGACAGTGGTTACAAACGCTACAGTTGGCGGCACGTTTGGTGTTACAGGAGCATCCACAATGAATAGTTTGGTTGTGACTAACGCAACAACCCTAAACGGTTCTGCAACATTGGCCTCTCTTAATGTTACAGGTGCTTTAACCAATAGCGCCCTTACAGCAAGTCTTCCTGTCTTTACTGGGGCTGATAAAAGCTTGGCATCCAAGTCCATTGCAAACACCTTGTTGGCTCTTGGAATTCAGTCTGGAAGTGGCACAACCGCCGCCGATGGCACGGTGACAAATACCTTTGGAACGGCTTTTAGTGTCGCTCCAAAAGTAATTGTTCAAATCACAGGTGGAGCAACAACCGTCTTAACAAACGCTGTTTCAGCCATAACAACCACAACCTTTGTGGTTAATTTCGGCTCTCAATCCAAAACATTCGACTACGTTGCAATCGGAACACCGTAAGGAAGCACATGGAAACAGCAAGAGTAAGACTAACAGTTGACACAAGTGGAGTAAGCGGCACGACAGTTGACTTGGTTGTAACACCGGCAGAAGCTCGGATGCTTTATGTTGGACATCAAGCCAAGTGCAACGGGCGTCCGTTAACCTGCTTTCGGTTGTTGAGAGACGTTCTTATTGACGACGCCGATGACTTAGCTCGTCTGCAAGCTAAATACGCCGAACTGCGAATTGATGGTCGCAGAACAGTTGTATTTGACAAGCTCTACGGGAGTCATATTAACAACCCAATGTTAAAGCTGCCTCAGACTTTTAAAGAGGCTGGCTTTAACATTGATGCAGATGGAGTTCTTGTTGACTCAGTTGACGGCGAAGAGCGTTCAGTTGTGAACAGCGGAAACGCATTCAAAGCCCAGAAACAGCTTCAGGAACTTGCTGCCGAACCTCTTGAAGAAGCCGAATACGAGTCTGCTTTGTCTTCTCGTTAGCCATGTCTCGTCAATCGACATTAGCCAATGTTCTCCTTATGGTCAAAGGAGAACTTGGCTATTCGCTTACGGCTGGTGTGGCAGTGTCTGGGGATCAACTCCTTTACACACTGATTGACAACACCCAAAAGTGGCTAGCCGATCAATTCGACTGGCCGTTTCTCTTACAACGTAGCGATGTTTCTTCAGTGGCCGGAACTCGCTACTTGACTCTTCCAACAACGATTGATTTCGAGCGGGATGTTCAAGTTGCAATTGCTTGGGGCCAACAGTGGCTTGAATTACCGTATGGTATTGGTCGCAACGAATACAACACTATTTCTAGCGGCGATGGTGGTATTACTGCCAAACAACTTGATCCAGTATTACGTTGGCAAATGTATTCACAAACTCAATTTGAAGTCTGGCCAATTCCTGTTTCAACTAACACAGTTCGTTTTACTGGGCGAAGGCCTTTAACTTCTTTAAAAGCGGCTGGTGTTTACGACCCTACTCTAACCCTTGACCTAGATGACTTGCTGATTGCCATGTTTGTCGCATCTAAGCAAATTTCAGACAAGGAAGCTGGTAAACGACAATCTTTGCTTGAGTTGGCAAACGCACGGTTTAATACACTAAAGGGTCAATATCCGTCTCGGATTGACAAAACGCCGCTTGTTCCTCGCAGTGGCCCTCAACGCAAAATCCTTCCAACAATCATCATCGCTGCTCCATAGTTATGCTAATTACTCCTCCTCCTGCTGTCTTTAACGGTTACAACATAATCGTTAAGAACTCACCCGTTAACAACGTTCAGTTGAATCTTGCTGGAATTGACTACACTTCTGCAAATGGTTCAGTGCGTTATATTCAGCTCTTTTCTGGGGTTGCTGTTCCTGTGAATGGTGCAGTTCCGCTCTTGTCAATCAAGGTTGCGGCAAATGGAAGCGGTGTTTGGCGTGCGCTTGAAGGGTTTCCTTTCCCAGTAAAGGCCCCTGGTCTTGTTGTTGCCATTTCTTCAACATCAGGAACGCTAACTATTGACGCGTCAGGCGCGTTTGACTTGGAGCTAATGGTCGAAGAGTATGCTCCGGCTTACATTGGGCAAACGGCATTCACGGTTGTTGGTGACTTAACAACCGGTGTTGACTCGCTTGCTGTTTGGTCCGAAGCTACAGGTGCAACAACCCGTCAGTTCCTTAAGCGTATTCAAGCAATCAACCTTGTTGCCGCTGTGCGTTATTTGGTGGTTTATGCCGTTGATACACCTAATGCTGATCCAAGAATTTCAAAGCCTTTGGTTTTAATCACAATCCCTTCTAGTGGTTCGATTGACCGCTCTTTTGACTTTCGAAGTGGTTTGCGGTTATTGCAAAACGACTCCACAGGGAACTACTACGGTTGCACAATTAAAGGAGCTACTGCCATTACTGCAACTTCTATAACGTTTTCTGCTGTGTCTGGTTTTAACATCCGTGCCGAGTTCGCGGCTTTTCAAAATGGATGACCAACGAAGAGAAATTCTTCAGCAAGCTAGTCAGTCCTGGCCCTAGTATGCTTTACATGGCAGACCGTTATGGGTTCAAGCGGTTTGTTCAAGCAGTTCAACGAGGTAATATGGACCCAACTTTTGCTGGTGCCGTTGGTGATTTCGATTGGCAACCATACATTGTAAACGCAACCTCGCAAGTCTTTCATTGGAACGAATCAACTTTAGAATGGATTTAGCATGAAAAATCTTTTTCGTTTGTTTTTGTTAAGTTTGATGTTTGTTTGTGTTTTTGGTGCAACACCATTTGAGTATGCGCCTGTTTACACGAACATGACAACGATTCCGATTGCGACCATCAACAATCGGATCATGACAATGATCGGCGGAAGCACAGTGACGAATCAATTCAGCGGGGCTGGGAGTGGGTTTGGTGGGTTCGCAATCTTCGATACCAACGGCGTTATTGCGACTGTGGACGGAACAAACATTTGGGACCGGCGCATACCTGCTCCCGTCAATGCGGTGTTCACGGCGGGAGCGGGCACGCTGGCAACGGCGACCTATTACTACCGCGTGAGTGCGTTGAATGCACTTGGCGAGACACTTGCTTCAACGGAAACATCTTTGGCGATAACCGGGCCAGCGGGCGTGAATGTCAATTGGGCTGGGGTGCCGGGGGCAACTGGTTACAAAGTCTATGGGCGCAGCATTGGGGCAGAGTTGTTCATTGCACAGGTTGGTATGGTGCATACCTATTTAGACACGGGCTCTATTACTCCAAGCGGCGCGTTGCCAGGGGCCGACACCTCGATGGGCGGCACTGGAACATGGCGGCGTCTTTACCAACGTGTCTATGGTCCAGCGGGTGGAAAGCTTACAGGTGATTACCCTGCACCTGAACTTGCTGACACTGCGGTTACTCCAGCCTCTTATGGTTCTGCAACTCAAGTTGGAACCTTTACGGTTGACCAAGATGGTAGGCTTACGGCAGCGGGCAACACAACGATTACGGGCACGGCTCCTGGTGGCGCTGCGGGCGGGGATTTAACCAATACCTACCCGAATCCTCTCGTGCGGAGAATCTATGGCGCTGACGTCCCGGTCGCGGGTGCGTTAACAGTTGGCAATGTGCTACAAGTGAATGGTGTGAGCGCGTTGACTTATGCGCCGGTTAACCTGGCTGGCGGTGTGAACTATGTGACGGGCGACCTTCCAGTAGCTGACGGCGGCACGGGAGCAAGCACTCTAACAGGAGCGTTACAAGGTAACGGGACAAGCGCGATCACGGGCGTGTCAGGAACGCAATACGGGCTCGTCTATTGGCCAACAGCGAGTACGTTGGGAACAACTGCGGCGGGAACCACAACTACAATTCTTCACGGCAACGCTGCCGGAGCCCCAACTTGGAGTGCGGTTTCCCTGACCACAGACGTGTCTGGTGATTTGCCATTCGCAAACCTGGCCCAGATTGCAAACAACTCACTGGTCGGGAACTTCACCGGAAGCACGGCGGATATTCAGGTTCTTACTTCGATCACAAGCACAAACCTGGCTCAAGTCCTAAGTGACGAGACCGGCACTCGCTTTGTTGTTTTCAGCGACGCCCCGACGTTTACGACAGGCATTACGACTCCAGCAGTTACGGATAGCGGATTGACTGCGACTCGCGTCACGTTTGCCGGCGTTGGTGGGTTGCTTGCTGATGACGCAGACATGACTTTCGCGACCGACACACTGACCGCAACCAAGATCGTTGCTCCGACTTCTGTCTCAACACCACTGATCATCACAGCAGCAGGGGCGTTAGGGGTGACTCCGGTATCCGGGTCTGGGGTGAATATCAATTTGGCAACGACTGGCGACTTTGCGGTCAACACGTCACAGCTTTATGTTGATACTTCAACAGCGAAGATTGGTATCGGGATAACGACGCCAGGCGAAAAATTTCACGTGTCAGATCAATCAGGAGCAACTGGACCGAATATTAAGATTGATGGCGCTCTGGCAGACGGTTCTAATTACATAGGTGGCCTATTATTCGGAATAACAACGACTCCTGTTTCGGCAATCAAGAACAAGGAGTCGTCGGATGGTATTTACGGTTTGGAATTTCAAACTTACAATGGCTATGGTGATGCTTTGGCAACAAGGATGACAATTTTAGGTGCGGGCAACGTCGGCATCGGGACAATAGTGCCACTCGCAAAGTTAGCGGTTAACGGCGGTGTAAACGTGGGTGCTGATACTGATCCTGGCGACAACAATTTGAGCGTTGTCGGCTCAACAACGACTGGGACATTGGTCGTCACAACTTCATCCACTCATTCCTATGCGACTGCTACGACAATGGCGGCTTTCAACGGCTCGAAACAACTTGTTAGTTCAACGTTGACTGAGGCTGGATTGACCAACCTAAGTGGCGCCGGAGACCCGATTACGCTCGGCACAACTGGTTCTGCGCTTGGCCAGAGATTCCTGGACACGACTACAGGCGGCTGGTGGAACTACAGCCCTGTTTACGGTTGGCTCCCATGACACGCTGGGTTGCCATTTTATTTGCTTCTGTGGTAGTTGGGCTCGCCGCTGATCCGGTGTTCTTTGCACCTGTAACAAACGATCTTGTGGCAATAAAAATCCCAAAGATCAATAATAGGATGGTGTCATGGCTTTCTGGTAAGACAACTACCAACACGACATTTTTCGGCGGCCTGTTTCTCTACGAAACCAACTCGACGGCGACGATTGACTTGGAAGACGTGTTTCCGGCAACTGGATTTGGTGGGCGGCACAATCGGCTGAAGATAGGGCCGAGAAGTCTTGGCTCTGGCACAGCGGACTCTACAACTTATCTTCGGGGGGATAGCACCTACGCGACACCGGCGGGGAGTGGAACTGTTACAGGCACAGGTGTCGATAACTACATAGCTGTTTGGAGTGCCACAAGCGTGCTTGATTCGAACGTAAACTTCCAGTATGACTCTGCGCTGGGAGCAATGTCGATTGGAGATGTTCCAGCTACCGGGGTGTCTCTTTTTATCAGCCGCAGCGGAGCAACTACTTCAGCGAGCGAAGGGATTGATATCTCCAATACAGCGACGAGTTCGACAGCTTCGATCAACAAATACGGACTTGCGCTTGTTTCGACCGGGACATGGAACGGCACGAGCGCAAATAACTACGGGCTCTATATCGGTGGAGTAAGCGGCGGCACAGCTAACTGGGCGCTTTACAACAACAATGCGGCGAATCTTTATTTGGGGACGGGCAAGATACTGATTGGCACAACGTCCACGTCAGAGGCTCGTCTGATCGCGCTTCACAGCGGAACTCTGATTTCCCCAGTTGCGGGCACGGTAGCGCAATTTCAAAACTCTACGGCGACGAACACGTTGGCATATCTGAATGTAATTAGTGGCACGTCTGGGACTGCTGGCATTGCATTCGGAGACACGGCTAACACTGGGCAGGGTGTGATAGAATACGACAACTCGATTGACACTCTCAATATTGTTGCGAGCGGGGCAGGCCAAATGACAATAGCAGCCAATGCGAGAGCTACTTTAGGCGGATACGGAATTCCGGTAGTTATCTTCACGCAAACCGCAAATTCTACCGTGGCTAATACTGTTACGGAGACCACATTGTTGAGTGGTGTTGGAAATCTAACGATTCCTGCCAATAGATTGATTGCTGGGTCAGTTATTCGAGTGAAGGCTAAAGGCATACTTTCCACCAAGGCCGCTCCCGTTGGGGTTGGATATTTTACGCTTTATGTTGGAGCCGGAAATGGAACTGCTGGAAGTTGGACTGCTTCTTTGACTAGTGTAAACTGGACTTATGAGGGGTCATGGACTATTCGCACTGCTGGGGCTTCTGGGACACAAGCAAGAATCCAGGAGGCGTTCTACGATGACGGGACAGGGTCATGGAAAACAATAACCGGTTCTTTGCAGACTGGTGGTAATATCAACACGACGGCAACTCAGACAGTTAATCTCACATGGACTTGGGGAACCGCCGACGCTTCGAATTCAATTACTTGCGGTATTGCTACAGTAGAACTTCTTAACCCATGAAATACCTTGCTCTCATAACGGTTTGGTTGCTGCTCGTTGGCTGTGGCAAATCACAAGTGCGAGTTATGCCAGCGCAAAAAGAACACCTTGTGTTCGCGACAACAAACAATTTTGGACTAATTCCGATAACCCCGCCAGGTTTTCAGCCAAACGCAAAGTTGGAAATCATTGGGAGTTTGGACAATCTAACGCCATGAAATACTGCGTTCTCATGGTAATTGGGTTGCTGCTCGTCGGCTGCGGCACGTCGCGAATCGAGCGGCTGTCCAAGCAGTGTCTCGACAAGGACGCTAGCTTTGTGATTGAGATCAATCAGCGCACGGGCTTGACCAAGTTGACTGTGGCCGCTCCGCGTGTCGGCTACTCGGTCAAAGCCGGTGACGTGAGCGTAATCGTTCCCACGAACGTCACCATGAGCGTTCAACATCTTGTTTTCCCTACAAATTCGGTTATCATGCCCTCAACAAACTCAGTGAAAAAGCCATGAAAGCTAGACTTACGATAAGCTTCGCAATGATTGGATTGACCGCGATGCTTTTGGGCTCGTCACAAAACGACGAAGCAAAACGTCATATAGCGAAGATGCGTGCGGATGGGTCTATCACTAATGTCATTGCTATTCTTATAGCCGATGGCACTTTTTGCCAAGTCAGCGGGCATGTGTGGGGTCAACATAGCCATAACACTCTGGAATATTCACCAAGCCGAGTCAATTGCCGCCAATGCGCTGCTTGTGGCTTACATCAAGAACAACACGTTACAAGTTGGAAATGAAAACCTTCACAAGGCTCATCGCGTTCCTGCTCTATGGAGTGAGTTTTCTGAGCAGCGCATGTTGCAATCTCAAACCATCGGTTCCCGAACGTGCCGTGATTGATATGAGCCAGTTAATGACTGCTGAGATGCACCTAAGAAATCATTATGGCAACCCTGACTGCACTGCGAATCGCTGCGAATGGCACGCTTCATGGCAGGAACTGTCCGACTGTTGGGTATGCCGTATAGGAATGCCATTGAGCACTCCGAACCCAAAAGCGGTTTTGATTATTTCTCCTGAGTGGCCGAATAACCAAGTCTTGTCTCAGAACTCAACAAATCAAGTGAAAGTAAAACCATGAAAACATCAGTTATCCTTCTTGCGCTTGCCCTCGCAAGCTTTGTCTTCGCCGCTGTTGGGCCATCGCCAATGGCCAATCGAAACGAATACAGCATCAACGTAAATCCCACGCCCTGGTTGTCGGCAACCAAGGTGCGCTTCTTGCCACGGCTCGAAATCAATGGCACCAACGGGACTCCGGTCGTTATTGCTCTGCTCGAAGCGTGGGGAGACGATGTGCAAGACGACGGCACGACGAACACGTCTGTCATCCAACGCCGAACGTTTGTGCTAACGCCCGCTCAGATGATAAGTTGGGCCAACGCTCCGAATGGTTTTGCGTGGCTCAGTAACGCAATTCTTGCTCGAACAAAACTCACTCCACGACCATGAAAATCAACTTGAATGATCTCGCAAACGACCTGGCTGTGTCGGACAACCCGACCGGCATCAATCTCACAGCCGGGCACTGGAAGGCGGCGCTGGCAATGCTTGGCAAGAAACTCCGGGCAGTCACGGAAAAGCGTCAGATGGCAATCCTGGAAGCAATAATTGAACGCGCTGGAACTGAGGATGAAGTATGAAAACTTCCTGGAAAACTTCATTAGCAGGCATCATCACGGCGCTTGGTGCAACATTGCAGCAAAGCACAGAACCTATGATCCATAGCATCGGCCAGTTCTTTCTGGCACTAGGGCCGTTACTGCTTGGCCTGGCAGCGCGGGATCATAACGTGTCGAGTGAAAAGGCTGGCCTGAAAGACAAATGACAACGTTCTATTGGGTTTGCTTGCTTTTTGTCACAAACACTTTTACCTTCGTGTTTACGTTATTGTGGACCGTTAACATGGTTAACAAAGTAAAGGCTGAAGAAGATCAGAGGTTGTTGTCTTCTCGTGACGCTTGGCAAGCTGTGGCACTAGCTAGCGGAATTTCTATAAAGAAACAATGAAAACAAAACTAGTGGTTTGCCTTTGTATTTGTGTTAGTGTTGTTGGTTGTGCTAGGTTTGGAACCAAACAAGTCGATTATCGGAAGGCTTACTATGAGAACGGCAAGGTTAAAGAGATTACAAAGATTAGCACGCTCGCCAAGAGTGGAACGTTCGCCGATGCTAAGTCAAAACTTGCAATCTGGACAGCCGAACAAACCGAATTCAAACAAGGTGCCAGTGTTGGAGGGCTTGGACAAGAAAGCCAGGTTGGAACAAATCTAACTGAGCTTGTAAAGTCTGTTGTGGATGGAGCCGTTAAAGCCGCGATTCAGAGCATTAAACCATGAAAGATGACCCAAACGCGTTTCGGAATTGGTTGACTACACTGTTTGCTTGTTGTGGTATAATGATTACCCTTTTAACTGGCTGGTCGAATCTTACAAATCAACTAACGACCTTGAAGACCGAAGTTCAGTTTATCTCGGCACAAATCATCGCGTTGCGAACCGCTGTTGAAACACACATTGCACTCCCTACTCATCCTGTAGCGGAAGAGCGCACGAAACAGTTGGTGAAGGAGATGATCGACGCGTTGGATCGGATTGTAAAGCTAGAAAAGCGAAAGCGCA
>Ga0082335_1001631_pt1 | contig 46021 bp, 42 predicted proteins | sample Subgrocontami58m_FD_72375 | JGI IMG/M metagenome (GOLD analysis project Ga0082335, IMG submission 72375) | Subsurface groundwater microbial communities from S. Glens Falls, New York, USA - GMW37 contaminated, 5.8 m (SPADES assembly) (version 2) ...
GGCGAGCCGGTGGGCGTGCTCCGCGGGGAGCCGGCCCGAGGTCGCCCGCTGCTGGTCGAGCATCTCGAAGTAGGCGTCGACCGAAGCGGAGTAGAGCATCGGCGGCTCCGCGCCGACCGTCCACGGCGTCGCCACGTCGGCCACGCTCACGACGATCGCCTGGAGTCCCTTGAAGATCGGGAGGGTCGCCACGAGGTCCACCGCGTCCTGCGCGCCCGGCGTGCCGTCCTCGGCGACGACGAGCTTGGTGAACGCGGGCGTGCGGGCGACGAGCACCGGGCACGGCGCGCGGTCCACGACCTCCGCCGAGACCGAGCCGAGGAGGGTCGTCCGGAACGGCCCGCGGCCGCGCGAGCCGATGACGACGAGGTCCGCGGCGAACTCCTTCGCCTCGGCGACGAGCTGGTCGGCCGGCCGGCCGATCAGGACGTCCCGCTCCACCGTCAACCCGGACCGTGCGAGCGTCTTCGCCACTGCGTCGAGCTGCTCGGCGGCGTCCTTCACCGCGATGTCGTCGAACTCCATGATCGTCTCGGGCGCGAGGCCCACGAACGCGCCGTACGGCTCGATCACGCTCACCGCGCGGACCACCGAGCCCTCCGGCCAGCGGGCGTCCCGAACGAGGTCCCGGGCGCGCTCCGCGGGGGTCGAGAGATCCGTGGCGAACAGGATCCGCATGTCGTACCCCCTTCTTGGGGCACAGATTCGCTCCGGTGCCCGACGAGGTCGTGTGCCGTCAGGCCCCATCGGAGCGGTCGAAAGTCCCTCCCTCTCGACCTGCCGGCGCAGGAACATATGTGCCAAGAGTCAGGAAAAAGGGGTGCGCCCATGAAGACCCTCTACAAGACCGACGCGCAGCTGCAGGAGGACGTCCAGGCCGAGCTCAACCGGGACTGGCGCTTCAAGCCGGCTGAGATCGGCGTCGAGGTGGACGCCGGCGTCGTCACGCTCACCGGCACCGTGTCGAGCTACACGAAGCTCATCGCCGCCGGCGAGGTGGCCGCGCAGATCGCCGGCGCCAAGGGGGTCGCGAACGACCTCACCGTCCGCACGCCGGGCACCACGATCACGAGCGACACCCAGATCGTCGAGGCCGTGCGGAACGCGCTCCTCTGGAACGCGGACGTGCCCGAGGAGAAGATCGACGTCATCGTGCGGAACGGTGCCGTGACCCTCAAAGGCAAGGTCGACTACTGGTACCAGCGGAAGGCCGCCGCCGACGCCGCGGGGCACGTGACCGGCGTCATCACGGTGAGCGATCAGATCGAGATCGTGCCGCCGAAGCTCGCCGACCTCGACATCAAGGCCGACATCCGGAAGGCGCTCATGCGCCGGATGCCGTACGCCGCCGACGCGATCCACGTCGAGGTGGCCCACGGCGTCGTCACGCTCACCGGCGAGGTCCGCTCGTACAGCGACCGGGTGCAGGCCGCCAATGCGGTGTGGGCCGCGACCGGCGTGAAGAACGTGGTGAACCAGATCAAGGCGACCTGGTAGCCCCCGCCGCCTAGTCGCCCTCCTGGGTGTTGCTGAACCGCAGGTCGTCGATCCACTGATCGAGGAGCGCGCCGACGCCGCCCTCCTCGGGCCGGGGCCTGCGCAGCGCTCCCACGGGTGGCGGCAGCGGGTGGGCGGACCAGTGGACCCCCGCGTGACCGCCGTGCATCGCCCTCGGCGCCTCCGACCCGGAGTGCTCGGATCGGGGGGCAGCGGCAAGGTCCTCGTGGATCGCGCGTGCCGCCCGCCGTCCCGCGGCGACCGCGGTGGCGACCAGGCGCGGACCGGTCGTCGCGTCGCCGCCGGCGTAGACGCCCGGGATGCTCGTGCGGCCGGTCTCGGTCTCCGCCATGACGATCGCGCCGGTCCGCGTCGCGAGGCCGCGCACGGCGGCGGTCGCCGCCTCGTCCACGTGGTACCCGGTCGCGACGACCACGGTGTCCGCGGCGACGGTGAACTCACCCCCCGCGACGGGGCGCACGCCCCGGCGCCCCGAGGCGTCCGGCTCGCTGAGCTCCATCCGCGCGAGCTCCACGCCCGCGACGCGCCCGGCGCCGTGCACGCCGAGCACGCGCAGCGGAGCCGCCAGGAACTCGATGCGGACGCCCTCGTCGCGCGCGTACTGGCGCTCCTCCGCGCGACCGGGCATCTCGGCTTCGGTCCGACGGTACGCCCAGGTGACCTCGCGCGCACCGAGCCGGATCGCCGAGCGGACGCAGTCCGCGGCGGTGTCGCCGCCGCCGATGACGACGACGCGCTCGCCGACCGCGAGCGGTCGGCGCCGGTCGTTCGGCAGGTGGGTCGGGGGCAGATTCGCGCGCACGAGGAAATCGGTCGCGAGGAGCACGCCCGGCAGGTCCTGGCCCTCGATCTCGAGGCGATTGCCCGCCGAGGCGCCGTAGCCGAGGAACACCGCGGCGAAGCCGTCGGCGCGAAGGGCCGCGACGTCCAGGTCGCGGCCGAGCGTGCGCTCGGGCACGAACGTGACGCCCATGGCCCGGAGCTGCGCGATCTTCGCGTCGAGGACCGCCTTCGAGAGCTTGAAGCTCGGGATGCCGTAGCGGAGCGTGCCACCCGGGAGCGGCCACCGGTCGTAGACGGTCACGGGGTGGCCGCTCTTGGCCAGCTCCTCCGCGGCGGCGAGGCCGGCCGGACCCGCGCCGACGACGGCGACCGGTGCGCCGGTACGGGCGACCTCGGGCACCGGGATCCCGGTCGTCGCGCGCTGGAGGTCGGTGCAGTACTGCTCGAGCTTGCCGATCTGCACCGGCGTCGCCTTGCCCTTGAGGCCGACGACGCACGAGCCCTCGCAGAGCTTCTCCTGCGGGCAGACCCGGCCGCAGACCTCCGGGAGGTTCGAGGTCTCGCGGAAGACGTCGGCGGCGCCGACGGGGTCGGCGTGCTCGATCCGCCAGAGCGCCGCCGCGATGTCGTTCCCGAGCGGGCAGGCCTTCGTGCACGGAGCCGCCGGACACTGCAGGCAGCGTTGCGCCTCGCGCCGTGCGGCCTCCGCGTCGAAGCCGAGGAAGACCTCGTTCCAGTTGCGGACGCGCTCGGCTGCCGGCTGCTTCGCCGCGGGCTCCGCGGGGAGCCGCAGACGGGCCTTGCGATCGACGGTGGGCATGGTCGTGCGGCTCTCTGGCACAGGCCCTCCTGAGTGTGCTGCATAGCGTCCCACGCCTCCCCCGAGAAAGGACCGCTCGGCCCTAGTCGGTGGGGACTGACGGCCCATCCCCGCCCGGCCTCTCGCCGCTCTTCGTCCACGACCTCTTCGAGATCATCCGCGATCACGCCCACCTGTTCGAGCACGGGAAGGTCACGATCGAGGGCGAGGCTCGCGAGGCCCAGGACGACCGCGGAGGACCAGTCCCGCATGTCGGGTGGTCCGCTCGCCGTGCTTCGCCGCCGCGCTCCGGGCGCGGCGGCCATAATCACAGGCGCCGAGCCGTCCGCCGGCGACGGGAGCGAAGGGGAGCGACGATGACGCAGCGCAAGTTCATGCTTGACGAGAAGGACCTGCCGACCCACTGGTACAACATCCAGGCCGATCTCGCGAAGCCGCTGCCGCCGCCGATGCACCCGGGGACCGGTCAGCCGATCGGGCCGGCGGACCTCGCGCCGCTCTTCCCCATGGAGCTCATCAAGCAGGAGGTCTCGACCGAGCGCTGGATCGCGATCCCCGAGCCGGTGCGGGACGCCTACCGGGTCTGGCGACCCACCCCGCTCATCCGCGCGCTCGGCCTGGAGAAGGCGCTCGGCACACCGGCCCACATCTACTACAAGTGGGAGGGCGCGAGCCCGGCCGGCAGCCACAAGGGGAACACCGCGGTCGCGCAGGCGTACTACAACAAACAGGAGGGTGTCCGGCGCCTCGCGACCGAGACCGGCGCCGGCCAGTGGGGGAGCGCGCTCGCCCTCGCCGCGCGGCTCTTCGACCTCGAGTGCAAGGTCTACATGGTCCGGGTCTCGTACGACCAGAAGCCGTACCGGCGCGTCCTCATGGAGACCTGGGGCGCGAGCGTCGTGCCGAGCCCCAGCCCCGACACGAACGCCGGCCGGGCCGCGCTCGCCGCGGACCCCGGATCGCCGGGCAGCCTCGGCCTGGCGATCTCCGAGGCCGTCGAGGACGCCGCGACGCGTGAGGACACGAAGTACTCCCTGGGCTCGGTGCTCAGCCACGTCCTCATGCACCAGACGGTCATCGGCCTCGAGGCGAAGCAGCAGCTCGCGCTCGCCGGCGAGCCGGCCGACATCCTGATCGCCTGCGTCGGCGGCGGCTCGAACTTCGCCGGCTTCACGTTCCCCTTCCTCCAGGACAAGCTCACCGGCACGACGAAGGACCTCCGCGTCGTCGCGGTGGAACCGATGGCCTCGCCGAGCCTCACGAAGGGCCGGTACGTCTACGACTTCGGCGACGCCGCGATGACGACGCCGCTCCTCAAGATGCACACGCTCGGCCACTCCTTCATGCCCGCGCCGATCCACGCGGGCGGGCTCCGCTACCACGGCGTCGCTCCGCTCGTCGCCGCGCTCTACGACGCCAAGGCGATCGAGGCCGTCGCAGTGCACCAGAACCCCACGTTCGAGGCGGCGGTCCTCTTCGCGCGGACCGAGGGCTACCTCCCGGCGCCGGAGAGCGCCCACGCGATCCGCGTCGTCATCGACGAGGCGCTCAAGTGCAAGGAGTCCGGCCGGGCGAAGACGATCGCCTTCAACCTCTCCGGCCACGGTCACTTCGACCTGGGCGCCTACGAGCGCTACCACGCCGGGACGCTCGAGGACTACGAGTATCCCGAGGCCAAGGTCCGCGAGGCGCTCCGCGATCTTCCGAAAGTGGGGGTGTAGTCATGTTGCGCACAGCGAGGATCGGCGCGCTGCTCGGGGCACTCGCGCTCGTGGCGGTCGGCTGCAGTGGGCCGGCCGCCATCGCGCCGTCGGCGGCGACCCCGCCCACGCCGGTGAAGTTCATGGTCGCGAACCCGGTCATCAACCTCGGCCACGTCCACCTCGGGGTCGCCGAGGGCCAGGGCTACTACAAGGAAGCCAACGTCGAGGTGAGCTACCTCACCTCCCCGGGGACCGTCGCGGTCGTCCAGGGCGTCGCGGCGGGCAACGCCGACATGGGCCAGGCCGACACGCTCGCGCTCGACGCCGCCGTCGCGCAGGGCGTCGGCGAGGTGAAGGCGGTCTGCTCCTACGTCGCGAACAACATCTACTACCTCGTCGTGCCCGAGGACTCGACGATCAAGAGCGCCGCCGACCTCAAGGGCAAGAAGGTCGGGCTCTCGAGCCTCGCCACCGGGGTCTTCTACAACGCGCAGGTCATGCTCAAGGACGCCGGGATCGACCCGAAGGACGTCGCGTTCGTGACGATCGCGCAGCCCGCGTCGCAGCTCGAGGCGCTCCGCACGAAGCAGGTGGACGCGCTCTCGATCATCGACGTTTCGGTCGGCACCTTCCGGAACGCGGGCGCGAAGCTCCGGCTCCTGCAGCCGGCCGGCGCGCTGCAGTGGCAGTGGAACGTCGTCGTCGCGAAGGCGTCCTTCCTCAGGGAACGCCCCGACGCGGTGGCCGGCGTCTGCAGGGCGCTCCAGCAGGCCGAGCTCTTCGTGAAGACGAACCCGAAGAAGGGCATCGACGCGTTCAAGGCCTGGGGCGGCGACCTCGGCGGGGTGCCCGACGACCAGGCGGTCAACGTCGTCCTCTCGCGCTCGGACGCCGGGTTCCGGACCTACGCCGAAGGCAAGGGCAAGTGGGGCTGGCTGAACGTCGACGCGATGGACGCGCTCGGCGACCTCTACTTCAGCCTCGGTCTGCTCGCGAAGAAGGTCAGCGTGAAGGCCGCCTACACGAACGACCTGCTCGACAAGATCCAGTTCGACGAGAGCCGGGTGAAGACGCAGGCTGGCAAGTAGCCCGCGCGTGCCGTACATCGAGCTCCGCGAGGTCGAGAAGACGTTCCCCGTCGAGGAGGGCGAGGTCCGCGCGCTCGACGGCGTCTCGCTCGACCTCGCGCGCGGCGAGTTCGTGTCGCTCGTCGGGCCGAGCGGCTGCGGCAAGAGCACGCTGCTGCGGATCCTCGGCGGGCTGAGCCGGCCGACCGGCGGCCGCGCGCTCGTCGAAGGCGCCGAGGTGCGGGCGCCCCGGAAGGACGTCGCGGTGGTCTTCCAGCGCCCGGTCCTCCTGCCCTGGCGGCGCGTCATCGACAACGTGCTCCTGCCGGTCGACGTCGCCGGCGAGCCGCGGAGCGCCCACCGCGAGCGCGCGACCGAGCTCCTCCGCCTCGTCGGGCTCGAGGGGTTCGCGACCCGCTACCCGGGGCAGCTCTCGGGCGGCATGCAGCAGCGGGTCTCGATCTGCCGCGCGCTCATGCGGCACCCGGCCATCCTCCTGATGGACGAGCCGTTCGGCGCGCTCGACGCGATCACGCGCGAGGAGATGGGCGTCGAGCTGCTCAGGATCTGGTCCGAGGTCGGGGCGACGGTGCTCTTCATCACGCACAGCATCTCGGAGGCGGTGTTCCTGAGCGACCGCGTGGCCGTCATGTCGCGGCGGCCCGGTCGCGTGCTCGAGGTCCTCGGCGTCGAGCTGCCGCGTCCGCGTACGCTCGCGCTCCTCGACACCCCGGAGTTCGGCCGCCTCGCCGCACGGATCCGCGCGCTCATCGGATCCGGCCGCGAGGACGCGGCATAAGCGCGCCGGCACCGCGGGACGGTGCCCCGCCGAGCCGCCCGGCGCGACCGAGGCGGTTCCGCATGCCGCACTGGCGCGAGCGCCTCACCTCGGTGGGGGTCTTCGTCGCGATCATGGTCGCCCTCGAGGTGCTCCTGCCGGCGCTCGGCGTGCAGGCCTACATCTTCCCCAAGCCCTCTGCCGTAGCCCTGGCGATCGGCAGGGACCTGGGCGACGCGCGCTTCTGGGGTCACGCCGCGCTCACGCTCCGCGAGATCCTGATCGGCTGCGCCGCCGGCTCGCTCATCGGCTTCGGCCTCGGTGTCCTCCTCACCCAGTCGGCCTTCGCCGAGGCCGTCATCACGCCCTACATCGTCGCGCTCCAGGCGGTGCCAAAGGTCGCGCTCGCGCCGCTCATCGTCACGCTCCTGGGCTACGGCGAGGTGTCGAAGGAGGCCATCGCCGCCATCATCTCGTTCTTCCCGCTCCTCGTGAACGTCATGCTCGGGATCCGCGGCGCCGACGAGGGACAGCTCGAGCTCATGCGCTCGCTCCGCGCCACCCGGATCCAGATCCTCCGCTGGGTGCAGCTGCCCGCCGCGCTCCCGGCGATCTTCGGCGGCCTCGAGGTCGCGGTCGTCTTCAGCGTCGTCGGCGCGATCGTCGGCGAGTTCACCGGGGCCTCCGGCGGTCTCGGCTACCTCATCGAGCAGCGGAGCTTCTCGCTGAACCAGGCCGCCGTGTTCAGCACGCTCATCGTGCTCTCCGTGATCGGCCTCGTCCTCGACGCGCTCGTCCGCGGTCTCGGCCACCGAGTGGTGCGCTGGCGGCGCCTCGGCGAGGTGGTGGGCATGTAGCCGGCGAGGGCCGGAGAGGCGCCGACGAGACCCGCGCGGAACGGCGGATCACCAAGGGGAGGACACCAGCATGCCGATCGTCACCATCACGCTGTTCGAAGGTCGCGACGACGACACGAAGGACGCGCTCGCGCGGGAGGTCGCCGACGCCGTGGCGACGCACACCGGCAACTCGATCGACGACGTGCACGTCATCTTCGACGAGGTGAAGCGGAGCAACTGGTCGCGCGCGCTCACGCTCGCCTCGCGCCGCGCCCCCCGCGCCGTCGCCACGACGGCGGTCCGCGCCGGCTTCGCCTCGGTCTCGCGCATCAAGTACGCGCCGGCGACCGAGAACGCGTACCTCAAGCTGCGGCGCGAGGTGATCAATCCCGGGATGGCGACGCAGCCGGGGTTCATCTCGAGCCTGCTCCTGCGCCCGCACGAGAAGGAGCACGAGTACCTCCTCGTCAACAAGTGGCTGAGCAAGGAGCACGCCGACGCGTACACGGCCGGCCCCGTGCACGACGGGCTTCGCGAGCAGGCGCTCAGGCTCCTGCCCGAGCGGCTCCAAACGACCGGGGCCGACGTCGTGCACCTGGACCGGTGACCGCGACGGCGCGCCCGGGCCTCGGCCGGTCGTGACCCCGCTGCGGCGTCACCTCGCGCTCTCGACCGACCTCCCCGCGGTGGAGCTGGTCGCGATAGCGCGGCGGGCCGAGGAGCTCGGCGTCGAGGCGGCCTGGGTGACCGACATCCGCTTCCTCCGCGACTGCTACGTCCTGCTCGGCGCGATCGCGGCCACGACGACCCGCCTCGTGCTGGCCCCCGGCGTGAGCGATCCCTTCTCGCGCCATCCGGCGAGCCTCGCCGCCGCCGCCGCGACGCTCGGCGAGCTCGCGCCGGGCCGGGTCATCCTCGGCCTCGGCGCGGGTGGCAGCGGGCTGGACAAGATCGGCGTCACGCGGGCGGACCCGGTCCGGACCGTCGAGGCGGCGATCGCGTCGATGCGCGCGATGCTCCGCGGCGAGCAGGCCGAAGCGGACACGCCCGGCTTCCGGCTGCGCGAAGGGAAGCTCGCCTTCGGTGCCGATCCGCGCATCCCGATCGCCCTGGTCGCCCACGGCCCCGTCATGCAGCGGCTCGCCGGGCGCGTCGCCGACCTCGCGTTCATCGCGAACTACACCCGGCCCGAGGCCGTCGCCTGGGCGCGCGGTCATCTGCGCAGGGGACGGGCCGAGCGCGCGGAGCGCGACGGCGGGCCGCGCGAGGTCTGGCGGGTGGACGTCTGCGTGTCGCCCGACCGCGAGGCCGCCCGCGACGTCATGCGCCGGCGGGTCACGGCCCTGCTCGCGAGCGGCTACTACGGCGCCTCGTTCCTCGCGCCGCTCGGTCTCGAGCGCTTCGCCGGCGAGCGGACCATCGGGACGGCCGACCTCGACGCGCTGGTCGATGCCGTCGCGTTCGCCGGTACCGCGGACGAGGTCACCGCCCGGGTCGCCGACGCGGTCGCCGCCTGCGGGTTCGACGAGATCTGCTACCGGCCCTACCTCGCGCCGGGCCAATCGGTCCGCGACGCGGTCGAGCTCGTGGACGGCGCGCTGGTCCGCGCGGCGGGCGGCTAGCGGCCCGCGCTACGCCCGCGCGATCGAGACGTCCGCCGAGCCGACCTTCCAGGTCGCGGCCATCGCCGCGTAGAGGGCGGTCGCGTCACCACTGACCTCGGCGACCGGCGTGACGTAGGTGCGACCCCGCTCGTGGCGCGACTCGGCCTGGCCGTACGAGAGGTACAGCTCGACGCGGCCGCCGCCGCTCGGCCGCAGCACGAGCGTTCCCTTGTAGATCGACGAGACCGGTGACTCGAGCTCCGTGATCGCGGCGAGCGGCGAGCGGTCGACCTTGAGCCAGCAGGCCGCGCCGGCCCAGCGGGCGTGCGTGAACCGCTCGGCGATCGGCAGGGTCTCCCAGAGCGCCGCCGCCGTCTTCGGCGCGCGCCGCTCGAGCAGCGCGAACCGTCCCGTCGCGTCGCCCATCCGGATCTCGATGACCTTCACCGCGCCATCTCCACGAGTAGCTTCGCCAGCCCGCCGATCAGGAGAGCTCGGGCACGACGGTGCGGCCGAGCAGGGCGACCTGCTCGAGGACCTCCGCCGGGTCGTTCCCGGTCACGAGCAGCCCGACGTGCGTTGCTCCCGCGGCCTCGTAGCGGCGCAGCTGCTCGAGGATCTCGAGCGGCGTGCCGAGCAGCGCGGAGCTCGCGGAGCCGCGGCCGCGGGACTTGCTGATCGCCATGCCGCAGGAGCGCGCCCAGCGCTCCTCGGCCGCCGCGTGCGTTTCGGCCACCGACAGGTCGAACAGGAGGCAGACGTCCATCCCGGAGACGTCCGTCCCGATCTCACGGGCGCTGGCCGCCAGGTCGCCGACGAGCTTGGTGGTCTCCTCCGGCGACACGTTCATGTGGATCCAGCCCTTGGCCCAGCGCGCGGTCCGGCGGAGCATCTCCTCGCCGCCGCCCGTGAGGTAGAGCGGGTACGGACGCTGCACCGGCTTGGGGAACATCTCCGCGTCGCGGATGCTGAAGTAGCTGCCCTCGTAGCTCACCACCGGCTCGCTGAGCGCGAGCTGGAGGACCTCGAGGCTCTCGTCGAGCCACTTGCCACGGTTCGCCTTCGCCGCGAACCTGCCGCGCAGGCGCTCGAACTCGGTGCGCTTGCCGCCCAGGCCGAGGCCGAGCAGGTAGCGGCCGCCGCTCAGCTGGTCGAGGGTCGCGGTCTCCTTGGCCAGGATGATCGGGTCGCGCAGCGGCATGGTGATCGAGGCGGTGAGCAGGCGGACCCGTGAGGTCACCGCGGCGAGGAAGCCGCAGGTCGTCTGGACCTCGTAGAAGTTCGGTGGCTCCGGGTACACCGTGCGCGCGTCGTCGTGGGTCGTGATGAGGTCGTTCAGCCAGAGCGACCAGAAGCCGGCCGCCTCCACCCCCTGAGCGATGGCGCGCAGGCTCGCCGCGCTCGTGAAGCCGGAGGGATAGACCTTGTTCTCGCGCGAGTTCGAGATCCCGACGCCGAGTCGTAACGTCACCGCTGGCCTCCCCGCCCACGTCGCGCGTCGAAGATGGGATGCGATTGTATGCTGTCTCTCGTCGTGAGAGCCGCTCTCTACTGGGCCCGCTACCTCAAGGAGCACGGCGTCGCGCGCGCCTTCGGCTATCCGGGCACCGAGTCGATCGAGCTGCTCGAGGCCGCGCGAGAGGCGGGCCTGGAGTTCGTGCTCACGCAGCACGAGGCGACCGCCGCCTTCGCCGCGTCGATGACCGGCAGGCTCACCGGCATCCCCGGCGTCTGCGTGACCACGGCCGGCCCGGGCGCGACGAACGCGGCGAGCGGCATCGCGCAGGCCCACCTCGACCGGATGCCGCTCCTCGTGTTCACCGGGGACCACGTCCTCGCTCCCGGTCAGCCCACCCACCAGCGCCTGTCGCCGGAGCTCTTCGCGGCGGTCACGCGCGCTACCGTGCGGCTCAGCGCGGCGAACCTCGCGGTCGAGCTCCCGCGCGCCTTCCGGCTCGCCACGACGCCGCCGCACGGACCGGTGCACCTGACCTTCCCGAGCGGCGAGATGGAGACCGACGTCGGCGAGCCGCCGACCGGTCGCGCCGCCGATCCGCTCGAGGGCGCGCCCGCGCTTCCCGACCTCTCGGCCGTCCGCGCGATGATCGCGGCGGCGAAGCGTCCCATGATCATCGCGGGCCTCGGTGTCCCCAACGCGCGCGCCGAGGGTCCGCTCCTGCGCTTCGCGACCTCGCTCGGCGCGCCGGTCGCCGACACGCAGCAGAGCCGCGGCTCCCTCCCGACCGACCACCCGCTCTACCTGGGGACCTTCGCGACGCACCGCGATGCCGCGGTGACCGATTGCGCGAACGCTTCGGACCTCGTCGTCGCCGTAGGCCTCGACAGCGTCGAGTTCCTCAAGAAGTGGCGGCTCTCGCCGCCGGTCCTCGTGCTCACCGACGTCGGCGCGGGCAACGACCCGGCCATTCCGGCGGCCCTCGCCGTCGAGGGCGCGCTCGCGGCGCTGCTCGAAGCGCTCGTCGGGGTCCGCGCCGCGGGGCGCTGGCCCGCGGAGGAGATCGCCGGGTTCCGCCAGCGATCCACGGGCTCGCTCATGCCGCCCGAGAGCGATGCCGGGCGCGCGCTCCTGTGGCCGCAGACCGTCGTGCGCGAGCTGCAGAAGGCGCTGCCCGACGACGGCATCGTGACCGTGGACGTCGGGTCCCACAAGCACCTCATGATCCTCCAGTGGGTGGTGCGTCGGCCGGATTCGTTCCTCGACTCGAGCGGGCTCTCGTCGATGGGCACGGGCATTCCGTTCGCGCTCGCCGCGAAGCTCGTCCACCCGGCGCGACCGGTCGTCGCGGTCGTCGGCGACGGCGGGTTCCTCATGTACGCGGGCGAGCTCGCCTCGCTCGGCCGGATCGGCGCGCCGCTCGTGATCGTCGTGATGGCCGACGGCACGCTCAACTCGATCAAGATCAAGCAGGTGCGGCGGTCCTACGCCCCCACCGGGACCGAGCTCGGCGCGGGGTACTCGATCGCCGGTGTCGCCCGTGCCTTCGGCCTGAACGGCGAGCGGGTGTCGAGCGCGGCCGAGTGCGCGGCCGCGCTGCGCCGAGGTCTCACGGCCGACCGGCCGACGGTCATCGAGGCGGCCATCGACCCCGCGGGCTACGAGTACAGCCAGTGAGCGTCCGTACGAGCATGGCCGACGACGCAGACCGCGGCGTGAGCGCGCGGCAAGGGAGCAGGGCATGAAGCGCATCGCCATCGAGCTGGGCGGCGTCACCGTCCACGCGAGGCTCTACGAGGACAAGGCGCCGAAGACCGTGGACCTGCTCTGGAAGGCGCTCCCGCTCGCCGGGCCGCTCCACCACGCGCGCTGGAGCGGCAGCGCCGCGTACTTCACGGCGACGGCGCTCCGCGTCCCGGGTCTCGCGGTCGAGAACCAGGTGTCGTTCCCGTACCCCGCATCGCTCTGCCTCCTGCCGACCGAGGGCGAGATCGTCTTCGCCTACGCGCAGTGCCAGGCGCGGACGTCCGCGGGGAACGTCTGGGCGACGCACTTCGGCGAGCTCGAGGGAGACACCGGGGCGTTCTTCGCGCTGCTCGCGGAGACCCAGGTGAAGGGCGTTAAGCCGATGTCGATCCGTCGAGAGGAGGGCTGATCATGGGCCGCCGGATCATCTTCGAGGTCGAGGGGGTCGAGGCCGCCGCCGAGCTCCAGGAGGAGCTCTCCCCCAAGACGACCGAGGCCTTCTGGAACGCGCTGCCGCTCGATACCACCCTCATGCACGCGAAGTGGAGCGGCGAGGTCTGCTTCTTCCGGCCCGGACCCGGGCTCGCCGGCATCACGGAGCTCGAGAACCCCGTCACGAGCATCTACCCGGGCACCCTCGTGATGCGGCCGCGCGGGACCGAGGCGCTGATGGCCTACGGCACCGGTGAGTACCGCTGGGGGATCGGGGTCGACTACACGACCCGCCTCGCGAAGCTCGTCGACAACGAAGAGACCTTCCTCGCGGTGCTCAGGCGGATGCACGAGGAGGGCGAGAAGCGCATCCGGGTGCGGCGCGCGGACGGAGGCTAGCGCTATCCGGCCGCGCTCGGCGCCCATAGACTCGGCTCGAGCCACGATCACAGCGAAGGGGAGGACGACCACATGATCCGTTCCTGGGTCCGCGCCGCGGCAGCTCTTGCGGCGCTCGCGCTCGTCACCACCGTGTGCGCGGGGCCGGTCGCCGCGCCAGCGGGGTCCCCCGCGGCCTCCGCCGCCGCGAGCGCGACGCCGAAGAAGGGCGGCACGCTCGTCGCGGTCATCGGTCGCGACCCGGCGACCGGCAACATGGACATCACGTCCGACACGAACGGCTTCTTCGCCTTCACGCCGGTCTACAGCTCGCTCGTCGAGATCGGCCCGAACGGTCAGGTCACCCCCGACCTCGCGAAGAGCTGGACCGTGAGCGCCGACGGGAAGCGCTACGAGTTCAAGCTCAACGCGGCGAAGTTCCACGACGGCCGGCCGGTCACCTCGGCCGACGTGAAGTACACCGCCGAGGAGGTCGCCGGGAAGTACGCGCCGAAGTTCACCCCCTCGTACAAGCTGGTCGATCGCGTCGAGGCCCCGGACGCTTCGACCGTCGTCTTCACGCTCAAGCAGCCCTCGGCCACGTTCCTGCAGTCGCTCGCCCACCACAGCATCGTCATCCTTCCGCAGCACATCTACGCGGGCAGCGACCCGCGCCAGAACCCGCAGAACTCGAAGCCGATCGGGAGCGGGCCGTTCAAGTTCAAGGAGTGGGTCAAGGGCGACCACATCACCCTCGAGCGCAACGCCGACTACTTCAAGCCGGACGTCCCGTACTTCGACCAGGTCATCTTCCGGATCCTCCCGGACGCCGGGTCCCGCGCGATCGCCTTCCAGAAGGGCGACATCGACACGCTCACGGGCCAGCTCGTCGCGCGGGAGCAGGTCGCCGACCTCAAGAAGATCGCCGGGGTCCAGGTGAACGACCAGGACGATCCGCCCGGCGAGGAGCTCCTCCAGTTCAATACCACGAGGAAGCCCTTCAACGACCTGAAGGTCCGCACCGCGTTCGTGAGCGCGATCGACCGCGCTGCCGTCGTCGAGCGGGCGTTCTTCGGCCAGGGCGCCGAGCTCCCGACGACCCACATCCCCAAGCAGCTGAAGCTCTTCCACGACACCACGGTCAAGCTGCCGACGCGCGACGTCGCGAAGGCCGGCTCGCTCCTCGACGAGGCGGGCTACCCGAAGGGCGCGAACGGTATCCGCCTGACCGTGAAGCTCGCCTACGACCAGACCAACGACGCCGACAAGCGCAGCGCGGAGGTGGTCCGCGACAACCTCAAGGACGCGGCCGTGCAGGTCGAGCTCCAGCCGCTCGACTCGGCGGTGGTCGCGAAGGAGGTCTACACCGACGCGAACTTCGACATGTGGACCGTCTCGGTCACGAGCAACGGCGACCCGGAGCTCGGGATCGCGCGCTTCTACACCACCCAGTCGATCAAGGTGAGCTTCGGCAACGCCTCGCGGTACAGCAACCCGGAGATCGACCAGGCCTTCGCGCAGGGCGCCAGCACGACCGATCTGAAGGAGCGCCAAGCCGCGTATAAGAAGGTGCAGGAGATCCTCGCCCGCGACCTTCCGACCCTGCCGCTCGCCGACTACGAGAACATCGACTTCGCGCGTCCGGACATCGGCGGGGTCACGCAGTCCCCGATCGGCTACCCCTACTTCTACATCCAGCGGCTCTGGCGCAAGTAGCCCCCCGCGTGCGCTCGCGCCTCGTGACCTCGTTCGACCGCGGCGGTCCCGCCGGTGGGCGGCGACCGCCGCGGTCGTCGCATCGGTAGCGTCGCCGCGTGTCCGCCTACGTCCTGCGGCGCCTCCTGCAGGTGCCGGCGCTCGTCGTCGGTGCGGTCGTCGTGCTCTTCGTGCTCGTGCACGTCGCGCCCGGGGACCCCGTCGCCGTCATCGTGGGCCCGGATGCCTCGGTACCCCCGGAGTACCTCGAGGAGCTCCGCCATCGCCTCGGCCTCGACCGCTCGCTCGTCGAGCAGCTCGGCCTCTACCTCCTCCAATTCGCGAAGGGCGACCTCGGCTACTCCTTCTACTACCACGAGCCGGTCACCGAGCTCATCCTCGGCCGGCTGCCCGCGACGATCCTGCTCATGGCCGCCGCCCTCACGAGCGCCACGCTCATCGGCGTCACGCTGGGCGTCGCGAGCGCCGCGAGCTCCGGCACCTGGCTCGACCGCGGCGCGAACGGCGCCGCGCTCCTCGCCTTCTCGCTCCCGGTGTTCTGGCTCGGCGAGCTCGCGCTCCTCTTCTTCGCGCTGTGGCTGGGCTGGTTCCCCAGCCAGGGGATGCAGTCGCTCCGCGGCGAGAGCGGCTTCGGCGCGACGCTCGACCTCCTCGCGCATCTCGTCCTGCCGGCGGCGGTGCTCGCCACCCGCTACATCGCGATCGACTTCCGGCTCGTGCGCTCGGGGGTCCTCGAGACGCTCGGTCAGGACTACATCCGCACCGCGCGGGCGAAGGGCCTCGGGGATCGCCTGGTGCTCTTCCGGCACGCGCTCCGGAACGCGCTCCTGCCGATCATCACGATCACCGGCCTGAACGTCGGCTTCGCGCTCAGCGGCGCCGTGCTCACCGAGGTGGTCTTCGGCTGGCCGGGGATCGGGCGCCTCACGCTCGACGCGGTCGGCCACCGCGACTACCCGGTCCTCATGGGCGTGTTCGCGATGGTCACCCTCGCGACCGTGCTCGTGAACCTCGTCACCGACCTCCTGTACGGGGTCGTGGACCCGCGGGTGCGGCTCCGGTGAGCGCCCCGCTGGCCGTGCCGCTCGGCGCGAGCGCGGATCGCCCGCGCGCGACCGGTCGCGGCCTCGCCGCGCGGCTGCTGCGGCGCAAGTCGACGCTCGTCGGCGTCGCGCTCGTCGGCGTGCTCGTCCTCGTCGCGGTGCTCGCCTCGCTCCTCAGCCCGTTCGACCCGATGCGCGCGAACAACCGACCGCTCCTCCCGCCGTTCTCGCCCGGTCAGCACTTCTTCGGCACGACGCCGCTCGGTCGCGACCTCTTCGCCGCGGTCACGCACGGCGCGCGGGTGTCGCTCACCGTCGGGCTCACGGTCGCGCTCCTCACGACCATCATCGGCGTGGTCGTCGGATCGATCGCCGGCTACCGGGGCGGCTGGGTGGACGACCTGCTCATGCGGCTCACCGAGCTGTTCATCGTCATGCCGCGTTTCTTCCTCGCGATCATCGTGGTGGCGATCTTCGGCCACAGCCTCGGGAACGTCATCGGCGTCCTCGCGATCCTCAGCTGGCCGGCCATCGCGCGCATCGTGCGGGCCGAGTTCCTCAGCCTGCGCGAGCGCGAGTTCGTGTTCGCGGCGCGCTCGATCGGCGCGTCGCACGTGCGCATCGCCGTCCGCGAGATCCTCCCGAACGCGCTCGGCCCCGCGATCGTCGTCGGCTCGCTCCAGATCTCGCAAGCCATCCTCACCGAGGCGAGCCTCGCGTTCCTCGGCCTCGGCGATCCGGACCTGCCGAGCTGGGGCGACCTCCTCGTGGACGCGCAGCGCTTCCTCACGCGCGCGCCCTGGCTCGCGATCATTCCCGGCGTGGCGATCACCATGGCCGTCGTCGGCTTCAACCTCATCGGCGACGGGCTCGCGGAGGCGCTCGACCCCAAGCTCGCGAATCGCGTGGATCGCTGAGCGTCCCTACACGCGGAGGAACCTAGAGGGCTTCGAACGAGAGCGGCTTCGCGCCGTCGTCGAGGAGCCGCTCGGCCTCGCCGCGGAACGCGTCCCACGGCTGGTCGAACGCGGCGAGCGGCACGAGACGGCTCGTGCCCGGCCCGCCGATCGCCCCCTGCATCGCGGTCGCGTCGCGCGCGGCGATGCGCACGCCGCGCCACGGGCGCGTCGGCAGGTAGTACAGGTGACCCGGCCTGAGGAGCACCTGGGTCGGCTCCGGCGGCGCGACCTCGAGCGGGGTCTCGCCCTCGTTCCCGCCCGCGGGGTTCCAGAAGCGGACGAGCGGGCCGCTCGAGTACGTGTTCGTCGCGCGGCCGGCGAGCGGGAGGAGCGCGTGGAAGGCCGCCGCCGTCCGCGGCGAGCCCGCCTCGAGGAGCGTCGCCGTCACGTCCGCGCCGCCGAGGCGCACCCGGATACGGCGTCCGGCCGGACGCGGCGCCGGCGCGAGCGGCGAAGTCTGGTCGGCGGAGACGGTCACGCGTACCGGCAGCGCGCCGGTGAACTGGAGATCGTGGAGGAGCGCCGCGAGCGGCGCGAGATCGCCGCCGATCTCGGCGACCGGGATCGCCGGGCGCGGCCCGAAGCCGTCCTGGAGCCGCCCGTGCGCGTACACCGTCGCGAGGTCGCCGGTCGCGGGATCGACGAAGAGCAGGCCCGGGTGCTGGAACGGCACCGGCGTCCCGCCCGCGGCGCGGAGCGCGCCGCCGACCTGGAAGCGGGCGAGGTCGCCGCTCCAGTCGTCATGGCGCGCGCGCCCCGAGAGCGGCAGGGCCGCCCAGAGGCGCCCGGCCGCCTCGGCCGAGCGGACGTCGAGCAGGCGTGCCCTGAGCGCGAGGCTGCCGATCGCGAGGTCGAGGTAGCGGGCGGTCACGGCGCGATGATCTCCAGCTCGAGCGGGCCGTCGAGGATGATCCGCTGGCACGCCGCGACGAAGATGTCGAGGTTCGTCTCGATCCGCCCGATGCGCGAGACCGCGAGCGGCACCCTGAACGGCGCGAGCCACTGCGCGGCACCGTAGGCGATCGCGATCTTGAAGAGCCCGGCCCGGTAGCCCGGGTAGTAGATGATGTCGCCCGCGGCGAGGCGCTCGGCCGGGTTCTCGACGGGATCGTCGCGCGTGAGGAGCTCGTAGTTCCCGTCCGTCCGCCAGGCGTCCCCCGACCAGCGCGCTTGGATCGTGCGGTCGCGGATCGGGAGGCGCGGCCAGAGCGCGGCCACGGTGCGCGGAGCAAGGTCGTCGAAGAGGGTCGCGTCGCACCAGACGCTCCCGACGCGCACGCGGATCGGCCGCCCCATGGTCGCTCCTCTCGTCTCGTCCGGCACGGGCCGGCACGTCAGGCGATTATCCCCGCTCGGTCGCTCGGTCGCTCGGTCGCTCGGTCGCTCGGGCCACCGCGGTCGTCCGGGCAGCGGTCACCGCGCGTCGCGCGGTGCCGCCCCTAGCGGTGGCGCAAGCGCGGGTCGAGGAGATCACGCACGAGGTCGCTGAGCATCGAGAAGGTCACGACCGTGGTGGTGAGCGCCAGCCCCGCGCCGAAGGCGATCCAGGGAGCGCGATCGAGGAATGGGTAGCCGCTGCGCAGCATCGTGCCCCACGACGGGGTGGGTGGCGGTACGCCGAGGCCGAGGAAGCTCAGGCCTGCCTCGCTGAGCATCGATGCCGCCACCGAGAGCGAGAACTGGACGACGACGACGCTGGTGAGGTTGGGGAGGATGTGGCGGAGGATGATCCGCCGGCTGGGGAGTCCGACGGCGACGGCGGCGGTGATGAACTCCTCCGCCCGGATCCGCATCGCCTCGGCGCGGACCAGCCGCGAGAACCGCGGCACGATCACGAGCGAGATCGCGAGCGTCGCGTTGGCCAGGCTCGGACCGAGCGTGCCGACGATCGCGACGGCGAGGAGGAGGGTCGGGAACGCGAGGAGCACGTCGGTGAAGCGCATGACGACGACGTCGGTCCGACCGCCCAGGTACCCCGCGGCGAGTCCGAGGATCGCCCCCGCGATCGTCGCGCCCGCCGTGGCGGCGACGCCGATGAGAAGCGAGATGCGGGCGCCGTACGCGAGCCGGAGGAAGACGTCCCGGCCGAGGTCGTCGGTGCCGACGGGGTGTGCGAGCGACGGCGGCTGGAGGAGCGAGCGGAAGTCCTGGGTCTCCGGCGAGACCGTCGAAGCCAGGGGGACGACCGCGGCGATCGCGAGGATCGCGAGCAGCACCGCTCCGGCCGCGGTCGACCAAGTGTTCGCCCGGAGCGCGTCGGCGATCCGTACGCCGCGACCCCGGCGCGAGCGGCCCTCCGTGGTCACCGGACGCGGATCCGCGGGTCGATGTAGTTGTACGCGATGTCGACGAGCAGGTTCGACCCGAGCACCGCGACGGTCATGAACATGACGGCCGCCTGCATCGTCGGGAAGTCCCGACTGAGGATGGAGTCCACCGAGAGCCGGCCGAGCCCCGGGAGGGCGAAGATCGTCTCGGTGAGGATCGCGCCGCCGAGGAGCCGGCCGGTCTCCACGCCGAGGATGGTCACGATCGGGATGAGCGCGTTGCGGAAGAGGTGCCGTCGCACGACGACGGGCTCCGCGAGCCCCTTCGCGCGCGCGGTGCGGATGTAGTCCATGCCGATGTGCTCGAGGAGGCTCGCGCGGACGAAGCGGATCATGGCGGCGGAGTAGGCGCTCCCGAGCGTGAAGACGGGCAGGATCATGTAGCGCAGGTTCTGGCCGAGGTCCTCGTTGATCCGCACGTACCCGGACGGCGGCAGGAGGTGGAGCCCCAGGCTGAACGTGAAGATGAGCAGGATGCCGAGCCAGTAGGCCGGCATCGAGGTGCCCAGACCGGCGAGCGCGGTGGCGACGGCGTCCGGCCACTTCCCGCGGTTGAGCGCGGCGATGGTCCCGAGCGGAAGGGCGATGGCGAGCCCGAACAGGATCGAGAGCGCGCTGAGCTCGACGGTGAGCGGGAGCCGCTCGGCAACGACCTGCATGACCGGTCGCCGCGAGCGGTACGAGTAGCCGAAGTCGCCCTGCACCGCGCGGCTCAGCCAGGTCCAGTACTGGACCGGGAGCGGCTGGTCGAGGCCGAGGTCCTCGCGGATCTGCGCGAGGACCTCGGCGCTCGGCCGGTCCTCGCCGACGATGACATCCACGGGGTCGCCGGGCGCGAGGTGGAGCAACGAGAAGACGATGATGCTCGTGAGCACGAGCACCGGGACGAACGCGACGAGCCGGCGCGCGACGATCCCGCCCATCAGGGCGTCATTCTCCCGCTATCGGGCCCGGACCGTCGCGCGCCCGCGCCCTACTTCTTCCGGCCCACTCCATCGGTCCGCGGCATGGTGTCGGCGATCTTCGGCAGGGCGGTGACCGACTTCCGCCAGGCTCGCTGCTGCTTCTCGAAGAGCAGGAAGATCCACGGCGCGTCGTCCACGATGAGCTTCTGCGCGTCGCGGAAGGTCTTGACGCGCTCGGGGCCGTTCGGGAGCGTGCGCGACCGCTTGAGCAGAGCGTCCACCTGCGCGTTCTCGTAGCCCATCGAGTTCTGGTTCCCGTCGAGCGCGTAGTGCCGGTAGATCGTGCCGTCGATGTCCGCGCGGAGGGTCCACGAGCCGAGGGTGGCTTGGTAGGCCCGCTTGTTCACGCGGTCGGTCCAGGCCGTCGACTCGTACTGCTGGATCGTCATGTTGATGCCGATCGCCGCGAGGTTCGCCCGGATGACCTCGGCCATCCGCTGCTGCGACTGCTGGTTCTGGACGTCGATCTGGAACGACACGTTCGTCGCCCCGGAGGCGGCGAGCTTGGCCTTCGCCGCCGCGAGGTCGTACTTGAAGCCGTACTTCTCGACCTCGGGGTCGTAGAAGGAGCCGTAGAGCGGCGAGATCGGTCCGTAGGCGGGCACCGCCTCGCCGAAGTAGACGGCTTTGATGATGTCGTCGCGGTTGACCGCGCTCGCGATCGCCTGGCGGACGAGCTTGTTGTCGAGCGGCGCCTTCTTGAGGTTGAGCCGGACCATCGGCCAGCGCGTGCCCGCCTCGTCCCAGTGCTCGTAGTCCGGGTTCGTGCGGACCTTGGCGCGGTCCTGCGGCGGAACGTCCTCGACGATGTCGACCGTTCCCTCCTGGAGGTTCGCCATCCGCACGGTCTCGTCCGGGATCGGCTTGAGGATCACCTGCGCCGCCTTGGGCAGGCCGGGCTTCCAGTAGCCGTCGAAGCGCTTCAGGATCAGCTGGTCGGCCTTGCGCCACTCGAGGAGCTGGAAGGGCCCGGTGCCGACGGGATTCTGGCCGAAGTCCTTCCCGTACTTCTGGATCGCGGTGGGCGACGCGACGAAGCCGGGGCCCTCGCTGAGGAAGCCGAGGAGCGGCGTGTACGCCGTGGCGAGCGTGAGGCGCACGGTGAGCGGGTCGGTCACGTCGACCTTCGAGACTTGGTCGATGTTGCTTCGCTGCGGCGCGGCGTTCTTCGGGTCGAGGATGCGGTCGAGGTTGAACTTCACCGCCGCCGCGTCGAGGTCGGTCCCGTCGTGGAACTTCACGCCCTTGCGGACCTTGAGGATGATCGTCGTGCCGCCGTCCTGCACGTCCCACGACTCGATGAGGTTCGGCACGAGGTCGAGCTTCTCGTCGAGCTCGAGGAGCGGGCTGTAGATGGAGTAGAGGGCCTGCCGCTCGCCGACCGTCGTGTAGAAGGGCGGGTCGAGGGTCTTGAAGTCGTTCGTGAGGGCGATCGTGATCTTCGCGGCCGGGTCGAGCGTGACCGCCGCGCTCCCCGCCCCGGCTCCCGCCGCCGGCCCGGCCGGCGACGGTGCGGCGCAGGCCGCGAGGATCGCGCCGAGGGAGGGCACCGCGGCGCCCGCCAGCGCCGCGCGGGTCAGCAGCTCGCGCCTGGACAGCCGCGCCCCGCGGGCGCGCGCCGCCTCGTCGTCGTTGTTCCGTCGCTCGTCCATCCGCCCTCCCAGACGACCCCGCCGGCCGTCGGACGATAGAGTGATGCCAGCCCCGCACGATTGTCAACAACGGTATACCGAGCATCGCGCGGAGCCCGGGCCACGGGAGGGGCGCATGCGACGCATTCGGATCCGCTACGACGATGTCGAGGTCGAAGCCGTCCTGCTCGACGAGCTGGCGCCGGTGACCGCCGCCGCGCTCTGGGCCCACCTCCCGCTCCGGGATCGGGCGGTCTCGTCCCGCTGGTCGGGGGACTGCTGGCGAACGGAGCTCGACCACCGGCTGACCGACCCGGGTACCGCGATGGAGAACCCCGCGGAGATGCTTGGTGCTGGTGACGTGTACTACATAGCTGACCACGGTGCGCAGAAGTACCGCCTCGGCTTCGCCTGGGCCGCCTCCCGGCCGATGCAGCCGCTCTGGGTGCCCCGCGTCCCGACCGTGGTCGCCAGGGTCGTCGCCGGCCTCCCCGCTCTCGTCGCCCGCTCCGAGCGGCTCGTCTACGAAGGCCCGCGCCCGATCGAGCTCAGCCGGATCGTGCCGTGAGGTACCTCGACCTCGCGCTCGGCGAGCGGCGCTTCCGCGCGGCCCTCGACGAGGAGGCCGCGCCCGTCGCCGCCGCGGCGCTCTGGGCGCGCCTCCCGCTCGTCGCGCGGGCGATCCACGACGAGTGGAGCGGGCAGGTCGTGCTCTCCATCGACCACCCGGCGATCGAGACCGGTCCCGGCGACCGTGCCGTCCCGTTCGCACACCCCGGCCTCGTCGTGGTCGACGCGGCGACCGGCGCGCTCGCCGTCGCCTACGGCCCGGGCCAGTTCCGCGACGGCTTCGGCTCGCGGCGCGCCGTTCCCGTCGCGCGGATCGGCGGCGATCTCGGCCCGCTCGCGGTGGCGGGCACGCGGCTCCAGTACGACGGCGCGACCGCGCTCGTCGTGCGGCGCGCCGAAGACCAGCTGGCGCCGCTCGCCGAGCCGCCCGCGGAGCCGGGACGCGAGATCGAGGTGCTGGTGGCCGGCGTCGTCACGCGCGGACGGCTCCTCGAGGGGTCGGCGCCGCGCACCGCGGCGGCGCTCGCGCGGATCCTGCCCATCGCCGGCACGGCGACGAACACCTTCCTCTCCGGCCCGCTCCTGCGCGTGCGCACGCGCGCCGCGGGCGGCGCCGACGACGAGACGCCGCTGGACGTCGAGGGCGTGGAGAACGGGCACCGCGTGCTCTACCCGGGGTACGTGTACTACCGGGCGGTCAAGCCGCGCGGGCTGCGGATCGTCGCGCGCGACGCCACGACGATGAGCGGCGACCCCTTCACGACCGCGATGCCGCTCACGCCGGTGGCTCGCCTCGAGGGCGATCTCGCCGGCATCCGCCGGGTGGCCGAGCGCCTGAAGCTCGACGGCGCGAAGCCGATCGCGATCCGGCTCGTCCCGCTCGATGCGCCCCCGCCCGGCGTACCCCCGCCCGGCCGCTGACCGAGGTCCTCAGGCGTCCGTCACGGCGCGCCACTGAGCGAGCCGCTCGAGCGGCCGGCGCGCGGACCGCGGACCGCGGGGAGCACGTCTAGCCGCCACGGGTGCCCAGCGCGCGGACCGCGGGGAGCACGTCAGCCGCGACGCGCGACATCATCTCCATGAACTGCGCCGGCGTGTGCGCCCAGAACTTCAGCTCGAGGTACCGCAGGCCCGCCTCGTAGCGGCGCGCGAGCCCTTCTGCGACCTCCGCCGAGCCGCCCACGATCGACCTCGCCAGGCCGCGCTCGAGCGAGCCGAAGCGATCCAGGAGCGAGCGCTCGCAGATCCGCAGCGCCGCCTCGCGGGACTCGGCGATGCAGACGAACATCGTGGCCGCGGTCTCGATCGAATCGGGATCGCGGCCGGCCCGGGCCGCCGTATCCCTGAGCTGGGCGAGCTTCGCGCGGTAGTCGTCCACCGCGGGGTACGAGGTGAACCAGCCCGCGCCCCACCGCACGACGCGTGCCCACGCGGGCTCGCTCTCGCCGGTGATCCAGATCCGCAGCCCCACCGGCTTCGGATAGAGCGTCGCGTTCTCGAAGGCGACGGACGGGCCCGCGAAGCTCACCGGGTGCTCGCCGTAGAAGATCGCGTGGAGGACCGCCAGGTACTCGTCCATCAGGCGCCCGCGCCGCTCGAACGGCCGTTGCATGATGCGGAAATCGACCTCGTGGCCGCCGATCGCCGGCGCGATCGTGAGCCGCCGGCCGGAGAGCTCGTGGAGCGTCGCCACCTGCTTCGCGAACAGGCGCGGGTCGCGCAGGGGCAGCACGAGGCCGCCGATCCCGACGCCGGCGCGCCGGAGGCGGCCCGCGAGGAAGGCGACCGTGGTCACGCCCTCGAACATGTTGGGGTCCTGGCCGGCGGCGGCCTCGAGCGTGCCGGCGGACGACTTCCCGAGCTGCTCGCGCGTGAAGTCGAGGAAGTCGTTCGACCAGACGTCGTCGAAGCCGAGCGCCTCGGCGTGGTCGGCGAAGGCGATCAGGTTCGCGGCCTGGCTGAACGGTCCGTTCGTCGGAAGGCCGAGACCGAAGCGGAACGCCGCGCGGGCCGCTACTTCCGCCGCCAGAGGACCTCCTGCCGGTAGTACTCGTACGGCGCCTGGAAGACGCCGCCGATCTCCGGCCGCGCGAAGTCGAGGTTCACCTTGTCCACGAGCGGGAAGGTCGGCAGGTCCTTCGCGAGGATCTGCTGGACCCTGGCGTAGGCGGCCTTCCGCGCGGCGGGGTCGATCGTCGAGCCGCCGTCGGCGAAGGCCTTGTCGATCTCGGGGTTGGTGTAGCGCGAGCCGTTGCCGAAGTTCTCACCGATCGAGCTCGTCACGTAGAAGCGCGCGATGCCGAGCTCGGGGTCGCCCTTGCTCGTGACCTGGGCGAGGAAGATGTCGAAGTCGCCCTTCCCGAACACGCTGTTCGCGACGACCGTCGTGTCGATGACCTGGATCGTGGTCTGGACGCCGATGTCGGTGAAGCGGTCGCGGAGGACCGCCGACGCGTTCTTGCTCGAGCCGTCGGTGTTCGCGTAGGCGAGCCGGACCTTCGCGCGGACGCCGTCGGCGCCCTTCTTGAGGCCGGCGTCGTCGAGGAGCGCATTCGCCTTCGCGACGTCGAATGCCGGCAGCTTCACGCTCGGGTCGTGGAAGGCCTTGAGATCCTTGGGGATGTGGCTCGTCGCGACCTCCGCGCCGACGCCGAAGTAGGCCTTCTCGACGATCTCCTTCTGGTCGATCGCCCGGACGAACGCTTCACGGACGCGCGCGTCGGTGAACGGCTTGGCCGTGACGTTGAAGTAGACGAGCAGCTCGCCGGGCGCGCCGGCGTGGTCCCACTCCTGGTACCCGGCGACCTTCTTGAGGTCCGGCACCTGCTCGCGGGTGACGATCTGCCCGGGGATGTAATCGACGTCGCCCTTCTGGAAGGCGATCGTCCGCGAGCCGCCGTCCGGGATGATCCGCGCGATGTGCTCGTCCAGATAGGGGAGACCCTTCTTGAAGTACCTGTCGTTCTTGACGAGGGTGACGTGGTCGCCCTTGACCCATTCCTTGAACTTGAACGGGCCGCTGCCGATGGGCTTGCTGTTGTAAGGGTTGTTCCTGGGGTCGCTGCCCTCGTAGAGCTTCTTCGGCATGACCGCGAGGCCGGCGACGCCGAGCGAGTTCAGGAAGATGGCCGACGGCGCCTTCAGCGTGAAGACGATCGTGTTCGCGTCGGGCGTCTCGACCGTCGCGATGTTCTTGAAGATCGGGATCGAGAGCGAGAGGTACTTCCCCGCGATGTCGAGCGCCGAGAAGCGGACATCCTCGGAGGTCACCGGCGTCCCGTCGTGGAAGAGCGCGTTCTTCGCGAGCTTGAAGTCGTAGCGCTTGCCGTCGGGACTCACCGTCCAGCTCTCGGCGAGGTCGGGCGTGGGCAGGAAGTTCTGGTCGAGGGCGACGAGGCCGTTGAAGATGCCACTCGCCGCGTACGACGCGTTCGTGTCCGTCGTGAGGTTGAGGTTGAGGGTCTGCGGGTCACCGGCGATCGCGATCACGAAGGACCCGCCCGAACGTGGGGTCTCTGCCGACGCCACGATCGCCGTCGCCGAAGGCGTGGCCGCCGTGTTCGGCGCCTGCCCGCACGAGGTCGCCAGAAGGGTCGCCGTCACCGCGCCGGCGATCGCCCTGATCAGCGCGTTCCCACCCACCATCGCTTCGTGCCTCCCATGACGTCCCGCTTCGCCCGGGCGCGATCCCTCGATCGGCCGTCGCGAGGTCGATTCGCATCCTAACCTCAGCGCGCGCCCCTCTACTATCGCAAGGTCGGTGTCAGCCCTCGAGCACGTGCCCGGACCCGCCTTCCCGTTCCGTTTCGGCGTCGGTCTGCCGACGAACGGGCCCTTCGCCCGGCCGGAGATCATCTTCGCGATCGCCGACCGCGCCGAGGCACTCGGGCTGGACGACGTCTGGGTGAACGACCACATCGACTTCCCGGCGAGCCGGCTCTGGCGCTCCAGCGCCGGCACCCTCGAGTCCGCCATGGCGGGACAGGTCCCGAACTACTTCGAGAGCCTCACGACCGTGGCGCTCCTGGCGGGACGCCTGAGGCGGATCGGGGTCGGCGCGCACGGCATCATCCTGCCGCTCCGCGATCCGCGGATCTTCGCCAAGCAGGTGGCCACGATCCACGAGCTCTCGGGACGGCGGCTCACGATCTCACCGGGCATCGGCGCATTCCCGAAGGACTTCGAGGTCATGCAGGTCCCTTTCGAGCAGCGCGGGCGCCTGCTCGACGAGCACCTCGCGGCGATCCACGCGATCTTCAACGATCCGCAGCCGGTGAGCTTCGAGGGCCGGAGCGTGCGCTTCACCGGCGCGACGCTCTACCCGGTGCCGTCCGGGCTGCGGCTCTGGGTCACCGGCGAGAGCGAGCCCGCCTGGCGGCGGGTCGTCCGCTGGGCCGGCGGCTGGTTCACCTCCTACCCCGCGATGGCGGAGTACCGGCCGAAGCTCGCGCGCCTCCGCCAGCTCGCGGTCGAGGCGGGCCGCGACCCGGACCGCATCGACGCCGCCGCGACGTGCTTCGTGTGCATCGGCCGCACCCGCGAGGCGGCGCTCGAGCTCTGTGGCCCCACGCTCGTGCAGCGATTCAAGTCGATGGAGCGCGCGTTCGAGGTGGCCGCGATCGGCACCGCGGAGGAGGTCGGCGAGCGCCTCGCCGAGCGGTACCGCTCCGGGCTCCGCTACCTCGAGATCAAGTTCATGTGCCGCACCTCGGACGATCTCCTCGAGATGATGGAGCGCCTCGCGACCGAGGTGCTCCCGCCGCTCCGCCGGCTCGCCTGACCCGACCGCGCCGGCTGGCGCGTGGCGGCCGGGACCGCGGGCTCAGGGCGCGAGGAGCTCGATCCGCATCGGCTTCGCGCCGTCGACCTGGATCCCGGCGGCCTGCGCGCGGAACGCCGACCAGTCGCCCTCGAGCCGCGCGACCGGGACGAGCGCGGTGCTCCCGCCGCTCACCGGGCCCCGCATGACCGTCGCCTCCAGCGCGCAGATGCGGATGCCGCCCCACTGCGGCGACGGGAAGTAGTAGACGTAGCCCGGGAACAGGACGATCTGCTGGTACACGCGGTCGCCGTGCGCCTGGATGTGCCGCCCGGTCTCCTTGGCGTCCACCTCGAGGAGCGTGGTGCCCTCGACGCCGCCGGCGGCGTTCCAGAACCGCGTGAGCGGACCGCTCGAGATCGTGTTCGTGGCGCGGCCTTCCGCCGGGAGCCGGTCTGCGAGCGCCGCGGTCGTCTGCGGCGAGGTGTCCTCCATGAGCGTCGCCTCGGCGCGTGCCGGGCCGAGGGTGATCGCGATGCGGCGGCCCCGGATCGGCGGCGGCGGCGGGAGCGGCGAGGCCTGGTCGGCTGAGGCGCGGAAGCGCATCCGGGTCGCGCCGTTGAACTGCACCGCGCGGCCGAGGCGCTCGAAGGCGAGGAGATCGCCGCCGATCTGCGCCAGCGGCACCGCCGGGAGCGGGCCGCGCGCGTCCTGGAGGCGCCCGATGCCGAAGCAGGCGGCGAGCCGGTTCGAGGACTGGTCGAGCATGACGAGGCCGGGGTGCTGGTAGTAGACCGGCCGATCCGTCGTCGCGACCGGTGGCATGACGTCGTCGATGAAGGGGAGGATGTCGCGGCCCCAGCAGTCCTGGATCACGCGGCCTTCCAGCGGGAGCGCGCGCGCGAACGCGGCCGCGGCCGCGGGCGATCGCTCGGTGAGGATCTCCGCGCGGAAGGACTCACCCGCGAATTCGACGTCGACGTACCGCATGCTGGTCACTCCTCGATCCGCGTCAGCTCGATCTCCGGCGGCACCTCGTAGATGAGCCGCTCGCTCGCCGTCACGAGCGCGGCGAGGCCGACGTCGATCTTCCCGATGACCGTCGAGCTCCCCGGCTTCCAGAGCGGCTCCATCCAGCGCGACGGCGCCCACGCGACGCCGAGGCGGCACTTCATCGTTCCGTCGGCGCCGGCGTACGAGGCGTAGATGATGTCGCCGGCCTCGAGCTGGCCGGCGGGGTCCTCCCACGCGCGCCCGCCGAGGTCGTGGTCGCCCTCGGTGCGCCAGAGGTCGCCCGACCAGCGCGACGAGATCGCGCGGTCGCGGAACGGGAGGTGCGCCCAGAGCGCGGCGACCGTCCGCGGCACGCGGCGCTCGTCGAGCGTGCCTTCCGCGACGACGTCGCCGAATCGCACGCGGATCCGCTTCGTCACTTCCCGGCCCTCCCTTCGTACCCCGATCTGCACAGTGGTATACACGGAATGGCCCGCGCGGCGCGCCCGGGCGCGGCGGGTCAGAGCCGCGCGTCGATGCCGAGCGATCGCGCGATGAGGATCCGCTGGACCTCGCTGGTGCCTTCGCCGATCTCGTTGACCTTGACGTCGCGGTAGTAGCGCGCGACCGGGTAGTCCTCCATGAAGCCGTTGCCCCCGTGGATCTGGACAGCCTGGTCGGCGGCGCGCTTCGAGACCTCGGATGCGTAGAGCTTCGCCATGGACGCGAGGCCGGCGGTGTCCGACGCTCCGCTCTCGGCGCGGGCATAGCTGACCGCCGCCTTGTACGTGATCAGGCGGGCGAGCTCGACCTCGGTCGCCATGTCCGCGAGCTTGAACTGGATCGCCTGGAACTGCGCGATCGGCTTGCCGAAGGCGCTCCGGGTCTTCGCGTACGCGAGAGAGGCGTCCAGGCAGGCCTGGGCGACGCCGACCGAGAGCGCCGCGATCGCCACGCGTCCGCCCATGAGCGTACGGAGGAGTTGCCGATAGCCCCCTCCGCGCGCGCCGAGCAGATTCGCTTCGGGGACCTCGCAGTCGTCGAAGGCCAATGGGTGCGTGTCGGAGGAGTGCCAGCCGAGCTTCCGGTATGGCGGGAGGACCCGATAGCCGGGCGTGCCGATCGGCACGAGCAGCGCCGAGATCTCGCGCGGCCCCGTGACCGCCGTGATCGTCACACCCGCGGAGATCGCCGTGCCGGAGTTCGTGATGAACTGCTTCGCCCCGTTGACCCGCCAGGCGCCGTTCACGAGCTCGGCGCGCGTCGCGGTCGCGCTCGCGTCGGAGCCAGCGCCCGGCTCGGTCAAGCCGAAGGCCCACAGACGCTTCCCGCTCAGGAGATCGGGCAAGAGGTCTCGGCGCTGCGCCTCCGAGCCGAAGTCGTGGATGGGGCTGATGCCCAGAGACACCGCGGCCTCGAGCGTGATGCCGACGCCCGCGTCCGCGCGGGAGAGCTCCTCGACCGCGATGCAGTACGACAGGAAGTCTCCGCCGGACCCGCCGTACGTCTCGGGGAACGGGATCCCGAAGAGACCGAGCTCGCCCATCTGCCTGACGATCTCCAGGGGGAAGCGGTGATGCTCGTCCAGCTCCGGGGCCGCAGGAGCCACGACCTCTCCGGCGAACTCGCGGCAGAGGTCGCGGACCGCGCGCTGCTCGTCGGTCAACTCGAAGTTCACCTTGCTACGCCGTCGAGTCTAGACTCCACCGCATCAACGTTCTCCTCGCGCACGATGGATCGCAGAGCGCCGATCTGGCGCTGAAGCTCGTCGCGTCGCTCGCCTTGCCGTCCGACACGGCCGTCGAGATCCTGCGCGTCCATCAGCAGCTCGGCGCGGGCCTCCAGCTGCCGCCGAGCTCCTACCTCGAGCTCCACCAGCGGCTCCGGCAGGAGGCCACGGATCAGCTCGAGGCGTCCGCGCGCGCCCTCGCCGGCGCCGGGCGGCGGGTCAGCAGCGCGCTCAAGGAGGGCCGTCCGGCGAGCGTCATCGTCGACGAGGCGCATCGCGTGGCGGCGGATCTCGTGGTCATCGGCAGCCGCGGCCGCGGCGCCGTCACCTCGACGCTCCTGGGTTCGGTCGCGGCGGAGGTCGTCGATCATGCTCTGTGCCCCGTGCTCATCGCGCGCGGCGCCGCGCTCACCGGGATCGTCCTCGCGGAGGACGGGTCGGAGGGCGCGCGCAAAGCGGAGGACGCGATCGGGCACTGGCCATTCCTCAGGGGGCTGCCCGTGCGCGTGGTCGGCGTCGTGGATACCGCCGCGCTGGGCTACGACCCGACGGGCTACGGCGGCGCCGGCCTCGCGGAGGTCTTCGAGGCGCTCGACGACGCGTGCAAGCAGATCACGGCGGACGGCGTGGCGCGTCTCGCCGCGCGCGGTGTCAAGGCGAGCGGCGAGGTCCGGGTCGGCTCCATCGCGTTCGAGCTCATCGACGCGGCGCGCCAGGCGTCCGCCGATCTCATCGTCGTCGGCTCGCACGGCCGGACGGGTATCGCGCGCCTGCTGCTCGGCAGCGTCGCGCGAGGCGTCCTCCATCACGCGCCGTGCTCGGTGCTAATCGTGCGGGAGCAGGTGCGGGAGACGGGCTAGTCCGGGTGACCCGGTGCGCCGGGCGGGTCAGCGGTGCTATACCAGGGGCGGTGCGCGGAGATCGGACGCGGGTGGGGGCGCTCCGCGCCCTGCGTCGGGCCGGCCACCGGATCCTCGGGCTCGTCAGCGGCGTCGAGGCGGCGCGGCGCGATGCGGCGCTCAGCCGGGAGCGGCTCGCCGCGGTGATCGAGAGCGCTCCGGTGGTGCTCTTCGCGATCGACCCGGACGGCAGATTCACGCTGTCGGAGGGCCGCGGCCTCGAGGCGCTCGGTCTGCGGCCCGGCGAGGCCGTCGGCGCATCCGTCTACGAGATGTTCGCGGACGTGCCGCTCGCGCTCGACGCGGTCCGCCGCGCTCTCGCCGGCGAGGAGGTCAGCGTCGTCCTCGACATGCGTGGGCTCGCGTACCAAGCGAAGTACGCGCCCACCCGCGCGGCTGACGGACGCCCGAGCGGTCTCATCGGCGTCGCTGTCGACGTGACCGAGCGGGCGCGCGCGGACGAGGATCTGGAGCGCCTCGCGCACTACGACACGCTCACCGGCCTGCCGAACCGCAGTCTCCTGAAGGACGAGCTCGCGAGGATCGTGGCCACGGGCACGGCTCCGGCGGTGCTGCTCCTCATCGACCTCGATGGCTTCCGCGAGCTGAACGACACGCTCGGGCCCGGCTTCGGCGATGCCGTTCTCCGTGAGGTCGGGGCTCGGCTCCGTTCGGGCGCGAGCCCGACCGACATCGTCGCGCGGTTCGGCAACGACGAGTTCGCGCTCGTCGTGCCCGGGCAGGACGCCGACGATGCCGCCGCGATCGGCGCCGCGGTGCTCGCGACGCTCTCCCGTGCGCTGAGCGTCGACGGCCAGCCGATCGACCTGGCCGCGAGCATCGGCATCGCGCTCGCGCCGGTGCACGGGACCGACCCCGACACGCTCTTCCGCCGGGCCGACGCGGCACTCGCCGTGGCGAAGCGCACCGGGCGCGCGACGGTGCTCTTCTCGCCCGAGCTGGACCACTCGAGCTCCGAGCGCATCGCGCTCATCGCGGAGCTGCGCGACGCGATCGCCGCGGGCGCGCTCACGCTCCACTACCAGCCGATCGTGCGCGCGCCGGACCGGCGCCTCGCCGGCGTGGAGGCGCTCGCGCGTTGGGTGCACCCCACCCGCGGGAACATCCCGCCGGACGAGTTCGTCCAGCTCGCCGAGCGGACCGGCCTCGTGCGGCAGCTCACCGAGTGGGTCCTGGTCGAGGCGTTCCGGCAGCACCTCGCCTGGCGCACCGGTGGTCGTTCGATCGAGATCGCGGTGAACGTGTCCGTCCGTAATCTCGCCGACCCCGGGTTCGTTGGGCAGATCGAGGCGCTGATGCGGGAGCACGGCTTCGCGGAGTGTCCGCTCCGGCTCGAGATCACCGAGAGCGCGATCATGGCCCATCCGGACCGCGCCCTCGTGACCCTTTCGGAGCTGCGCGCGATCGGCGTGCGGTTCAGCATCGACGATTTCGGCACCGGGTACTCGTCGCTCGCGTACCTCAATCGCCTCCCCGCCGACACGATGAAGATCGACCGGTCGTTCGTAGAAACGCTCCTCACCGACGCGTCGAGCCGGTCGATCGTCCACTCGGTCATCGAGCTCGGCCGCGCGCTCGGGCTCGACGTCGTGGCCGAGGGCGTCGAGGACGAGGCGACCGCCGCCGCGCTCGTCGGCCTCGGCTGCGGCTCGCTCCAGGGCTACGGCATCTGCCGGCCCGCACCGGCGAGCGAGATCGAGCGGTGGCTCAACGCGCGTGGGGCCGTCGCGCCGTAGGTCGTCGAAGGAGGCGGCCGGGGTCGGTTCCGGCCGATCAGGTGGCCGGCGCGGAACTCCTTCGATGCACCGACACCTGGTAGTCGCCGTGCGGATCCCACGCGTCGCGGTCCCAGGTCGACCAGCGTTCCAGGAGTGACAGGCCGGCGGCGGCGGTGAGGCGGTCGTACTCCTCGACCGTGAGCTGCCCTGGGCGGAGCGAGAAGCCCGCGACGACGAGACCGCCCGGGGCAAGGTGCCGCGCGAGATTCGCCAGAACGGCGCCCTCCGTGCCCGGCGTGAGGAAGATCATCACGTTGCCGGCGAGAAGGACGACGTCGAACCTGCGGCCGAGGTCGATCGAGGCGAGGTCGGCACAGTGCCAGGCGAGGGCCGGCGCCTTGCGACGGGCGGTGGAGAGCATCTCGTCGTCGAGATCGACGCCCACGGCGTCCACGCCGCGCCGCGCCAGCTCCCGCGCGATCCGTCCGGTGCCGCAGCCGGCGTCGAGGACCGCTGCGGGCGAGAAGCGCATCACGAAGTCGGCTTCGCCGTGGACGTTCTCGCCCGCCGCGGCCCGCCGCTCGTAGGACGCGTCGTACTCGTCGCCGGACGCGCGCCGCGTCCGCAGCCAGGGATTCCGGGGGGCGTCGGGATCCACGGTCATCGACGAGTGCGCCACACGGTAGCGCGCGGTCGATCTGGCAGGGGTCTTCCCGGAGCAGGGTCCGGCGCCACCTTGTCAGAGCAGCGCAAATGAGATACAAGTAGCACATGCGTAGCATCGGGATCCGTGAGATCAGGCAGCAGGCGTCCCGATACCTACGGGAAGTCGAGAGTGGGGCGACGATCCAGGTGACCGATCGCGGCCGACCGATCGCGCGGCTCATGCCGATCGGGGAGGTTGGCATTCTCGAAGACCTTGTGGCAAGCGCGCGCCTCACTCCGGCTCGCGGGGATCTGTTCGAGTTGGGCGATCCGCTGGATCCACGGCCCGGCAGGCGTCTTCCCAGCGAAACGCTCGCCCGTGTGCGTTCCAGCGAACGCTAGTGGCGGTGTATCTCGACTCGTCCGCCCTCGTGAAGCTGGTGGTGCGTGAGGTGGACTCGGCCGCACTCCGGCGCTATCTGCGCCGGCAGACGCGTCGGGTCTCCTGCGCTCTGGCACGCGTCGAGGTCGTTCGTGCCGTTCGACCGCACGGGCCGGAGGCGGTGGCTCGCGCTCGGGCGGTCCTCCAGCGCATAGACCTCCTCCAACTGGATGACAGCTTGCTCGATGCCGCCGCCACGCTCGACGCCGTGGTGCTTCGCAGCCTCGACGCGATCCACTTGGCCGCTGCGCGTGAGCTCCGTGGCGAGCTCTCAGCCATCGTGACCTACGACGCTCGGATGGCGAAAGCTGCCGCCGCGCTTGGGCTCCACGTCGCCGCTCCGCATTGACACCGGGTCCGTGGGCGTCGTCGGTCTCACGCGAACCTGGTTGGGAGGACGTATCCGTCAGGTCGCCTCTTCGTCGAGGAAGTGCAGGCGTGGGGCTGCAGCCCTTCGAGCGCCGTCGGAGGGGCGGCATTCGAGCGACGGCGACACGGCTGGGGAGGAAGGTAGGGCAGGGAGGATCTCTTAGTCGGGATTCACGCACGAATGCCGCGCCGGGCCAGCCAGTTCTGCGTGACAGGAAGGTGGTCTCTGCGACCATCTGAGATGTTCGGGGCGCCGGGGAAGAGTTCTTCAATTGAGTAAGTTCCTTAGAAGCGGCAACCTCTTGCCACCCGAAGCCCCACCAGCCAGAGTAAGCGTCGTTGAACATTCGGCAGCGCCTTCTTGTTCTTGTGGTGCAGGGCCTGCTCATCGCGACCGCGACGCTAATTCAGGAGGGGCGTCCCTACTCAACCGACCCACTGTTCTTCGCCCTGGTGGGGCTTGCGGTGACGCCGATGCTGGAAGAGCCGCGGTTTCGCTCTCCAACGGCGCTTCTGGCTGGCTGCATCGAGGCGTTGTTGCTCGTACTTGTCGTCGACAAGACTCGCGCGTTTCTCGGCTGGGTCGTTCTCGGCGTTCTGCTCACCTTCAGCCTGCTGACTGCCGCCACGGCACTCACGTTGGGGGCCGGTCGGACACGTGGAAGATTCGTTGGCCTGGGCCGCGCAGCCACCCAGTTGAGCAAGGTCATCACCGCGCGGGTCGTCCTCTCGCTGGTATTCGCGATGCAATTCATTGAGACGCGGGTGAGCGCTGACGCGCTTGACGGTAGGTTCTGGTGGCCCATCGGCACGTGGCTTGGTGTTGTAGCCGTCTCGCGTATCCCCTGGGTGGGCATGTTTCGGGAGATCACCAAACAAGCGCCTACGGCCAAGGGCCAAGGAATGGTGGGACCGTGTCGGCTGCTGGTCTCGACGGGAGATGACCTTCCTGGACCCGGTGCGTGGGTGACACTAGAAGCACGCGGCGTGGTCGCTAACGGCGTCGTTGTGAACCGAATCGTTCGGCCCAATGACATCTGGGGTGAGATCCACATCGTTGAAAGCCGCAAGTGCGAAGAGTTGCTTTCCGCGGATTCAATTCAGATTCGTGATGCGGACGTTCCTGGTCAGTCACTACACGGATCGGTTGACGTCGGTTCGACAGAGTCGCGTTTGCGATTTCAAACGACCGGCTCACTGGCTATCGGGCAAGTCGTTCGCGTTCCCGTTGGGGCTGAGAAGCCTGACGTCTTGTATCAGGTGACGAGTGCCGTGATTGAGGAGTCCAGCGTCAAGGATGGTGCGCAACTTGTCGTCCGGGCCACGGCACAGCAAATCGGATTCTTCGACGTCGGCACGGCCAGGTTGGTCCGATACAAGTGGGCTCCTCCTCCGGGTGCTCCAGTCTTCGGCGACTCAGGAGAGCAGCCCGACCTCCGCAACGTTCCAAAGAGTTGGATGCGTCTCGGCGAAGTCATCGGAACCCAGATTCCCGTGTTTCTCGACCTCACCCTCGCGATGGAAGGTCATCTTGCGATTCTCGGCATGACGCGTATGGGGAAGTCAACCCTTGCTCTCCGGGTCGCGAATGCTCTTGGATCGAGCAGACGTGTCGTCATCCTCGATCAAACCGGCGAATACGTCAGTCGAGTCAAGTTAGATAAGTACAACGACGAAGCAGATTGGTTGAAAGATGGCGTTTGCGTTTACGAGCCGAAGGCAAGCAAAGTCCCGTTGCCGACGTTCGCGTTGGAATTCATACGCGGTGTGATGAACACGGCCTTCAAGGAGTATCAGGATGCTGGCGGAAAGGTGTCACGGGCGAGAACGCTCTTGATTGACGAGGCTCATCAGTTCGTTCCTGAACCGACCAGCCTGCAGTACGACTCCCATGCGGTTGATACAGGACGTAACAGCGCATACCAGTTGGGAGTGCTTGTGATGCAGGTTCGCAAGTACGGGCTTTCGATGGTTCTCGTATCGCAGCGAACCGCTGTCGTGGCGAAGAGTGCCCTGTCGCAGTGTGAGAATCTGATCGCATTTAGAAGCGTGGATCACACGGGCATCGACTATCTCGAAGCGATTGCTGGGGATGGTGTAAGGACGTTGGTGCCGAGCCTTGGCCATGCAGAAGCGCTTGCCTTCGGACCGGCAATAACGGCCGAGAATCCGGTAGCCATTTCAATTGCTCGTGCGGTATGAGGTCGCGTAATTCGCAGCGCAGCGGGTAGGTCCGCTGCTAGCGCTGCTCTGGACCAACTGCGCGGCCCCGCGCGTAGCGCGGCGACTTATAGTCGAGGCGCGAGTCGGAGATCAGGGCACTCGCCCGGCGACCCCAGGTGAGTGGCCACCGGGGCCACGGTCTGCTCAAGAGCCTTCTTGGACCACTCCAAACAGCCGCACTTGGCGTAGGTGGAACAAATGCCAGCCCGGTCTTGACGAGGGCTGAGCAGGCTCTACGTAACCGGGGCGGTGAATCGAAGAGCAGGGCCCTATATGGGTCAGTATCTTGGGCCAGGCATGGGCCCGCTCTGCAAGGGGTAGGGAGCCGAACCGCAGACTTCGTTCACGGTTCGCCTCGCGTCAGAAGAGCTCAGAAGTGTGGCGACACCCTCACCATCAGATATCAGTTCGCCGTGTGACTGCGCGATCCGGCAGGTGAACTTCGTAGACGGCAATCCGGAGCGCGTCTCTGACCCATTGCGGCACCCGAGACACTCCTCGTAGTGCCTCACTCGGAACGACGACGGCATAGGTGGCTTCCTTCGAAGTCATTCGTCGGAGTAGTTGCCCGAACATCGTGTCAATGTCCAGGTTCATGCTTGCGCCGGTCAGTCCCTTGACCTCTGCAAGCAGTTCCTCGTTGCCTCGCTTCGCGTAGACGTCGAGGAAGTGAACCTGTCGCTGGACGGACCACCCCTCGGCCTCCAAGTAGGCGACAAAAGCATCTTCCACGAGGCGTTCATCGCCCTTGACCATCAGGACCTCCTACAGACCGGTCGTACAGACCCGAGGTTAGGCTGTGCGGGCAATCCAGGGGCTCGGGACTGAAAGGAGCGTGGCTCTGCGTTGGGATTGTCGGTGCGGTGTGCGATACCGACGAGTTCTTCGAGCACATCCCGTTACTCGGCGGCGTCGCCGACCTACTCACCGATCTCCGTCGGGCGGTCTGACCGTCTCAGACTGACCGGGGGAAGATCAGCTAGATGCGTGAGCCGTGGGTTGTCAGACTCCCAACTACTGGATGGCGGCTAGTTCCTGTGCCAGCCCCTGTAGGTCGGGGAACATGGTCGTCCCACTGACGCCAAGGAACCGGAGATGTTCGAGCATGGACCTCCGCTGTGCGGCGTTCGACGGCAGCCGGATGCGTGCCACGAGCGGCGAAGGCTCGTTCTTGTCTAGCTGAGTCAAGAGCGAGTCGTGGCTCGTTCCGTGGATCGTGAAGCAGCTCCGTTGAGCACTCATACGCGTGTGAATGTTCGTCGGCAAGACGGCAACGGGCAGGGTCACAGCGTGTGCGTTCGGTTCCGAGCGATCCTGGGCCCAGGCGAGTGCGATGTTGCCAGCAGCCTTCGGGTCGTCCGGGTCAGCCCAGGTGAGGGGAAAGTCGGCCGTGTGAGGCGGCGAGAGTTGGTTAAGTTCGCGCGGGCCCAGCACCCAAACGACTGGATCATCTGTGAGGAGCGCGAAATACAGGCCCGCGAGTGCGCTCTCGGTCCAGTCGAGTAAGCGAGTCGGCAGTCCGACGTGTTGAGCGAGGAACAGCCACTGATCGGTATTCCCTCGGTCAGGGTACGGCGTGGTTGAAACGGCGGGCGCTCGCATGCGAAACAGTTGGTTCAGCGTGTTCTCATTGTGGTCGTCGCGCCAGACTTTCGGTAGCAGCGGTGTCAGTGAATCGCCCGGCTCGCCTCGGAACCAGAAGTAGGTGTCAATCCGGCGCATCGCAGATACGGTGCTGATGTAGTGCTCGACGGACCGAGCGTCGGACCTTTCCACATACCTGATTGTGTACCTCCCTTGTAGAAGCGGCGGTGGCGTCTGAGCCCGATGGATGCGCTCCTCAAGGACCGTGGATGGCCCATGAGCAAGACGGCGGTGGGTCTCATCTTCCGGCTGAAAGGCAAGATGGGCATCAGGGCCTGTGCGCTGCTGGGGAGGAAGGATTCGAACCTTCGATTACCTGATCCAGAGTCTTCCCTGCACCGTTAGCGGTCAGTTCGGGCGAAATCGAATGAATCGGCACGGCGGGCGGTCCCAAGCGATCTGAAACCGACAGCGTACTAGGCGATCAGTGCGGGCGTCCTCGCGGGGCTGGACTACCGGGAGCCGGACTTACGGGGAACGTCCGCGACGGGTCAAGGCGGGGTCCCTGGCGTGCCGGGTACCTTGAAGCGCCGCGGACCATGGACGCAGGTCCGGCGCAGGAGGTAGCGCCAATCGACCTGTGGAGAAGAAGTAGAGTCGTTTCGTGGCGCTCACGACGATTGGCGCGGAGGAGTTCGCGCGGCGGCTGAGTCTTGCTGGTCAGACGACGGACGAGCGTTTTGTGCTCTTCCTAGGCAGTGGGTGCTCGGTTAGTTCCGGAATACCTGCCGCGAGAACCCTAGTCTCTGATTACTGGCTGCCTCGCCTACGGAACCTGCGCGCGCCAAGACGGACGGACGTCGCGGAATGGGCAAGAGAGGAGTTTCCAGAGTACGACCCGGCTGATCCCGCGGCCCTATACGGCGCACTGATTGCGCAGCTGTTCCTGACGGATGGTGATCGCCAGCGAGAGATCGAACAGCTGTGCGACGGGAAATGGCCGGCGTATGGGTACGCCACGATCGCGGCGCTGATGGCTCGGGAAGGCGGTGCGTTTAGCGTTGCGCTCACTACGAATTTCGACGACTTGATAAGCGACGCGCTGTATCTCTTCACCGATGCCAGGCCCCTGGTGATCCAGCACGACTCGCTGGCGCCGTTCATCCGGAGTACGCGCACTAGACCGATGGTGGTGAAGCTTCACGGAGATCAGCGCTTGTCGCCTAGGAATACGGCCGAGGAAACGCAGGTCTTGGTCAGGGACATTGAGAGTCGGGTGCACTCGTTGTTGCAGGATCGTGGTCTGGTATTCATCGGCTACGGTGGCCGGGATGCCAGCATCCTTAAGATGCTCGAACGACTCGATCCGTCGGCGCTTCAGCACGGGGTCTACTGGGTGGGCCGGCCCGAAACGCCCGATTCGATGCGGCAATGGTTGGAGTCTCGGGGGGCGATTCATGTCAAGAGCCCGGACTTCGACGAATTGATGGTTCTGGTGCGCGACCAGTTCCAATTGCCGCACCCGGGCCGCGCGCGATTCGACGCGGTCTTCAAGCGTTACGCCGACGACTACGCAGAAATATCGGCGCGGATCGCTAGTCTTTCACAGACGGGAGATGCCACCCCCGCGTTGAAGGCTGCTGCTGAGAGAGTCGATCGGTCTTTTCCCGACTGGTGGTCCGCGTACCTCGAGGCGAGTCGGCTTGCTGCGAGTGATCCGGAACGAGCGGATGCGGTGTTCGCCGCCGGCCTCACGCAATTCCCGAAGTCCGGTCCTCTCATGAACACCTACGCCATCTTCCTCAAGAACATCCGCAAGGACTACGACCGAGCGGAGGAGATGTACAAGCGCGCGATCGCGGCGGACCCGAAGCAGGCGAACAACCTCGGCAACTACGCCATCTTCCTTGAGACCATCCGCAAGGACCACGACCGGGCCGAGGAGATGTACAAGCGCTCGATCGAGGCGGACCCGAAGCACGCGAACGGCATCGGCAACTACGCCCGCTTCCTCAAGAACATCCGCAAGGACTACGACCGAGCGGAGGAGATGTACAAGCGCTCGATCGAGGCGGACCCGAAGCAGGCGAACAACCTCGGCAACTACGCCATCTTCCTTGAGACCATCCGCAAGGACTACGACCGGGCCGAGGAGATGTACAAGCGTGCGTTCGAGGCGGACCCGAAGCACGCGAACAGCATCGGGAATCTCGGTGGTCTGCTGCTGGGTCTCGGCCGACAGGCTGAGGGCGTTCGGCTTGTGAGGGAGGCCCTGGCGCTAGCCGGCCCAGAGGAGGGCGACCTCGCCCCGCTGGCAGCAGAATGCTGGTTCTATCTCTATGCGAATGGTCCAGCCGAGGAGAGGACTCGTGCGGAATCAAACCTCCGGCGGTTGCTAGCAAGGGGAGTGCGGTCGCCGGGTTGGGACCTCAGCCTGAACGTGGAACAGGCGCGTGCCCAAGGTCATCCTGGCCTTGGGGAGGTGCGGCAGTTGGCCAAAGTCATTGGTTCTGACATTGGCCTCGGACAGGCGTAAGCAATACGCGAACTAACTGGCACGATTCGGAGGGCACGCTACCTGTAACACAGTGCCCTCCAAGCGCCGCGCGGGGGGGTCAGTCGATCAGAGCGTTGCACGCCGAGCGCTGAGGCGAGTAGGGTCGCTCGCACAAGAACGCCGATGCGTTCCTCGTACTCAACGACGTCGTTGTGCGGAAGGCTCTTGCGAAGCGCCGCACCGGCCAAGGCGCGACCGCGCCGGCGCACGCCGGCGGGTCGCGCCAGGGGCAGGCGGTAGCCAGATTCGTATGGGGCGCGCGTCAAGCGGGACACCGCGAGCCGATAGGAGCGTCGTTCTTTCGAACGATCCCGCATCCTAGACTGCCAAGAGTCTGTCCCGAAATCGGGAGTCAGTCGATCAGAGGATTGCGCCTTCCCTCCTGAGGCGAGTAGATTTGATCGACAAACCGCGAAGAAAAGGGAGGTGTCGACAGAAGCGAAGGGCGAGAGCCAAGAGCTAATCAACGAGAGAATGAGCCTCTCCTGGTGCGGGACGTCGGCCCCAGCCCGCGCCAGAGGCATGTGACGAGGGGACGCCAGGTGGAGAAACCCCTGGTCCGCTCAGCCGACGAGCGGCGAATTGATGAGACCGCAGAGGCGCGGCTTGGTAGTAGGGTTCTGATCCCTCGCGACCCGCCAGGGTCGTCGACAAGCTGCACATGCTTGATCCACTCGCGTATCGGATTCCGCAACCGCACCTAGCTGCGCCTGATCCGGGGACGCAGGTCTGCACATTCGCGTGCCCCGTTGCGCTACCTTCGGCGCGGGACCGCTCGCCGTCGCCGAAGGGAGGCGACATTGAAGGTTCGACGGTGGGCAGCGATGCGTAGCAGGAACACACCGCTTGAATCGGTGAACGAGTCATACCTGATGCACAGCCACGATCTGAGCGAACGCACGCGCACGGGGTACGGCGAAGCGCTCGCGCACTGGGTGGCGTGGCTCCGGAGGAACGGGTACGAGGGAGTTCTGAGGGACATGGACCCGAACGTCGTCAATCAATACATCGCGGAGCTGCGTCGCAGGTCGATTTGGGTGGCACGGCTGGCCGCCGCGACACTCAAAGCCTTCGCCTCATGGCTTGCGAGGAGTGGCATTCTCCACGACCGGGGTCGAAGCGTCCTCGCAGAGGTCCGCACACCGAAGGTTCCGCAGAATGTGCGTCAGCCGCTCACGCCTGCGGAAGTCGAGCGCGTGCTGAAGGCCGCCGGTGAAAGCCGGTACCCGGAACGCGACTACGCGCTCGTACTCTTGGCGCTCGACACGGGGCTGCGGCGAAACGAGCTGTGCATGCTGAAGCTCAGCGACGTGTCTCTCCGCGAACTCACGGTGACGATTCGTGGGGCGACGAGTAAGAGCAACGCAACCCACGAGGCGGCGCTAGGCCACGAGGCCGCCCGGGCGCTCGACCGGTACATCCAAGACTTCCGCGAGGAATCGGACCGACTGCCGAACGGCACGGACCGGCTCTGGCTCGGCTCTGACGGGCTCCCACTGACGGCGGGAGGCATGGGCCTCATCTTCACGCGCATCCGGCAGCGGAGCGGCGTACGGACGTTCAAGGCGCACGTCTGCCGACACACCTGGGCGACCGAGTTCCGCAAGCGCGGCTCCGGGGACCTGCTCGACCTCAAAGCCCAGGGCGGCTGGCACGACGACAAGATGCTCCAGCGGTACTCGCACGCGCTGCCGCTCGCAGAGCGGCGGCGCGGGCCGAGCCCAATGGATGCGCTGTTGAAGGACCGCCGGGGCGGGGGAGTCAGGCCATCGTTCAGGCAATCAGGCGATCTGCGGGTCATCGGCGCGAGCGCGTAGCGAGCGAGTGAGGGCGTAGCCATTGGGTGGACTCTCGGGTCGGCTGGGGAGGAAGGATTCGAACCTTCGATTACCTGATCCAGAGTCAGGAGCCTTACCGCTTGGCCACTCCCCAGTGAGTCCTTCCATTATTCCCTAGAATCGGCCTTCCAGCGAGGAGGGCGACTATGCGCGTGCCGCGCGGGTTCCGCGACATCCTCCCGACCGAGGCCCGTGAGCTCCACGCGATCGAGCGCCAGCTCATGGCCGCGTTCGCGTCGTACGGCTACGTCCCGCTCGATCCGCCGATGGTGGAGTTCGCGGAGTCCACGGCGACCGTGGACGAGCGCCGGATGCTCCGCTTCCTCGACCGCGACGGCCGGCTCCTCGCGCTCCGGCCGGACATCACGACGGCGGTCGCCCGGGTGGTCGCGCAGCGGTACGCGACGACCGAGCACGCGCTCCGCCTCTCCTACTTCAACGCGGTCTTCCGTGAGGAGCCGAGCATGCGCGGCTCCGAGCGCGAGTACGACCAGGCGGGGATCGAGCTCATCGGCGCGGGCGGCCTCCGGGCCGACGCCGAGGTGATCGCGCTCCTCGCGTCGTCGCTCGCGGCGTGCGGCCTCGCGCAGGCCGACCTGGACGTGGGGCACGTCGGCTACCTCGCGGGCTTCCTCGCCGAGCTCGCTCCCGCGGCTCGCGAGCGCGCGACCGATCTCGCGCGGCGCGGCGATCTCGTCGCCGCGCTGGAGCTCTTCCCGGCCGCGCGGCGCGAGGCCCTCGAGCGCGGCCTCCGCACGCGCATCCCGGCCGGCGGGTCCGTGGAGCGCGAGGCGCAGCGTTCCGGGAGCGCCGGCGCCGACCCCGCGGAGCGCGAGGCACAGGGTCCTGGGAGCGCCGCGGGCTGGCGCAGCGCGTTCGAGGCGCTCCGTTCGGGCGCGCCGGCGGCCTCGGCGGCGGCGCTCGATGAGCTCGCGCGCCTCGCGCCGCTCCTCGGCGCGGCGGGCGTCCCGGCCGTGCGCTTCGATCTCGGCTTCATCCCGGCGCTCCCGTACTACTCGGGCGTCGTGTTCCAGGTGACCGCGCCGGGCCTCGGCTTCGCGGTCGCGGCGGGCGGCCGCTACGACGGCCTCCTGGCGCGCTTCGGCGCGGATCGCCCGGCGACCGGCTTCGGCATCGCGGTGCCGCACCTGCACCAGGCGCTCATCGACGCCGGCTGGCGCGCGCCGTCCGACACGGCGCTCGTCGTGCTCCTGCCGCGAACGGGCGCGCGCGGGGCATCGTCGGCCAAGGACGACGCCGCGACGCTCGCCTGCGCCGCCGCCCTGCGCGCGCGCGGGATCGGCGTCGCGATCGACGAGGTGGCCGACGCCGCGGGCCAGCCGGTCGTGCGAGCCACCGCGATCGACAGCACGAGGGTGGAGCACGAGGGCGCCGTCCTCACGCTCGAGGCCTTCGCCGCGCGTCTGGGCGGGGCGGGGAACCCGTGAGCCTGCGCATCGCCCTCGCGCAGGGCACCCTCCTCGACGACAACCTGGCTGCACTCCGCGCGGCGGGGCTCGACGTCGGGCCCGTGGAGCGGCGCGACCGGCGCCTGGTCATCCCCGCGGGCGACGTCACGTACCTCCTTGGACGCCCCTCGGACATCCCCACCTATGTCGCGCACGGCGCGGCGGACGTCGGGATCACCGGGAAGGACGTCCTCATGGAGCAGGAGGCCGACGTCCTCGAGCTCGTCGATCTCCGCTACGGCACCTGCCGCTTCGTCGTGGCCGCGCCGGCGGACCGGATGGACCGGGCGCTCGATGAGTACAAGCACCTCGGCTCGATCGAGGTCGCGACGAAGTACCCGAAGGTCGCGGCCGAGCACTTCGAACGGAAGGGCATCCAGGTCGAGCTCATCAAGCTCGGTGGCTCGGTCGAAGTCGCGCCGCAGGTCGGCTTGTCCGACTGGATCGTCGACCTCGTCGCGACCGGCCGCACGCTGAAGGAGAACGGTCTCGCGGTCGTCGAGGAGTTCGCCGTGTGCACCGCGCGGCTCATCGCGAACCGCGTCTCGTACGCCCGCGAGCGCGAGCGCATCGGTGCGCTCGCCGCGAAGCTCGAGGAGTGGGCGAGCACGCGGTAGGGCCGGGCGCGGGGAAGCCGAAGCAGAACGCCCGACCCGCCCGGCGACGTGGCTAGCCGGCGGTCCAGTTGACGACGGCGGCGCCCCAGGTCATGCCGCCGCCGAAGGCGGCGAAGACGAGCCGGTCGCCACGGTGCACCCGGCCCTGCTCGATCGCTTCGCTGAGCGCGATCGGGATGGAGGCCGCCGACGTGTTGCCGTAATGCTCGATGTTCGTGAAGACCTTGCTCGCGTCGAGGCGCAGGCGCTTGGCCACGGCCTCGATGATCCGCAGGTTGGCCTGATGCGGCACGAGGAGATCGATATCCTTCAGGCGCAGGCCGGCCTGCGCGATGGCTTCTTCGGCAGCCGCGGCCATGCTCGGGACCGCCACCTTGAAGACCTCGCTGCCCTGCATGCGGATGTGGTGGAGCTTGTCGCGGACGCTCTCGAGCGTCGGCGGGTGCTTGGAGCCGCCGCCCTTCACCGTGAGCAGCTCGCTCTTCGCGCCGTCGCCGCGCAGCACCGCGCTGGCGATGCCCGGTCCCTCCGCCGACGCCTCCACCACGACCGCGCCGGCGCCGTCGCCGAAGAGCACGCAGGTCGAGCGGTCGCTCCAGTCCACGTAGCGCGAGATCGTCTCCGCGCCGACGACGAGGATGCGCCGCGCGCTGCCGGCGGCGATGAGCCCGCGCGCGACGGCGAGACCGTAGATGAAGCCGGCGCAGGCCGCGCCGAGGTCGAAGATCCCCGCGTTGGTGGCGCCGAGCTCGTGCTGGACCACCGCGGCGGCGGTCGGCAGGAGGTAGTCGGGCGTCGTCGTGGCGATGATGACCACGTCGAGGTCGGTCGCCGAGACCCGGGCACGCGCGAGCGCCGCCCGCCCGGCCGCTGCGGCCATCGAGCACGTGCTCTCGTGGTCGCCGACGATGCGCCGCTCGCGGATCCCGCTGCGCTCGACGATCCACTCGTTCGTGGTGCCGACCATCCGCTCGAGGTCGGCGTTGGTCAGCACGCGCTCGGGGACGTAGTGCCCCCACCCGGTGATGACCGCGTCGGGAGCCTGCATCCGGCGGAGTCTACGCGTGCGCCGACGCGGGTCGCTCCACGAGCACGGTGGCCTCGCCCTCCACCACGCGTGTGCCGTCCTCGCGCGTGACGTGGACGCCGAGCCGCGCGATCGGCTTGTCCTCGCGCAGCGCGACGATCTCGATGGAACCGGTGATGGTGTCGCCCGGCCGTACCGGCGCGAGGTAGCTGAGCGACTGCCGGACGAGCACGCTGCCGGGGAGCTCGTTCGCGACCAGGGCATCGAGGATGCCGGTGACGACGCCGCCCTGCGCGATCCGCCCGCCGAAGCGCGTGCCGCGCGCGAACGCCTCGTCGTGGTGGATGGGATTGCGGTCGCCGGTGAGCCGCGCGTAGAGCTCGATGTGCTCGTCGGTGATCCGCACCGTCCGCGCCGCCGTTCGCCCGACCTCGAGCCGCACCCGGGGAGCGTACTCGCCGCGGTCTACGCCCTACTCGCGCGGGTAGCGCACCCTCTCTCCCCGATCCCCGTCGTGCGGTCATCGCGTCCACGATCCAGGTGTCCCCGCGCGGACGGGCCAAAAGCCCGCCGTCGGCCCTTTACCGCGTCCAAGGTGACGATAACGTCATGGTCCGGCGCCAATAGGGTCCTACGGTAATACCCTTGCGCGACGGCACCGAGGTCACTATGGACGTCCGACGCGAAGAGGCGCTGCTCCAGGCGGGCGCCCTCCAGAGCGCGATCTTCAACAGCGCCAACTTCTCCAGCATCGCCACCGACGAGAAGGGCGTCATCCAGATCTTCAACGTCGGCG
>Ga0082335_1001632_pt1 | contig 45980 bp, 57 predicted proteins | sample Subgrocontami58m_FD_72375 | JGI IMG/M metagenome (GOLD analysis project Ga0082335, IMG submission 72375) | Subsurface groundwater microbial communities from S. Glens Falls, New York, USA - GMW37 contaminated, 5.8 m (SPADES assembly) (version 2) ...
CGGTGAAGACGCCCCGGCCGTCGTGGCGCACCGTGCTCGCCTTGCCGTGGAGCAGCGCCAGCGCCTGGCCGATCTCGCCGCCGAAGGCCTCGACGATCGCCTGGTGACCGAGGCACACGCCCAGCGTCGGCACGCGGAGGCCGAGCGCCCTGATCAGCTCGACCGAGACGCCCGCGTCCGCCGGCCGGCCCGGGCCGGGGGAGATGATGAGCCGGTCCGGCGCGAGGCGCTCGGCTTCCGCGACGGTGATCGCGTCGTTGCGGTAGACGGCGACATCGGCGCCCAGCTCGGCGAACAGGTGGACGAGGTTGTAGGTGAACGAGTCGTAGTTGTCGATCAGCAGCAGCTTCACAGCTCAGCCTCCGCCAGCTCGATGGCGGCTTCGAGTGCCGCCAGCTTGCTCAGGCACTCCAGGTGCTCCGCCTCGGGATCGGAGTCTGCCACGATCCCCGCTCCTGCCTGCAGGCGAGCGACGCCGTCGTGGAGGACGATCGTGCGGATCGCGATGCACGTGTCCATCGTCCCGCCCGGGAGGACATAGCCGACCGCCCCGGCGTAGGGGCCGCGCCGGTAGCCCTCGAGCTCGCTCACGATCTGCATCGCACGCACCTTCGGCGCCCCCGAGACGGTGCCGGCCGGGAAGCACGCGCGCAGGAGATCGTACGGCGAGACGCCCTCGGCCAACGCGCCCGCGACCTCGGAGACGAGGTGGATCACGTGCGAATAGCGCTCTGGCTGGAGGAAGCTCTCGACGCGCACCGATCCCGGGACGCACACGCGCGAGAGGTCGTTGCGCCCGAGATCCACGAGCATGATGTGCTCGGCGCGGTCCTTCTCGGAGGCGAGCAGCCGCTCGACGTCGCCGTCGCCGGGCTGCGTCGTGCCGGCGATGGGGTTGAGGCTCGCGCGGCCGCCCTCGCACTTGACGAGCGTCTCGGGGGAGGAGCCGATCAGCGCGAGGCCGTCCAGCTCGAGCAGAAAGAGGTACGGCGACGGGTTGACGCGGCGCAGCGCCCGGTAGAGCTGGAGGGCGGAGGCCGAGGTGGGCCGCGCGGCGCGTTGCGAGAGGACGACCTGGAAGGCGTCGCCGGCGCGAATGTAGTCCTTGATCCTGCGCACGCCGGTCTCGTACTCGGCCTGCGGGGGGACGCGGTGCGTGGGCCCGGCTGCGGTTCCCGGTGCCGGGAGCGAGGGGAGAGGCCCGGCGAGCAGCGCGGCGATCCCCTCCGCGTCGCCCGCGAGCACGTCTGCCGTGCCCGAGCCGTGGTCGTAGCGCAGGAGCGTGTCGGCGACGACGAAGCGGCTCTCCGGCAGGCCCGGCCCCTCGCCGGGCAGCGGCACCGTCGGCTCCAGCTTCGCGGCGTGGTCGTAGGCGAGGTAGCCGACGACGGGGACGCCGAGCGCCTCCGCCTCCTCGAAGGAGACGATCCGCGAGCCCGCTCCCATGAACGAGTGGCGCCCGAGGCGGCCGTGCTCGACCGACTCGAGCAGGAAGCTCGCGCTGCCGGCGCCGCGCAGGCGGAGGTACGCCCCGAGCGGGGTGAGAAGGTCGGTGGCGATGGAAGTGTTGGGTGTCATTGTCTCGGGAACGAAAAAGACCTCCAAGCGGAGGTCTCGAGCGAGGCTGGTGGCCTGTCTAGCCGTTCGAGCGCGAAACGATCAAACGGCCAGGCTCCCGCCCCGCTCGTGGCGCCAGGCCCACCAGGCACGCGGGGTGAGAGTCATCGTATGGAGCGTAGCCGAACTTCGGCGCGGGTCAAGCCTCATGCTCGTGCGCGCGGCGCAGCAGTCGGATCTCGAGGCGTACGCCCGGCTCGTGGCGGCGTTCGCGCGCCGCCTCGAGCCGGGCATGTCGTTCCTGCGCTGAAGGCCGCGCCGGCCTATGCGTGGACCGGCGTGCGCACCTCCTGGAGCACGACTTCGTAGCGGTCGACCGCTGGCGTCCCGGCAGAGCCGAGCTCCTTCGCAGCCTCGGCCCGGACCTTGGTCGCGGCCTCCTCGCTCGCGCGCAGCGCCTCCTGCGTCTCCCAGAGCGTGATCACGAGCGACTTGCCCGTCTCACGATCGACCAGCCCGAGGACTCCTGAGAAGCCGTCGAGCTGCTTGATCTGGGGAAGGACCTGCGACTCGAGGATCGAGACGGCCTCAGCGACCTTCTCGCGGGAACCGACGATCGTGCTCGCGCGTGCGAACATCAACCACCTCCTCCGTCGATGTCTCGTAGCATCGGATACTAGTACGCTCCGGCCGAAAACGGAAGAGGGCACGTCGGCTACGCTCCAGCCGTGAGCCGCTCCGTCATCGTCGGTGCCGTCCGCACGCCCTTCGGCAAGCTCGGCGGCGGCCTCGCGGCGCACTCCGGGACGGAGCTCGGGGCGATCGCGATCCGCGCGGCGCTCGAGCGCTCCGGGCTCGAGCCGGCCGACGTGGAGTACGTGATCATGGGCCAGGTGCTGCAGGCGGGCGCGGGGCAGGCGCCCGCGCGCCAGGCGGCGATCGGCGCGGGCCTGCCGAAGGAGGTGCCCGCGGACACCGTGAACAAGGTCTGCGCCTCCTCGATCCGCGCCCTCGAGATCGCCGACGTGATGATCCGGGCCGGCGAGCACCGGCTGGTCGTCACCGGCGGCATGGAGTCGATGTCGAACGCGCCGTACCTGCTCCGGAAGGCGCGCTTCGGCTACCGGCTCGGCGACGGCGAGCTCGTGGACGCGCTGATCTTCGACGGGCTGCGCTCGACGTTCGACGGGCTGCACATGGTCGCGCAGAACGCGGGGGTGTCGCGCGAGCTCGGAATCACGCGCGAGGCGCAGGACGCCTGGGCCTACCGGTCGCACCAGCGTGCCGCGGCCGCCCAGGCGGAGGGCCGCTTCGCGGACGAGCTCGTCCCCGTCGGCGACGTGACGACGGACGAGTCGGTGCGCCCGGACACGACGCTCGAGAAGCTCACCTCGCTCGCCCCCATCTTCGACTCCGAGGGGACGACGACGGCCGGGAACGCCCCCGGCGTCAACGACGGCGCCTCCTGCGTGATCGTCGCCTCGGAGGAGTTCGCGCGGGAGCGCGGTCTCGAGGTGCTCGCGACGATCGTCGCGCAGGGGTACGTCGCCGACGACTTCGCCTACCTCGCGCGGACGCCCGCGAACGCAGCCGCCAAGGCGCTCGTGAAGGCGGGCAGGACGATCGCCGACGTCAAGCGGGTCGAGATCAACGAGGCGTTCGCCTCGGTCGCCTGGCACTCGACGAAGCTGCTCGGCGCCGACGAGGAGATCGTCAACGTGAACGGCGGCGCGATCGCCCTGGGGCACCCGATCGGTGCCTCGGGCGGGCGCATCGTCGGGACGCTGGTGCACGAGCTGCGGCGCAGCGGCGGTGGGCTCGGCCTGGCCGCCATCTGCTCGGGCGGCGGCCAGGGCGACGCGCTCGTGATCGAGGTCTAACCCGCGACCGGCCGCCAGATCGCGCCGCCGTCGCCGCTCCGGTAGAGCGTGCGGTCGAAGGCGACCGCGTAGGCGATCCTCGGCGCTCCCGGCGCCCAGGCGATCGGTCCGGTGCCGGCGCCGGTCCGGAGCGCCTGCTTCCAGGTGCGTCCTCCATCGAGCGAGCGGAGCACTCCCGGCCCGGACGCGAGCACGAGCTTCGGGTCGTCGGGCCCGACGGCGAAGCCCCGCACCTCGGCCCGGATGGTGCCGGCCCAGGTCTTCCCGCCGTTCCGGCTGGCGAGGACGAGCCGGCGCTTCGCATCGGCGGCGAGGATCGTGCCGTCGCGGAGAACGGCGAGCGCGAACACCGAGCCGCCGACCGCGCGCGACACGGGCGAGAAGCTCGCGCCGCCGTCGCGCGAGCGGTAGAGGCCCTCCCCGGCGACGGCTGCGTAGAGCGTCAGCGACGACCGCGGATCCACGGTGAACCCGTGCAGGTCGAGGTGCGGCAGACCCCGGGGGCGGACGTCGCGCCACGTGATCCCACCGTCGGTGCTGCGGGCGAGGACGTCGTGACCGGCGGCCCAGACCGTGCGGCCTTCCGCCTGCGCGAGATTCATCGCGTCCTTGCCGCCGAGCGAGTACTTCGCCCACGTTCGGCCGCCGTCGCGGGACCGGAACAGGCCGTCGTGGGTGCCCAGGAGCACGTCCAGCTCGTCGGTGGGCGAGACGAGCAGCGAGTGGTAGTCGGGCGCGCGCGGCAGGCTGCCGCTTCCGTCTCGCAGGCCGAGCTGGACGGCCACGAGAGCGAGGACGGCGAGGGCGATGAGCGCGAACCGGCCGCGGCGCATGGCTAGGCGACGAGCTCGGCGAGGAGGGCCCGCACGCGCGCGTCGATCTCATCGCGAATCCGGCGCACGGTGTCGAGGTCCTTGCCGGCCGGGTCCTCGAGCGCCCAGTCCTCGTAGCGCTTGCCGGGGGAGACGGGGCAGGCGTCGCCGCAGCCCATAGTGATCACGACGTCGGCGGCCCGCACGTCCTCGTCGGCGAGCTTCCGAGGCGGCTCCCAGGCCGGGTCGATCCCAAGCTCGGCGAGCGCCGCGACGACGACGGGGTTGATCTCGGCGGCGGGCGTGCTGCCCGCGGAGCGGACGGTGACGCGTCCTTGCGCGTGGCGATCGAGCAGCGCGGCGGCCATCTGGCTGCGACCGGCGTTGTGGACGCAGACGAAGAGCACCTCGGGCACGGACATGCCACTAGGCTACCGCCGTGGAGCTCGAGCACGTCCTCGTCGTCGGTGCCGGGCAGATGGGCGCCGGCATCGCGCAGGTGGTCGCGGCCTCGGGCCGGCGCGTGTCGCTGTACGACTCGTTCCCGGGCGCGGTCGAGCGCGGGCTCGGGGCGATGCGGCGCAGCCTCGAGAAGCTGGCAGAGAAGGGTGGGGCGGACCCGGACGAGGTGCTCGCGCGGGTCACTCGGGTGGACGACCTCGTGCCGGCCGACCTGCTGATCGAGGCGGTGGTCGAGGACGCAGAGGTGAAGCAGGACATCTTCCGTCGTGCCGACGCCGTCCTGCCGCCCGAGGCGATCCTCGCCTCGAACACGTCGTCCATCCCGATCGCATCGCTCGCTTCGGTCACGTCGCGGCCGGAGCGGGTGATCGGCATGCACTTCTTCAACCCCGTGCCGGTGCTGAAGCTCGTCGAGGTGATCCGCGCCGTGGAAACCTCCGACGAGACCGTGGCCGCGGTCGTCGCGCTCGCCGAGGATCTCGGCAAGGTGCCCGCGCAGGCGCGCGACTTCCCCGGCTTCGTCTCGAACCGCATCCTCAGGGGGTTGACATTCTTACGAAAGAGAGGAAGATGAGCCTGTCACCTAGTCATGGAGGCGGCTCGTGTCCCCTAAGAGTAAACCCTCGAAGCCCGTAGACATCTACGTCCGCGTCTCGCAAACGGGCGGGCGTGATGTCGAGGCCGAAGGCGGCACGGCGTCCGACCAAGAGACGAAGTGCAGGAAGCAACTCGACGCCGACGGGCTCGCCGTCGGGCTCGTGTTCACGGATCTCGACCAGTCGGGCGGCAAAACTTCAAGGCCGGCGTTCGATAAGGCGCTCGCGCGGATCGAAAGCGGCGAGTCGGGCGGGATCATCGTCCGCAACTTGCGCCGGTTCGGGCGCACGACTTCCGGCGTCGTCGAGGGAGTCCGGTGGATCGAGGACCACGGAGCGGCGTTTATCTCGTGCGAAGAGAAGCTCGACACGAGCACGCCGATGGGCCGCTTCGCGCTGACCATCTTCGCCGCGCTCGGGGCGCTTGAACTTGAAGAGCGGACCGAGACCTGGGCGCGGGCGCGGGCCAACATGGTCGAGCGCGGAATCCACGCCGGGCCGACCGTGCCACTCGGCTACCTCGCCACGCTCAATGACCACGGCAAGCGGATCGGTTTCGAGCTGGACCCCGAGACCGCGCCTGCCGTCGCCGAAGCATTCCGGATGCGGGCGCGCGGCGAGTCGTGGCGCTCGATCTACGGCTACCTCGCCGAGCTGGTCCCCGGGCGGCTCTCGTCGCTCAAGGCGGTTGCAAAGCTGATTCGGAATCGGGTCTATGTCGGCGAAGCTCGCTCGGGCTCGAACGTTCACGAACGCGCGCACGAGGCCATCGTCTCGGAGGGCGAGTTTCAGGCGGCGAATCGGAGCGCCGGACCGGGCGAGCGACTCTCGCGCGTCTCCAAGGGCACCGGAGAGGGCGCCCTGCTCGCCGGGCAGTTGAAGTGCGCCGGATGCGGCGGGCGCATGACGTACACGTACACAATGAGCGGAGGCCATAAGTACAGCTTCTATCGGTGCCAGACGAATGAAGGGTGCCCCGCGAAAGCGAGCATCGGCGCGAAGGTCGTAGAGCCCCACATCGAGGCCGCCGTGCTCAGGCTCCTCTCGGCGCCCGAGACCGAGCGCACGTCCGAGCCTTACGGGCTCGACACGGCCGAGCTGGACCGAAGTGTCGAGCGGGCGAAGCTCGATCTTGAAGCGTGGGATGATGCCTTCACGGGCGAACACGATCCCGTCGCCTTCAAGCGCGGGCGGGCGAAGCGGCAGGCGGCGCTTGTCGAGGCCGAGACCGCGCGAGCGGAGGCCGCCGTCGCTCACGCCGGGAGCGAAGAGCAGGACCGCTTCGCGACTCTCTGGCAGGCCGGCAGTCCTGCTGCCGTCGAGGCTCTCTGGCACGCGCTCTCGATCCCGGACCGGCGGAAGATCATCGCGAATACTCTCCCGACGATTCACGTCTCGCGCGGCCGAGGACCTGTAGAGGAGCGTCTGTCCCTCGCCATCGTGTAAACATTGAATGCTAAACTGACAACTGGCGATCCCGGCGCCCCCGGGAGCAGACTTAGAGCCCCATTCCCACGGGGCTCTTTCTGTACCCATCGCGCGAGCGCGCTGAGGGGGCAGGACGGGCCTCCGACACCCGTCTCGACCCTAGCTCGTCTCGCGCGTTAGCGCCCGTAGAAGGGCTCTCAGGATTTCGCTACTTCACTTTATGAAGTGGCGCGCAGGCGGAGGGCGCCTCTCAGGGAGACGCCCCACCGGAAGGTGCTCGACGGGCAAGGACCCGGAGCGCCGGCCGCGAGGCATGAAGTCCTCGCGGCGTCGGCCAGCGGGGGCGTACTCCCGCGCTGGACCGCTCTCAATTCTAGCCCTTCGGAGGTAGAGCCGACCGGGAGTTCAGGGAGGCTCGCTGGCGGCGCGGTGAAGGAGCCGTGCGGGGCGGTTCGGGGGCGGTGTCTAGCTGGACAAGCGCGTAGACTCGGGCCGTGGAGGTTCCGGGCTTCGATGAGTTGGTCGATCTACTGCGGATTCGTCTCGGTGCTGCCGACGCACTGAACGACTCAGCGATACACAGCTTCAAGGAGCTGATGTCCGACCATGCTGACGTAATCGCCGACGGGTGGTACTGGGATGCGTTCGAGGAGCTAGAGGCGCAGGGCCATCTCAATCCCGCGAGTCACAAGGCGAACGGTGGCGATGCTTGCGCACGTCTGTCGGCCGAGGGCCGCTGGTACCTGCGATCGACGGAAGCTCCGTCTTAGGCCGCAAGGAGGGGCGCCGGGCAGCGTCGTCGCTAAGTCGGCAACCTCCGGTCGCCAATGGCCGAGGGTCTTCATACACTCTCAGGTTCGTGGCCGAGAACGTCCTCTACTTCGGTGACAACCTGGACGTGCTGCGCCGGTACGTCCGCGACGAGTCGGTCGATCTCGTCTACCTCGACCCGCCTTTCAACTCGAACGCGACATACAACGTCCTGTTTCGGCAACATGACGACACCCCGGCCGCGGCTCAGATCAAGGCGTTCGAGGACACATGGCGCTGGGACGATTCGGCAGCGCGGGCCTACGAGGAGACGGTCGAGCTAGGCGGTCAGGTGGCGCAGGCGATGATCGCGTTCCGCGCGCTTGTCGGCACGAGCGACATGCTCGCCTACCTCTCGATGATGGCCCCCCGACTGGACGTGCTGCGCCGGGTGCTGAAGCCAACCGGGTCGCTCTACCTCCACTGTGATCCGACCGCATCGCACTACCTGAAGATCCTGCTCGACGCGATCTTCTCTCCCCAGAGGTTCCGAGGTGAGATCACTTGGCAGAGGACGAACGTCCACAGCGACGCGAAGCGTTGGAGTCCGGTGGCCGACACGCTCCTCTACTACGTGAAGGGCGACCGGCCGACTTGGAATCCGGTGTACGCCGCCTATGACGAGGAGTACGTGGCGTCGAAGTACCGCTTCCGAGATCCGGACGGCAGGCGGTACCAGCTCGACAACATGACGAGTCCCAGTCCTCGTCCGAACATGACCTACGAGTGGAAGGGCCACGCCCCACCCGCGCTCGGGTGGCGGTACTCGCGCGAAACGATGCAGCGGCTCGATGCGGAGGGCCGGGTTTGGTACCCGGACTCGAAGTCGAAGCGGCCACGGCTGAAGCGGTACCTCGATGAGATGCCGGGAGTGGTGCTGGGCAACGTCTGGACGGACATCGACCCGATCAACTCCCGTGCCGCTGAGAGGCTCGGCTACCCGACCCAGAAGCCGGAAGCCCTGCTCGAACGCATCCTGACTGCGAGCAGTAACCCCGGCGATGTCGTTCTCGATCCGTTCTGCGGCTGCGGGACGGCTATCGCTGTGGCGCAGCGGATGGAGCGTCAGTGGCTCGGCATAGACATCACCCACTTGGCCGTCAACCTGATCCGACATCGGCTGAAGGATGCTTATGGCGACGCGATCACGAAGAGCTACCGGGTAATCGGTGAGCCGACGACCGTCGAGGATGCCGAGCAGCTCGCGCACGACGATCCGTACCAGTTCCAGTGGTGGTCGCTCGGTCTTGTCGGAGCGCGACCCGTCGAGCAGAAGAAGGGGGCCGACAAGGGGATCGACGGGCGGATCTTCTTCCACGACGAGACGGGCGGGAAGACGAAGCAGATCATCCTCTCGGTGAAGGCCGGGAAGACGGGCCGCGCTCACGTCCACGAGCTGCGAGGCGTTATGGAGCGGGAAGGAGCAGAGATCGGCGTCCTCATCTCGTTCCAGGCTCCGACGCGCCAGATGCGCGAGGAGGCGGCAAGCGCCGGCTTCTACACGTCGCCAGGGTGGAACACGACGCACCCGCGCATCCAGCTCCTCACGGTGGCGGAACTGCTCGACGCCAAGGAGATCGACTACCCGCACATGACCGGCTCGACGTTCAAGCGCGCGCCGCGTCACGTTGCGGAAGTTCCGATGGGCGACTCACTGTTCGGCCTCGACGGTTCGGACGTGTCAGAGCCGGACGAGTCCGAAGAGTAGGGTGATGAGGGAACAGGGTGAGGCGTTGACACTCGATCTGGGAGAGGCGGGATGAGCGAAGAAGAGGAAGTCGAGGTCGGGGTACCCCCGGAAGACGCTTCTTGGCCACTCGCGGAGGCGCTAGCTTCTCTCGAAGCATTCGCCCCTGAGAGGATTCGGGGGGTAGACCGACTCGGGTCGTTGGCCTTTGGGGAAGCACCCGAGGCGGTTGAGGAAATCGCCGAGATGATTCGAGACCTCGGGGAGGAGAATTGGCGCGTCCTTGACGACCAGTTCAGGACCGACGTTCAGAACCAAGCGACCGCGCTCGTCAATCTGATCCAGAACATGATCGAGATGGAGGCGGGCGCTCCCAACGCGCAAGAACAGCGGAACGCTTACGCAGCGGCTCTTGTGGAGTCGCTCAATTGGTTCCGGGCCAACGTTCGGCCGAGGCTGTTAGAGGCGCGGCTGCGCAGAGAACGCGAAAACGCCCCGGTCTTGGGGGTGAGCGAAGCCGACAGCGCCGAACTCAGAAAAGAGCTGGCTGATCTCCGCGAGCAGGCGGCGCGCTTGGGTGCCGAACTGATGAGCGTCTCGGCCCTTGTCGAGGCAGGACGGGCTGCGGTCGGGGAGAGCGGTGCTACTGATCTCGCGGCGGACTACGCGCAGCAAGCCAACGATCATCGAGATAGCTGGAAACGCTGGCGTTGGGGCTTCGCCGCCTCGATGGCGGTGTCTGTCATCGGGACGCTCCTGGTCGTATTGGCGTGGAAACCTTCTGGCGATGCGACTAGCGCAGCGGCCGTTTCGCGCTTCCTGCTCGACCTTCTCGTCATCGGTCTGTTGCTCTACCTCGTCCGCATCACGTCGCTCCAGTTCCGCGTCCACCGGCATCTTGAGGCGGTCTCGCGGAGCAAGGCGGCGGCGCTGTCCACCTTCAGCCGGATCATCGCGTCAGGTGCGGAGCCGAGTACGCGAGACGCTCTTGCGACGACGCTCGCTCAGGCTGTCTTCACGCCGGGCGAGACGGGCTTCATCGACGCGAGTAACGATCACATCACGCTCATCGAGCGCGTCGTTGGTTCAGTTGCGCAGCGCGCAAGTGGCGGCTCCTAGTCCGCTCAGGACACGTCCGAAGGAGCGTCTAGACCGCCAACGCCGAGCGGACTACCCTGCACCGCAGGCCGGGGCACTTGAGGGTAAGCGTCAGCGCGCTGAGCGTTCGACCCTCGCCCCGGCCCTTCGGTCAGGCCACAACCGTAGATCAGCCCTGACGGTGGACTCAAGGAGCGCGCAGGGCTAGTAGGCTCCGGACATGCCTACACAATCGCGGGCGCAGGTGGCCTACGCGATGATTGAGTTCGCGGATGACCGCCTCGCACCAACAAACTGGGCGGAAGCGCTGCGCTCTTCTCTCGCACCGGGGACGTGGGTGGAGCGCTACGGGCGCCGCTGGTATATCGCACAATGGAACGAGTCAAGAGATGGTAGATGGCTCGACGGTCGCTTGGCGTACGAACGGGCTGGCGAAGAACGACCGACGATCTGGGATGCGGAGCGCAACGACGTTCGGGAGATTCCGGGGATGCTTATGCAAGTGGTCCCTTACGTCGTTGACATGAATGAGCGCCGCGCTGCATTCCAATTGCGCGGCGAAGCGGTAAAGCCAGGGGCATTTCAGGGCAACTTTCAAGCGCTGATTCAAAAGGCTTCCAATCTCGCGTGGCGCATCCGGCTCGAGGGGGTTCCGCAGCTACCGTGGGAGGAGTGGCGCAAGACGCGGGTGCGACATCTGACGGGAATGTGGATCACTATGACGCCACCGAACCCGCACACGGACATTGCGGAGATCGAGGAGTTGTTCGACCGCGGAGTGAGCAGCGCGCAGATGGTCGCCAGAGGCACGGATATCGACCTTGAGGGCGCAGACCTTTTGCGAGTCGCGTTTCATCACGCTCAGACTTACGGAAAGATCAGCGCCGAGGCCGTCACTGTTGATGGCGGCAAGGAGCATTGGAAGTCGGAGGAAGAGGGCGGCGTTCGTAAGGACGAAGCGGAGCGCGACCCAACCGGACATGTGCCGCCCGAAGAATTGCGGCGACTACTCCGGCATCGCGCGGATGTTGAGGGTGAGGCTGAATGACCAAGTCTCGCGAGAACGTCGTCGTTCGCGAATTGCGCTATGCGAGAAAGTATGCGTTTGCCTGGGACTTCCGCCTGGGCGCTGCTGTTGGTGTTCTAGTGGGCGGAACGACGGCTTACTGCTCCGGCGTCCGGGGGAGTGGAAGCCTTTTGAACGTGTCCACGACTATCGGTATCGCAATTTTGGCGGTCGTGATCGCGGCGATTTCCATCCTCACGGCGTTTCTGACGGAGGACTATGGCATTGTTCTCCGCAAGTTCTATGGCGATGATCTCGACCGGGTGTTCTACCCGTATAAGCTCATTGCGTTCGTCAGTTGCCTGACAGTCGCAGTCAGCATCCTAGGGCTTTTCTTGTGGCCGATATCGGGAACTGCTCTAAAGGCCATCCTACTCGGTTTCTCGCTCGGACTAGCTACGTGGGCGATTATCGGTGCCTTTGACCTTGTGCGAACCACGGCTGGCCATGGCCGCCTCAAACTGCGACTACCCGAAATTCAAGAGGCGTTTGACAAAGAGCGGGAAAAAGGAACTACTTCGTGAGTTCGGTCCTCTTCGCGCAGGCGCTCCCCGTGGCGTTCGCGGTAGCGCCGGTCCTTCGCCCGCTTCCGCTCGCGGCGCTCCTCGTCGGAGAGCTTCGCGAGCTTGCCGTTGTGCCCGGACAGGAAGGTTCGAGGCCGGCCCTTCGCATCGAGCGGGCTCAGGAAGTCGCCGCATCCGCACGCGCAGGGCACGAGCACCGGGGCCTCCTCGACGAGTCGGCGACGTTCGGGCTCGGCTCGGCGGATGGCGGCGAGCACGGGGGGCTCTTGCTCCTCGGCGACCACTTCGGGCACAGTCGGCTCTTCCCGCTCACGCTCGGCTCTCAGCTCGCGTCTCAGTCGAGCGCGAGAGACACGATCTCGGAGCAAGGCCCGGTCGCGAGCTGAGAGGGGCTCGGCGAAGGCAACCGCGCTCACCGGAAGAGACCCCTTGCTCGACGTAGCAGCGGCCGAATGACGCTCCGACGATTCAGCGGCCGGCGGCCTTCGCGGACGGCCTCGGCTGCTCGCTTCGCCCAAACCTCGTTCATTCTTTCAATCGGGACCGGGCCGCCGTAGCGGTCCGAGATGTACGTCCGGGGTTCGCCGGACACGAGCGCGTAGGCGGCTGCCGCCGGACCGAGGATGTAGTTCGGGCCGGGCGTGCCCGTGCTCATCGTGGAGATCGGCCCGCCGGTCCCTCGCGGGTCTACCGGCTTCCCCGTCCCCTCCGGCGGCGCCGGCTTCCCGGTCGCTCTCGGGTTGCCCGGGACGTGCTCGGGGATGTAGTAATTCGGGACTGACGTGCTCGGAAACGATTGTCGCTCGACAATCTCGTAGTTAGGCCCGCCCATGCACACAATTCTAGCCCCCGAGAATTTGTCTCGGGAGTGTGCTCAGAATTCCTTTCGCTCTCCGTTTTCCAGGGTCCCGGCGCCCCTGGACCTGCTCTCTCTTTACGACTTGCAAGTGCGGTGTGCTCACCGTCTCGCAGGGGGGTGCTCATCCGGGAATTCCCCGATGTGCTCACCCCCCTGGCAGGCGTCTAGGGGTGCTCGACATCGGCGCAGTGCCGGCGGTGTCTACCGCGTTCGAGCGCGAGAGGAAAAGTACCCCCCGCCATGCCTGTATCCATGCGGGATCGAGGGTCTCCGCTTCGGAGGGTTCTCCTCCCTGTTGAGGCGGTTCCCGGTTCCGAAGCTCTCGGGGTCCTCGGCCGCGTTCTCGGCCGCACTAGCGAGGGGATCGAGACCACTAGCGCAGTAGGGCTCTTCCGGACGCTGTAGCGTGCTCTTCCGGGGGTCTCTCCCGGGCGCCGGATCTAGAGCGGGTCTAGGCCGGGCTCAGGATCTAAACCCTCGTTCGAGGGATTCCCTTTCAGCGCCGATGACCGATGATCCGAACGTGAGCGGATTCCAGGATAGGCGCGAAAATGGCGAGGTCGTCCGGCGCGACTCCCTATCGTTCCGGCGCCCCGGATCGCGGCCGAGGACCCTAGCGGTCTATCCGGAATCCGCTCGCGCGTATCAGACTGCCGGCGCCGACACGGGACCACACTCGCGCGCCGATGCCGAAAGGTCCGACAGGTCCGGCGCCGGTAGCCTGATACGCGCTCAGCGCGCACGCTGGACCGCGCGCCAGACGTTCGAGCCGCCTACCTTCTGGGGCGAGAATGTCTCGCCGCGATTCCCCGCGCACGTGTCGCCAGACTTCGCCGGACCTAGCGCGCCAGTCGCGCCCGCATCGGCGAAGTCTGGCGAGACGTGCGAGAGAGACCGGAGCGAGGTCGGCGCGTGAATGTAGGGGACCTTGACCGGTGCGCAATCAGCGACGCTATCGAGATTCTTACGTGCGGCCGGGCGCTGCACCGTGGCGAGACTTCGCCACGCGGAATCGAGCGGCAAGACTGCCGCGTAACGTGGGACCGCCACGCGCGCGAGGTCTACAGCTACGGGCGACACTTCCCGCTCTTCCGATTCGTTCCGCGCGCGCTGAGCGGGCGCCGGGATCTATTCGTTATCAACGGCGATAGCGTGAGGTCCGGCGGATGGGGGAACCGCTCGCGTACGCCGGATCATCAATTCGTGGCGCGCGAGCTAATCGCGGCGACGGGCGCCGATTCTGTAGTCATTCCTTTCAGCGCGCTAGACGGCGCCGGAATTGACATAGATAGCGTGCGGCCGATTCACGTGCGGCCGGATGAGAATTGGACGGAGACGCGCGAGGTTCGCACGATAGTAGAGGTCCCGCGATGGCGCCGGATCGAGACCTATTCTGTAGCGTGCGAGTCTGAGTCTCTAGACGTGATACCGAAAAGGTATCGAGAGGAATACCGCGCGCTTACGGACACTGAGCGCGAGGACCGCGAGGCGCGCGAAGAGCCCGCGCCGACGTGGTATCTAACCCTGCCACGACTCCCGGACGCCGACGGCCGCTATCGGTGGACCGAACCTAGAGAGAGAGAGATTGCGCCGGACGCTGACGGAATGTATCGGTGGACCGTCGAGGTCCATAGGCTAGGCGATTCTCTGTTTAGCGCCGTGCGCACTGAGCGCGAGACGCGCGCGGCGGACCCGTTCGAGACTGAGCGCGAGACCACGAGAGAGACGGTCCAGCTACGTGACTCCGACGGCCGGACCTATTGCGAGGGTAACGCAGGACCTGCCGAAGATACCGGCGCGCGTATCCACGCGGCCGGACCCGGGACCGGACGCGACACTAGCGCGCGACTCGGCGCCGGTCCGGAGGGTGCCGCTTGTATCTACTGCGGGTCCGAATTGCGCGCCGATGTCACGCGGCGACGGCGCGCCCGCTACCTATCCTCGTTCGACTCGCAAGAATGGCCGCCGCTTTACTTCCTCGCCGAGGTCCCGCGCGGCGCGGGCGCCACGGTCGAGACGGCGCTAGATCGTCTCGCGCCGCGCGCGGTCCATGCGGCACTAGCGCGCGGGCGCGAGGTCGCGCGGCAGGGTGACATTTTCTTTATCGCGACGGACCTAACGGCCGAGGACCTCGAACCGCGAATCATCGCCCGGGCGCGCCTAACGCAATGGACGCGCGACGCGCGCGCGAAGCGGGGAGAGGTCGGATTCGTGGCGCCGCAATCGGCCGAGGACCGTCGGCGCGAGCTGGCATACGCTCGCCGCGTCTGGCGCGAAAGGTTCCGGGCGGCCGTCGCGGGCGCGTACTGGCGCGAGACGGACGCGGACGCGCGCGACAAGTCGCGCGAGCTATGGCGCGAGCTGCTAGAGCGGCACAAGCACGAGCGCGCCGCGATCCTGCCGATTCCGGACGCGCTAGAGGACCTCGGCCGCCGGCAGAAGCGCGAGCGCGAGGACCTCAAGCGCGAGACGCGGCGAGACGAACCGCGCGCCACGGGCGCGCCGAGCACGTCGCGCGGCGCACGTGCTCGCGTGCCGGCGCCGCACGGGCGCGACGCCTACCGGGACCGCTACGGCGCGAATGCACGCGGCGCATGGACGGCCGCGCGGCACGTCGCCCGCGAGCACTTCCGGCCGGGCGAGACGGCCGGCACGTCGCGCGCGAGCAGTCGCCGCGAGCGGGTCCGGCGCGCGCTAGCGATCTACGGGACCTCGCATAGCGCTACAGAGGTCCTGCGCACGCGCGGCGGCACGTACGTGCGGGGGACCGTCCGACACGTCCCGGAGCTAGAGCCCGGACGGACGGGCGCCCGGGACCATCGGCCGCTAGCGCTCGGCGACGGCTCGCGCTTGTATCTCGCGGTGCGAAACACGGTCCCTAGAGCTTCGCGGCGCAACCGGCGCCGCACGACGGCCGGCACGATGCCGGCGGAAGGGTAGGCGTTCATGATGCCTGCAACTATTACCCGCGAGCGCTACGCGCCCGCAATCGCGCCGACGTGCGAGACGTGCGGCGAGACGTCCGCGCCGGATGGCGCGTGCCTGGAGGTCGGCGCGTGCGAGCGCGCGGACCGTCTCGCCACGCGCGGCGCGGCCGGCGCAAGCGCGAAGTACGCGGTCCCGGCCGCGTGGAATTCGCGGGGTTCGGTCGATTAGTCACGGGCGCGACGCGCCATCGGACCGACGCGGGCGCCTACGGGGCGCCCGTGGCGCGTCCGGGCTCGATCCTTCGCGCGAATGTGAGCGGCGCTACGGGCGCCGTTCACGTGCGCGCGAGCTGCGCGCCATCGGACCCGCTGAGCGGCTGTAGGACGGCCGCGAGCGTGCTCCGATGTCTGACGCCGCGTGACGGCGCCCGGCGCCGTCCGGACCCGCATACGGGCGCCTACGGGCGCGCCCGGGTCCGGTCGGCGCCGTGGCACGTCTCGCCGCGAGCTACGGCGTCCGCTGAGCGGCGCCGGACGGAGGTCGGCGCCTAGCGGACGGGCGAGCTACAGCGGCGGTCCTGCGCACGGCGCGCGGTAGATCGTCCTAACGTCCGGCGCCCGCTTGACGGCGCCCGGACGCGCCTAGCGGACGTGGCGCAGGAATGTACACGTCCGGCGCCCGCTGAGGCGCGGCGAGGTCGGCGCCCGCGATGGCGCGCGCCGGACGTTCCCTCGTTCGAGTGACGCTCGGACGGGGGAGGGCGGGTGCGAGGTCCGCCGACCGGGCGAATTCTTACAATCGGCGCTCGGGGCGGTCCGCCGAGCTGAGGAATTCTTAGTCCATGCAAATCGAGGAGGTCCCGATGGCGATTGGAAGGCCAAGGAAGGGCGAGGGGCTCACGCCCGCCTTGCGCGCGTACATCGTCGAGCTGGCCGAGTCGGGCTACTCGTTGTATCGGATCGCGAAAATGCTAAATGAGGCCGGCGTGCCGACTCCCGGCCGGGGCCTGCGCGGATGGCAGATTCGGACGGTAGGGCGGGCGCTCGGACGCTACAGCCGCTAGCTCTTTCGCTTGCCCTTTTCGGGCGCCACCTTGCCGAGCCCGCGCCGCTCGGCCTCGCGCAGCTCGCGGGCTGGCAAAGTCGCGTCGAGCAGTCCGGGCACGTCCTCGCCGAGCTGAGGGAGCTTGTGTCCGCGCTCGATGAGGCGCGAGGCTTCGTCGGGCCAGAGCTTGCGGAAGTGCTCCGGCCCGTAGGATGCGGCGAGCTTCAAGTTGAAGCGGTCGCGCAGCTCCTCGCGCTCCTGCTCGTTCGGGAAGGCGAGCCCCATCGACTCGAACACGGTGCGCAGGACCTGCTCACTTCGCCCGCTCGCGTTCCGCCACGAGAAGAGCTGCGCGGCGACGGCATCGTGAATCAGAGCGGTCAATTCGCCGTCCGATAGGACCGTGAGCGCGTCATCATCGAGGTCAATCTCGGGGATATTCTTGTCGCGCGCTCGCACGAGTTTCGTGAGGGAATTCGCCGCCGCGATCTTCTCTCTGTTCGTCGCGTCCCGCGCGTTGAGCACGGCGCGCAGGCTCTTTTCGGCGAGGTCGTACTCGGTCCCGGCCGTGCGCCGACGCGGCGGCTTCAACTTGCCGGTGCGATGATTTTCTCGCGCACGCTCGGCCTGCTCGGCTCGGCGCGCAGGAGTCCACCAGGATTTCGGCGGCATTTTCAGCTCCCTCCCGCTGCGCGATGCCAAAACTCGTTCAATTCCGCGAGCACGTCCAGGCCGGCGTCCGTGATCTTCGCCGACACGCGCGGCCGTCCGCTCTCGCGCGGCTCGACTTTGAGCGTGACATATCCGGCGCATTCGAGGACCTTTAGCTCGGAAATCTCGCGCCTGCTGAAAGGTCCGACCGGGCGCGATGACGCGAGTCGAATCAGCAGGCGTTCTTGGAGGCTCCGGCTCACGGGCTCAGAGCCCGTCCACTTCGACGCGGGCCGCCGTCGCGGCGGCGAGTTTTGCCTTGCGGGCCGCGAGTCCCGCCGAAACACTCGGCTCGCCCCAGAACTGGAACGCTAGGCCCGCCAGCGGATTTTTGGGCCGATACGTAGTGACTCCTGTTTCGTCAATGCCGTTGACTTCGTAAGACGGACTGCTCATTTCTACTCCCTCCCTTCAAGTTGCGCTCGCTTCGTCGCGCGAGCATCTTTTCCGTGGGCTGTTCCGCGTCGAGCGGACATCACTTATGCCTGAACGTCGAGCCCCGGTAGCGCACGACGTCGCCCGTTTCGTACTCGACATTCGGATCGAATCGTCCACGCCAAACTAGGTCGGGACGCGACTTGACATCGGCCTCGATAGCGGCGAGGTCGGTCTCTAGGTCATCGAGCCGGCGCGTGACGGACTCGGGGATCTTTACCTTGATCGGAACCTTGAGGGTTTGTGGCGCCGTCATTATTCTGCCCCGAGTCTGAGAGCTTCCTGCTGGATTTCCTCCGCATGGACGCGGACCAGATTTACGGCGGCCTCGGCGCAAGACTTGAATTCCGCTTGCCCTACCACGTTGAATTTTGCCTGGTCACAGTCCGGGCAGTGGCAATCCAACGCAAAGCCGGCGTCTTCGTCGGCGACGTATTCGAGGGCGTGACCGGCGAGCAGAATTACGGCACGGTCGCGCGCATTGATCCCCGGATCGGCTACCTCTACATAGCCCTCGTCGGCGCCGACGTGGGTCTCGATCACGTCGTAACCGAGGGCGCGAGCGAGCACGACGTGGCTCGCTTCGTGAAGTGAGATTGACGGGCTCACGGTTCCAACTCCCACGAGGGCTGAGCCTGATGGACCACGTTGTCTAGACCATCAGTAATACTCGGCGGATCTTTCCTGACACGTGGCAGGAGGTCGTTTCCTTTGACGGGCGCGAAAATCTCGCCGTCGTAATCCTCGCGGAGTAGTTCGGCCTCGCGACCGCGCTGAGCGCTGCTCTTCATGTTGAAATCCTCCCGGCCAGTTCGCGCCGCTTCGTCGCCATCCGGTCCGTGACTACATCCGCGTCGAGCGGTGCCGGTTCTGCCAACTCTTCACCGGCTACCATCGCCTTCCCCTTCGGGCTCAAAGTCCAGCGCCAGCGTCCTGCTTTCGGACGGCCGAAGGCGGCCGTCATCTCGGGGCCATCGAACGCGGCGGTCCGAACCACGAGTCCGAATTTCTTAGCCGCGTTGAGGATGTCGAGTTCCCAGGCGTTCACGATCCAGTAGCCCTCGTCTCCGGCCTGCTCGACCTTCGCGAGCATGTCGCGGAGCTGCTGTTCGGCCGTGGAGTCGCCGTAGCGACTTCGCGCGCGGAGCCCGCGAAGGCTCGCGCCAGCTTGCGGCCGGTAGTCGGCGAGTCGGAACCTCTCGGGCGCGCTCATTCCGCCGCGCCACCGGAAAGGAATCGGTGCAGCTTGCCTGAACGCACCCGCACGGACTCGCGGGACGTGTCGTATTCCCGCGTCTTGGCCGCATCCTTCGGCGGGCGAGTCAGAATCCGGCTCACTTCGCCGCGTCCGAGTGCTCCGACCGGCGCGCGCTCGATAGTGTCCTGAGCAAGCGCGAGCCGAAGATCCTCCCTCGGATGATCCGAGCCCTCACACATCAACGCGAGGAGCGTCGAGTCTGGAATTGTCGATTCGGTCATGTCAGTCCCCCTTCTCGAATTGTGCGCGAATGCCGATGTCCGACGTGGCAGCCGCAACGGCTCCCTCCGGGATCGGCCAGTCGGACGATCCATCCGCGACCGCGCGACCAAGATCGGTGACAGCGAATTCGGTGTCGCCGCTTCCATTGATTGAGACGAGCCAGACAAGACGAATTCGCCGGAGATGTTGGAGCACGGCCCGGAATTCGTCTTGATCCGGCTCGCCTGCGTTGACGCGACGATGCTCGGTTCCGTCGTGGTCGGACCACGAGCGAGTCGAGACCGTGAGCGATCCTCCGGCGAGAATTACCCGGCCGAGTGCATCGCGCTTGAGTTGGTCGGACATATACATATCGTCTAGGATACCTGAGTCCTAATTCTGCTCGTATTCTTCCAGCGCAACCGCTCGGATCGCTTCCCACGCCCGAACGTACGCGGTCTCGCATTCCTCGCCGCAGAAATCGAGCCGGATCTCCTCGCCGCCGTGCGTCTGCCCGAGCCGCGTGAGAACGTCACCGTCGAGCGGCTCGTCGCAGCGGGTACACCGTGGCGGCCGGGCGTAGACGCCGGAGCCCGGCCCCTTCGGCTTCGTCAGCGTCGCGGTCATTCGCTCTCGCTTCGAGCGTGCCAAACGACGCGCCCGCCGCGCCCGGTCCTGCCAGTCTTGTAGATGACGCCTTGCTTTTCGAGTACCAGTAGCGCCCGATAGACCGTCGCTCGACTCATCTTGAAGCCCGCTCCCTGAGCCTCGGACGCGATCTCGTCGGCCGTGTAGTTCCCGGAGCGATCGTTGACAATCATGAGCACAACGGCATTGCGTAGCTCGGATTCTCCGCGATGACGCCTTCGTGCCCGGGCGAGAGCCCACTTCCCGGAAGCCGGAGAAACTGTCTCAGCTCCCCTCAGTACATACAGACTAGTACCTGTAGAGATTTCCTCCCTAGAACGAGAGAGAGAAAGAGGACCCCTATGATGTGAGACAGTTTCTCGCGCGAGCGTTTCCGCGAGGTCGTTTGCCTCATTCCCTCGGAGAGAAGGCGAAGCCGCTGCCCGCGCCGCGCGGCGGCGCGCGGCAGGCATGAAGTCGAGCACGTTCGCACCGCCCACGGGCGGCGGACCGGGATCGGTCTCGTGCTCAGCGCACGGGGCAAGGGATGTTGTCATGTCTATTCACCATTGCGTTGGCCTACTAGTACCGCATTGCCGTCCGGGAATGTCCCGGCGCGATCAGGGTAGCAGCACACAATTCACCTTGTCAACACGGCCTATGACAATTACCAGGGCTTTGTCTTCACGGGCGATAATTACTCTGAAACGGCGAGAGCCCCCGGACATGACGGAACGGGGGCTCTCAGAGCTACGGTACTTCGCCGTAAATGTAGCAGCTATCCTGCGCGCAGGGCCGGGGTCGGAATTCGCGTTCTCCCCGGCCCTATTTCCTTCGTCTAGGCGGCGCGTCGAGACGGTCGGGGCGCCAGCTCCCGGCGTACTCCGCGCGAGCCCGCTAGACTTCTGAGCACAGTCGTCGCCATTCGGGCGACGGCGATTCTCGCCACAGGCCGAATTCGACGCGGCCTTGCGCGGTCAGATAATCGGGGCGACTTGGAGTAGATTCCAGGCCGGTGCCCCGGTCGAGTCGGCCTAACGTCCGTCAGGCCGCGCGACGAAACCCCGAAGGTCGCTCCTGTCCGGGCGGCCTTCACACGTCCGGGCTCACTTTTTTTTGAGGATGGTTTCAGGAGTGAAGGCTCGAGCCTCCCTCTTCGCAAGGCGTAGGCCGTGCTCCTCAGCGCGGCGGGGCTGATAGGCTTTCCGTGTGACAAGACCACCACTGGACCCGGCGCGAGGTGCGGAAGCGGCCAGGAAACTCAAATCCTTCGGCGTCAAGGGCGACCTCATCAAAGCGGCAGAGCTTGGTTACATCACGGAGGTGGCGTGCGGGATGCCCAAGTGCTTCTGTCCCGAGGAGCTGGGCGGTGCGGGTTACTTCGCACCGAGCACTAACCAATGGAACGACTGGGAGGCGACCTTCGACCATTCCCCAATCCCGAAGCGAGAAGGGGGCCGCAGAAGTCCCGACAACGCGGTCCTTGCTCACCGCCTCTGCAACAAGCTCGACCACTTCATACGCAATGGGCTGTCCATCGAGAAAGATCTTGCGAGAGTCAGAAAAGCTCGCGAGGCGGCCGCCGGGAGCTAATGCGTCGAGCGCGTGTGCGAGACGTGCGGCGAGAGCTTCACACCGCCAAGGTCGGACGCGCGCTACTGCTCAAGTGCCTGTCGGCAACGGGCGTACCGCGCTCGGGCTCGCGCCTAGCCTCTTCGCAAGGCGTGGGACTCCCTGCTCATGCCGTTCGTCAACGAGGCGGCCTACGCGCTCATGGACGGCGTCGCCGAAGCGGAGGCGATCGACACGATCGCGAAGCTCGGCTTCGCCCATCCCATCGGTCCGCTTGCGCTCGCCGACCTGATCGGGCTCGACACCTGCGTGGCGATCATGGAGGTGCTGCACGAGGGCCTCGGCGACCCGAAGTACGCGCCGTGCCCGCTGCTCCGGCAGCACGTGCAGGCGGGCCGCCTCGGCCGTAAGACGGGCCGCGGCTTCTACGAGTACGACTCGTAGCCGGCGGGCTGGCGTAAGATCGCCCCCAATGGACTTCGCGCTCACCGACGAGCAGCGGGGGATCCAGGCGCTCGCGCGGGAGGTCGCCGAGGCGGAGATCGCGCCGAACGCGGCCGCCTGGGACCGAGAGCACCGGTTCCCTGAGGAGCTCTTCGCCAAGCTCGGCGCGCTGGGGCTGATGGGCGTCTGCGTGCCCGAGGCCTACGGCGGCGCGGGCGCCGACTTCCTCTCCTACATCCTCGTCCTCGAGGAGCTCTCGCGTGCGGACGCGGGCGTCGGGGTCACCGTCGCCGTGCACACGAGCGCCGCGACGCTGCCGATCCTCGCCTTCGGCACCGACGAGCAGAAGGAGCGCTTCGTGCCCCCGCTCGCCCGGGGCGAGGTGATCGGCGCCTTTGCGCTGACGGAGCCCGGCTCCGGCTCGGACGCGGGCGCGCTGCGCACGACGGCCGTTCCCGACGGCGACGGCTGGACGCTCTCCGGCTCGAAGCAGTGGATCACCAACGGCTCGTACGCCGGCACCTTCCTCGTCTTCGCCCGTACCGATCCTGCGACGAGCGGGCCGCGCGGCGTCTCGGCGTTCCTCCTCGACGCCGAGCACGTCACGGTCACCCGCGAGGAGGAGAAGCTCGGTCTCAACTCGTCCTCCACCGCGGATCTCGCCCTCGACGGCGCCCGCGTCGGCCGCGACCGGCTGCTGCACGAGGAGCACAGGGGCTTCCAGGTCGCGATGGCGACGCTCGACGGCGGCCGGATCGGGATCGCGGCGCAGGCGGTCGGGATCGCGCAGGCGGCCTTCGACGTCGCCCGCGCCTACGCGCTCGAGCGGCGCGCCTTCGGCCACCGCATCGGCGACTTCCAGGCGATCCAGTGGAAGCTCGCGGACATGGCGACCGAGATCGACGCCGCCCGCCTGCTCACCTACCGCGCCGCCTGGCTCAAGCAGCAGGGCCTGCCGCACACCGCCGAGGGCGCCAAGGCGAAGCTCTTCGCCTCCGAGATGGCGCGGCGGCAGACCGCGGAGGCGATCCAGGTGCTCGGCGGCTACGGCTACACGAAGGAGTTCCCCGTCGAGCGCTACTACCGTGACGCGAAGGTGACCGAGATCTACGAGGGCACGAGCGAGGTGCAGCGGATCGTGATCGCGCGCGAGCTGCTCAGGCAGGCGGAGCGGGCCGTTGCCCCGGCGTAGGGACGAGCCCGTCCGCCTCACGCGGATCTACACGCGCGGCGGCGACACGGGCGAGACGTCGCTCGGCGACGGCTCGCGGGTCTCCAAGCTCGACCCGCGCATCACCGCCTACGGGGCCGTTGACGAGCTGAACTCGGCGCTCGGCGTCGTCCTTGCGGGCACTGTCCCGGACGAGCTGCGGCCGCCGCTCGAGCGGATCCAGAACGAGCTCTTCGATGCGGGCGCCGACCTCTCCGTGCCCGTGGGCGTCCCCGACCGGCTGCGGATCGGGCAGGCTGCGGTGGACGGGCTGGAGGCGCTCTGCGACCACTTCAACGAGTCGCTTCCGGAGTTGCGCAGCTTCGTCCTTCCGGGCGGGACCGAGGCGGCGGCGCGGCTGCACGTCGCGCGCACCGTCTGCCGGCGGGCCGAGCGCGACGCGCTCGCTGCGGACGTCAATCCGCTCGTTCCGGTCTACCTGAACCGGCTGTCCGACCTGCTCTTCATCCTCGCTCGGGCCGCGAATGCGGCTGCGGGGCGCGCGGAGCCGCTCTGGAAGCCTGGGAGCTAGGGCTCTCGTTCGCCGGCTCGTTCCTCGCCGGCTAAGGGTTCTGCCGGCCGAGCTGGGCGATCATGCGGGCTAGGTCTTCGGCGGGCGTGCTGCGCGGCAGGGCGACGTTCGCGCCCGCCTGGACGGCGCGGCCGAGCGTGGCCGGGATCGAGCCGAGGGCGAGTAGGAAGCCGAGCCCGTAGACGTCCAGGTCGACGACGATGACGCCGACGTTGCGGTTGGTCGCGCCCGCGAGCTGGAACGTCCGCTCCGGCGGCGACGTGGACTCGACGAGCCGGGTGCCGGTGCCGCGCAGGCCGAGGGCGACCCTTTCGCGATCGGGCTGTTCGCCGGAGAGCACGACCTCGACCTCCTGCTTTGCCGGCTGCACCTGCTCGGGGAAGACCTGGCGCAGGCCGGCGATGGTGGCGATGGACTCGCGATCGATGTCGATCACGACGCCTTCGACGAAGACCGCGCGGAGGCCCGCGGGGTCGAACACCCGGCTGCCCGTCACAGGGCTTACTAAACCTCTGGTCGAGGTTGAGATTTCGGATCAGGTCGCTCTTGACGACGACGATGCCGACCTTCTTCCCCTTCGGCGTGAAGGGCGCCGTCGCGGGGGTCTTGAGCAGGCGCACCTTCGCCGTCCGCCCGATCGTCTGGCCGCGGCTCGTCGCGCGCAGCTGCTACCGCACTTCCGCAGCGCGAGCGCGATGCGGTTCGCGTTGACGACCTTCATCGTCAGCGCGCCGAGCACATGGCGCCGTTGGGGACGCCCGAGTCGATCGCGAGGTAGGCCCCGACGGTGGTGAGGTCGATGCGCGTCAAGAGTTGACCGGAATTCGGCACGGAGGCGTGCGGAAACTTGAGGCCTCATTCGGGGGAACAGGTGTGGCGTTGACCCGCCGATCAGTTCCTTGCAATGACCCGCCCTCGGGTCCTCGCCGCCGTTCTCCTCGCTGCGCTCGCAGCGACCGCTTCGCCTGCGCGCGCGTCCGAGAGCAACCACTGCGGCGACAGCGGCTACTCGTACGCCGGGCTGCTCGGCTCCGCGCTCGCGTACGGCGTTGCGGCGGACGTTCGGGCCGAGAGCCTGCCGCGTGTGCGCAGCGGCCACGTCGCTGCCTGGGTCGGCGTCGGTGGGTACGGCCTCGGGCCGAACGGCACGAACGCGTGGCTCCAGGCGGGGCTGATCACGCGCGCCGGCGGCGCGGCTGTCGTCTACTACGAGGTCACGCGGCCGGGCTACAAGCCGAAGCTGACCCCCGTCCGAGGGGCGCTCGCCGGCCGCTCGTACCGGGTCGCCGTCCTCGAGATGGCGCAGCGATCGGGCTGGTGGCGCGTCTGGGTCGACGGGCGGCCGGTGACCAAGCCGATCTCCCTCCCCGGCAGCCACGGTGCGTGGGAGCCGACCGCGACAGCCGAGAGCTGGGACGGCGGCAAGAGCGTCTGTAACGAGTTCAACTACAGCTTCGATCGGATCGCCGTTGCCACGCGCCCCGGCGGCGACTGGCGGCCGCTCGCGACGGCGTCGGTTCTGCAGGCGCCCGGCTACCGGGTCGTCGGCCGCACGCTCGCCGGTTTCGTGGCGAAGAACTGAGGCGCCGCGGCCGTAGCCGCGGCGCCTCAGCAGCTCCTACGCCGTGAACGGGATGAGGAGCTCGGTGCGCTGGCCGCCCGGGTCGGTCGCGACTACGCGCACCTGGTAGAGCTCGCCCGTGCGCAGCAGGTTCGCCGGGATGCGCAGCGTGATCGGGATCGAGCGCGGCACGCGCACGGTGTAGCGGATCGTCTTCGTCTGCGGCCCGGTGATCTTCCCTCCGCCGACCGTGCTGCCCTTCTGCGTCAGCAGCAACGGCCGGCCGTCGGGATCGAGGACGTGGATCCGCAGCGCGGCCTGCTCGTCGATCCGGATCCTGAACGACACGAGCCGCGCCTTGCCGCCGGGCGCGCTGCGCGTCCGCAGCGGCGGCGCGGCCTCGCCACCGGGGCGCTGGAGCCCGGGCGGACCGGTGTGGTTGCGGTTCGGGTCGCCGAAGCCGTAGCCCGGGCGATACTGGTCGCCGCCGGCGTTGATGCCGAAGACGCCGATCGCGGCCTTCGGACCGGTCGGGGCGACGGCCTCCTTGACCACCTCGGCCGCGCTCCTGGCCGCGCTCGCAGCGTACGAGATGCCGCCGACCGAGGCGAGGGCGCCGAGCATCGCGGCGGTGAGGGCGCCGGCGAAGGCGAACCGCCTGTGGCCGGCGAGCACCGGCCGGGGTCCGACGCGCCGGGCGACCGCCTCCACGAGCTCCGGCCGCGGCACCGGCCGCTCGGCACGGAGTCGCGCCTCGATGTGTCGTTCGGATCGCTGCCAGAACCGGGTCATGCGCCTCTCCAGCTCGCAAAGGATGTGTCGTTCGAGCTACCGGAGGAGGCGGTGGAACCCTTACACGCCTGGTCTGGAGCCTCCGTCATATCCCGGCCGATCTTGCTGCTGCCGCGCTTCGACTGCTGCGTCAGCAGGCGCGGCGTCCCGCTCTTGTCGATCACGCTGATGAACACAACGCCTGCGTCACAGACGGCGCGGCGCGACACGCGAGGCGATGCACACGGCGACCGTCAGGAATCTAAAGTAGGGAGACAGTCCCACGTGCTCGGTTTAATCAGGCTATAGTATCTCATATGGTCCGGGGCGAGAACCCTAAAGCCTGGAAAACGTCTCGCGTGCTTCCGAGCAAGGAGGTTTTCGGGAGAGGCGAGATGGCTAACGCTACCCTGGCCCGCTACGTGTCGGACAGGCGCGTGCGGCGACTCGCGCGCGGAGTGTACACCCCGAACCTCACCGACCCAGTCGAGGAGATCGTCAGACGCAACCTCTACCAGATCGTCGCTCTCCTCTTCCCGGGCGCCGTCGTGAGCGACCGCTCTTTCATCGCCGGCGGGCCCACCGCCGACGGCGACTTCTTCCTGATCACTGACCGGAAAGCGGACGTCGGCGTCGGTCCCTTCACCCTGCGCTCGGAGAAGGGGGCACCGCCGCAGGAGGATGACATGCCGATGCCGGCCGGCGTGTTCTTCGCCTCCCCCGCCCGAGGCCTGCTCGAAAACGCGCGTGTCACCCGCGCTCGCGGGAGTAAGTCCGCCCGCACGCTTACGCAGGCGGAGCTCGAGCAGTGGCTTGAGAAGGAGCTCGACGCGCGCGGTGAGGACGGGCTTCGCCGGTTGCGCGAGCAGGCTCGGGCGCTTGCCCCGAAGATCGGCGCCGAGGAGCAGTTGAAGCAGGTCGACGCGCTGATCGGCGCCGTGCTCGGCACGCGCAAGATCGCGGCGCGATCGCCACTGCTGCGTGCCCGCCAGGAAGGCTTGCCCTACGACGAGCGACGGGTCACGCTCTTCCGTCTCCTGCGGGACGCGCTGCGCGCTCAAGCGCACGCTTCGCTTCCGGCCGCCCCGGAGGACGAGCGGGAGAAGACGCTGCCGTTCTTCGAGGCGTACTTCTCGAACTTCATCGAAGGCACCGAGTTCCCGCTCGAGGAAGCGATCGAGATCGTCTACGAGGGGAACATCCCGGCGAGCCGCCCGCAGGACGCGTACGACATCATCGGCACCTACCAGATCGTCTCGGACCCACACGAGATGCGTCACCTGTCGGCGGACGCCGACGAGTTTCTCGAGCTCCTGCGCTCACGCCATGCGCGCATGCTGGAGCGCCGCCCCGAGGTACAGCCAGGAGTGTTCAAGCAGGAACCAAACCGAGCCGGCAGCACGCTTTTTGTCCTGCCCGATCGTGTACTCGGCACACTCGTCAAGGGCTTCGACGTCTACCGCGAGCTGCCTGACGAGCCATTCGCTCGAGCGGTCTTCATCATGTTCCTCGTCTCCGAGGTACACCCGTTCAACGACGGCAACGGTCGGATCGCGCGCGTGATGATGAACGCCGAGCTCGTCGCCGGTAGCGAGGGACGGATCATCGTCCCGCAGGCGTTCCGCAACGACTATCTGGGCGCGCTCCGGACGCTCAGTCACATGGACAACCCGGAGTCGCTCCCGCGCGTGCTGAGCGCCCAGCAGCGCTTTACGCACTCGATCGACTTCGGCTCGCTCGAGTCCGCCATAGCCGCACTCGAGGCGAAGAACGCGTTCCTTGACCCGATCGAGGCGGACTTCGGTCGCGGCGGCTTCGTAGCCCACGCCGAGCGCGCCGCCGCCCACGAGCCAGCGCGAGACGGCTGAGCCCGCCGCCGCGAAGCAGCGGCTTCAATGAGAAGGCGCGTTCGTGCCGCGCGCCGAGCGCGATCCAAATGTTGTACGAGATACCTTCCATGTCGTACAGCACTGTGCTACGCTGGGGACATGCAGACGATCCAGAGCGAACGCAGAGAGGCTTCGAGTGCACGGGTGCCCACGGTTCCGCCCGGCAAGGCGATCGTGTTCACCCGCTACGGGGAGGAGAAGACCGTCGTGATCCACCCAACCGACTTCCACCGCCTCGTCGAGCTCGACGAGGCCCTCACAGAGATCGCGTTCGGCGAGCAGCTACAAGTCACCGAGCTCGTCCGGAAGGCTCATCGGCTCGAGGATGAGCCGGGCCGGCCGATCGAGGACGCGGCCCAGATCGAGACGCTGCTCGGCCTGTGAGCACGCCTCCTGCCCAGCTCGCCGGCACGGTGCGCTGGGCGATCGTTCCTTACACGCCGCGTCCGCCGTTCAGGATCTACGCGGAAGAGCGGGCTCCCTACGAGATCCCGGGCGCCGAGCAGCTCATCGAAGCATCACGCAGGGGAGGCGACGCGGAGTTCACCTACCTGGTTTCGGCGAAGGCGCGGCCGCTGCTGATCCTCAGCGAGCTTCCTCTCGTCCACCACCATGAAGTCACAGCCCTTCGCTTGCTGCGCTTCTCGAAGCTCGATCCCGCCGAACAGCAAGACGTGCGCGCCCAGAAGCACGAGCTGCTCTTCCACCTCGACCCGAGCCGGTTCGACCTGCCCGAGGAGAACGCAGCCATGGTCAGCGCCCTTGAGCGCGTTCACGCTGATGCCATCTCTTCCGGGCCACCGCTCGGCCGACTCGACGACTACGAGCTGCGGGTCATCGGCGAGCGGATCATCCGCTTCTACAAGTTCGACATTCGGCTCTTGCTCGAGAGACGGATTCGCGAGCTCGCGGCGCAGCGCAGCCGGCAGCCCTAAGGCCGGGTGCCGGTCGAGTCGGGCAGTGCAAGGATGCGTAGGCCCTCGGCGCGCGCCACCTGGGCGAGGGCGAAATCGGCGGTGGCGATCTCGTCCTCGGCGGTCGCCGCGGCGATGAGGAAACAGTCGGCAAGCGAGATCTCGCAGGTCTTCCTGGCGTAATGGGCGCAACGCAATGCGGCCGCTCGCCAGGCGATCTCTCGATCGGGTGCGCGCACGGCAAGGCGGCCGTCGAGCAGCAGAGCCTCGAGAACCTCACGCACCTCGTCGATCGCAAGGCCGTGTACGCGGCACGAGACGTCCACTGCCTCGGCGAGGTTGACGCCGCTCACGGCGCAGTCGCCGCGGCGGAGCAAGGTCTCGACCTCCCCGGCCGCGAGCTCCTCTCCGAGGAGAGCGACGAGGGCGTACGCGTCGAGGAGGATCACGCTCTGCGAGATGAAGCGGCTGCGTCGTCACGGCGAGCTGCCCGACGCAGGTCGCTTGACGGCCCTACGCGCCCCTCGAATGCGCCGCGTGCGGCGGCGATCGGATCAACCGGAAGCGGCTTCACGACGAGATGATCGCCTCGGTCATCGAGGACGACCCGAGTTGTCCCCCAGCGCCTGCGTACCGCGGCTGGAATCGAAAGCTGACCCCCTGTGGTGATCCGAGCCGTTTTCATGCGTCTCATCATATACATTGAATCGGTCGTCGCACAATGCCGCTAAGGTAGATGGACTACGTATCGGGCAGCGGCTTGCTCTACGATCTCGCGGGCGGAGGGGGTGAGGCTTCAGCCTTACCCCGGGGTGCCTATCGGTGAGACTCCAGGATCCGCTTGTACACCGTATAAGACTAGTCTATTTTGCGGCATAGATCGCAAAAGACAGCTTAGATATGCGATAATCGTGCTATTCTCGATGCGTGAACGAGGGACAGCTGATCCGGACGCTGACGAGCACGAACGTCTGGTGGCGTCGGGCTGACTGGGAGCGGGACGACCGCGATCTTCGAGGGCTGGCGGCGAGCCCTTTCGAGTACGCGCCGCAGCCGCTCGAGGACATCGCGCCGCGCGGGCTCTACGTTCTCCGTGGTCCGCGCCGGGTCGGCAAGAGCGTCGAGGTGAAGCGCGCGGTCGCCGAGCTCATCCACCGTGGCGTCGCCCCCCGGAGGATCCTCCACTTCGCCTGCGACGAGCTCGCGCGTGGTGACCTCGGCCGCCTCGTCCGCGTGGGACGCGACGTGCTGACCCGCGGGGTGGACGGTCCCCGCTACTGGTTCCTTGACGAGATCACGAGCGTCAAGGGATGGCCGGCCGCGATCAAGAACCTTCGCGACACCACGGCGCTCGCCGAGGACTGTGTCGTTCTCACCGGATCATCGGCACGCGACCTGGACGACGCTCGAAAGGAGCTCGCCGGCCGCCGCGGGCCCGTCCGTGATTCCGACCGCCTGCTGCTCCCGATGAGCTTCCGCGCGTTCACACGCGCACTTGGCATGGCCGACGTGCCGCAGCTGCCGGCGATCTCGGCGAGGCGGTTCGTCGAGCGGGAGACCGAGGATGCGATCCACGAGCTCATCCCCTGGCTCGATCAGCTCGCCACCGTCTGGGAGCTCTTCGTTCGGGTCGGTGGCTATCCGCGTGCGGTTACCGATCAGCTGAACCATGGTCGTGTCCAACCGGACTTCGTCAACGCTCTCTGGGATGTCGTCAGCGGCGACGCGCTTCGCGCCGCGGACATGCCGGCCGCGGCCGCCCACGCTCTTCTCGTCCGCCTGACGAAGAACCTCGCGAGCCCGCTCAACATGAGCGCTGTCGCCGAGGAGATCGGAGTCGCGAGCCACGAGACTGCGGCAGGGCGCGTGCGAGCCCTCGTGAACTCGTACATCGCCTGGCCCTGCCACCAGCGCGGCGATCACAACCTGCCGAACCTCGATGCCCGGTCGAAGTACTACTTCACCGACCCGCTCTTCGCCTGGATCGCGAACGCGAGGCTCGACCAATCGCCACAACCCGAGGCGTCACGCCTGACTGAACAGCAGATCGGCCTCGCACTGTTGCGTCAACTCGAAGCCGAGCAGCCGGGCACCTATGCCGATTTCACCAGCACCATGTACGTGAAGACGAGCACGAAGGAGGTCGACTTCGCGGGTCCAAGGATCGGCAGGCTCGGCTTCGAGGGCAAGTACGTCGACGGCGGCTGGAAGCAGGAGGCGGTGACGGTTCGCTCCCAGTTCGGGCGAGGTGTCCTCGCAACGCGGTCGATCCTTGATGTCTCAGGCGACGTGTGGGCGGTGCCCGCGGCGCTCGTGGGCTGGCTCCTGAACGAGTAGCCCCTCGATCGCGTGAGCGTGACTTCTCCTCGACGGCGTTCGTGCGCAGCCCGAGCACCTTGCCGATCTCGCGGGCGCCGAGAGGTCGGCGCCGTAGCACAGCGCGAGCAGCTCGCGGTCGCGCTCGTCGAGGCGCGCGAGCCCGGCGCAGTCACCGTCTAGCCGTTTCGATCAAGTGGGGTATCCGCTTCAGCGGCCCTCGACCTGGATCAGAGGGTTTGTCATTGCCCAAGCAGCCGACGGTTGTGACATCGACTGGCTATGGCCAGTCACTCTGCTGCCGGCGCTTTCGTGCTCGCCGATACACCTCGAGGCCTGGCCCTCGTGGTCCGACGGCGTAGACGAGGCGCGATCAACCGCCTCGATGCTCGGGTCGATCTTGTAGACGATGCGGAAGCGATCCTAGGACGTCCGACAGACTGAGGCCGGCCGCGAACTCATCAACCGTCTCCCATTCCGAGAGAGGAGTCGCTGCCCGCGCGGCGATGACCGGGGCTGCGGTCAGGTCTTCGATGAGCTCCTCGAGCTCGGCCACCCGCTCGATAAGCGACTGCTGCCGCTCGATAGCCGCCTGTGCGTCGACCTCCGGGACAAGCCACGCGCCTCCTTGGCGCCGCGCCCCGACCTCGACGGCTCGCTCGACGAGGGAGCGTGTCGGACGGGTGAAAGACGAGAACTCCTGGACGAGCTTCGGCAAGTTGTCACTAGCGCGACGTGCGCGAGGCGCCTAGCCTCGTCTGCGTGAAGGCAACGCATTGCTCCTGCGGCTCGGGGCGCTCCTTCGGCCGCTGCCACGGCGACCCGCGGAACGAGTTCGCGCGCACGCAGGCGCTCGCGGAGGCGCGGCAGGTCGCGCTGCTCTTCCCGTCGGGGCGTCTGCGCGTGCCGGAGGCCCTTGCTCTCGCGGAGCGGCTCGCGCGGGCTCTCGCAGTGTCCGGCACTCGCGTCGCTGTTGCCGCCGCAGTTCGTCTGGTCGTACGACGAGGCTGGGATCTGGACACGCGAGCCTGGCGGCTGTACGCTTAAACTAACGATAAACCGTACGGTTCAACGTACCGAAGGGAGCGGCGTGCCGAGAATCGTGACCGCGGAAGACCTGCGTGCGCGGCTGGGAAGAGAGCTCGACGCGCTGCGCGAGACCGAGGACGCGCTGTACGTGTCGAAGCGCGGGCGCCTCGCCGCCGTCGTGCTGGACTCCGAGCGGTACGCCGAGCTCCTTGAGCGGCTCGACTACCTCGAGGACAGCCTCGCAGCGCTCCAGGCCCGCGACGAGCGCGACGCCGCGGTGCCGTGGCGCGACGTCCGCGAACGCAGCTCGTAAGTCGGGGTGTACGAGGTCCGGCTGCACCCGGAAGCCGTGCGAGCGTTTCGCCGGCTCCGTGGCGCCGTGCGCGACCGGATCGAGACCGCGATCGACGGGCTCGCAGCCGACCCCCGTCCGCGAGGCGCGGCGAAGCTCGCCGGACGCGACGACTTCCGGATCCGGGTGGGCGACTACCGGATTGGCTATGCCGTCGACGACGAGCAGCGACTCGTGCTCGTCGCGCGGATCGCCCATCGGCGCGAGGTCTACCGGCGGTAGCGGCGTCTGGCCGCTAAAGAATCGGCGACCGGTCGCCGAAGGAAGCACCGTGCTCGCGCCCGACCCACGCTTTGCCCGGCTCGACGCGATGGACGGCGCCGAGTTCGAACGCGCTCTCGCCGATCTGTTCGAGTTGCTGGGCTACGACGTCGAGCTGATCGGCGGCTACGACAAGGGCGCCGACCTCGTGATCACGAAGGACGGCGAGCGGACGGCTGTCCAGGCCAAGCGCCACGCGACGGCGGTGGGCATCGCGGCCGTGCGACAGCTGATCGATTGGATGAAGCGCTACGACTGCCCGCGCGGGCTCGTGGTGACGAACAGCTTCTTCACCGACCAGGCAAGCGAGTGCGCGGAGGCCTGGGAGATCGACCTCTGGGACCGCCGCGAGCTCGCTCACTACGTCGACGGCGACCCGCCGGAGGTCGACACGACCGTCTGCGCCGAGTGCGGCGCGCCGGTGACCGCCGGCACGACGAATTGGTGCCTGGATCGTCCGGCCCGCTACGGCGGGAACGTCTACTGCCGAACGCATCAGTCGAGATCGCGTCGCGCCGCCTGACTGACGTGCCCGCAGCGGCCACTTTTCGAGGCCGGCTCGTGCGCGTAGGCTCGGAAGGGCCGTGAACAAGGAGATCAAGGAGCTCGTGAAGCGGATCGAGCAGAATGGATTCACCGTGATACACGGTGGGAAGCACCTGAAGGTGAAGGACTCTGAAGGGCGGACGATCTATACGCTTCCGACGACACCGCGTGGGAGCCTCTGGCGGATTCGGTTGACGCGCGACCTCGAGAAGCGAGGATTGATCTGATGCAGTTCACCTTCGAGATCGACACCGTCGGCGGTCTTGCCGCTCCGGGGTTCGTCGACGCCCTGGCAGAGGTGGTGTACGCCGATGCGAGGCTCGTCGACGCCACGATCGCAGCAAATCACGACGGCTCTCTCACGCTCTCGTTCGAGGTGGAGGCGGACGACGCGGCGGCGGCGTCCACGATCGCGCTCGAGTCGTTCTCCGCTTCGATCGGCACTGCTGCCGCCCGGTACGACACGGAACGTGCTCTCGCTGCGGCGCAGGCTGCGATCCGGCAGGCCGCGTCGAGGCCTGCCGGATCGGTGGCGAGCATGCATCTCGATCGAGCCGACGGCGTCGGCACAGTCGCCGTCTAGCCGTACCGATCAATCGTCTAGGAGTTGCCGGTCGTGGGCAGCGGCTTGCCGGCGGGCGCGGGATCGTCCGCCGGCGCCTCGAGCTCGGTGCGCAGGCGGCCGAGCGCGCGGTGGAGCGCGACCTCGACGGCGTTCGTGCGCTGCCCGAGCAGCTCGCCGATCTGCCTCGCCGTCAGGTCGGCGCCGTAGCGGAGCGCGAGCAGCTCGCGGTCGCGCTCGTCGAGGCCGGCCATGACCTGGGCGAGGTCGAGCCGGCGGATCGAGTCCGCCTCGACATCGCCCGGCGCCGCCGTCTCCCGCGGCTCCGCCAGCTCGAGCCGGCCCTTGACCGCGTCGGCGATGCAGCGCCGCGCGATCCCGATCAGCCAGCCGATCGGCTCGCCCTTCGACGAGCGGTAGCTGTCGCGGTAGCGCAGCGCCCGCTCGAAGGTCTCGCTCGTCACGTCCTCGGCGTCCGGCCCGTCGCCGATCCGGTAGGCGACGTACGCGTAGACGCGCCGGATCAGCGGCTCGGGGTTCGCGAGCGGGTCGTGGGCGACCACTTAGCGTCTTTCCTTCATGACGGCATGCTGGTAGCATGAAGGGCGATGGCGAAGATCAAGACGACGATCTACGTGGACGAAGACGTGATGCGCGACATCCGCGTGAGCGCCGCTCGCAGAGGGAAGCGCGATTCCGAGGTCGTGGAAGAGGCGCTCAGGTCGTACACGACGGTGGACCTGTTTCGCCGCATTGCGGAGCGCAACGACCTCGACCCCGACGAAGCCGACCGGATCGCAGTCGAGGAGGTCCGGGCAGTCCGTCGGGAGCGCAACGCGACCGAGCGGTAGGTGCTGCGTCTCGTCGTCGACCCGAACGTCTTCGTCTCTGCGCTGCTCTCCCCTCATGGGCCTCCGTTTCGACTGATCGAGCTTTGGGGGAAGGGCGCGTGCGAGATCGTCGTCTCTCCTCTGGTCAAGGAAGAGCTGATTCGAGTGTTCGGGCGCGAGCGGCTGCGTCGTCGATTGCGCGAGGGCGAGCTTGAGCAACTGCTCGAGAGCCTCGACCTGGACGGAATCCCTGTCGAGGACGACCCGGCGCCGGCCCGCTTGACGGCCGATCCAGCCGACGACTACCTGGTCGCTTTGATGAAGCCTTCGGGCGCATACGCGGTCGTCTCGGGCGATCGGCACCTGACCGATCTCCCCGCTGAGATCTGTCGCGTGCTGCGCCCGCGCGAGGCGGTCGAGCTTCTCGAAGAGCCGCTCTAGCGTCATCCGCCGACCTCGATCGTGCCGAGCTCGGCGAGTTCCGTGCGGAACTGCGCGACCTCGGGCGAGAGCGGGTTCAGGCGCGACGCCTGGTCGAGCGCGGCGAGCTGCGCGCGCCCCCCGCTCGCGCGCGCGAGGTCGAGCCAGAGGCTCCAGTCGCGCTCGTCTTTGCCGATCGCCGTGCGGAAGCTCTCGCGCGCGTCGGCGAGCTTCCCCCGGGCGAGCTGCGCCTCGCCGACGAGCCGCCACGGCTCCGGCGACCACGGCGCCCACGTCGCCGCGCGGCGGGCCTGGCTCTCGGACTTCGCCCAGTCCCCGGCGCGCGCGGCCTTCCCGCTCTCCGAGAGCGCCATGTTCCCGACGAGGCCGACGAAGGCGACGGCGGCGAGCGCGAGCGTGCCGGCGAGGAGGCCGTAGCGGAGCCGCGGCGACATCGGTCGCAGCTCCTCGTCCTCCGGGCGCGCCGCGACGACGATCGAGGCGCCGATGAAGAGCGCCGTGAGCGTCACCGTCGGCATCTCCCAGTCCCAGTCCACGCCGGCGTGGACGAGGTAGGCGACGTAGGCGCCGAGCGCCGCCGGGACGAGCGGCCGGCGGCGGGCTCTGAATGCCGCGTACACGGGGACGCCGAGCGCGAGGATGAGGAGAGCGAGCCCGAGCGGTCCGATCTCGCCGAGCTGCTCGACGTAGAGGCTGTGGGCGTCACGGATCTTCCCCGGCACCTCGCGGTTCTGGAGCCAGTAGCGCTCGTAGCCGCCCGCGCCGATGCCGAGCGCCGGCGCCGAGTGCCGGGCGTCGAGCGCGACGTTCCATTGCTCGACGCGGCCGCTGCCCGAGAAGCTGAAGAGTCGCTGGTTGAGGTCGCCGGCGACGGCCTTCGGCGGCTCGGAGAAGGCGCTCCAGCCGCGCTCGGCGATCGTCCACGGTGCGCCGTAGCGCGCGACCACCATGAGGGACGCCACGACGAGGATCGCGAGGAGACCTCCCGCGTACGCACGGACGAGCGTGCGGGAAGGGACCCATCGGCGCTCGCCGACCCCGATCGCCACCGAAGCGAGCGCTGCCGCAGCCGCGAGGGCGATCGCGATCAAGGCGACGCGGCCGCCGCTCTGCGCCGCCGCGTCGAGGTCGGAGCCCGGCGTTGTCAGCGAGTCGTAGCGCGACGCGACGGCTATTGCCACAGCCGGCGCGAGGGCGACGGCGGCGGCCGAAGCGATGAGTCGGAGCCGCCGCGGATCGAGCGCGAAGAACACGGCGAGGCCGATTCCCAGCGCGATCCAGCCACCGCGACTGAAGGTGAAGTAGAGGGCGAGCGCGAGCGGCACGGTTGCCGCGGCCGCGCTCGCCCGGCCGGGGCGCGGGCCTGCACGGGACGCGAACCCGAGCGCGAGCAGGATCCCGAGAGCCGAGAAGATGCCGAGTGCGTTCCAGTAGCCGAGCGGCTCGGCGAGCCTGTAGCCCGCGAGCGCGTCGACGCTGCCCAGGCGGTCGGGAAAGAGCCGGGTTGCGAGGGCGTAGGTGGCGACGGCCGAGATCCCGGTGAGCAGGCCGCCGAGCAGCGCCGCCTGGCCGCCGCGCCGGACGATCAACGGCACCGCAAGGGCCGCCGAGACGTAGACGAGGAGGCGCTCGGCCTCGCGCACCGGCGCGCCGGCCGAGGGCGCCCACGCAATCGATGCGAGCGTCCAGAGCAGGAGGCCGGCGAGCGCGGCGAAGACCGCGACCTGCGCCCGCGTCACGCTTTGCGCACTGCCGAGCACGAGCGCGAGGGCGGCGCCCCAGAGCAGGAAGAGCGCGCTCCAGCCCCACGATGTTGCGAAGTACCCGCCGCCCGCGGCGCCGACGAAGCCGGCCATCGCCGCTCCGAGCGCGGCCGGCAGGAGCGCGCCGAAGCGACCCGCGCGGAGCTGGGCTCGGAGAGCCACGCTAGTCACCGAGGAACTCCCGCTCGAGCCTCGCGAGCGCTGCATCGGCGATGCAGTGGCGCGGGATCCCGATCAGCCAGCCGATCGGCTGTCCCTTCGACGGGCGGTAGCTGTCGCGGTAGCGGAGCGCCCGCTCGAACGTCTCGCTCGCGACGTCTTCGGCGTCTGGCCCGTCGCCGATGCGGTACGCGAGGTAGGCGTAGACGCGCCGAATGAGCGGCTCGGGGTTCGCGAGCGCGTTGCGGCTGAGCATCAGCTCGGCACGACGCGGTCCGTGTGAACGGAGGAGAGATCGGGCATGGGTGCGTCCTGACGTTATCGGGGTCCTTACGGCGGTTCAATGAGCCATCGACTGCGGCGCCCCCAGCGGCGTTGTCAGACGCCAGCGACGATCTCCCGGAGGCGATCCGCGAATGCGCTCTCCGAGAACCGCGCCGCCTGCGCCTCGATGAGCGAGCGATCCCACTCGCGGTCGATCAGTCTTCTGACCGAGGCTGCGATCTCGCCGGGTGTCGGCTGCTCGAAGAACGCACCGGTCTTCCCGTCGACGACGGTGTCGAGGAACCCGCCCCACCGCAGGACCGCAGCCGGCTTGCCGAAGCCGGCTGCCTCTAGCGGCGTAAGGCCGAGGTCTTCGCGTGACGCGGAGACGAGCCCGGCGCACGCGGCGTAGAGCCAGCGGAGCTGCGCGTCGCCGACCGTTCCGAGGAACGTGACGTTGGGTCCCGCGGCGGCCCGAAGCGAGTCCCCCAGCGCTCCCTCACCCACGACGACGAGCCGCTCCGACGGGAGTTCACGGAAGGCGGCCACCGCGGCGGCCACGTTCTTGTACGGGAGGAGTCGGGAGACCGTCAGGAAGAACCCGGGCTCGAGCCCTGGGACCTCGTCTCGCGTGCCTGCGGTGTCGAGCACGACGGGCGAGTGCACAACCTCCGCATCGATGCCGTACGCATCGTGGACCTGGCCGGCGACGAACGACGAGATCGCGAGGTACACGTCCGCCGTGGCCGCGGCCCGGCGGTCCCAGCGCAGCAGGAAGGGACGGAGAGCAGCGAGTGCTCCGCGCGTCGCAAGTCGGCTGCCGGCGCCGAGGTAGTCGTCCGGCCGATAGAGCCACTTCGCGGGCGAGTAGCAGTAGACGACCTTGCGTCCGCGAGTCCGGACACCGTGCGCCCAGCCGCTCGAGCTGCAGATGACGACGTCCGCGTCGACGCGCGACGTGGAGAACGCGAGCGGCAGGAGGGGAAGCGCGAGGCGGTGTCGTCTCCGCAGGGGTGCGGCGCGGTCGAGCCACAGCGGGCACACATCGCGCTCGCGGAACTCTGGGAAGGTCGTTTCCGGCTCGTAGAACGACGTGTACACGGGCGCGTCCGGAAAGGCCCGGCAGAGCGACAGCACCACGCGCTCGGCTCCTCCGCGTTGCGTCAGGTAGTCGTGCACAATCGCGACGCGCGGGCCGATGCCGGCCCCCGAGGAAGGGCGTGCGTTGGACTGCCCGACGTTCACCCGCTACAGCCTAGACTCGATGTCACCGTGAAGACTCCTTCGGTCAGCGACCCAGCCGCGACATGACAAAGCCGGCGCCACTCGACCGGAGGCTTCGCGTGGTCTTCGTCGACCACGTCGCGCGGCTGTCCGGCGCCGAGATCGCATTGCTGCGTCTCCTCCCGGCTCTCGCCAAGCACGTGGACGTCCACGTCGTGCTCGGAGAGGACGGGCCGCTGGCGGAGCGACTCCGAGACAACGGGATCGATACCGAGATCATGCCGTTGGCGCCTTCCCTCCGCGACGTCAGGAAAGGCACGGTGCGACCTGGCCAACTCGACCTGGCCGCGCTGGCGCACCTTCCGCGGTACGTGGCCCGCCTGAGCCGCCGCTTCCGTGCGCTCGATGCCGATCTCGTGCACACGAATTCGCTCAAGGCTGCCCTCTACGGGGGGGCGGCCGCACGTGTCGCGGGTGTGCCTGCGGTGTGGCACATCCGCGACCGCATCGCCGCTGACTACCTTCCGCGAAGTGCCGTTGCACTCGTGCGAATCGCGTCCCGGATCCTGCCGGCGGCGATCGTCGTCAATTCGCAGACGACTCTGGAGACGCTCCCGAGGCTCCGGCGCAGCCTGGTTCTCTACAACCCCGTCGTGCCGGATTCGGTCGTGGAGTTCCCGAGCCTGCAGCCGCGCGCAGCCGGCGAGATGACGGTCGGTGTCCTTGGTCGTCTCGCGCCGTGGAAGGGCCAGCACGTCTTCCTGGATGCCTTCGCGCAGGCATTCGGAGGGACGAGTGTCCGAGGCCGCATCATCGGGAGCGCCATGTTCGGGGAGGAGGCCTACGAGGGGTCGTTGCAGCGGCAGGTCAAGCACCTTGGAGTCTCCGACCAGATCGAGTTCCGCGGCTTTCACGAAGACATCTGGACGGAGCTGCACGAGCTCCACGTTCTCGTCCACTGCTCGGTGATACCGGAGCCGTTCGGCCAGGTCGTTCTCGAGGGCATGGCTGCGGGCCTCCCGGTGATCGCAGCGGCGGCCGGAGGACCAGCCGAGCTCATCACGAACGGCGTCGACGGCATCCTGACCGCGCCCGGCGACGCCCAGGAGCTCGCAGCAGCGTTGCGGCGGCTCCACGACGACCCTGAGTTACGCGCCGAGCTCGGAAGCGCTGCGCGGCGGCGCACCCGGGAGTTCACGCCCGAACTCGCGGCGCAGAAGCTGCTCACCATCTACAAAAAGATCGTCTCAGTGCGCTAGCGCGTGGCGGGTCGCCTTTCACGTACCCGGGCCGCCAGCTCGGCGGTTACGTCAAGGATTCCCGCGAGCGCTGACGCAGCCTTTCCGCCCCGACGAAGAAGCGGCACCGCGAACGGCCGTGCACCGGCGATCGTCGCAGCGGTCCGGCCGAACTCGGCCCGAGCAGCGGCACGGCGCTTCTCCGGCGAACGTGGAAGCTGCAAACGGTGCACATCACCGGCGGCGACGCGCTGATAGAGGTCGGCCTGGCGCTCCGCGACGCGCGCCCACGTGCGCGTACGGCTGAGCGCGATTCCCCGCTCACGACGGTGAGCATAATCGGTGGGGCCGGCGACGAGCTCCACGACTCGGTCGGCGAGCTGTGAGACCGCGCCGACATCCGCAAAGATCGCGGCGTCTCCGGCGACCTCGCGGATCGAGCCGCTCGCGTACCCTGCGACGACCGCTCCGCTCGCTTGTGCCTCGACGATCACGCGGCCGAACTGCTCGACCCACGTCTCCGTCGGGCGGCTGGGAACGAGGACGACGTGCGCCGTCCGGTATGCGATCGCGAGCTCGGCCGCCGATTGCCACGGCACGAGCTCGAGACGATCCGCGACGCCGAGCTCGGCTGCGAGCAGTCGCGCCGGAGCATCTTCCGGACCGCTCCCGTTGACGACGAGTCGCGTCGGGCGAACGACGTTCACGCGCGCGAGGATCCTGACTGCGTCGGTGACGCCCTTCTCCGGCACGAGCCGTCCGAAGAGGCCGAGCGTGAAATCGTCGTCGTCGAGCGACTGCGTCCCGGGAACGAACGCTGCGTCGTCATAGCCGAGTGGCAGCACGTCGATGAGGCCGGCGAAACCCTTGCCCCGTGCGACCGACGCGGCCTGCGCGCTACACGGGTACAACGCCGCGACGCGGCGGTGCGCCGCACCCTCGTACTGCGCGAACGGCGGCGGGAAGCGCTTGTCGACATTCTGCGCCGTGTACATGACGACGGGCAGGTCGGCCGGCGCAGCCGCCAGCCACTGTCGCGCAGCCAGGCTGACCGGCTCCTCGTGAACGTCGAGGACATCAGGCGCGAGCGACCGGACGACGTCGTCGAGTGGCGCCCGATAGGCGTGCCGGTTCACGTCACCCACACGGGTGACGTCGAGCTCGACCACCGCGAACGGCTCGTCGGACAGCGTCGGCTCGCTGCCCTCGCCGGGCCAATAGGCGGGCACGACCAGCGTCAAGTCGACACCTGCAGCCGCCAGCGCTCGATCGCGGGCGCGGTGCGCGCGATCCCGACCCGCGTGGTACACGCGAAGGACACGCATCGGGCGGTAACCATAGAGGGAACACGCTGCGACAGAATGCAGTAGCGTCCGTTCTCGACTCGGATATCTCCCGTAGACACGACCGAACCCCAGTCAGCGACGCGGCCACGCACCCCGGTGGACCTCCAGGAGCCGCGATGAGAATCGCCCTCGTCCCGAGCGCCTACGCTCCCGCCGTCGGCGGAGTGGAAGAGCTGACGGCCCGCCTCGCGCACCGGCTCCAGCAGGCAGGCGACGAAGCCGAGGTTTGGACCATCCGCCATCCGGCAGAGCTCCGTGCAGCGGAGCTGATCGACGACGTCCACGTGAGGAGGTTCGAGCTTCCGCTGCCCCGGCTCACAGCCGGATCGCTCGCGCGCTTCCCGCGGGACGCGCGTGCCGCGGCGCAGCCGCTGCTGCAAGCCGGCCGCTCGTTTCAGCCGGAGGTCGTTCACGTCCAGTGCTTCAGCGCGAACGGCGTCTACGCGGCGTGGCTCGCGCGACGGCTCCGCGTACCGCTCGTGGTGACCCTCCAGGGCGAGACGGTGATGGACGACTCGAACATCTATGACCGGTCGATCACCCTGCGCTTCGCGTTGAGGCATGCGCTGCGGAGCGCCGCAGCAGTCACCGGTTGCTCGGGCTACGTGCTCGCAGACGCCGAGCGCCGGTTCGGATTGGCCCCCGGGCGCGCCACTGTCATCCCGAACGGCGTCGAGCTCGACGAGCGCGTTCCTGCGGAGCGAGTCGACGTGCCCTTCGAACGGTTCGTGTTCGCCGCCGGGCGCGTCGTCGAGAAGAAGGGCTTTGACCTCCTGCTCAGCGCGTTCGCGCGCATCGCCGCGACGCACCCTGAGGTCGGCCTTGTGATCGGGGGCGAGGGCCCGGCGCGCGCCGGGCTCGCTCGCGAGGCGGGGGCGTTGGGCCTCGGCGGCCGCGTCGCGTTTCCGGGAGTGCTCTCGCGGAGCCAGATCGGCTGGGCGATGGAGAATGCACAGATCTTCGTGCTTCCGTCGCGCGTCGAGCCCTTCGGGATCGTCGTCCTCGAGGCTCTGCGCGCCGGGTGCCCGGCGGTCGTGTCCGCCCACGGCGGCGCGACCGAGATCGTCCGCCACGGCGTCGACGGGCTGGTCGTCGACCCTCTGGACGCCGAGGCGCTCGCCGCCGCGATCCATCGCCTCCTCGTCGACGCAGAGCTGGCGGGGCGCCTGCGCCGCGCCGGCCCGCGCCGCGCCGCCGCGTTCGACTGGAAATCGATCGCCGCGCAATACCGCGAGCTCTACGGCCAGGTCGCCAGGTGACGCTTCGGCAGTCCAGGCTCGTCTTGACCGCGAGGCGGCGCGCACGCGCGGCAATCGAGTGGGCAGGGCTCCCGTTTCTTTATGCAGGCCTGGGCATCGCACGGCTCTATCGGCCGAGCTTCCACCGCACGAGTCGCCACATCTACCGCGCCGCCGACCGGCTCGGCGTCTACCCGGTGATCGACCACTATCACGACCCCCCTGTCCGCGACCGTGCCGCGGCCCCGCGCCGGCCCCGACGGCTCCCGGGAATCGACCTACGCGTCGACGAGCAGCTCGCGCTCCTCGAGCGCCTTCGGTACGGCGACGAGCTGAGGACGATCCAGCGACGCTCGGACGGTCGTCTGTCGCCGTACTACGACAATCCAGCGTTCGCACCGGTCGACGGCGAGATCTACCACTCGCTCCTCAGGCACTTCCGGCCGCGGCGCGTCGTCGAGGTGGGCAGCGGGCAGTCGACGCGCTTCGCCGCGCGCGCGCTCGCCCTGAACGCCCGCGACGGCCACCCGGCAGAGCTCGTGGCCATCGAGCCGTACGAGGCGCCCGAGCTCGACGAGCTCGGCGCGACCGTCATCCGGAGGCGAGTCGAAGACGTTGGGGCGGAGTACTTTGAGGAGCTCGAGGCCGGCGACGTCCTCTTCATCGACTCCTCCCACGTCGCCCGTCCCGGCGGCGACGTCGTCTTCCTCCTGCTGGAGGTGGTACCGGCGCTGCCGCAGGGCGTGCTCGTGCACATCCACGACGTCTTCACCCCGAGCGACTACCCGGTCGAGTGGAGCCGCCGGCGCTGGTTCTGGACGGAGCAGTACGTCGTCGAAGCTCTGCTCACCCACAACGCCAACCTGGAGGTCCTGCTCGCGGTGAGCTTCCTACTCGAGCACCATCCGCAGGAGATCGCCGCCGCATGTCCGGTACCGGCGGGCACCGCTCCCGGCCCGACAGCGGGATCGCTCTGGCTCCGCACCACCTAAGAGCGCCTAACGAAATGCAGGGGCCCGCTCGTGGGCGGCGAATGCGGCTGCGTCCACCTCGATTGGAAGGATGGGGCGCAGATGGCGAAGCCGCTGGTCTCGGACGAACTGTGGGAGCTGGTCGAGCCGCTGATCCCGAAGGTGCCCAGGCGGCACCGCTTTCCGGGCCGCATGCGGCTCGACGAGCGCAAGGTCTTGACCGGGATCCTGTTCGTGTTGCAGACGGGGATCCCCTGGGAGTACCTGCCCAAGGAGATGGGCTGCGGGAGCGGGATGACCTGCTGGCGCCGGCTGCGGGAGTGGCAGGAGGCGGGTGTCTGGCAGCGCCTGCACGAGCTGCTGCTCGCACGGCTGCACGAGGCCGAGCGGATCGACTGGTCGCGGGCGGCGATCGACAGCTCGCACGTGCGGGCCTTTGGGGGGGCTCCAAGACCGGCCCGAGCCCGGTCGACCGTGCGCGCCGAGGCTCGAAGCATCACCTGATCGCCTGCGGGCGCGGCAGTCCGCTCGCCGTCTTGCTCACCGGCGGCAACCGCAACGACATCACCCAGCTGCTGCCACTGGTGGATGCGATCCCGCCTGTACGCGGTCGCCGCGGCAGACCCCGTCGCCGGCCGCGCAAGCTCTTCGGCGACCGCGCCTACCACTCGCGCGAGGGCCGCCGGGCCCTGCGCAGGCGCGGCATCCAGGCGAAGATCGCCCGACCGGGAAGCCCGCACGGCTCCGGGCTCGGCCGCGAGCGCTGGGTCGTCGAACGCACGATCGCCTGGCTGCACCAGTACCGCCGCCTGCGCGTCCGCTACGAACGCCGCGCCGACATCCACGAAGCCTTCCTCTCGATCGGCTGCAGCCTGATCTGCCTCAAGCTCCTCCAGGCCGAGGAGTCATTTTGATAGGCGCTCTGACCTGGAGCAAAAGGTCAAGGGGTCCGGTTTGGCTTGATGGGCTTCCTCTCGATCTCGAGCAGCGGAGCGTCCGGAGCAGCGACGGTGGATCAGACTGACATTCGCCGGTCGGGACGGCATGACTGGTAACCGTCGGGAGCTGCCTCGGTCTAAGGTCGCGGGTCACCCGGTGTGGGTGCCGCATAGAGCTCTCGAGGGTTCTGCGTGTGGTCGGGCGCATCCGCTGCTCGAGATCGAGAGGGTCGTGGGTTAGGTATTCCGGAGTGGCTGGTCGGTTGCGATCGCCCAGACGAAGCCGGCGAGCTCGCGGGCGCAGGCGACGACGATCTTCTGCTGCGGTTTCCCGCGGCCGGCCATCCGCTGCCAGCGCTGGTAGAGGCGCTGCTGGCAGCGCCAGGCGCGCTCGATCACGACTGCGTCTTGGCCGCGTTGGCGGCGGGCGAGCTCGTAGCCGACCTTCGGCCGCCGGCGCGCGTGCCAGGCCGACTCGACCAAAAGCCGACGCACGTGGCTGTTGCCGACCTTGGTGATCGAGCCTTGGCGGCGCTGCTCGCCGGAGGAGTGCTCGGAGGGCACGAGCCCGACGAAGGCCATCAACTCCGCCGCGCTTCGGAAGCGGCTGAAGTCGCCGATCTCGCTCACAATTGCGAGCGCTGTGAGCGTGTCTATCCCGCGCAGGCAACGCAGCCTTGCGACCAGCTCGCGCCACGGCTCCTGCTCGGCCGTCTCCCGGATCGCCCGCTCCAGCGCCTCGATCCGCGCATCGACGAGGTCGACGGTGTGCACGTAGGTATCGAAGGTTTGCTGCTGGGCGGCGAACTCGAACCGCTGCTCGGACAGCCACTTGCGCCGCACGACCGTCCAGGAGCTCGTCGGCAGCCTCCGCCCGTGGCGCAAACAGAACTTCGACAGCCGATGCCTGTCGCGCATCCGATCCAGACGCGCATCCTCACGGACACGCACCAGATCGCGGGCGGCCTCCAGCTCGCGCGCAGGCACATGGATCGGCGCCAGCAGCCCGCCCGCAAGAAGCCGCGCCAGCTTGCGCGCGTCCCGGCTATCGGTCTTGACCCGATCACCGGGCCGCTGCGGCACCAACCCCGGCGCCACCACCAGACAGTCGACACCCCGTTCGACGAGATGCCGGTAGAGGCCGAAGCCCGTCGGCCCGGCCTCGTAGCAACAGCGCACCCCCGGCCAGCGGCGCAACAAACGCTCGAGCGCCTCCTCGTCGTAGGGCAGCGTCCGCTCCTCCAGCAACTCGTCCGCGCGAATCGCGGCCAGCCGGATCGAGCGCGCATGCACGTCCAACCCAACCGTTACCGTCGTCATAGAGTCGTACATGGTCGGCGACCTCCGTATGTGGCTCTACCGGACCCACTCCGGCAACCCACGACAAATGCGCAGGCGCCGACCACTCTCCGCCAGCAACCGGACACCGCGGCCCCGCAGGGCCACGGCTCCATCCTGTCTAAGGGCCTTCCCGCTTGGAGGGACGCGAGAGTTGACGGCGAAGTCTTCTTCGTCATCGACGAGGGAGGCGGGGATGGGTCTTGTGGTCAGGGACGATGGCTGGCGGATCCCGGATTGGCTGTGGGAGCGGATGGAGCCGCTTTTGCCTGCGCCGCCGCCGCACCC
>Ga0082335_1001633_pt1 | contig 45979 bp, 31 predicted proteins | sample Subgrocontami58m_FD_72375 | JGI IMG/M metagenome (GOLD analysis project Ga0082335, IMG submission 72375) | Subsurface groundwater microbial communities from S. Glens Falls, New York, USA - GMW37 contaminated, 5.8 m (SPADES assembly) (version 2) ...
CGTCGCACCGTCGCACCGTCGCACCGTCGCACCGTCACTCAGCCGGAACGGCCAACACCGGGCATTTGGCGGCGCGCAGAACCCGTTCAGTGGTGCTCCCGCGCAATGCGTCCAGGAATCCTTGGTGACCCTGCGTCGCCATGCTGATCAGGTCGACTTTTTCTTCTGTTGCGGTGGCGAGGATGGTTTCTTCGACTGCCCCTTCGCGGACCAGCAATTGTTTCGTCCAACCTGCCGGAAGTTCCGTCGTGAGTTCCGGAACGCTGTGGCCGGACCGTTTCACGTGCAAAAACACAAAATGGAGATTCGCGCAGCCGAGCACAGTGCCGAGGCGAATGGTGGCGTGAACGGCTGAATGAGGAAGCGGGGCATGATCGATTGGGATGAGCACCCGTTGCAGCGTGAGTGCGCCGGTCTCGGCCGAAACAAATCCATTAACTCGTCTCGGCAAAAACAGAGTCTGCGCGTGGGTTCTTCGCGCGATCGGTTCGGCCATGGCGGAATGCCACCAGCGCGCCAGCCCTTGGCGTTGCCGCGTGGCGAGGACGACCAGATTCGGACAATGCTCTTCCACATATTCCGTGATGGCCTTGGCCGGATCGTGGGCCGTGCGCAAGACCTTCACGACTTTTAGCCCGAGCTGTTTCAACGCTTCCTTGGACGCAGATTCAGGGAGGATTCCCCAACGCGCCAGGGTCGGACGGACGGACGGATAATCCGCCCAATCGACATCGACATCCGGATCGTCGATGTGCAGCAGGGTCAGGCGTGCTTTGCTCGAGACAGCGATCCTGAGCGCATGCGCGAAGGCGGCGCGATCGCTCTCCGAAAAATCAGCGGGATGAAAGACGTGTGTGTATGGGTAAATCATAAGCGCAATTCCCGCGCTCAGGAGAAGCGAACGAGCTGCAACGGAGCTTCACTTCACTTGCCGAACGCGCAACGAAAATTGAGAGTGTGCGCATGGGTGCATAGAACGGGTAGGCTTTAGTCGATGGTTGGCTACTGTCCACCAGACTTCCTCAGGCGATACAACAGGTGGTTCAGATGCCCGCGAGGTCCCATCCTCAATCGCTCTGCGAGTTCACATGACTCGAAAAATCAGTCGGCTAAACGAATTTGGTAAAAGGCTTTGGCATTCTCACGGGTGGTGTCGAAGACGCTGATAAAATCCCCGGTGCCGTCTATGGCAGAGCCAAATCTTTCGAAGGAAACGCCGAGGTCCAAGCTCCGAAATGCCTGGTAGCGCAAGCCGCGTTCAGAGCCCCAGCGAAGTTCGACCGCACGGTGGATCTCGGTGACAGGTTCCACCGGGGCCGTTGTCCGGATCGCGAAAGGTTCGGCATCAACGGACGTAATACGCCGCCCTGCAAATGCGTTCACTCGCAGGGTGTAATTTCCGGGCGAGCCGTAGGTGCGGCGCGCGGTGTTGTTCGAATAGACACCATCGTTACTGGTTTTATCGCCGTTGGAGCCGTTGTCGAACAACTCCGTATTGCTCAATGCGTTCGGCGCGGTCGCACCGTCCTTCATCGGGTCCACGCACACACGCTCGACGGGGTTCGCTCCGGGAGTCACGGCCGCGGTAATCGAACTCGCCGTGCTCCCGTCGGCGAGGACAAAGCTCGGAGAGAACGCGACGCTCGTGATGGATGGAGCCCCAATCGCGAGGGTTGGATCGATGTCGGCGATCCAGATCTGGGGTAAGTCGAGATCCGAAAGAAACGCGATGCGGCGTCCATCGGCCGAGACGGACGGCATCCCGGCTGCCGCGAAGGGATTGACGGAAGCGGCGGCGTAGCAACTGAGGATCACGACATCCCAGCGGCCTGAACCGTCGGTGTTTAACAGGCTAACGGGCATAAGGGGCAGCGCAGTACCGGTGCTCAACGCCAGGACCTTTTCACCTCCACGCGTCATTTGCACCAAACCGCCGAGCCCGATCTCTGCGAGCGGAAGGGGCGTTCCGCCCGTGTAACTCACAGTAAACACCTTCTCGGAGCTGTCAGGCGTCTGGGGAACGTACGCGACTTGGGTGCCCGCGCCGTTGATGGAGAGAGAGCGTGCGCCACCGACGGGAGTGGCCGCCAGTTTTCGCAGGACCCCGCCTTCGAGAGCGACGATCGCGCCCAGATCTTGGGTCGTGCTGAAGACGATCCGGGATCCATCGTCCGAGACGTCGAAACCAGGATTAAACGCCACATTGGGATTGTACTCGCTGCCGTCTTTGCCCAGGATCTCGCGCGACAGTTGGTTGTAACTAACCAGTTGGGTCTGGCCGGAGCCATCGGAGTTGATGGACCATACCCCGGCAAAATCCTGCCAACCGAGAGCGAGCCGTCCCGGCTCGGGCAGGCTGTTGGCAAAAATCACCCGAGTGCCGTCCGCGGTCAGCCGGGGTTGCACGCGGATGACGGGGCCGGATACCGCGAGATTGGGACCTTTGAACTCGGTGGCAATTCGTTGGCGGGAGGTGCCATCCGCATTCGAGACGAAGATTTCGCCTAGCGTGTCGGTCCATATGATCTTCGAACCGTCGCCGCTGATGTCGACGAAGGGGGCCAGGCACGGGCAGCCGGTGCGGAGGCTAGTGTAATCGAACACTTCGGTAAGACCTGTCCCGTCGGTGTTCAAAGTGAAAATCTTTTTTGTGGTTGTTGAGAAAACGATCTTCCCGCCTTGGGCACTCATCTTCATCTGCCCGATGTTTTGGCTTTGAGAAAAGTCCGTAAGCCGCGTGTAAACGATGGTGTGTTTGATGATGGCGGGGTGCGCGGAGGGAAGATCGGACATCGAGATGGCGATGGCGATGGCCATGATAGAAACCTGGTGGAGCGAAGTTCTCATAATCGGATTTGCCGCCTTGTCGAATCGGTCGTTTTGTCGTCCAGCTATAACAGAACCGTAACTGCCAGGAAATTGCTTTTTTTGACGCTTCTGTTTAGTTCCCAAGGCCGTTGACAAGGTCGGACAAATTGCCGAACGCGCACCGGAAATCGAGGGGGTGAGTCTTATTTGTGGTTCGATATACGAAAATTCCTCTTGAGTTTCACCAGGCTTTACGGCGGGATTCATAAACACCAATCCGCCTCCCGGAAAGAAGCGTAATTTCCTTCTTACGCCGGGTTAAGAACAATCGGAGGAAGCACCTTCCGTCGCAACGCACGCTTCTTCAATTATTCACGTTTTGGATGGCACCCAATCACAACTATGACAAATCGAACCAAAAGACTGCTCGCGTGCCTCGCGAGTGCGTTGGCCTTCATGAGCCCGGCCGTAGCCGGCTCTTACAATAATGACTTCACGAGTTCCACCCCTACCGGTTTGACTTTGATCGGGACTGGAACGCGCGGGGACGGTTCGGATTTCATTCCGATCATAGAAAGCGGACACCTCGTCCTCACGTATGCGGAAAATGGCCTGCAAGGCTCGGCCTTCTTGGACGCGTTAGATGGGGCGTCGACGGTCGACAGTTTCAACGCCAACTTCAAAGTCCGCGTCGGTGGCGGGTCGTCCACGCCTGCGGATGGCTGGTCGTTTGTTTTTGCCAATGACCTCGATCCCAGCACCAGCTTCGGCGAAGAAGGCCCCACCACCGCAAACGGGATCACCGTCTCGTTCGATATCTATGACAACGGAGGGAGTGAAGCCCCGGCGATTGATGTGAAGGTCAATGGCAACACCGTTGCGCACAAATCCTTCACGATTTTCGACATGCTCTCGGACAACTTCGTCCCGGTGAACATTCAACTGAACAAAAATGGTTCCTTGAACGTGTCCTTCAAGGGCAATGTCGTTTACACAAATCTCTTCCTGGAAGGGTTCGCTCCGATCGCTGGTGGGAAGTTTGCTTTCGGCGCGCGGACGGGCGGTTTGAACGCGAACCAGTGGGTGGACGATTTGTCCATCACGACGACCGTGCTCGCGGCGAATGTGGCGCCCACGATCACCACGCAACCGGCCAACCAGACGGTGGCTGAACATGCCCAAGTCAAATTTTCGGTTGTTCCCGAGGGGACACCCCCGTTCACTTATCAATGGTTGAGCAACAACGTCGCGGTCGCAGGAGCGACCGGTCGGGAATTCACCATCGCCGCTGCTCCATTCACCGCGAACGGAGCCAAATACAAAGTTCAAATCACCAATCCTGCCGGGAATATCACTTCTGCCGAAGCAGTGTTGACCGTCCAGCAAGACACGACCGCGCCCACCATCGCTTCCGTGGAAGGAAATGAAAATTTCAACGGCCTCGTCGTCACATTCTCCGAACCGGTCACGGCCAGCTCAGCGGGCACGACGGGCAATTATAGCCTAAGCGGCGGGTTGACCATCTCATCTGCCACCGTGCTCAGCCCCACCAAAGTTGCGCTTGCCACCAGCAAACAAACTCCGGGCGCGAGCTACACCCTCACGGTCAACAACGTCCAAGACACCGCCTCGATTCCAAATATGATCGCGGCGAGTTCCACCAAAGATTTTTCTTCCTTCGTCGAGAGCAAAGGTTTTCTGAAATTTGAATATTGGGGCAACATCGGCACCGTCAACGTTCAAACGCTGCTCGACGATCCAAGGTACCAGGCGAACAATCCCGATCTGGTCGGATACATTTCCGCATTCAACACTCGCACGATTTTCCCGGACGATTCGCACGAGAATTACGGCGCGCGCATGACCGGCTTCATCACCCCGCCAACCAGCGGCGATTATCGGTTCTTCATCAGCAGCGATGATGCGTCCCAGCTGTTTCTGAGCACCGATGAAAATCCCGCGAATCTCTCGGCATCGCCGATCGCGGAGGAAGCAGGCTGCTGCAACGGGTTCGCCGAGCCGAGCGCCACCAATCCACGCGCGTCCGAACCGATCACTCTCCAAGGCGGCAAACGGTATTACGTTCAGTACCTGCTCAAAGAGGGCGGCGGCGGCGATTACGGAATGGTGGCTTGGCGCAAAGAAGGTGACACCACTCCAGCCGGCACGCTCCAACCAATCTCCGGAGCGTTCCTGTCGACGTTCGCCAATCCAGGCCCGGTGGCGATCTCGTTCACGAAACAGCCGCAGAACATCACCGGCGCGGAGAACACCACCGTCACGTTCAGTGTCACGGCAAATGCCGCGCCCACGCCGGTGTTTTATCAGTGGCAACGGGCCGAGCCTGGTTCTTCGACGTTCGTTGATATTGTTGGAGCGAATAGCGCGACCTACACCACGCCGATTTTGAAACAAACGACGGATAACAATGCGAAATATCGCGTCGTGGTTGGCGTTCCCGGTGGAAGCAGCGCCAGCGATGCGGCCACTCTGACCGTCGTGATCGACAGCACCCCGCCCGAATTGGTCTTGGCCAAAGCTGGCGTCGATTTCAAATCAGTCACGTTGAAGTTCTCGGAAGCGCTCGATCCAGTTTCCGCGGCCAAAGCGGCCAATTACGTCATCCCAAATTTGACAGTAAGCGCCGCCACTTTGGCAGCCTCGGACACCGTGCGGCTCACGACCAGCGCCCAAGCGCCGGGCTCGAACTACTCAGTGACCGTGGCGAATGTCAAAGACAGCGCCGGCAACCCGATCAGCGCCACCGCGAATGTCAGCGCATTCAGCAGTTTGGTCACGGTGGCTGGCGCGTTGAAGTACGAGGCTTACACTCGAATCGGCGGCACCGCTGTCCAGGACCTTCGCAACAACTCGAAGTATCCCGATCGGCCCGACTTTACCACGTTGGTCGGCAACTTCGCCGCTTTGAGCGGGTTCGGTGACAATTACGGCGCCCGCGTGAGCGGCTTTGTGATTCCATCGCAAACTGGCGATTACCGATTCTTCGTTTCGAGCGATGACGCGTCGCAGCTCTTCTTGAGCACGGATGAAACGCCGGAAAAACTTTCAGCCGCGCCCATCGCGGCGGAACCTGGTTGCTGCAACGCATTCCAAGAACCCGACGCAACTCAGACCTCAGCGCCCATCCACCTCGAAGCCGGCAAGAAGTACTATGTGGTTTATCTGCTCAAAGAAGGTGGTGGTGGCGACTTCGGCGAAGTCGCGTGGCGGTTGGAAGGCGACGCAACCTCGGCAGATCAACTCAGCCCGATCGGAGGACCGAGCTTGTCGACCGCAGTCGAGCCGGGGCTGCTGCAATCGTTGGCTCTCCCAACGAACGTGGCGAGTCCAGTCGGTTCGGGTGATGCCAACGCGCCCGGGTTCAAGGCGCGGGTTTACCAGGTGGACGGTCCTGGCGGTGTCACCCTCGCGAACATTGTGTCGAGAGCGGAACAGGAATTGGCCGGCATCATCGGACCGAACGTCGCTGATCTGAGCCAAGCTCAAAACGGCATCTTCAACATCCCAGGCGTCATCAATTGGAATCAGGAAATCAACACCGGCGGAAATGGCGGGGAGGTCGGAGATTTCCAAAGCACGAGCACTCCTGCCCATGCGGATGATCCGATCCCAGGAATGCCCGGAACTGGCGCTGCCGCCCACAACCTCGATAACATCGCCGCGGAATTGGTCACTTACGTCGAGTTCCCCACTGCCGGTGTTTATTTCCTTGGTGTGAACAGCGACGACGGTTTCAACGTCACTGGGACCGATCAACCGCCGGCGAACAATCTGGCGCTGGTGGTCAACGGCACTTCCGCCGCTGGATCGTATGCGACCGCGTCGGGCGGGAATGGGGACGGCGGAGTGTTTCGTCCTATTACCGCTCCGATCACCGGTAAGTTAGTCTATGCGTTGCCGGCGGACGCTTGCTCGCCGATCACTAACACCAATGAAATTCGCGGCAACATCGCGCTGATCGATCGCGCGGTATGCACGTTTTCCAGCAAAGTGCAAGCGGCCAAAGATGCCGGCGCGATCGCTGTGGTCATCGCCAACAGCCGTGACCCTGGCAGTTCCGATGGCATCTTCCCAATTGTCATGACCGGCGTGAGTGTCGACCTGCCCGCGGTCATGATTTCCAAACCGGACGGAGCCAAAATCAAAGCGGCCTTGGCCGAGGGCGTCACCGTCACGTTGACTCCGGATGCCACGCCGTCGTTGGGCCAGTTTAACGCGGGCCGAGGCGCCTCCGACAGCATCTTCGCTGTCAATGTCACCCAGCCTGGCGTTTATCCTCTGCGCACGGTCTGGTTTGAAGGCGGCGGCGGCGCAAACCTCGAACTGTTTAGCGTCACCTCAACCGGAGAAAAAATCCTCCTTAATGACCGCACCAATCCGAAAGCGCTCAAAACATTCCGCGCGCGGACCGGGTTCAATCCACAGCCGCAACTGACGATCTCCCGCTCCGGAGCGCAGATCACGATCAGTTGGACCAACGGCGGAGTGTTGGAATCATCCGACAAAGTCGACAGCGGTTACACACCAGTCGCCAATGCGAGCAATCCTTACACAACGACTGCGAGTAAAGCGGCGCAGTTCTATCGCGTAAGAAGATAACGCTCGGCAACCATACCAATCAGAGGCCGGGGGTTTTCTCCCCGGCCTTTTTGTTTTCCTCAGACGGGCAACTCCGATGCTCCAGAAATCTTTCCATGAAGGGCAATAGCCAGCAATGGGTTTGTTTTGGGTTTTGGATTTGAATCCCGCTAATTCAAAGCGACCGCGAATTGAAGAAAAAACCAAAGTGGAACGAGTCTCGGTGGAGCTTGCGCAAATGTCTCGTCCTCGATGGGATCTTTTACTAGCGAGCGCGCCTCAAACCATGCAAGTTCAAAAAAATCATTGCACCTGGATTGCAAGGCTCGTTTGCTATCCACCCCTCACTAATAGATTCCTTGAGGCAGACGGCCCCGATTTGGGTGAGAATGAAAAGTTGACTCAAATGGAATAACTTTTGTGGCTCAAGGAATCTAGTGGACATAACAGTGTGCGTTGCGGGCTTACTGAGGGGATCCGCGAGAATGCACGACACGCCGCCGGGGCTTCTTGATCTTGATCTTGCTCATGCTCTTGATCTCTGTAGTTCATCCTGGACTCTCCTCAGTAACCCTACCATTTGGTCGCTTTTAAAAAGGCGAGCAGGTCCGCCAGTTCCTGTTTGCTCAACTGCTCGTCCAGCCCGCCGGGCATCAGCGAGACTGTCCCAGGGCGCATCTCGGCAATTTGCGAGCGGGGAATGCGTTGCTCGACATTCGGACCGGTGACGAGAACGAGCTCATCCGCGTTTTCGCTTTTCAGAATGCCGTTGTAATCTTCGCCGTCCTTTGTTGCGACGGACAACGGCTCGTAGCTTCGGACGAAGCTTGCGCTCGGATAAACAATCGCTTCGAGCATGTCGCGCTCGGTCCTGATCTGTCCGATCCGAGTCAGGTCCGGCCCGACTTTTCCGCCGAGGTAACCGATGGCATGGCAGGTCGAACAGGCGGCTTTGGCGCTGTTGAAAATGGCCTGACCGCGCCGCACGTCACCGTCTTTGAGGGAGCTCAGCAATTGGTCGAGGTGACTCTTTTGTTTGCCGGCGTCGACATTGAGTTGCGCGAGCAAACTCTCGCCTTCCTTCTGCACGGACGGCGGGAATTTCGCCAAGAAAGGCTGGAGGGTTTCAACCCGCAAGCCGGAAACGCCTTTTGATTCTTTCAAGGCGGCGACCAGTTTCAATCCGGTTGCTTCGTTAGTGGCTTTCTCAAACGCGCCCAGCAATTTTGTGATTTCAAGGGGACCAGCGCTCTTGATCGTTTCGGACAAGGCGCTCAATTGTTCCGCGTTCAAGCGCGCTTTGGCTAGAATGGCGGCGGCGGTGCCGCGGGTGAGGACCGGTTCGCTGGGCGCCACTCGCGCGGCGAGGAACGAGAATTCATCGGAGCTAAGTTCACGCAGGCCGCCCGGCAGCGCGGCGAAGGCGTCGAGGCGATTTTCGGCCGGAATGGTCTGATCGCCGGCAACGTCGAGCAGAGCATTGCGCAATTCAGGTTGTTCGGAAGGCAACGCCCAGGAACGCGCGGTGAGCACCGCTTGGCGCGCCAGCTGAACGTTGTGGCCTTTGACGAGCCGCGCCAGCTTCGGCGACCAATCACTGGGAACCTGCTTTAACCTTGCTTGAGCCATCGCTTGCAGCGCGATCAGCTTGCATTCCGGGGCCAAGACCGGATCGGCGATGGCATCGCCCAGGAAATGTTGAATCGAAGAATCGCCGGCAAATTGGGCGAGTTGCGCGCGAAGATCATCTCCGGCTTCCTTGCGCAGGAGGGCATCGACGAATTGGCCTTTGAAAAAGCCCGCCAGCGCGTCGGCCCATTCCACATGATGCGAAACGATCCAGTTGGCTGCTTCTTTCAGGCCTCGGTCGCGGGACGTGAGAAACGGCGTGACGCGATCCGGCGTCAGACCTCCGCCATCCATCTGATCGAGCGCCACGAGAGCGGCGCGCTGTGTGTCAGCGCTGGCCGAGTGCAATCCAGCGCCCGTCGAGGATGGGTCGGCGATTTCAATCAGCGCGTAAATGAGCGAGTGGTCCAACGCGCGATCGTGCGGATGGGACGTGGCGGCGAGGAGATTTGGCACGGCTGATTTATCTTCCATCCGGCCGACCGCTTCGGCGGCGGCGCGAGCCAGGGCAGGAGATTTATTTTCGAGCAGCGGCAAGAGTTTTGGCAAGGCGGCTTTGTCGCGCCAGACAGAAGCGGAATGAATGGCAGCTAAACAAACCGATTGGTCAGCGTCGTGCAACGCGATGCGAGCCGTTTCGCGCGCAGCAGGCGATTCCATGCGGGTTAAGGCCCAAACGGCATTCCGTCGCGCATCCACAGCGGGCGTTTCCGTGAGCGTCAGGTCGAGGTTTTTTGATTTCTTGTGGGTGGTTGAACCCGTCAGAACTTTTTTCAATTCGGGAAGAGCTTTGTCGCCGCGCCGGCCCAACTCAGCGATGGCCCGGTCCCGAACGTCCGGACGCGGGTCAGCGAGCAGCGCGGTCAACCTTCGGATCTCTGTCTTGGCCCAATCGATTTTTTGGCCGCGCGGGTCGTTTATCTTCGGCGCCCCATTTCGATGAACTCGATAAACGGCGCCGAGCACGTCTGGTTTCCAGAGTTGCGAGGTGGGGCAACAAATTTTATACCAGCCGCCCGTGTCAAAAATTAACAAACTGCCGTCGGCGTCTTCCAGAACTTGGGTCGGATGAAAATCAGGGTTGTCCGACACGACGAAATCGATGTCCTGCGTTTTGAGGGTCGCGCCATCCGGTTCAACAATGTGGCGTGTGACCTTGTGCAGGTTAAACAGGCAGGCGAAAAGGTTGTCCTGGTATTCCTTCCCGAAGACATCGGCGCGGTAGCGAATGACGCTGCAGGGCGCGGCGGGTCCGAGATGCGTCATGATCGGCATGTAATCGCCGGTCCGTTTGTGGCCGTTTAGGACATCGTGGATTTTTCCGTAAACGCCGCCGTAGATCGCGTGGATCAAGCCGTCGCGCTGGCCCGCTTGCGGATGAATGAAAAATGTCCCGCACATAATCCGCTCGCCTCCGGGCGTGAACGCGACCGAAACAGGATTATCCATTCCGCCCGTCAACACCGGCTCTGTCCCGGAATTGTCCGGCCGCGCGCGGAAGATGTGCGAAGCGCGGGTGACCAGGGGCGGTTTGCCTGGCCGCTGGTAAGTTTGTTCCGCGAATGCGCCTTTGCACCAATAGATCCAGCCGTCCGGCCCGAGATACGGCCCGTGCAAATCGTTCGCGCAACCGGTCAGCGTTTTTCCGTCGAACCATTCCTCACGCCGATCCGCCACGCCGTCGCCGTTGGTGTCGGTTAGTTTCCAAATGCTCGGCGGGGCGCTGACATAAAGGGAGCCGGCATACCACATGGCGCCTTCCGGGAACATCAACCGATCCGCGAAGACAACCGTTTTGTCATAACGTCCGTCGCCATCCGTATCTTCGAGGCGGACGACGCGATGCGGTTTTTCTTCGAGTTGCTTTTTGACGGGATCGTTCGATCCGGAGGAATCGGTGATATAAAGGCGGCCTTGCTCGTCGAAATCAGCGCTGATCGGGCGATTGACCAGCGGCGGACCGGCGACTTGTTCCATGGTGAAGCCGTCCGGGAGAGTGAAGTTGTGCTGGCCGAGATGAATCTGGGCGGCGGTGATCGTGCCAGGCAGGGTGAGAGCGACCGTGAAAGCAAGGAAGCGAGGGAGAGTTGTCATAAAATCTAGAGCCGCTTGACCCGGATGTTGCGGTAACGGACGAACTGTTTGCTCGAGTTCCCACCGCCATGAACCTGAAGAGCGATGCCGCCCTTTTCCGGGTGGCGCACGGTGGTCTCGCTCCATTCCATGATTTTGACGCCGTTAATCCAAGTCGTGATCGTAGGCGGATTGTGGACGATGCGCGCCCGCAATTCATTCCATTGGCCGTGCCGCCAAAAATATGGCCACGATTCGACCAGCACGGGCAGCGGCACTGGCGCGGGGTCGAGCTTTATCTTTGTGACTTCGTTCAGAAAGGTGAAATTGCGGACGTGCGGTTTGCCGCCGAGACCTTCGCCATACACGCCCATTAAATTTCCGCCGGCGTGATAATCGATCATCGCTTGCCAAGCTTTGCCATCCTCTGTGCTGCGCAAAAACAATCCGCTGTCTGGGCCGAAGTCATTGTTCATTTCGAGCACGACTTCGAAGTCGCCGAATTGTTCATCGGTGATGACCAATCCGCCATTTCCCGGAATGTCCTGGCTGCCGATGATCGCGCCGTTTTCGACAACCCAACGGCCGCCAGTTTTATTTCCGCTGGCGCGGCTATGGCCGGATTTGGGGCTGACGTGCCAGCCGGTCAGAGTTTGGCCATCGAAAATGGGAGTGAAGCCGGATTCGTCCGCGGCGCGGTGGGTGGAGGTTGGGACGGCGAGAAAAGCCGCCAGGAGAATGATGTTTGAGGAGGAGAATAAGTGCATGAGCATCCTTCGCTGAGTTGGGGCGCTATCGTAAAGTTGGGTGGGGAATTATCCAGCAAAAACCTGAAGCCGCCACCGTCTACCGTCCCACCCTCCTTCGCAGACTATGGAGGGCAGGCCGTCTCAGCCAAAAATTCGAAACTCGAATTTCGAAATTCGAATCAATATCAAAACTCAAAACCAGCAATCACCAAAACAAAGACCGCATGCACACAAGCTCCTTCATTTCGATCATTTGAATTTCGGTGATTCGGATTTGTTTCGTGTTTCGTGCTTCGAACTTCGAGTTTTCTCTGATCCACCGTCCCACCGTCCCACCCTCCTTCGCAGACTATGGAGGGCAGGCCGTCTCAGCCAAAAATTCGAAACTCGAATTTCGAAATTCGAAACAATATCAAAACTCAAAACCAGCAATCACCAAAACAAAGACCGCAGGCACACAAGCTCCTTCATTTTGATCATTTGAATTTCGGTGATTCGGATTTGTTTCGGATTTCGTGTTTCGTGCTTCGAGTTTTCTCTGATCCACCGTCGCACCGTCCCACCGTCGCACTGTCGCACCGTCTCACCGTCCCACCGTCTACTCTCCGCGGTAAACACACCTTGACGTGCAGGTCTCGGCCACGACGATTTCGGTCAACAACGGCAATTTCGGTTTGAGCCGCTGCCAGATCCAGAGGGCGATGTTTTCGCTGGTCGGATTTTCCAGGCCGGAAATCTCGTTGAGGTAATTGTGATCGAGCTGTTGCCAGATCGGTTTGAACGCTTCGGAGATATCCGCGTAATCCACCAGCCAGCCGAGCTTCGGATCGGTTTCGCCCTGCAGCGCGACCTCGACCCGAAAGCTATGGCCGTGCAACCGGCGGCACTTGTGGGTGGCCGGCAAGTGCGGCAGCAAATGCGCCGCCTCGAATTGAAATGTCTTTCGCAATTCCATTTTCATCGAAAATCCTCTGTCAGACCTCCCAATCGGTCCAGGTGACTAATTCGCCCAACGCCGGGCGGCCATCGTGCCGCCAGGTCAGCGGCGGATTCTGCATCTGCCCAACGCGACAAACGCGGGTGACGCCCCAATCAGCCAGGGTCCGAACCAAGCGCGGCAATTCGGCCCCCGCGGCCACTCCCACGGTCGACACGTGACCGCGCACGGGATCAGCTGCTTGCAAGGCGTGTTCGATTCCCGCGACCGATTTCACAAAAACAAAACGGCGCAAGCACGAGACTTGGAACCGCGGATCGTCCTCGAAGATCACGGTCCAAGCTGTCGAATTGTGGCTCGCCCAGACTTTCGTGTTGAAACTGTGCGCGGCGGCGCGGACCTCATAAAACGAGCGGCGGGTTGCAATCGCCGCGGCTTGGCACGGATCAATGCGGCCGCGCGGTTCGGCATGTTCCAGCCGGTCCAATTCAGCCGCGAGCAATTCTGCGAACTTTTCGGGTGATGTTTCGCCGCCAATTTCGACATAGACAACATGGGGCGAAAGACAGCCGAGTTGGTCCCAGGCTGCGACATCCCTCGCCACGGCTTGGGTTGCCGCCTGACAATCCTCCCCCAGGACGTTCCGGCCGAGAAACGCAAAACTGAGTTTCTGCCCGTAACCAATGAACCGGATTCGCACCGGCACTTTGTGACGAATCGCCGCGATCGTGTCGTCGGACCCGGTGGCGGTGACGCAGTCCGCTTCGTGATAGAGCGCCTGCTCCAGGTCATCATTGCCGCCTTTCCACTCCGCCAATTCGAGACATGCCCCGAGCTTGGGATCCGCCGCATACAGCGAATGGGCAAACATTCGCGGGATAAATGAACTGCCGCGGGCGCACTTGACGAACTGAGCCGAACGGAGCAACAGCCCAAAGAGAATGCTCGTCAACACGGGATTCGGCAAAACGCCTCCCGTGATGTGGGCCAGCAATTCGGGTCCTCGAGCGAACGAAAGCCGTTCCGAGCTTTCATCGAGATCATTCGATCCGAGTTCGTCCAACCGCTTTAAACGGCCAAGATCTTGAATGATGAGCGCGCGCAGATTGTCGGCCGTCATTTGCGAGAAAAATTCATCGAGCCCGCGGCGAAGCGTCGGCTCGGAAAAGCCGGTGGCCTCCGGACCGTGTCGCAGCACGCGTTGCCGAAATGGAAAGTCACTCTCGAGCCAATCGGCCGCCAATTCGCTGATGGTGGCGATCAAGCTTTCGGTCGACCGCGGCGCAAGGAAACGCAGCCGGTTCCGTTTCAAAGTCTGGCACGCTTCCCGGAGCATTCTCTCGGACATCGGCGAACCGTCCGGCAGATCGGCCAAGAAATAATTTGGAAGTTCGCGCATTAAAACTCTCCTTCCCGGGAAGGTTCCCACGAACCGAGGCCGCTCACTGGCGCCAGCCCTTCTTTGCGTCGAATCAAGTAAAGACAGGGCAATCCCAACATCGACAGCAAGACCAATCCCGCGAACAGCCCGTAGGCCGAAAAATATTGGGCCGGATCTTTCGCTTGCGTTCCCAGCATTCGCACCCAATTGCCCGCCGCCCAATGCGCCACGTTTCCAAACAAACCGGCCACGGTAATGAAAATCCCAAAGACCCGGCCCCGGCTCGAATCGGGCACTGACTCCATCAAGGCCGCCTCGACCATCGGATAACTCGCCATGAAGAAAAAGCCGTAGATCGTCAAAACAGCGATCGAGGGCCGGGCTGGCACTCGCGGAAAAATGAAAATCATCAGGGCGGCGACCGTCAGCACCGCGCCCGCCCATCGCAGCCGAGCGCGATCGCTCAACCCGCCAAACAGCGGATTGCTCACGGCAGATGTCAGATACATCGCAGAGAGGGCCAGCCCTGTTGTCTTCGGATCGAACCCTTGGGCCCGCTGCAGAAACAACGAGCCAAGACTCACCATCCCGCCTCCGGCAAAATCGCGCAGGCTAAAAGCGAGGCTGCCGGCCAAAAAAATAAACCAGAGCGCTGGCAGCGGAAAAATTTTTTCGTTCGGACGCGGTCGATCCAGTTCCCGCATCGAACCGGACTGTTCTTTCGCGAGCCAGAAAAAAATGATCGCCATGGCCAATCCCAAAACGCCGAGTTCAAACACCGGGGCGCGCCAGCTATGCGCGACAGTGGCCCGCCAGCCGGCGTAGAGCGGGCTAAAACAAAATCCAGCGCTCGCCCCAATTCCGACCAAGCCAAAGGCGCGACCGGTGCCGACGGGACAAAGCCGCGCAACCATCGCCGTCGCGCTCGGATGAAAAAAACTTCCGCCAAACCCCGCGACCATCACTGAGACGAGCGCGGATGGATAGTTCGGCGCGGCGGCCAGGGCGATGAATCCGAGCGCGTTTATGATCAGCCCGGCGGAAAGGAGCTTTTTCCTGCTGAACCGATCCGCCAAATGGCCCATGCCGTAACTGGGAAGAAAATAAGCCAAGCCCATGACGGTAACGAGCAGCGGCCCCGCGGTCACACTGGCAGGCCTTAAATCGCGCTGAATGAGCAGATAGAGCGGGACGAGCGCCACTTGATAAAGATGCGTGAATGCGTGCAAGATTCCGCACAGCCACAATGTCCTTGTTTTATGATCTGCCGCGCCGGTCATGTGTTTAGCTGTAGAAGCGAACGTCCGTTCGCTGACTTCAGAGGAGGGCCGCTTCCCCGCGGAAGTTCCCAGGCCGCGCCAGTCCTGAATGACGATGCTACAGGCTCTGCAGCGAGCAGCCTCTCGGTTCGGCTTGAACAGCCCGGCCGAGCAATTCAAATCCGCTCCCTCGCCTCACGGCCAAATCTTCCGTTTGCACCGCCAGCACTGAAGCCAGATTGGCCAAGTCGTAAATTCGCAACAGACCCGTTTCTCCCTCACCGACTTCATCGCTTGTCTCGGGCGAAATGATTTGTGGCCGCGCCCAGGGAGGAAAACGGAACAGCCGCTCCCCGCTTTCGCACGCGGCCGTTCGTCCAACGGAGGCGTCGTAAGCCTGCGAACTTAATTCGCTCATCCCGTACTCGCAAACAATATGGGAACTTTGAATTCCGAACTGCGCCCCGATCAGCTTGTATAATTCCGGTTTGGCCACAACCCGGGAACGACCTTTGTACCCACCCGTCTCCAACACCTGCGACCCTGCCGGCAGATCGAAGCACATTCGTTCGGCGGCGAAAAAATCAAGAGCGTGCACCCATGAAAACGCCGTGGCCAAGACCAGCACAGGCCTGCCGGACTGCTCCGCTTGTCGAAACGCGGCCTCGAGCAAAGGAAAGTCCAGCTCCCAGCTTTGATTCGGAAGAGATCGCCCCGCGCAAACGGATCTCTCCGCCCCGAAATGCGCTTGGATCACTTCGAACATGTGAGCCAGGGAGGAGTGCGGCGCAGCCGTTGCCGCAGGTATCAATCGGACGATCATCGGCTTCGCCTTTTGGTCGAGGACAAAGTGCCGTTCGAACCATCGCAACAACGAGACCTCGTAAATCCGAAGCGACCTTGCACTGTGAAAGTGCCGGCTGCGCTCCTGTTGCGTCGTGCCGCTCGAAAAAAATACGGCGGTGCGTTCGGCTTCGGGCAGGGTGGTGATTTCAAATTCTTTGAAACTGCCGGTTGGCAACGCGGGAATATCGCGCCAGCGCCGGATATTTCCCGGCGTTTGATTCCGGGCGCGGCAGAATAATCGATACGGTTCGATGGCCTCGAACTGGCATTGGAATAATTGAAGCGCGAGATCGTTGAATGCGCTTTCCCAGTGGTTCTGGGGGTCAGCGGAACTGCGTTCGATAAACACAGCAATCGCTTCAGCAATTTGGGAACGGGTCATGCGGTTTTGATTGGCGCTGGTTTTCCGCCACAGCGCACGTATATCTACGCGTGAACCCCCGAAAGAGCAAGCGATGGAAGCAGCGCCCGAGGAGGATGAAATGTTTGTCGGGGCCGAGCCAAGCAATGGCGGGCGGTTACGCGGGACACCGTCCTTTCACAATTCAAATCCAAGCTGAGAGTCATCCGCGGATTTTTGGCCTGGATTCGGCCGGCGCTTTTTCACCCGCGGCGGCGGCGCTTGCAACGGAAGAAAATCGAACCGCAGTTGGAAGATCTGGCCGTAGCACTTGTCGCAAATGCCATGGCTGAGCAGCGACCCACGGCCCGAAATCGTTTTGCGACACCACGCGCAAACGACTTTTAGTGGCTCTTCGCCCGTTTGTTTTTGCATGCGTAGCGCGGCAAGCGCGCTCATTTACCGCGGCTCGCGAGTACGCCCGCCCCACCGACGTGCGCCGAGTGCCTCAGCTGGGGCGAGGCTACCGACGAGCCGAAAAGTTGTGGTAGCAATAGATGCATAAAGCTGCATCGACCCGTTCATCGACCTAGGTGGCGCGCCGCCGTTTTGCCAAAAGCAGCTATTGGACCCGCCGAAAAATTCTCAAACGTGTTCCCGAATGTGGACCCAAGTGTGCACATGCGGCTCGCCCCGGAAGTACCATACCATCGCCGGCCCTTCGATTTGCCAGACATCCCAAACGCCGTCGTTGCCGATGTCCTGGTTCTTGTAAAAAGCCATGTGCAGATTGTCGAACCCGTTCTGCTCAACCAACCGGATCGCCTCATCCGCGTCGCGCTTCCGGAATGGCGCCAGCAAAACCGACATCACTTTCCGGACTTGCTCCTTTTGATCGCGCGAGAGTTCGGTCAGCGGGATTCCGGGCAAACCATTCTTGCGGCCGGTCAACCGAACCGTCTCGGTTCCTTTTTCTTCGCGGCTGGTCCCGAGCAATGCCATCGCGCGCTGCTTCCCGTCGAGCATCTTGAAAACCTCGTTCGCTTGCAGCGCTTGATGCCAATAAATGTTGCCTGGATGATCCGCCTTCTCATAAAACCCTTTGGCCGCGTGTCCGTAAAAAATCGGCCCGCCAAACGCAGCGCCTTCCACCGAATCCCCATCGCAGCGGCGCGTGCAATGGCGCCCCGTCAGGACAAATTCAAATTTACCGGTGCCCGGCTCGCCGAACAGCGCGATGGCGCAGCCGCCGAACCCACCCTTGCCAGCGTCATGCTCGACCTGTTGCATCACTCGCTCCGCGTATTCAGGGTTGTGCAGCCCGATGAAAATCTCGCGGATCATCGCTTGCTGGTCTTTGTTGAAAAATTCCCCGACCTTCTTGTCGGTGATGAACCAGTTGTTATCCACTTTTGAGCGAAGCGGATGATCGAATGGGAACGTCACGGCTTTGCGCTGCTCTTCGTTCAAGCTCTTATAAAGCGTCCCGACGAGAGTCTCGCATGGCGGAGTTTTTCCAGCCGTTTCCGGAGCAGCCAAGGCGCTTCCCGCCAATGGCAGCGCCGCGAGCGCAGCGGCGCTGGTGACCGACGTTTCTAAAAATTCACGACGGGTCATCGCTGAACACCCACAGTTACAATCTGAAAATGGCGAAGTTTTCATGAAGAATTTGGTTTGAGTTTGCGCCTCCCGAAAAGCGTCGCAGGCAGTTTCTGGAGGGCTTGGTTGGGGAATAAATTGGTCCCACCTTTGCGCGAAAGCAAGCGCACAGTCAGCTCAATCGGCGCCTCCGTCCTCCTGCGCCGCTGCGACTCTCAGCAGGAACGCAGCGACGCTGCAGCCCAGGCATTGCACCAATGCCATGATGATTGCCCCCCCACGCTGCAGGCTAAAGCCGCCTTCCGATCCTGCGCCGCTGCGTCTCTCGGCAGGAACGCAGCGTTCACGCTGCAGCCCAGGCATTGCACCAATGCCATGATGATTGCCCCCCACGCTGCGGACTAAAGCCTAGCCAAAGGATTTTGAAATCCGAAATGAGGATACTTGGAAATGAGAATACTGAAATCCGAAGCACTAAATCCGAAATCCGAAATAATTCCCAAACCTTCAAATCCAAAACCCAAAACAAAGCCATTGCTGGCCATTGCCCTTCATGGAAAGCCCCTGTTCGTTTTGAGCATTTGAATTTCGGTTCCTCGCAACCCTGGGCTTCAAGTCGGAATCCCTTTGGGATTAATGCCTGGAATTTCCGAATGGCATTAGGCTGAAACCCGCGTTCCGCTACGCGATCAGCTCATGAACCACGCGCCCGTGAACATCCGTCAGCCGAAAATCGCGGCCGGCATGCCGGAACGTCAACCGTTCATGATCGAACCCGAGCAGCCAGAGAATCGTCGCGTGAAGATCGTGCACGTGGACCTTGTCCTCCACCGCTTGGAACCCGAACTCGTCCGTCGCGCCATGAACGTAACCACCCTTCACCCCGCCGCCCGCCAGCCACATCGTGAATCCATAGTGATTGTGGTCGCGCCCGTTGATCTTTCCGGCATTCGAACCGGGCGTCGGCAATTCCACGGTGGGCGTGCGTCCGAATTCGCCGCCCCAGATGACGAGCGTTTCATCGAGCAGCCCGCGCTGTTTTAAATCCTTCAAAAGCGCGCCGATGGCCTGATCGCATTGCTCGGCCAGGCGGCGATGGTTCACCTCCAGATCGTCGTGGTTGTCCCAGGGCTGCCCCGAGCCATGCCATACCTGAACGAAACGAACACCCCGCTCGATCAGCCGCCGCGCGATTAGAATTTGGCGCGCTTGCGTTCCCTCGCCATACATCTTGCGAATGTGCTCCGGCTCGCGGCTCACATCGAAAGCGTCGCTGGCGTCGAGCTGCATGCGATAGGCCAACTCGAAGGACTGGATTCGCGCTTCGAGTTGAGCGTCTTTCTGGCGTTGAGCGGCATGACGCTCGTTCAATTGCTGCAGCAGGTCGAGCTGGGTGCGCTGTTCTTTCAGCGGCGTCGAGCTGTTCTTGATGTGCTCGATCAGGTCCTCGACGCGGGTATTTTGCGTGTTGATGTAAGTTCCTTGAAAGACTCCCGGCAAAAAACCGGCCTGCCAGTTTTGGGTTTCCTGGATCGGATAGCCACCCGGGCACATCGCGATGAACCCGGGCAGATTCTGGTTTTCCGTCCCCAATCCGTACGTCACCCAAGAGCCGAGACTCGGCCGCACCAGCCGGGCTTCGCCGCAATTCATCAGCATCAAGGAAGGTTCGTGATTCGGGACATCCGCGTGCATTGACCGAATGACCGCGATGTCATCGATGCACTCCCCGACGTGCGGAAAGATCTCGCTGACTTCGATTCCGCTCGACCCGAACTTTCTAAATTTGTACGGAGAAGGGAACGCCGCGCCGGTTCTTCGTTCGGTGCGGAGATTTTCGTGCGGGAGCGGTTTGCCGGCGTATTTGGCCAAGGACGGTTTCGGATCGAACGTGTCCACGTGGGAGGGCCCGCCGTTCATGAACAAATGAATGACCCGTTTGACTTTCCCGGGAAAGTGGGGCTGCTTGGGAGCAAGCGGCGACGCGTAGCCGATCGACGGTTCAGGTTCGGCGAGGAGAGCGGCGGAATTCAGCAGCGGGGCAAGGCCGAGGGCGCCCATGCCCATGCCGCAGCGCGATAGAAATTGGCGGCGCGTCAGAAAATAGTGGTCGAGTTGGGGGGGATGGTGGCTTCTGTTCATGGCGTGTGCTCGCGTCCGCGCTTCCGGTTGTCCGGCTGGCCATCGAATCAAAATCGCGGAAATTACCAAGAAACTAAACAGAAGCAGCGGGGCCGTCAACAAGGTTGCCCCGCCCAACCGGTTTGTGTATCTTCCAACTCCTTTAAATTGCCAGAAGGTGAAGAGGACATGAGTATCCAGGAAAAAAAAGATCTAAACGAAAGCGCGAGCGGAACGGAACCACTCGCAGGGGACAACGCCGGCTTCGACGGAAGCAACCCGGATTTCTCGAATGAGATGCCGATCAAAGCAAAGCTGACGGAGGAGCAGATCGACGAGCTGAAGACCAAAGCGAGCAAAGCGGACGAGAATTGGGACCGGCTCCTGCGGGTGACAGCTGATTTCGACAATTTTAAAAAGCGCGCCGCCCGGGAACGGCAGGACGCGGTGAAGTTCGCCAACGAAGGCCTGCTCGAAAAGCTCGTGCCGATTCTCGATAACTTCGACATGGCGCTCGCCGCGGCCGAGAGCGACTCCGCCAACGTCAATGCCTTGCGCACTGGAATCAAAATGATCCACAGCCAGTTGAAAAGCGTGATGCAGGAGGCTGGCTTGGAAGAAATCTCCGCCCAGGGCAATTTCGATCCCAACTGGCACGAAGCTGTTTCTCAACAGGAAACCACCGCTCATCCGGAAGGCCAGATCATTCAGCAATTGCGCAAAGGCTACAAACTGCGAGACCGGCTTCTTCGACCGGCGACCGTCATCATCGCGAAGAAACCCGCGGCCAATCCATGACCAAACGCGACTACTACGAAGTCCTCGGCGTCGAACGGGACGCCAATGCCGAGGAAATAAAAAAGGCCTATCGCAAGTTGGCCATCAAATTTCATCCTGACAAAAACCCGGGTGACAAAACCGCCGAAGAAAAATTCAAGGAGATCGGCGAAGCGTATGAAGCGTTGAGCGACCCGCAAAAGCGCGCCGCTTACGATCAATACGGCCATGCCGCATTCGATCCGCGGCTCCGCGGCGGCGGACGCGGGGGCGGTTTTCACGATCCATTCGACCTGTTCCGCGAAGTCTTTGGCGGCGGCGGCGGCAGTATTTTCGAAGATCTTTTCGGCAGCGGAAATCGCGACTCCTCCGGTCCGCAACGCGGCTCCGATCTGCGCTATGATCTCGAGATCAGTTTCGAGGAGGCTGTGCTCGGCTGTGAAAAAGAAATCACCGTCACCAAACTCGATCCATGCGACGTTTGCCGCGGCTCCGGGGCGGAAACCGGCTCGAGCAGCAAAGTCTGTTCGACCTGCGGCGGGCGCGGCCAGGTGATCATGTCCCGAGGCATCTTCAGCATCGCCCAAACTTGCTCCCGCTGTGAAGGCGCCGGCCGCGTGATCGAAAAACCATGCCCAACCTGCCGGGGCGCAGGCCGCCGCGAACGGACTTCCAAAATTAAAATTAAAATTCCCGCCGGCGTCGACACCGGCGCTCGGCTGCGTTCGAGCGGAAATGGCGAAGCCGGAGTTCGCGGGGGCCATCAAGGCGACCTTTACATCGTGCTGCACGTCCGCGCGCATGAGATTTTTCGTCGGGAAGGCGACGATCTCGTTTGCGAAGTGCCCATCTCGTTTGTCGATGCGGCCTTGAGCGCCGACCTCGAAGTGCCCACCTTAACTGGCAAAGCATTGATTAAGATTCCGGCCGGGACCCAAAATGGAACCGTTTTTCGCCTCAAAGGCAAAGGGGTGCGCAACGTCCAAGGCTATGGCCATGGCGACTTGCACGTGCGCGTGGCCGTCGAAGTCCCAACACGATTGAACCCTGCCCAGAAAGCGAAGCTGCAAGAGTTCGCCGCGTTGTGCGATCAAAACGTCAATCCGATCAGCAAAAGCTTCTTCGAAAAGGCCAAGAGCTTCTTCAAATAGCTGCTCCCGCTCCTCTGCTATGCACCGCTTTTATTTGCCGGCCGCTCAGTGTCACCAACCGGTGCTCCGTTTGTCCGAAACCGACTCGCATCACGCGGCCCACGTCCTCCGATTGCGCGCAGGCGAACGGGTCATTGTGCTGGACGGGGCGGGCATGGAATACCTCTGCCAAACAAAGGAATTGGGCAAACGCGAGGTGATCCTCGAAGTGACCCAAAAAGTTCCGCAGCCGCGCCTCGCTTATGAGCTCCATCTGTTCCAAGCCATCACCAAAGCCAAAGCGATGGATTTGATCGTGCAGAAAGCGACGGAACTTGGAGCGCGCCGAATCATTCCCGTTCTTTCGGAACGGAGCGTTCCTCAAACCGCGGAAGAACAAGCCAGCCACAAAGTCGAGCGGTGGCAATCCACCGCGATTGAAGCCATCAAACAATCCGGGTCCGCCTGGCTGCCCGAGATTGAGGCGCCGGTTTCAGTCCCAGCTCTGCTTGGCCGCGGCGAAAAGTTTGATTTGAATTTCGTCGCCAGCTTGCAACCGGAAGCGCGGCACCCGCGGATGTTTTTCAAGAACTATCACGAGGAACAAAAACAGCCGCCGGGTTCGATCGCTGTGTGGGTCGGCCCGGAAGGAGATTTTACGCCCGCGGAAATGAACGCGATCCGTTCGGCCGGCGCGTGGCCCATCACACTCGGCCCATCCATCTTGCGGAGCGAAACGGCTGCAATCTATTGCTTGTCGATTTTGAATTACGAACTGCAAGCGCCGGTGCGGTAGCCGTGCGTTGTTGTTCCTTCGAGGGCATTGCTGGCCGTTGACCTTCATCGAAAGCCCCTGCTCGTTTTGAACTTTTGAATTTTGGTCCTTCGGTTTTGTTTCGAATTTCGAGCTTGGAGCTTCGGATTTATCTATTTAATCCCGGTCCGTTCTGAATCTGTGGGATTCACGCGGTGTGCCTCCCAAAACACACTTGAGCCGATCCCGGAAAGCACAGGAAGTGCTATAAATCAGGAACTGACCTGAGCTTCGCTGCGAGCTTATTTGGGTCGAAATCAAATCAGCTTCGCGCGCTGCTGAATCTCCTGCAGTTCGGAGGATACATGAAACGATATGCTTCTTTGGTTCTAATCCTGTTGTGGCAGGTCCATGCCGCCGGACCGCTCGAACGAGTCAGTTTTAAGGATGCACTTCCGGCTAAATCGCCCCTGACAGTGGTGGCTTACGGCAACAACGCCTTCGTTGCCGGGGGTTACAACAGCACGATGTTGTATTCGAATGATGGAGAGCGTTGGCAGCTCTTGGCCCCCCGGTTCACTCCGTTAGCTCTGATCTTCGCAAACGGCCGCTTCGTGGCGCCCGCGGCAGCAGGATCGATCAGCACTTCGAACGATGGGTTAAACTGGACCCAGACCTACGCCGGCGCGCCACTCAGCTTTAATAGGATGGCGTTTGGGAATGGAGCGTTCGTCGCCATCAATCTGTCCGGTTGGATCACCACGTCAACCAATGGGCTGGATTGGAATGCAGAATCGTTTACCGATCGGCTCACGGATGTCGCATTCGGCAACGGCATTTTTGTCGCCGCCACGGGTGGTTCGAACGTGTTGACCTCGGTTAACGGATTTCGCTGGGTTCAGCACGCGGTGCCCTTCGCCGCCCAGAAAATTGTGTATGGCGATGGAAAATTCCTGGCAGCGCTCGGCTCTTCCAAGCTGTGGAGTTCATCCGACGGTCTGAACTGGACTTCTTTCGCCGCTCCTTATCTGACCGAACTTTTTTTCGCGGGTCAGCAATGGTTTGCCCGGTCGCAATCTACGCTCGTGCGATCACGCGATGCCGTCGTCTGGTCGAGCTCGGATTTTCCATTCACTTTCTCGGACGTGGTTTACGGACAGGGAAAATACGTGGCGGTGGGCCGCTCGTTATCTGGCGCGCCGCTCATGATGATTTCGAGCGATGGGGGAAGCTGGTCGAGCATCGGCACGGGAGTGTACAGCCGATTTCCGCAGAACGGCGTCAACAAAGTCGCCTATGCTGAAGGGAGATTTTGGGCGGCCGGCAACCTCAGCGAAGAGAACGCCATGGTTAGCTCAACCATCATGCTCAACTCATTGAACGGCCTCGCGTGGACGCCCTTTTTTCCAGGACAAAACGATGGCAATCTCCTGAGCCTTGCCGCAGACGACGGGCGGATCGTGGCCATCGGCGGGTGGACCTCATTTTTTCCCGGTTCGTCAATCGTCGTCCGGAATGAGAATCAAATTTGGGTATCCATCGCCATCACTTTAGGCCTGACGAATCTCACTTTTGGAGCAGGACAATTCATAGCGGTCGGTCCCTCTGGAACGTTGGCCTCCTCATCGGACGGCGTGTTCTGGATGAAGCTCGACTCGCCTACGACAAATAATCTGAAATCAATCACGTATGGCAATGGTCAGTTCGTTGCGGTCGGTGAGCGCGGCACGATCCTCCGATCCACGAATGGAATCGATTGGTCGCGCGTTCCAGTCATCTTCACCGGCGCGTTAAAGAGCATCACTGCCGGGAATGGAACTTTTATCGCCGTGGGACCGAGCGGTCTGATCGCTTCATCCGTCGACGCGATCAATTGGACCGTGACGCATCTTGGAACGAGCGCGACTCTCAACGACGCCGCGTACGGGAATGAGTTGTTTGTGGTGGTCGGCGATGCGGGAACAATTGGCATCTCGACCAACGCCGTCAATTGGGTGAGCGCAACGCGCACGAGCAGCGGCTCGCTCAAGACGGTCGCGTTTGGCGATGGCAAATTTGTGATTGGCGGCGATTCCACCTTGGTGGCAGATCTCAACCAATCGATTTTAACCGGCCCGGAGCTTAACCCGACTGGATTCGAACTATCGATCAGCGGCGCAATTGGTCGCGCCTTTCGCATTCAAACCACATCAAATCTGGGATCTGATTGGCAGGATATCGGCAGCGTGACGAACGATCATTTTACCGTCCGGTTTCGCGATAACACTCCACCCGCAACCCAGAAATTCTACAGGAGCGTTTTGGCTCGGTAGAACGGAGTTCGAGAGCGGAGAATCCTCTGTTCCCTCCTTCTGTTCGATTCCGGGTCAGAGAGCATTTCACCGTCAATCATTGTTCCCAATCCCTGTCCGTTCTGAATCTGCGGGGTGAACCCCTCCCGTGTGCAACAAAACCGTCAATCCATAGCACTCCCCGCGGATTCAGACCGACCGCAGATTAGGGAAGGCGTCCCGTTGGGGCTGCAAGAAATTGAGATGCGCCCGACTGCAGCTCCCCAGCCATTCCGCGCTTGCGAAAAAGGGCCGTGATTGTTGAATAGGTCATTCCAATGAAGCCGAGCGCCTTCACCACTCGCCCACTTTTTAAAATGAATGCCTGCCCAGTAAGACACGATCGTTGCCTCCCATTTTTTCTTATCATTCTGGCGGCATTATCTTGCAGCTGGCTTGGCTGTGCTCGAAACGTTTCGGGCAAACCACCCCAGGTTTCCCACGAACCGCTTCAGCCGAAATCCGGAGAGTCAGTCCGGATCACCGCCGATTTCAAAGACGCGTCCGCGCCGAAAGAAGTGGTCCTGCAATATCAGATTGTCGACCCGGGAAAGTACATCGCGCTAAACGATCGCGCCTTCAAGACAGAGTGGGTTTCGGCGAAAATGAATTCCACCGGAGGAACGCAATTTTCCGCCGAGCTTCCCAGCGACGTGCAAAAACATCGGCGGCTCGTGCGGTACCGGCTCTGGTCGCCCTCCGACAAGAGGGTCATCGCGCCCGACGAAAAAGATCCGCAACCGAACTTCGCCTATTTTGTTTACGATGGCGTGCCGGCTTGGCGAGGGGCCATCAACCCGCGCAGTTCAGATCCACAACAGCGGAGTGCGGTGACGTTCTCGAGCGAGCAACTCCAGCGCGTTCCGGTTTATCACTTCATCACGCGCCGAGCTTCCGCCGAAAATGTCACTTGGTTCGAGCAAACGGGTTTCGGCGGGGCTGAGCGCCACGAATATAAATACACCGGCACGATGGTTTACGACGGGATTGTCTACGATCATGTGAAGTTCCGGGCGCGCGGCGGCGCGTGGCGTCATGCCATGGGCAAGAACATGTGGAAATTCAATTTCCTCCCGGGACACCGGTTGCGAGCCAAGGACGATTACGGCCGGCCGTACCAAACGAAGTGGGACAAGTTAAATCTGGGCGCTTGCATTCAGCAGGGCGATTACGGCATGCGCGGCGAGCAGGGCATGTTCGAGGCAGTCGGTTTTCGCTTGTTCAACTTAGCGGGAGTGGAAGCGCCGAAAACCCATTGGATCCATTTCAGGATTATCGATCAGGCTGAGGAAAGTCCGGCGAGCCAATATTCCGGCGATTTCTGGGGGCTTTATCTCGCTACGGAAAATATCGACGGCCAATTTCTAAAGGAGCACGACTTGCCGCCGGGCAACGTTTACAAAATCGAAGGTTGGCAGGGGAAAACTGAATTCAACGGCGATCCTGCCGTCGCCAATCGCAGCGATGTGAGCCAATTCCTGCGCGCGACGATGCGCGGCCGGGATTTGCCTCCGACGTGGTGGCAAACGAATCTCAACCTGCCGGGCTATTATAATTACCGATCGATCCTCGAATGCATCCACCATTACGACGTCGATTCGGGCAAGAATTATTTTTATTATCTCAATCCCAAATCGCACCGTTGGAGCGTCATTCCTTGGGACATCGATTTAACCTGGGGGGACCGAATGTTTGGGGGAGGCCAAGAACCATTTATTCAGCTGACCGTTCGTCCTCCGTTCAAAGAAGCGTACCAGCAGCGGCTGGCGGAAATCCGGGACCTGCTTTTCAACGATGAACAAATCCGGGTCCTGATCGACGAACACGCCGCCATGATTTCCGATCCCAAGGGCGCTCCATCGCTGGTCGATGCCGATCGCGCCAAATGGGATTTTCATCCAATCATGATTTCATCGCACGCCCAGCCTTGGAAAGCTGGCCAAGGGCGATTCTATTTCGGCAATCCGCGGAACAATTTTGGGACCATGGTGCAGTACATGAAACAGTATGCCAGCCAGCGGATGAAGTGGATCGACCGCAGATTGCTCGCGGATTATCGGCCACCCGCTTCACCAACCCTCGCAGCGGCCGGTCCTGCAACTGCCGGCGCACTCAAGTTCCAAACGGAACCTAAAGCCCCGGGCAATCTGCGGCTGCGTCTCGCGGAAATCACCGACACCAACAGCCCGGCCTCGCACCAACCGCGGAAATACGAAATCGACGCGCTCTGGGAAAAGGAATTCAAGCCGGGCGAAGCGCTTGAGATTCCGAACAACGCAGTGACTGCGGGGCATGTCTATCGGGTCCGCGCGCGTGCTCAGAACACAGCTGGACAATGGAGCCGTTGGTCGAGCCCGGTCCAGTTCAACGCCAGCAAATGAAGCTGGGTGGACAGCCTTGTCCGCCTCTGAAACAATCCCTGTTCGGAGAACATTAGTCTGAGAGCATGTTTGGAAAATAGAACACCGCGCCCCCGTCGGCGGCTACCTTTTCTAAACATGCTCTGAGCCCCGTTTTCGACGAGAATGTCTAAAGTATCTAAGCTCCTCGATTCCGCGCGGACTTTCTTATTCGCCGCGTTGCTGGCACTCCAATCGTTCGCGACCTGGCCGTCGGAACATTTCAAACAAGAAAAGCTCGCGGAGATAGAAACGGAAATGAACCGGGCGATCGAAGAACATCGGTTGCCCGGTGGAGTCATCTGGATCGAGTCGCAAGGCGCGGTTTACCACAAAGCTTTCGGTCATCGCGCGATTGTTCCACAAGCCGAGCCAATGACTGAGGACACGATCTTTGACGTAGCCTCAATGACCAAAGTGCTGGCCACGGTCCCCGCGCTCATGCTGCTGCGAGAACGGGGCAAGCTGAACATCGACGAACTGGCCAGGACGTATCTGCCCGAATTCACCGGCGGGGGCAAAGAAGCGATCACGCTGCGCCACTTGCTGACTCACACGTCAGGGTTCGATCGGGCCTTGAGCCAATTTCCCGACTGGGCCCATTTTCCAAAAGCGTTTCAAGCCATCTGCGCACAGCAACTCGCGCGGCCACCTGGGACACTCCACGTTTACAGCGACATCAATTTCATTATTCTCGGCGAATTGTTCCAGCGTGTCTCGGGCGAGAGGCTGGATAAATTCGTGGCGCGGGAAATTTACCGGCCTCTAAAAATGGGAGACACCAGCTTTCTCCCAACTGCGGACAAGCTGCCGCGCATTGCTCCGACGGAAAAGATCGGCAGCGAGGTCTTGCGCGGGAAAGTCCACGACCCGAAAGGTCGCGCGATGGGGGGCGTGGCCGGACACGCAGGTGTCTTCACCACGGCGGCGGACCTCGCCCGCTTTGCGCGAATGATGCTCAATCAAGGCGAACTGGATGGCGTTCGGATTTTTCAACCTGCGACAATCAAACTGATGACCAGCGTGCAAACAGGCGACCAGGTTGAAGCGCGGCGTGGTTTGGGTTGGGACATCGACTCGGATTTCAGCCGGCCGCGCGGGAACATCTTCCCGATTGGATCGTATGGGCATAGCGGGTTCACTGGCTGTTCGCTTTGGATCGATCCCTTTTCGAGGACATTCGTGATGCTGTTGTCGAACCGGGTGCATCCGGATAGCTCAGCAAACATTTACGCTTTGCAGCGCGACCTGGGCACCTTGGCGGCCGAAGCTGTCGAAGACTTCAATTTCAGCACCGTGCCCGGCGCGCTGGCGCCACGGCGAAAACCGTAGGTGAAGCACGCAGGCTGTCCTTCCGGACGCGGCGTGATCTGTCCGAAAGCAAATCAGCTTGATTTTCGAAGAATAATTGCAACGCTCCGGTATGTGATCAGCACTCCTCCCGTTCGTACCCCAAAGTCCTTTTCGCTTTCGAAAAGTCCATTCCTGCAACAAGCCGGTTTTTGGAGATGCGCCCTGCTCGTTTTAGGCTTGCAGAGCTCGTTTCTATTCCCTCAATCCGCCGCGCAAGAAGTTCTCCGGCCCAACAACCCAAACCGAACCACGCTGCAGCTTTTAGAACAGGCCAAGCAAAAGCAGCTCGAATCCTCCAAGACGTGGACTGTTTTCCACGATTTTCAGTTCTCCGATCGTTACGAAGAGAGCGGCATTCGATTCGAGCAGCGCGTGGTCGACGATGCCGCCAAAAACTACAAAGCCGTTCATTACGATCACGGGACCGGTTTGGCCGCGGCCGACGTCGATAATGACGGCCTTGTCGATCTTTTCTTCGTCAACCAAGTTGGCGGAAACCAACTCTGGCGAAACACCGGCCACGGCAAATTCGAAAATATCAGCGCAGCCGCTGGCATCGCGCTGGAAGACAAGGTCTGCGTCGGCGCGTCTTTTGGCGACATCGACAACGATGGCTTGCCCGATCTGTTCGTGACCACAGTCCGGATGGGCAATGTGCTTTTCAAGAATCTCGGGGGCGGAAAATTCCAGGACATCACGTCAATGGCAGGAGTCGGATACGCCGGCCATTCCTCGGGCGCTGTGTTCTTCGATTTCAACGGGGACGGCCTGCTCGATCTTTTTGTCTGCAACGTCGGCAACTACACCACCGACGAGAAAGGCGCGGGCGGGTATTACATCGCCTCGCGGGATGCCTTCAGACGGTACCGCAATCCCGCCTTCAATGAGCCGAGCATCCTCTACCAGAATTTGGGCGGCGGGAAATTCAAGGATGTGTCGAAAGAGATGCGCTTGCAGCACACCGGCTGGAGCGGCGACGCCTCCTTCTGCGATGTCAATGGCGATGGCCGCCCGGACCTTTACGTCCTGAGCATGTCGGGCGATGACAAATTTTATGAAAACCAGGGCGGGCACGCTTTCGCCGAAAAAACCGCGGCCTACTTTCCCAAAACTCCGTGGGGCGCGATGGGGATAAAATTCTGCGATTTCAACAACGACGGATGGATTGATCTATTCGTCACGGACATGCACTCGGACATGACCACACTTCAAACCAAAGCCGGTGAAAAGGAGTTTCGCCCGACGTTTGCCAAAGCCAAAAGCGAACAGTGGTGCTCGGTCGAATGGTCGCCGGAAGCGTTTCGGAACGCGACCAACAGCATCTTTGGCAATGCGTTTTACCAAAACCATGGCAATGGAAAGTTTGTTGAGGTTTCCGACAAGGTCGGCGCCGAAACATACTGGCCGTGGGGAATCAGCGTGGCCGACCTGAATGCCGACGGTTATGAAGATGTCTTCGTGACCGCTGGCATGGGTTACCCAGTCCGTTACGGGATTAATTCCATCCTGCTGAACGACGCCGGCAAGAAATTCGTCGACAGCGAATTTGTTCTCGGCGCGGAACCGCCCAAGGACAACCGGATCGAAAAAGTCTATTTCGTCCTCGACTGCGATGGCGCGGACAAAGGGCATCCCATCGCGCGCGGCCGGAAAGGCCTGGCGAGCGTGATGGGCTCGACCAGTTCCCGGTCATCCGTGGCGTTCGACATCGATGGCGATGGCGATGTCGATCTGGTGACGAATGATTTCAACGATCATCCACGGGTTCTCATCAGCAATTTGTCGGAGAAAAAGCCCGTCCACTTCCTGAAAATCAAATTGGCCGGCACGACCTCGAATCGCGACGGTCTTGGCGCCACCGTGAAAGTCCATGCCGGAGCTAGAGCCTACACCCGCTACCACGATGGGAAATCGGGTTATTTATCGCAGAGTTTGATGCCGCTTTATTTCGGATTAGCCGAAGCCCCGACCGCCGACAGCATCGAAGTCACTTGGCCGTCGGGAAAAAAGCAAATCGTCAGCGAACGCATTCCCGCCAACTCGCTCATGACCATCACGGAACCGCGATGAAGGCTGCGCGCAATCCATGCGACCAGCCTCGCAACACCATAGCTCGAGCCCGGAAGCCAGACGCGTCCTGCTGACGATCGTTCCGATTTTTGTTCTGCTCGCCACGCTTTGTCCTGCCTCCGCGCAGCTGCCCTCGAATTGGACCAGCGCAGCTGGCTTTCGCTACCGCGAGTTAACCGTTCGACCCAGCAGCCGTGTTCACCTCACGGAAGTTCCCGCTTCCGAAACGGGCCTCACGTTCCGGTCGGATGTTCCCGAAGAAAAAGGAATCGAAAACTCGATCCGACTCGCTGGCACGGGCGTGGCCGCGGGCGACGTCGACGGCGACGGCTGGTGCGATCTCTTCTTCGCGTCGATGGGCGGCAAAGGCGCGCTCTATCGCAATCTCGGCGGCTGGCGCTTTCAAAATATCACCGACGCAGCGGGCGTTGCTTGCGAAGGCCAAGACTCGACCGGCTGCGTTTTCGCGGATGTCGATGGCGACGGCGATCTCGATTTGCTCGTCAATTCCATCGGAGGGGGCACACGCCTTTTCCTCAATGGCGGCAAAGGTCATTTCCACGAAGCGCTCAACTCGGGGCTGCTGCGGAAACACGGCAGCATCTCGCTGGCGCTAGCGGATGTTGATGGAAACGGAACGCTCGATCTCTACGTCGCGAACTATGCGAAAACAAAGATCGAAGATCGGCCCAACACCAAAGTCCAAGCCAGGATGGTCAATGGGCGCCCTGCTATCACCGCGCTCGATGGCGTCCCGATCACTTCCCCGGAATTGACCAACCGCTATTTCATCGATGCCGATCATGTCATTCGGGAATTGGGCGAGCCTGACCTCGTTTACCTGAACGATGGCCACGGCAACTTCCAGCAGGTCCCCTGGACAACCGGCTCGTTTGCTGACGAGCAAGGCAGCACGCTCACTCGGCCGCCCTACGATTGGGGCTTGTCCGTCATGTTTCGCGATTTAAATGGCGATCTCGCGCCGGACATCTACGTGTGCAACGACCTCTTCACGCCAGATCGAATTTGGATGAACGACGGCCACGGCCGTTTCCGCGCGATGTCGAATCTCGCCCTCCGGCACACCAGCTTGTTTTCCATGGGCATCGATTTCGCCGACATCAACCGCGATGGGTATGACGATTTTCTTGTCGTGGACATGCTCAGCCGGCGTTTGTCCGAACAGAAAGTGCAAATCACGGGCGTCAAACCGGTCGTCCTCCCGATCGGCGCGATCGACAACCGGCCGCAATACAAACGCAACACCCTTTTTCTAAATCGCGGCGACGCCACCTTCGTCGAGATCGGCCAGCTCAGCGGAATCGAAGCGAGCGGCTGGTCCTGGTCGCCGGTGTTTCTCGATGTCGACCTCGACGGCTTCGAGGATCTCCTTATCACCACCGGGTATTATCGCGATGCGTTGAATGCCGATGCGATCGGCCGAATGAAAACCGTTCAAGGCAAGCGCAAGCTTTCCGACCAGCAATTTCGCGATTTGAAAAAGATTTTCCCAGTCCTCCCTCAAAAAAATCAACTGTTCCGCAACCGCGGCGATCTCACATTCGAAGAGAAATCGCACGAGTGGGGCTTTGAGGATTTCGGCATCTCCCAAGCAATGTGCCTGGCCGATCTGGACAATGACGGCGATCTCGATGTCGTGGTCGTCCGGCAAAATGGGCCGGTGGCCATTTACCGCAATGAAACCGCTGCGCCGCGAGTTGCCGTTCGGCTGAAAGGAAAGGCGCCCAACACGCAGGGCATTGGCGCGAAAATCAAATTCTTTGGCGGCCCCGTCACGCAGAGCCAGGAAATGATGTGTGGCGGCCGGTATCTCTGCGAAGATGACACGCTGCGAGTGTTTGCTGCGAGCGGTCTGGCCAACGATGCGCGCATTGAAGTGCTTTGGCGGAACGGATCACGCAGCGTTGTCAGTGGCGTCCGCCCGAATCGAGTTTACGAAATCGAGCAAGGCGCTCCAGGGCAGCGCCAGAACGAAACGCCGCGCCCACAGCCACTCTTCGCGGATGCCAGCGGCTTGCTCGATCATCAGCACATTGACGAGGAGTTCGATGACTTCGCGCTTCAACCCGCCCTGTCGCTCAAACTGAGCCAGCTTGGGCCTGGCGTCGCCTGGCACGATCTCGATGGAGATGGGTGGGAAGATTTGCTGATCGGGAGCGGCAAAGGAGGTCCGATCGCATTCTATCGAAATACCGGGCGCGGCACGTTCGAGCGAGTTTTGGATACGGTCATCAACCAGCCGACCACGCGGGATCACACCACAGTGCTTCCATTCAGAACGCGCGCCGGCGAATCGATCGTGCTCGCGGGCCTGGCCAATTACGAAGACGGGCTCACCAACGGCGCGATGGTGCGCATGTTTGATCTGGCGCGAAAAACGGTGACCGAGGAAATACCTGCGGAGCGTTCCAGCATCGGTCCATTGGCGCTGGCGGACATCGACGGTGACGGAGAACTCGATCTTGTTATAGGCGGCCGCGTCATCCCGGGCCGATATCCCGAGGCCGCTTCGTCATTCATCTTTCATTGGCGTGGCGGCCAGTTTGCGTTGGACGCTGACAATGCCGCGCGGCTTTCGAAGATCGGGCTCGTCAGCGGCGCCACCTTCAGCGACTTGGATGGCGACGGTTGGCCCGATCTCGTCCTCGCCTGTCACTGGGGGCCCATTCGGGTCTTTCACAACCAGCACGGGAAATTCGTCGAACAAACCGACCGGCTCGGTCTAGCCAGATTTACCGGATGGTGGAACGGGGTTGCGGCGGGCGACTTCGACGGTGACGGCAAAATGGATTTGATTGCGTCGAACTGGGGACGGAACACGAAATATCAAACGTATCGCGATCATCCCACACGGATTTACTTCGGCGAGGAAAAGAACGCGTCGGGTTTCGTCGCCACCGAAGCTTGTTACGAACTCGACTCAAAAACATGGCTGCCGCGATGCGGGTTTCAGGCGATGACGAAAGCGCTGCCGGGAATCATCGAAAGGTTCTCGACGTATCAAGCTTATGGCAGCGCCAGCGTCGAAGAACTTTTTCGCGATCAACTCATTCAGGCCAGCTTCCTTGAGGCCAACTGGCTCGATTCCACCGTTTTTCTAAATCGCGGAGATCACTTCGAGGCAAAGCCGCTGCCGCTCGAAGCCCAATTCGCTCCAGCTTTCGGTTTGGCCATCTCGGATTTCGACGGCGACGGTTTCGAGGATGTCTTTCTCAGCCAGAATTTTTTTGCCATCGATGGCGAGACTGGTCGTTACGACGGCGGTCGCGGTTTGTTATTGAAAGGCGATGGCCGCGGCGGCTTCGCGCCGATGCCTGGCCAGTTCAGCGGAATCCAGGTTTACGGCGAGCAACGCGGGACCGCTGTGTGCGATTACGATGCCGATGGCCGGGCAGATTTGGTCGTCACACAAAACGGGGCCGCCACCAAGCTCTACCACAACGCGGCGGCGAAACCTGGACTGCGCATTCGGTTGACCGGGCCAAACGGGGGCAGCCCGATCGGCGCCATCCTCCGCCTTGTCGTTAAAAACAACATGGGCCCTGCTCGGGAAATTCACGCGGGCAGCGGCTATTGGTCGATGGACAGTCTCGTGCAAGTCATGGCCGCTCCGGCCGCCGCTGAGCAAATCTGGATTCGCTGGCCCGGCGACAAAACGAATCTGCTCGACGTCCCGGCTGGAGCGAAAGAGATCGTCATTAACGCCGACGGAAAAATTCAGCAGTCCCGGATCTTTCCATGAACCGTGGCGCAGACATTCTTGTCCGCGGATTACAGGAGCTGCTTCTCCTTCAACCAGGCGATTGGAAAATCGCCCTCAACCGCAGGCTTGGAAGCCTGCGCGACACGAACGAGGAATGGCTCTCTTGCTCTTGATCATGATCTTGTTCTTGCTCCGTGAATCAGGAAAAGAGGCGACGAACCGCCAGCGAGTTGCACAGACGGCCCACCAAGTTCTTCCTACTTCTTCGCCAGCCCTGTCCCGAGATCCTTTCGATCCAGGCGCATCCCAGCAGAGTGGGTCCGGCAAAGGCGAATGAACGTCTCTTCAGACAAACTTAACCGCCGCCCCGCCACGGACACGATCGCCCAATCCCGCCGCAGAGGGCTCGCACCTACCGGCCGCATCTTCAGCGTGCCGCGGGACAATTCTTTGTCCGCCACCCACGGCGCCAGCACGGACACTCCCAAGTCGAGCTTCACGAGTTCTTTGATCGCTTCGATGCTGCCGATTTCCATCACTTGGCTCGGCACGATGTCCAGCTTGCGAAAAAAGTCGTTGACCAGCTTCGCCGTGAAACTCGAGCGCTGATACAAAATCAACGGTTGCATCCGCAGTTCATCGCGCGAAATCGGGCGCCCGGCTGCCCAAGCGTGGGAAGGGGCAAACACGAACATCAATTCGTCCGAAAAGACCGGGCAGATCTCCAAGCCAGGTTCCAAAGCAGGACTGACGCCCAAAGCCAAATCGATCTTATTGTCTCGAATCATTTCCACCATCGCGCCCATGTCGCCCGATTCCACTTGGAGGTCAACCTTCGGTTCGGCTTTCTTCAGCTCGCGAATCACACTTGGCAGAATGTGCTGGCAAGCCGAGGCGGCAGCGCCCACGCGAAGTCGCGTTTGACCCCATTTGCCAAGCCGCTTGAGCGACGCTGCGGCCGCGTCCAACCCATCGAGCAGCGGACGCACTTGAGCCAGGAGTTGTTCCCCAGCCTGATTCAACAGAAGCTTTTTGCCCGCGCGCTCGAACAGCCGGGCGCCCAACTCGCTCTCGAGCGCTTTAATCGCGTGGCTGATCGCCGATGGCGTGAGGTGCAGCCGGCCCGCCGCTTGAGCGATGCTTCCCGCCTCGGCCACGGCACAGAACATTTTTAATGACCGCGTTTCCATTCGAGCAGATTCTAGATTCCTTAAACCTCAAAAGTCATTGCATTTGAACCAACTTTTCAGCCTCACCGATTTCGGAGCATTCCGCCTCAAGGAATCTATGAGTGAGGCGCGGGCGGAAAACGCCGTTTGGAATCAGCGGGGACGATTTTTTGGTGAACTCGCCTGGTCGGAGGCGCGCCTCACTAGGCGTCATTTAGCAAGTGGCCCGCGCTCCGTTCAATAAACATCCCGCTGGTACCGTCTCTCCGCTTTCAACCGGGTCACGTATTCCGCAGCTCCTTCCGGACTGCGCCCGCCGCCCAACTCAATCACCCGGTGCAGCGCCGCGTCCACATCTTTGGCCATTCGCTTGGCGTCGCCGCAAACATAAAAATGCGCCCCGCGTTCGAGCCAGGCGAATAGCTCGGGCGCATTCTCGATCATCCGGGTCTGCACGTAAATCTTTTGCGCTTGATCGCGAGAAAACGCCGTGTCCAGCCGTTCGATCGTGCCATTCCGCCGCATGACCTCCATCTCCTCCCGGTACAAAAAATCCGTCGACTCATGTTGATCTCCGAAAAACAGCCAGTTCGGTCCGGTCGCGCCGCTGGCCTGTCGCTCGTAAAGAAATCCACGGAACGGCGCGATCCCCGTCCCCGGGCCAACCATAATCATCGGACGGCTGCCATCAGCCGGCGGACGAAAATTTTTGTTCTCGTGAATGAACACGGGAAGGCAGCTCCCCTCCTCCGCCCGGTCCGCCAGGAACGACGAACAAACCCCTTCGCGCTTCCTTCCGTGCGACTCGTATCGAACGATCGCGACCGTCAGATGAACTTCTCCGCGATGGACCATTGGGCTCGACGATATGGAATAGAGTCGCGGCGGAAGCTTTCTCAAGCAGGCCAGGAATTCCGCGGGCGTGAAGCCAGCCTGCGGAAACGCGAGAAGCAAATCGATAATCTCGCGGCCCCAAAGGAATTCGGTCAATTCTCCATTCGCGTTCGGCGCGGTGAGTTTCTTCAATTGCGCATCGCCAGTCTTCTCGGCCATCACGCGGAGGAACGTTTGGGAGATTCGCGTGATTTCAAAATCGCGCAGCAAAGCTTGCTGGAATGAACCGTTGCCGTTCTCACGAGAGGCGACGAGTTCAGCACCCGAGCAACCAAGCGCATGTAGAATCTCGAGCACCAAGGCGGGTGAATTTGTCGGCACAACCCCCAGCACATCGCCGGCTCGGTAGCTCAAGCCGGAACCCTCGAGCGAAAACTCGAAGTGCCGCGTCTCTTTGGCGGAGCCCGCGCCATTTAACAACCGGTTTCGAAGCACTCGAGCAGGAAAAGGGTTGTGCTTCGAATACGCCGACGGAACAGAAGCCCGTTCGGTCGCAGGCCGCGCGATCGAATCTTGAATTTCGGGCAGGACCGTGCTGACTCGGTTGGCTGAAACAGTCGTTTCTAAGGCCGATGTTTCACCGATGCTTCCGCGACCATTTGCTGTCGCAGGAGCATCGAACGCCGGCAAAACGTTTTCTACCCATCGGCAAAAAGTTTTCTCGAACTCGACATCGCAATCCACGCGCGGAAAAATGCGCCGTGCGCCCAGCTCTTCCAAACGCCGGTCGAACTGCTTGCCGCACTCACAAAACTTCGGGTAATTGGAATCGCCCAAGGCGAGCACAGAAAAGCTCATTCGCGCGAGATTGGGCGTGGCGTGCCCAGCCAGAAATGCCCAAAGCCCCTTCGCGTTGTCGGGCGGATCGCCATCCCCGTACGTGCTCGTGATCACGATCAGTCTTTCCTCCGCCGCCAACCGCCCGGTCGGATACGCGGCCATATCGAATATTTCCGCCGAAAAACGGACGGCCTGCTTCGCCACGCGTTTCGCCAACATTTCGGCATTGCCCGTCTGCGAGCCAAACAGGATTGTCAAACTCGGTTTCGTTTCGGACAGCTCCGCGGAAGCAATTGCTCCGGGCGCGGGTGTTCGGGAAAACAATCCCGCGAGAAACCCGTTCAGGTAGGCGCGCTGTTCCGGCGTGAACGGCGCCGTGTCGGGCAAACAGGGAACAGAATGGTTTTGCATTAGTCAGAAAACATTTCCTGGAGAACCTTCGTTTCGTGGCGGCGGACGAATTCGGAAAAACTTTCCCCGGACCGCCGCCGCGCTTGGTACGTGAGCAGAACTCGCTCGATCAATTCGGGGAGCGCTGAAAATGGGATTCCCTTGAACACTTCCTTCGCGATCACGCGATCGTGCCCGTAACCGCCGCCAAACACGACGTTGTATCCCTCGACCGATGCGCCTCCCAACATCGTCTTCACCCCGAGCAAGCCAATGTCGCCGATGTAATGCTGCGCGCAGGAATGCGGGCAGCCCGTCAGATGAATGTTGATCGGCTGATCCAGCCTCACCCGCTTTTCCAAGTATCGCGCCAGCTCGACGGCTTGCCCTTTGGTGTTGGTCGAAGCCCATTTGCACCCAGTGTTTCCAGTGCACGCCACCAACCCGCCCGCAATCGTCCCGGCCTCATAATGGAAACCCATTCGGACCAGGTTGCGCTTGACCGTTTCCACAAAGCCATCGGGAACGTGCGGCACGATCAGGTTTTGCCACGGGGTCAGCCGCAATTCGCCCGAACCATAATTCGCCGCCACCTCGGCCAAGCGCCGCATTTGTTTCGCTTGCATTCGCCCCACCGGAATCGCCACGCCGATATAGTTCCGTCCGCGTTGCGGCTGCCGATAAACTCCAATATGGCCATGCTTGATCGGGACGCGCCGCGGCTCGCATTGCTCGAGAGGGAGTCGCTGGAATTTAAACGACAGTTTCTCTTCGACCGCCTCCAGAAATTTGGGAATGCCCCAGCGATCGATCAGATATTTCAACCGCGCCTTCTTACGATCCGTCCGGTCGCCGTTCGCATGAAAGACCCGGATCATCGCTGCCGCGGCGGTGACGCAGTCGCTAGGCTTCAGAATTATTCCCGCATCGGTGGCGAATTGTTTGTGGCCGGTAATCCCGGCGAGCTCCACTCGAAAATAAATGCCCGGCTCGATTCCTTGACCTTCGCCCACCTGCACAGCAAAGAAGCCGATGTCATTCGTGTCCGCCACCACGCTGACGCCTCCGCCTCCATCGAAGGCCACATTAAATTTGCGCGGCAGGCCGTAAAGATCGCGGTGGTTCAGAATATAATGGTGCAGCGCTTTCGCGAACGGCCGGGTATCGATCAACTCGGACGGATCGAAGCCAGCCGTCGGCGACGCGGTGATGTTGCGAACATTGTCGACTCCAGAACCACGCGCCGTCAGCCCAAGCTCCTGCAGTTTCGTCAAAACATGAATGAGGTTCGCCGGCGCAATTTCGCGAATCTGGATGTTCGATCGCGTGGTGATATCGGCGTAACCGCCGCCCCATTGCTCGGCCATGTCCGCCAGGCCGCGCAACTGGATCGATGACAATTCGCCCGCGGCAATCCGGCAGCGAAGCATGAATGCGTTTTGCGCGGGAGCGACATAAAACAAGCCGTGGTACCGGAAGCGAAAGGTGTCTGCCTCGTTCGGGAATTTCTTCTGCTCCGCGTGTTCGAGCAGTTTGTCCCAAATTTCCAGCGGGTCTTCTTCTGTCTTCCAGCGCTCTTGTTTGGTCAGCTCGTGAGCGTGGACTGTTGCCAGCTCGGCCGCGGCTTGTCCGGGCGGAGCAGGCCTCTTTTCGGTGGCGGCCCCGCTCACGGCCGGGGAAAACAAGCTTTGTTTGGCGACCCCAGCCAAAAAGCCTTCCAGATACTCCTTCTGCTCGGCAGTGAACTCTCGGTGGGCACCGGCCTCTTTGCTTTCAATTTCGACTGTATTCATCATCGCTGTTCGGTGTTCCTGACCTTCCGCTTCCGAGCGAGCGGTCGCACCAGCACAGCGCAGGCCTTATACGCAGGCTGCCTCGAGTGCGGATCAAACGCCGGAATTGTCAGCAGATTTGTGGTGTCGTAGTGCATCGGCAAAAACAGTTGCCCAGGTTGAACCGTCGAAGTGACGTGGGCCATCGCCACCAATCGGCCGCGGCGCGAGACAACTTCCACCTTCTGCTGCGGAGAAATATGAAGCCGCTGCGCGTCCCGCGGGTTGATTTCGACGTAAATGTTTTCGGGATACAGCTGCCTCAACAAATCCGACTTCCCAGTCCGGGTCTGCGTGTGCCATTGCGCGCTGGTCCCGCGCCCGGTCAACAGCAGAAAAGGATATTCAGCGTCGGGCTGTTCGGGCATCGGTCGCGGGGAATCGAAAACGAATTTCGCTTTGCCATCCGGATGATAAAAACGGCCGTCCTCGAACAACCGGCGCTCTTGCGCCGGGCCTATTCCGGGCGAGTCGTCGAATTGTTCCGCGCCCGCAGTCTTCGTTCGCGTTTCATCATCCGGATACGGCCATTGCATCCCGCCACAGTGCTCGATCATCGCGTAATCGCGTATGCCGCTGAAATCGCACGGCTGTCCGTGGGAGAGTTTCTTCAGGATTTGAAACACCGCTTCGGGGGAAGTCCATTCACGGAACAGATCCGCGCAGCCCCAGTAATGAGCCGCCAGCTTGAAGATGTTGAAATCACTCAGCGCTTCGCCGGGCGCGCGCGCCACTTTTTTTACCAGGCCAATCCGGCGCTCGCTGTTGATGAACGTCCCTTCTTTCTCGCCCCAGCCCGCCGCCGGTAAAACCAAATGCGCCAGCTGCGCCGTCTCCGTCGTGTCATACATGTCCTGCACGACGAGGAAATCGAGTTTTTTGGCCAGCTCGCGAAATGAACTCTGGTTGATCCACGAATGCGCGCTGTTCGTCGCCACGATCCAGAGTCCTTTAATCTTCTCCTCAGCGATCCCGTCGAGGATCTGGTCGTAAGTCCAACTGTTTCTGGTCGGGATTTGCCAAACTGAAATGTCGAGCAAACGCGCGACTTTTTCCCGATGAGCCGGGTTCAAAAAATCATGCCCGCCCAGGAGATTGGTGGTGTTGCTGAACAAACGCGACCCCATCGCGTTGCACTGGCCGGTGATGGAATTCGCCCCCGTGCCCGGCCGGCCGATCTGCCCGGTCATCAACGCCAGATTAATGATCGCTTGGGCTGTGCGCGTCGCTTCGTGTCCCTGGTTTACCCCCATCGTCCACCAGAACGACACCGCTTTTCCTTTGCGAATGATCTCCGCGAACTCGTGCAGGCGGGCCACGGCCAAACCGGTTTCGCGGGCGACTCTGGCGGGCGCGAACGTTCCCACAAATTCTTTGAATGCTTCGAAACCGGTTGTGTGACTCGCCACGAATTCGACATCAATCGATTCATTCGCGATGAGCAAATGCGCCAGGCCATACAGCAGTGCCAGGTCTGATTTGGGTTTGATCGCGAAATGGTGGGTCGCGCCGGCCGCGGTTTCCGTCTTGCGCGGATCGACTACGAGAATTTTGGGCTGGTTGGGATTGCGGAGCACGCGTTGCCAGAGAATCGGATGAGCGACGCACAAGTTCGAACCGATCAGCACGATGACATCGGATTCTTCGAGATCGGCGTAGGTATACGGCGGCGCGTCGAAGCCGAATGATTGTTTATAGGCCACGACACTGGTCGCCATGCACTGGCGGGTGTTTCCATCGCCATGCACCATTCCCATCCCGAACTTCGCCAGCGCTCCAAGAAAGGCGAGTTCTTCCGTGCAGATCTGCCCGGTGCCCAACCACGCAATCGACTCCGGGCCCCATTGATCCTGGATCGCTTTGAAGCGCACGGTGAAAATCTGCATCGCGGTGTCCCAGTCGATCGCCGCGGCCCTGCCGTCCCCCTGCCGCAGCCAAGGCGTCGTGGCGCGGTCCGCGGCCCGCAACGGCGTCAGAGCTTCCCAGCCTTTCGGGCACGCCATCCCGAGATTTACAGGATAATTCGGCTCCGGCGTCACGTTCACCGCACGACCTTCACGGAGATGCAGCTTTAGCCCGCAGCCCACCGAACAAAATCCGCAAACCGCAGTCGTCGTGGCTTGCGGCGCGAGATGCGCCGGCACGCGACCCAAGCCGAAATCGCCGGCACTCAACGCCAGGTCCGCAGTGAGAGGACCTTCCCATCGGCGCAGCACGGAATCTTTGCGCAGGATCGTCATGAGCAAATCGTCCCTGGCATTTTCACGGGTTGAACAGCGATGAAGAAGAGGCGGCGTTCGATAAGTTCGCCGGCCAACAAACAAATCAACGCCGCGCTCACCGCGGCCAGCGAATTGATTCGAGCGAGACTCGGCTGCGCCGCGAGGCTTGTCACAACCAGCAACGCCGGAATCAGAATGCCGCCAACAATCCCAAGCGCGAACCGAACCCGGTATTCGACTCCAAAGCGCTCGGTCAACAGCAAAGCCGTTTTGTGCAGTGGCGAAAAATCGTCATCGTTCAAATGACGGAGCGCTTGTTGTTCGACCGCCAATTTGAAAACGGTCGCGATGAGCAAAACAACATTCAGCGTTCGAAACACTGGAACCGGAACGCCTGCCAACAAAGTCCCCGCGGCCCCCAGCATAATCGTCGATCCAAAGAATTTTCCGGCGGTCCAAGTGATTTTCCAAAACTCGCGGCGGGTATCGTGATACACCATGCCCGAACAGAACACGCCCAGAAACCCGCCAGCCGCGCTCGCCCCACTCAGGAGCATGGACGGTTTTCCAGAAAGCCAAGCGCATCCCGCGGAGAGCCCGCTCAAGAGCAGGTAAAAGCCGAACCCCACAATTTCGCGGCTCAGCCATGACCGGCGCAAACCAAGGAACGATCTCCACGCGCCGGCAGGCCGTCCCAAGTGCGCAATGCTCACTGTGACCGCGGCGAGACCGATTAAAAATCCAGCCATCGTCTGCCCGACCGAATTGCTCGTCATGAATCGCGATCCGAGCACGCCCGTTCCCAAGGCGCCGAACAGAAATAATCCTGCGGAAAATTGCGACAACACCAGCATGACCACGAGTGGCAGGTGAGGCGGCTCCGGACGCAACTGCTCTCGATCGACGGCGCGCAAGGAAGCCAGCAATGGCTTCGTGGAGATGAACCGAGTCGTCGGCGACGTGATCGATGGATCCGGGCCGATTCTCAAAAACGATTCCTTGGGGTCTGCCGCTGCATCGACAATGCTGATCCGGATGGCTTCATGCGGGCACGACTGCACGCACGCGGGGGCTTCGCCGACTGCCAGGCGATTGCTGCACATGTCGCACTTGCGGACGATCCCGCGGCTGGTCGAATACTTGGGAACGTCGTAAGGACACTTCAGCACGCAATACTGGCAGCCGATGCACTGGTCATCCAGGTGGCGGACAATTCCCGTGAACGGATCTTTATCGTAAGCGAGCACCGGGCATCCATTCAAACAAGCGGGCTCGACGCAGTGATGGCATGCCGTCGTGACGGCTTGTTGAAACGGATGCCGCCAATCATCACTCACGAGCAAACCGACCTCGCGCCAAGCCTCGCCTGCATCCAGACCGTTCAAGCTGTGGCAAGCGCTCACGCACGATTTGCACCCGGAGCATTTGTCCAAATCGACTTCAAAAGCGTATTGGTGGCCGGGCGAAGGTTGGGTCAGAGGAATCAAATCACGATAAAACCCCGGTTGGATCCGGTGCGGTTGTGATTTGTGCCATTCCGCGTAACGAGTCACCGCAGACAGATCGCGCTGCTCTGCCAGCAGCTCATCCGCGAACGTTTGTCCAGCTCTCATGCCACTTTGGCGGGCCTGTTAAGCCGCGCTCGGATCTTCCGCCGAGAGCCCAGGCGCGGCCGGCCGCACTCGGCCATGCTCAGCCAGCCATTGCCCAATCCATTCCCGCTGGACGACCACCAAACAAATCAATGCCAGCATTGCGAATCCAGCAAAGGCCCAGAATCCCGCAGCATACGATCCCGCTTGCTCGCGCAGCGCGCCGATCAATGTCGGCAGCAGGAAACCTCCAAAACCGCCCGCAGCGCCAAGGATCCCCGTCGCGACGCCGACTTGACGTCCGTACCGTTGTGGGACCAGTTGAAAAACAGATCCGTTTCCCATTCCCAAACAGCCCATGACGAGAAAGAGCAGTCCAATCGCGATTGGCAGCGGGGGCAACTGCGCCATCAATGCAACCAGGGTCGCCACCGTTGCGTAGACAATCGTCAGCATGCGAATGCCACCCATCCGATCTGCCAGCCAGCCTCCGACTGGCCGAAGAAAACTTCCCGCGAACACGCACAGTGATGTCAAATCCCCCGCCACGACTTTGGAAACGCCATATTGGTCGCGAAGAAAAATCGACAAGAAGCTGGCCAGTCCGACAAAGCCGCCAAAGGTCACACCGTAAAACAGACTGAACAGATACGTGTCGCGCAATTTGAGGACGGCGAAGAATTCTGAAGCCTTCTTTGCGGTCGAGGGCTGCGGCGCTTCTTTGGCAAACAGGACGAAGAACGTCGCCACGAGCAGCAACGGAATAATCGCGAGCGCAAAAACGCTGTGCCAGCCGAACGCTTCGGCCAGGCGCGGTCCAAATAACGTTGCCAGCAGCGTTCCCGAATTGCCCGCGCCGGCGATGCCCATGGCCAAACCTTGGTACTGCGGCGGGTACCATCGGCTGGCCATGGGAAGCGCCACCGCGAAACTCGCGCCGGCCACGCCGAGCAAAAGTCCGAGAGCATAAACTTTATAAATCGAATCCGCCCAAAGCCAGCCCGCGAGCAATGGAACAATCGTGACAGCCAACCCGATACAACCTGTTTTTTTCGCGCCGATGCGGTCGGCCAGCTGTCCGAACACAATTCGAAGAAACGATCCCCCCAGCAGCGGAATCGCAGTCATCAAGCCTTTTTGTGAAGGCGTGAGACCGAAATCGGCGGCAACGTAATTTCCGAGGGCGCCCAGGAGAACCCAGACCATGAAACTCACGTCGAAGTAAAGGAACGCTGCGAGCAGTGTGGGCCAATGGCCGGCTTTCAAAAATCGGAAACGGTTTTCTTTCATGGAGGAATTCGAAAGCAACCGAGACACCAACGGGCTGAGCGAGTCGGGAAAGGTCGTTGAATTCTTTTCAGCGATACTCTGAACGCGGTTCATGAAGGCGGGCAACGCAAACAGCCGTATGGGTGAATCACTGCGCGCACGGCTGGCGTGAAGCGGTTGGCTGCCGTGCCATGAAAGAGAAAGTTTATCGAACCCTGGGCAAACGATTGCAGGCAAACTGGTGAGTTTTATCCAAAGTGACAAAAACTGGCAGTTGCAAACGTTCATGGTCCCAATGCGCGTCAAAACGTCGGACATGGAAGCGTTCCATGAACCGCCTCTTCCTGCGGCGTAAACGCTGTTTCATTTCAGCCCGTTCAAAATCACTGGCGCCTTCTGTCTAGATTCCTTAAACCTCAAAAGTTAGTGCATCTGAGTCAACTTTTCAGCCTCACCGATTTCGGTGCATTCCGCCTCAAGGAATCTATGAGTGAGGCGCGGGCGGAAAACGCCGTTTGGAATCAGAGCGAACGATTTTTTGGTGAACTCGCCTGGTCTGAGGCGCGCCTCACTAGACAAAATTAGCGGTCGCTTTGAATTAGCGGGATTTGCTGGTGCTGTGGGAAAAGTGCCTAGAACCCCGCTAATTCAAAGCGACCGCTAATGGAGAGCGCAGCGAGCAACGGCTCTCTTGCTCTTGATCATGATCTTGCTCTTGCTCGATGGATTAGGAGAAACAAGAGAACGGATTGGAGTTTCGAGCAGATTCGGTATTCAGATTGTCGAACCAATGTGCAACGCTCAACTTTCAAACCAGCCGCTTCGTTGAAACCATGGACCCTTTCCATGAACCTTGCGGCTCGCGAGTACGCTCGCCCCACCTGCACCGCCTCGATGCACCAAATGCATCCGGTGGGGCGAGGCTACTGACGAGCCGCCAAGGAGTATGCACC
>Ga0082335_1001634_pt1 | contig 45979 bp, 43 predicted proteins | sample Subgrocontami58m_FD_72375 | JGI IMG/M metagenome (GOLD analysis project Ga0082335, IMG submission 72375) | Subsurface groundwater microbial communities from S. Glens Falls, New York, USA - GMW37 contaminated, 5.8 m (SPADES assembly) (version 2) ...
CGGTCTCGGGTGTGGCCGGCACGGGCGGCTCGGATTTATCCGTTTCAGCCAATACGGCGATGCGCATAACGAACTCCGGTTGTGGAAAAACCGTCGCCGCCAGCGTCGCCGACAGCGGTAAGAAGCGGAGGCTTTGAACCTAGCGCGCGACGAAGAAATACAGCAGGAGCAGCAGGATCGCAGTGCTTGCCGCGCCGATCTTCAGCAGCAACAAGAACGTGTTGTAAGTCCTTACATGCTCGGCCCAGTCGCCGTTCGACTCCGCCGGCGTGCGCAAGCTCGCCATTTCGCTTCTCCCGATTCTTGCTGACGCGCGCGGGACCCCGCGTGCGAAGCTGATGCTAAACGAGCGGAAGCGATAGGGCAACGGCCTGAAGCTCCGGAAGGCTGCGGCGCCCCGACGCGCAGGGCAGGCGAACCCGAACGCGGGTCCTTCGGGAGCTCAGGCGCGCTTCTGCGCGCGCATAGGGGAACATTCGCGCCTACGCGGCGTTCCAATGCACGCCTGCGGCCCGCGGGCTTCCCCCACATCGCAAACCGGAGCGGGACGATGGGTCTCTTTTCCAAAGACATCAAGACGATCGACGATCTGTTCGTGCACATGCTGCGCGACGTCTACTATGCTGAAAACCAGATCCTGAAAGCGCTGCCCGACATGGTCGAGAAGGCCTCCGATCCGCAGCTGAGGGAAGCGTTCGAGCAGCACCTCGGCGAGACGGAAAATCAGGTGCGCCGGCTCGAGAAAGTGTTTGAGCTGCATGGCGTGGCGCCCAAGGGCGTCAACTGCCCGGCGATCGACGGCATCCTCGAAGAGGCTGACGAAATCTCCGGCGAAACCGCCGACAGTGAAGTGCTGGACGCCGCGCTGATCGCGAGCGCACAGGCGGTCGAGCATTATGAGATCACGCGCTACGGCACGCTGATCGCCTGGGCGAAGGAGCTTGGCCGCGAGGACTGCGCGCAGCTTCTGTCGGAGACGCTCGCCGAAGAAAGGAACGCTGACAAAAAACTCTCGTCGCTCGCCGAAGGGCGGATCAACCGCAAGGCCGCCTGAGGGGACTGACGCAGTCCACACGACGCGCCGCAAAAAAAAGCCCCGGACGTCGGTCCGGGGCTTTGTTTTGGTCTGAGAGCGCGCGGACTTTAGAAGTCCATGCCGCCCATTCCGCCGCCGCCCGGCATGGCCGGCGGGCCTTCCTTCTTCGGCGCTTCGGTGATCGTCGCCTCGGTGGTGATGATCAGACCGGCGATCGAAGCGGCGTCCTGCAGCGCGGTGCGCACGACCTTGGTCGGGTCGATGATGCCGAGCTTCATCAGATCGCCATATTCGCCCTTCTGCGCGTCGAAGCCGTAGCCATATTCGGTCGCCTCGAGCAGCTTGCCGACCACCACGGCGCCGTCGCCGCCGGCGTTGTCGACGATCTGACGCGCCGGCGCCTGGATCGCCTTGCGGACGATATCGACGCCCGTCTGCTGGTCAGGATTGCCGACCTTGACGCCGTCGAGCGCCTTGATGGCGCGCAGCAGCGCCACGCCGCCGCCGGGCGACACGCCTTCCTCGACCGCCGCGCGGGTGGCGTTCAAGGCGTCATCGACGCGGTCCTTCTTCTCCTTGACTTCGACCTCGGTCGCGCCGCCGACGCGGATCACCGCGACGCCGCCGGCGAGCTTCGCCAGACGTTCCTGCAGCTTCTCGCGGTCGTAGTCCGAGGTGGTCTCCTCGATCTGTCCTTTGATCTGGGAGATGCGCGCCTCGATGTCCTTCTTCTCGCCGGCGCCGTCGATGATCGTCGTGGTCTCCTTCTCGATGCGCACGCGCTTGGCGCGGCCGAGCATGGCGAGCGTGACGTTCTCGAGCTTGATGCCGAGGTCCTCGGCGATCAACTCGCCGCCGGTGAGGATGGCGATGTCTTCGAGCATCGCCTTGCGGCGATCGCCGAAGCCGGGCGCCTTGACGGCGGCGATCTTCAGGCCGCCACGCAGCTTGTTGACGACGAGGGTCGCCAGCGCTTCGCCTTCGATGTCCTCAGCGACGATGAGCAGCGGCTTGCCGGTCTGCACCACCGCCTCGAGGATCGGCAGCAGCGGCTGCAGCGTCGACAGCTTCTTCTCGTGGATGAGGATGTAGGGATCGTCGAGTTCGGCGATCATCTTCTCGGCGTTGGTGATGAAGTAGGGCGAGAGATAGCCGCGATCGAACTGCATGCCTTCGACGATGTCGGTCTCGGTCTCGAGGCTCTTCGCCTCCTCGACCGTGATCACGCCTTCATTGCCGACCTTCTGCATCGCCTTGGCGATTTCTTCGCCGATGAAGCTGTCGCCATTCGCGGAGATCGTGCCGACCTGCGCGATCTCGTCGTTCGAGGTGACTTTCTTCGAATGCTGCTTGAGATCGGCGACGATGGCTTCGACGGCGAGATCGACGCCGCGCTTCAGATCCATCGGGTTGAGGCCAGCGGCGACCGCCTTGGAGCCCTCGCGGGCGATCGAAGCGGCGAGAACCGTCGCCGTCGTCGTGCCGTCGCCAGCGATGTCGTTCTGCTTGGAGGCGACTTCGCGGACGAGCTGGGCGCCGAGATTTTCGAACCTGTCGGCAAGTTCGATTTCCTTGGCGACGGTGACGCCGTCCTTGCTGATGCGCGGCGCGCCGAAGGACTTCTCAATGACGACGTTGCGGCCCTTGGGGCCGAGCGTGACTTTGACGGCGTTGTTGAGGATTTCGACGCCGCGCAGAATGCGGTCGCGGGCGTCGGTCGAGAAACGGACGTCTTTTGCAGCCATTTACAATTCTCCTGAGGGTTGGAAGCGAACGGCGGCGTCGAGTCAGTCGACGATGCCGAGGATGTCGCTTTCCTTCATGATGAGCAGGTCGTCGCCGTCGATCTTGACTTCGGTGCCGGACCATTTGCCGAAGAGCACGCGGTCGCCGGACTTGACGTCGAGCGGGTTCAGCTTGCCGTTTTCGTCGCGAGCGCCGGGGCCGACGGAAACCACCTTGCCCTCTTGCGGCTTCTCTTTGGCGGTGTCCGGAATGATGATGCCGCCTTTGGTTTTTTCCTCGCCTTCGAGTCGCTTGACCACGACGCGGTCGTGGAGGGGACGGAACGTCATTGTTGATCTTTCCTTTTCTGACCTGACGGGGTTAGCCCGCCAAAAAGGGATATGCGAAGGCCTGCTGGCACTCGCGTGAGATGAGTGCCAGCAGGCACCACACAGATATGGGCGAGGCCAATCGCTGTCAAGTTGGGGACAGGCGTAGAATTTTCCGTTCTGCCGCGACGCAGCTACAGCGCAGCCTAAAGATTGATCTTAGCCATGAGATGACGGGTCGGGCGCCGCGCCTCGAACCGTCCGTTTGCCCGGGCAATCAAAATTCGGCGCAGAGCGGCGGCTCGTGTATTGCGCGGACCGCTATAGCGTTGGCGGGGCTTAACAAAATAGAAACCATAAGCATCCATCTAAAGTGTAGCGTCGTCGTCAGCGTCGTGCGTCTTGGCGGCCGGCTCAATCGCCGTCGATCGTCTGCCGAAGCCTGGGGCGCCGCATGCGCAAGACGCTTTCCGCATTTGTTTCAATGACGGCCCTTCTGGGGGCAGTCGGCGCCGCCAAGGCCGCCGATCCGGCGCCGCTCGTTTTGAAAGCGCCGCCGCCAATATTGGCGGCTTCGCCGTGGCGCGTGGAATTTGGGACCCGCTACTGGTTCAGTTCGGGCAACCATAAATACGATTACTACGACGCCCTCGTCCCCGGATTGTTGATTTCACGTCTCACCTTCGGCGATTTGACCGGGCATTCAGCCGAGACCTACTTTCGCGTCGACCACGAGAGCGGCGTCTTCCTTAAAGGCTTTCTCGGCGGCGGGACTCTCGCGAGCGGCAAGCTCAATGACGAGGATACTGTCGCCGCGACCAAGGGCCCCTACAGCAATACTGTCCATGTCCAGAGCGGCGGCTCGCTCAAATATGTCACCGTCGATCTGGGCTATAATGTCGTGGAGACCAGATTGCCGACCGGCCAGCCGGTCAGGATCGGTCCTTTTGTTGGATACAATAATTTCCATGAGCGGATGAATTCATTCGGCTGCGCGCAGATTCTCGCCGGCACGGAGTTTTGCTCGACCGATCCGCCGAACAAGGTTCCTTACCCGACGAGTCTGGACGGGCTCGATTTCGACGTTGCTTGGAATTCGCTGCGCGTCGGCGTCGGCGGCGAGATCGAACTCATGGCGAGCCTGCGCGCATCGCTCGAAGCGGCCTGGATTCATAGCTGGATGTGGAACACCGACTATCACAATTTTCGCCCCGATATCCGAGGCGTGCAGCAGTCGGGCAAGGGGGACGGTTTTCAGCTCGAAGGCCTCATCGCCTATGATCTGACGCCGCGTTTCAGCGTGGGCGTCGGCGGCCGCTATTGGCAGTTCAGCGCGCCAGGCAAGGACCATGGCGAGCGCCTGTTCAACAACGTGACCAGGCCGCTCTACTCATTTTCGCAACGCTATGGCTTTTTCCTGCAGGCGGGCTACCGCTTTGGCGGGCCTGACGATCCGACCGGCGCTGGACATTTCGGGCCGCTGTTCGGCAGGGCGGAAGCGCAGCCGCATGAATGGCGCGGCGTCTATCTCGGCGGTCATGTCGGCTATGGTTTCGCCGCGGCGAAAGACACGACGCTCGCGGCGCGCTCGCCGGAAGCGGCGATCCTCCAGACGGGTTTCCAAGCTCCCTTCACGCAGCGATCGGACATCGCCGGCTTCGTCGGCGGTGGGCAGATCGGCTATAATTGGCGCTTGCATCCGCTTCTCGTCGCGGGTTTCGAGACCGATTTCGCCTACGCCAATATCGGCGGTTCTTACGGCGCTTCCGCCAATTTCGGCATTGGCGACGCCCCTCGAAATTACGCCGCCAGCACCAAACGTCTGCTCGAATGGCTCGGGACGTTGCGCGGGCGGTTTGGGCTGCTGCCCCGCGATGACGTCATGCTCTATGTCACCGGCGGCTTCGCCTATGGCCAGGTCTCGGCGCTTGGGGCGCTCGGCGACGGCAACAAGTTCTGCGCGCTCGACTTCTATTGCTCGGCCGGCGCCTATTCCGGCTTCGCGACGGGCTGGACCGCCGGCGCGGGGCTCGAATACGCGATCGCGCGCAATTGGAGCCTCAAGGCCGAATGGCTCTACGTCGATCTGGGCCGGCAGAGCTATCAGATCAACGCCTACGGCGGCTCCGTTCTGGATGGGTTTCCCGCGAATTTCGCCGCGTCAAGCGCCAGCGCGACCCACCTGATCCGCACCGGTCTCAATTACCGGATCGACTGGCCCGAGCCGGAAGGACCGATGAACGTCGCCCAGTGATCGCCTGATCGACGCATGAGCGGGGAGCGGCTTCTTTTTCGCATTGATCCGGCTTAATGCTGCGATGGCGTCATGGAGATCACGCTTGTCTGGCAGACTTTCCCCCCGCGCACTGGGCCTTGCCGCGGCGCTCGCCGCTCTGGCGTTCGACCAGGCGCATAAATTCTGGATGCTGCATATATTTGACGTCGCCGCCCGGCCGCCGATGAGCCTTGCGCCGTTCCTCGACATCGTATTGTCCTGGAACTACGGCGTCTCCTATTCGCTGTTTCCCGCCCACGAAACCTTGACCCGCCTCGCGCTGTTGACGATGCAGGGCGCGATCATCGCTGGACTGGCGATCTGGATGGTGCGCACGCAGAGCCGCGCGACGGCTGTGGCGCTGGGATTGATCATCGGCGGCGCGCTCGGCAACGCCGCCGACCGCATCACACGGGGGGCGGTCGCCGATTTCTTCTATCTGCACACCAGCCTGCCGGTCGGACCTCTCGCGAACTACGTGTTTAATCTCGCCGATGTCTTCATTACGGCGGGCGTGGCGCTGCTGGTCATTGAGGGGTTTTTTCTGCCGCAGGAGCGGCGCGCCGAGACCTGAACGCGCTCTGGTTGAGCTGAGGCCGGTCTTCGCCACTAAATCGCCAATAAGTCGCGTCCATGTAGCCGCATACAACCGGAGCCGGAACGGAGTCCGACAGATGAAGCTTGCTCAGTCGCAGCGCTGCGCCCTTTACGCTCTCGCCGGGCTCGCGGCGGTCCAGGTCGCGCCAGCCCTGGCCGGCGATGACAAATCGACATGGTCGGCGATGATGGAGATGGTCGGCGCGTCTTCGGACGAGGGCGTCGGCAAAATCGATTATAGCGAACGGCCCAAGCTCGTCTTGCCGCCGAGCGCCGGCGACCTCCCGGCGCCGCGCGAGCGGGGCGCACGGTCGGGCGAATGGCCCGCCGAACTCTCGGCCGAGCGGCGCCGTAACGTCAACCGCTACGCGCGGGTGCCGAACGCGCCGCCGCCAGAGGCGCCGCGCCCGGGGGTGTTTGCGCGGGTGCTTTCCTTTGGATCAGGCGGTCCGCCGCCCGCGCCCGCCATCGAGGAGCCGAGCCGCATCATGCTGACGGAGCCGCCGACGGGCTACCGCCGGCCGACGCAGGACCTCAACAATCTCCGCGAGCCCGAAGCCGCCAAGAAGAGCTCCTGGTGGAATCCGCTGACTTGGGGACGCGGCGCGGACAATTCCGCCGCCAACGCTTCGGGCGCCAACCCCGCCGCCCCGGACATGCGAGGCGGCGGGGCCAATGCGACCGGCGCCTACAGCGCCGCCGCCCCGGACACGCGAGGCGGCGATATGCTCCCCAACTTCAGCGCCGTGATGCCGCAATTCCTGCGCGGAAGCTCGGACAACGACAAGAACTAAATTCCGGCCTATATAGGAGAGACACTCTCCGAGACGCGGCCGCCGCCGCGGGAAAGGCCGTTCATGTCATTTGAGACGAAGGCGTCAGCCGTTTCGCTTGCGCCTGGGGCAGCCGCGCCGGGGCCTGCGCGCGCGAGCATTACGAGCTTCACGCTCGCCAACGGCATGGAAGTCGTCGTCATCCCGGACGCGCGAACGCCCGTCGTCACTCACATGGTTTGGTACAAGAACGGCGCCGCCGACGATCCGCTCGGCCAGTCCGGCATCGCGCATTTCCTCGAACATCTGATGTTCAAGGGCACGGCCAATCATCCCCAGGGCGAGTTCTCGAACCTCGTCGCCGAACTCGGCGGTCAGGAGAACGCCTTCACCAGCTATGATTACACGGCCTATTTCCAGCGCATCGGCAAGGAGCATCTCGCTACGCTGATGGCGTTCGAGGCCGACCGCATGCGCAATCTGGTCCTGACCGACGAGGTCGTCGATCCGGAACGCGACGTGGTGCTCGAAGAGCGCCGCATGCGCACGGACAGCGATCCGTCGGCGCAGCTCGACGAGGCCGTACAGGCGGCGCTCTTCGCCCATCATCCCTACGGCATCCCGATCATCGGCTGGAACCATGAGATCGAGGGGCTCGGTCGCGCACATGCGCTCGCCTATTACCAGCGCTTCTACACGCCGGAAAACGCCGTCCTCATCGTCGCCGGCGACGTCGACGCTGACGAGGTCGAGCGTCTCGCCAAGGACACCTACGGCAAGATCCCCGCGCAGGCCGCGCCGCCGCGCCGCGCCCGCGCGCAGGAGCCTCCGCACCGCGCCCACCGTCTGGTGACGCTGCGCGATGAGAAGGTCGAGCAGCCGGCGCATGAGCAGGTCTATCTCGTGCCGTCCTACAGCACCGCGCAACCCGGCGAAGCCGAGGCGCTGGAGACGCTCGCCTATATGCTCGGCGGCGGACCAACGAGCGCGCTCTATGACGCGCTGGTCGTCGAGGAGCAGGTCGCGGTCGGCGCCGGCGCGTATTACATGGGCTCCGCCGTCGACGACACGCGGCTTTGGGTCTATGCGACGCCGGCGCCGGACGTTTCGCTCCAGGATCTCGACGTCGCGATCGATCGCGTGCTGCGATGCTTCGGAGAAGAGCCGATCGACGCGGAGCATTTGCAGCGCGCCAAGACCCGGCTGATCGCCGACGCCGTCTACGCGCAGGATAGCCAGGTCTCGCTTGCCCGCTGGTATGGCGAGGCTTTGGCCACCGGCCTCACCATCGACGACGTCGTCGCCTGGCCCGAGCGCATGGAGAAGGTGACGGCCGACGACGTGCAAAACGCCGCGCGCAAATGGCTCGACAAGCGCAGGGCCGTTACGGGCTTTCTGCTTCCGGCCTGAGACGGCGATCGCGTCAGGTTGTCGGCGTAAAACCGACGCCTGACGCGACTGTCCAAGACCTACCGCCGACCTCCGTTAGGAACTGCAATGACCGCTCACGCGCCCATCGTCACCATCGCCTCCCGCGCCGAACATGTGCAGCGGATCACGACGCCGGCCGGCCTTGAGGCCTGGCTCGTGGAGAGCCACGCCGTGCCGCTCGTCGCGCTGGAATTCGCGATCCGCGGCGGCGCGTCACAGGATCCTTGCGAGAAGCCCGGACTGGCGACGCTGCTCGCGTCGACGCTCGACGAAGGCGCCGGCCCCTATGACGCGCGCGGCTTCCATCGCGCCATCGACGATCTCGCGATCCATGTCGGCTTCGGCGCCGATCGCGACGCGATCTCGGGCCATCTGCAGACGCTCTCGCGCAATGTCGACAAGGCCTTCGGCCTCTTGAAGCTCGCGCTCAACGACGCGCGGCTGGAAGCCGGCGACGTCGCCCGCGTGCGCAGCCAGCTCGCCGCGGAATTGAAGCGAGAAGCCAACGACCCGGACTCGATGGCGTCGAAAGCCTTCCGCGAAGCGGCTTTCCCGAACCATCCCTATGGGCGCCCGGTGCGCGGCGATCTTGCGTCGATCGATACGCTCTCGCGCGAAGACCTCATCGCCTTGCGCGAGCGGCTCTTCGCGAGACGCGATCTCAAGATCGGCGTCGTCGGCGCGATCGACGCGACGCGGCTGTCGGAACTCCTTGACGCGACGTTCGGCGGGCTGGCGCTGCAAAACGATCTCGCGCCCGTCCCGGAGATCGCAGTCGCCAATGTCGGCATGCGCCAGATCGTCGATCTTGACGTGCCGCAATCGACGATCCGCTTCGGGCGCCCGTCGATCACCAAGCACGATCCCGACTATTACGCCGTTGTCGTCGCCAATCACATTCTGGGCGGCGGCACCTTCACCTCGCGGCTGTTCCGCGAGGTGCGCGAAAAGCGCGGCATGGCCTATTCGGTCTATTCGCATCTCAACGAATATGACCATTGCCCGATGCTGATCGGCGCCGCCGCGACCAAGAACGAGCGCGCCGGCGAAGCGATCGGCGTGATCCAGGAAGAATTCAGAAATTTCGTCGCCGACGGTCCGACCGAGGACGAATTGGACAAGGCGAAGAAATTCCTCACCGGCTCCTATGCGCTGCGCTTCGACACTTCGACGAAGATCGCGAGCCAGCTGGTCAATCTGCAGCTCGATGGGTTCGAGCCGAGTTTTCTGGACGAGCGCAACGGCAAGATCGCCGCGGTGACGATGGAGGATTGTCAGCGCGGCGCGAAGCGGCTCTTGGGCGACGGCGATCTGCTGGTGACGGTGGTGGGGAAGCCGGCGGGGGTGTAGCGGCCCGCCACGCCGCCGCCGCTGGTCGGCATCTTGCTAAGAGACTGTCATGGATAACCCCCTCCTTAGGGCCTGGAGCGGCCCTTTCCGCCTGCCGCCTTTCAACGCGATCGAGCCCGCGCATTTCCGCGAGGCGTTCGAGACGGCCTTCGCTGAGCACAAGGCCGAGATCGACGGCATCGCCAACGCCCCTTCGGCGCCGACCTTCGACAATGTCATCGGCGCGCTGGAACGCAGTGGGCGACTTCTGACCGATGTCGGCGCGGTCTTCTGGAATCTCGCCGCCGCCGACACGACGCCCGAATTGCAGGAGATCGAGCGCGATATCGCCGGCGCCTTTTCGCGTCACTCCAGCGACATCTCCATGAATCCCGCGCTGTTTCGCCGGATCGAGGCGCTTTACGAGACGCGCGGGGCGATCGATTTGACGCCGGAGCAGCGACGCGTTCTCGAGCTGACCTACAAGAACTTCGTGCGCGCCGGCGCGAAGCTGAAGGATGCCGACAAGGCGCGCCTCAAGGCGATCCTCGAGCGGCTGGCGGGCCTCTCGACGCAGTTTTCGCAGAATGTGCTGGCCGATGAATCGTCATGGCTGCTGCTGCTCGACGAAAGCGATCTCGACGGCCTCTCGCCCGATTTTCGCGCCGGCGCCGCGCGCATTGCGGCGGAGCGTGGATCGCCCGGCAAATATGGCGTGACGCTGTCGCGCTCCAGCGCCGAAGTCTTTCTGCAAAGTTCGACGCGGCGCGATCTGCGCGAGACGGTGTTTCGCGCCTGGGCGAGCCGCGGCGAGAATGCGGGCGCGACCGACAATCGCCCGCTGATCCGCGAAATCCTGCAATTGCGCGAAGAGCGCGCGAAGCTGCTCGGCTTCGACAGTTTCGCCGCGTTCAAACTTGACGACACAATGGCGAAGACGCCGGCCGCCGTGCGCGAATTGATCAATCGCGTCTGGGCGCGGGCGCTGATGCGCGCCGGCGAGGAGCGCGCGCAGATCCAGGCGATGGTCGAGGAAGAGGGCGCGAATTTCACCGTCGCGGCGCATGACTGGCGCTATTACGCCGAGCGCGTGCGCGCGAAGCGCTACGATCTCGATCAGGCCGCGCTGCGTCCCTATTTCCAGCTCGACAACATGATCGCCGCGGCGTTCGACGTTGCGCAAAAACTCTTCGGCCTCCGCTTCGTCGAGCAGAAGGGCCTGCCGCTCTACCATCCGGATGTGCGCGCCTTCGATGTGCTGGACAGCAACGGCAAGCATGTCGCGCTGTTTCTCGCCGATTATTTCGCCCGGCCGTCGAAGCGTGGCGGCGCCTGGATGTCGGACTTTCGCGCGCAGCACAAGGTCGCTGGCGAAACCCGGCCGATCATCGTCAATGTGATGAATTTCACCAAAGGCGCCGATGGCGCGCCGACGCTGCTCAGCCACGACGACGCCCGCACGCTGTTCCACGAATTCGGCCATGGCTTGCATGGCATGCTGTCGGACGTGACTTATCCTTCGATCGCGGGCACGAATGTCGCGCGCGATTTCGTCGAACTGCCCTCGCAGCTTTACGAGCACTGGCTGCTGGAGCCGGCGGTGCTGAAGGAATTCGCGCTACATGCCGAAACGGGCGCGCCCATACCCGACGATCTCGTCGCGCGCATCACCGCCTCGCGCCATTTCAATCAGGGCTTCGCGACGGTCGAGTTCTGCGCCTCGGCGCATGTCGATCTCGACATTCACGCGCAAAGCGTCGGGCCGAATTTCGAGGCGGGCGCCTTCGAGGCGGACAGCCTCGCGCGGATTTCCATGCCGCCGGAAATCGTCATGCGGCACCGCTTGCCGCATTTTTCGCATATCTTCTCCGGCGACGGCTATTCGGCGGGCTATTACAGCTATCTCTGGGCCGAAACGCTCGACGCCGACGCTTTCGAAGCCTTCAAGGAGACGGGCGACCCTTTCGCGCCCGAGGTCGCGCAGCGCCTGCGCGATCACATCTACGCCGCGGGCGGCAGGCAGGACGCGGCGGAAGCCTATGTGGCGTTCCGCGGAAGGATGCCGACGGTGGAGCCGCTGCTCCGGCAGAGGGGATTTGCGGAGCCGGCGGGGTAGAAAGTCTCACAATCGTCCAAACGCTGCATTGTGCCTTAGCGAATTTAGCGCCTCTATCGTGGCGGCGTGCAGCAGGCAGCTCGCCGGTGAAAACAAATGGCGCTCACGCCTTCATTTCCCGGGCTTCGACGACGATGGGCGGCGGGCGCTGTGGCGTACGCCGTGAATGACGATCTCGGTTTCTGTGACGCGATAGAAGATCAGATAGGGGTACGGATAGACGATCATGCGTCGAATGCCGCTTTTGCTGGTCGGATGGCCGGCTTGCGAATACCGCAAGAGGAGAGCTGTCACCGCCTGAATTCGGCTTTTGACGCTGCGCGCCCCCTGTGGCGAGCGTTCATCAATAAAAGAAAGAACTTCTTCGAGTTCAGTGGCCGCGCGTAGCGTGTAGCGGAGCTTCACAGCCCATGCTTCGCCCAAATGGCCCGAATTTGATCTTCTGTCGCAAACTCGCCGCGCTCAGCCTGCGCTAGAGATTCGTCAAATGAGGCTTCTTCCTCAGCCGTGAGCTGCACGACCGGTGGCTCGTCGCCCGTCATCGCCATGATCAGGCGCGCCATCTCATCCTGCATGGCGGGCGGGAGGTTGCGGGCCGCCTCGAAGGCCTGTTCGAGCAGTTTCGTCATCGCTCAATTTTAGCGGCTTATTCGAATGCTGAAAGGATTTTCTGCTCGACGTCGACGCCCGCGACGAGCGCGAGCATGACGCGGCAACCGCGTCACTTCTCCTGCGGCAGCAGCGCCAGCAAATCCGCCATCTTCGGCGCGGCGCTCGGATTCATCATGCCCACCACATGATATCCGGCGTCGACATGCAGCACTTCGCCCGAAACGCCGCGCGCCATCGGCGACACAAGATAGACCGCCGTCTCGCCCACTTCCTCGATCGTCACGACGCGGCGCAGCGGCGAATTATATTCATTCCAGCGCAGGATATAGCGGAAGTCGCCGATGCCCGACGCCGCCATGGTTTTGATCGGCCCCGCCGAAATCGCGTTGACGCGAATGTTTTTGACGCCGAGATCGGCGGCGAGATAGCGCACCGAGGCCTCTAACGCCGCCTTCGCGACGCCCATCACATTATAATGCGGCATCCATTTCTCGGCGCCGTAATAGGTGAGCGTTAAGAGCGAGCCGCCGTCCGTCATCAGTCTCTCGGCGCGCTGCGCGATTGCGGTGAAGGAGTAGCAGGAGATGTTGAGCGACATCTGGAAGTTTTCCAGCGTCGTCTCGACATAGCGCCCGTCGAGCTGGTCCTTGTCGGAATAGGCGAGGCAGTGCACGACGAAATCGAGTCGGCCCCAAAGCTTCTCGATCTCGGCGAAGACGGCGTCCATCGTCTCCGGCTCGGCGACGTCGCAGCGCCCGACGACGGTTGCGCCGATGTCCGCCGCCAGCGGCCGCACGCGCTTTTCGAGCGCTTCGATCTGATAGGTGAGCGCGAGTTCGGCGCCGGCGTCGGCGCAGGCCTTGGCGATTCCCCAGGCGATCGAGCGATTATTGGCGACGCCCAGGATGAGCCCCTTCTTTCCCTTGAGCAGTCCGGCGAAAAGGGCGGCAGGCGCAGCTTGCTGTGTCATGCGTGTCTATATCCTGGACGAAGAAGTGCTCGGCGGCTCGCGCCGTTTAGCCTGCTTTGGGCGCAAAGGAAACCCTCGCGCCACAGGCGGCGGCGGACGCGAAATCGGACGCGCCAGAACGGCCAAGCATAGCCAATCGCGCGGCGATGCCCTATCATCCGATAGGAAACGTCATTGGCTTCGCAGACTGGCGAGAAGACCGAGCGGAGCGGGCCGCATGGGCAGAAGAGCCGACATCGTAGCGGGTCTGGGCGGAGCGACTCCGGCCCTGAGACGCTATGCGCGCGCGCTTTGCGCCGGCGCGGGCCCGGCCATCGCCGACGATCTCGTGCAAAGCGCGTTGCAATCGGTCGGCGCGCGGATCCGGGCGCGCGAGCTGCGCCCAGCCGATCTCGCCGAAGCGCGAATCGAAGCCTATGCGGCGCTTGTCGGGCTCGCTCAGAAAAAGCTCGCAAACGCCCCAGGTCCGGCGTCGCGCCACCCGCCGGTCGTGCATGGGCTTGCAAGTCTTTGTTTCGACGAGCGCGCCATGCTGCTGCTCGTCTCGCTCGAGGGCTTCGGCTATGACGCCGCGGCGCGCATCGTCGGCGCCAATCGAGAAACGGCGCTGGCGCGGCTGATGCGCGCGCGGGGAGCGCTCGGCGCCGAAGGTTTGCGGCCCGTCGCGCCCTTGGAGGGCGGCCGCCGCGCCGCCTCGCATCTGCGTGTCGTGAAATAGCGCGATGACGCCTTCGGCCCTCATCGAAGAAGCCGATTTGCACGCCCTCGTGGATGGCGAACTCGACCCCGAGCAGCGGCGCAAGGTCGAAGACCATCTCCTGCAGCATCCCGAGGACGCCGCGCTCGTTGAAGGCTGGCGGCGCCAGAACGCGGCGCTGCGCGCCGCTTTCGAGCCGGTGGCGCTTGAGACGCCGCCTCTGTCGCTGCGCGAGGCGGCGGCGCGCCCGCCGGCCCCGCCCGCCGGTCAGGGGCCGATCGAAACCGGCGCCATCCATTGGGGGCGACCCGGCGCGGCGCCGCGTCCGACGCGCAAGCTCGATGAAATCCGCGCCAGCCGGCGGCGCCAGGCGCTCGCTTCGACGCTGCTGACGCTCATCGCCGGCGCGGCCGTCGCCGCGGCGGCGTTGCTGTTTCTGGCAAGCCGTCCCCCGGCGCAGAGCCCGACGACGCGCGCAATCGCCGCCACGAGCTATGCCGCGCGGGCGGGCTTGACCTACGCGACCTACATTCTTGACCCGCGGCCCGTTGAGGTCGAGGCCAGCCGGCGCGGCGAACTTCTCGCGTGGCTTCAGGAGCGCGTGGGGTTTTCACGCGCGCCGGATTTGAGCGGCGTTGGATTGCGGCTGCTTGGCGGACGCGTCGCGCCCGGCGTCGCGGCGCCGGCGGCGTTTCTCGTCTATGAGCGCGACGACGGTGGGCGGGTTGGTCTTTATTTCGAGCGGGCGGAGGCCCTCGCCGCGCCGGCGGGCCAGCGCGGCCAGGGCGTTTCGGTCATCGAATGGCGAGCTGGCGGCTTCGCCTTCGTGCTCGTTGGCGCCTTGGCGCCCGAAGCGATGCAGGCCGCGGCGGAAGCGGCCGCCGCCGCGGTGGCGGCGACGCCTGCCGAAGTTAAATAACCGAGGACCTCACGACATTTTGGCGCGTGGATCATAGGGATGCGCGTCGCGCCATTCCCGCATCCGCGCCTCGAGATCGCTCGACGCCGTTTCCGGCAGCATGATCTTCAGCGAGACATAGAGGTCGCCGGCGATTTTGCCGTCGCTCGCCGGAAGGCCCTTGCCGCGCAGCCGGAGCACGCGCCCGCTGTTGGAGTGCGGCGGGATGGTCAGCTCCACCTTGCCGTCCAGAGTCAGGGTCGGAACCCGTCCGCCGAGCGCGGCTTCATAAACCGTCACCGGCAACTCCAGCCGCAGATCGCGGCCATCCAGCTTGAAGTAAGGATGCGGCGCGACCTTCACGGTGATCAGCGCGTCGCCGGGTTCGCCGCCCATGGAGCCGGGCTGGCCCTGGCCGCGCAGCCGAATCTGCTTGCCGTCTTCGATTCCGGCCGGAATTTTGACTTCCAGCGTGCGGCCGCTGGGCAGGATGACGCGGGCCGAGCCGCCGTGCGCGACCGTTTCCAGCGGCACGGTGGCGGTGGCGACGACGTCGTCGCCCCGGGTCGGCTGGGGTCCCGCGCGACGGCGCCCGCCGCCGCCGCCGAAGAGATCCGCGAAGAGGTCGGAAGGGTCAAAGCCCGCGCGCCCGCCGCCGGGCGCCTCGCCGAAGTGATACTCGAAATGCTGATCGCCGCCGGGCGCGCCGCCGCCCGGGCGCCAACTGCGCGTAAAGCCGCCGGGGCCGCCGCCTCCGCCTTCAAAGCCGGTGAAGCGGGGTTTCCCGTCCGGACCGATTTCGCCCTTATCGAATTGCACTTTCTTCGTCTCGTCGCCGATGATTTCATAGGCGGAGTTGATTTCCGAAAATCGCTCCTTGGCTTTCAGGTCATCCTTGTTGCGGTCGGGGTGGAATTTCTTGGCAAGCTGGCGATACGCCTTCTTGATTTCGGCGTGACTCGCCGATTTTTGCACGCCGAGAACGTCGTAAGGATCGCGCATAATCTTCCAATCAGCCCATGTGAGCGCCCGCCCTTGGCGGCGCGGGCGCGTATGTCCGCCCTATTATTTGGGAGAAGCCTGTTCGCAACGCAAGCGGCGAAGGTCGCGTCGCGCTGAAGCCTAGCGCGCCCGGGACGCGAAAAAGGCGGCGAAGCGCTCGCGCGCTTCGGGCGACGTCAGCGCCTTGGCGAAAAGCGCCGCTTCCGTGTCGATGCGCGACAATATGTCGTTCGGTTCGCCCCGCATCAGCCGCCGCGCCGCGAAAAGCGCCTGGCTGGGCTTTGCCGCGAGACGCCGCGCGGCGTCCATCGCAAGATCGAGCACGCCTTCCGATGGCGCAAGCGCGTTAACCAGGCCCAGACGCAGCGCCTCGGCGCCGCCGAAGCTCTCGCCAAGCAGCAGATATTGGGACGCCTTCGCCATACCGAAGCGCAGCGGAACCAGCAGGCTTGCGCCCCCTTCGGGCGGCAGGGCGAGGTCTATGAACGGCATTGTGAAGCGCGCCTCTGGGCTGGCGTAGACGAGGTCGCAGTGGAAGAGCAGGGTGGTCCCCACGCCGACCGCGTCCCCGGTCACGGCGGCGACGAGCGGCTTCTCGAAGGCCGCCGCCGCGCGAACGAAGGTCAGCGCCGGAAAAATCTCTGCGCCAGGAGCAATATCTCGGCCAGGAGCCATATCTCGGCCAGGAGCAAAATCGCGAAAGTCGGCGAGATCATTGCCCGCGGTGAAATTGCCGCCCGCGCCGGCGAAGACGACGGCGCGTACAGCGTCGTCGCCGGACGCCGCTTCGAGCGTCGCGATCAATGCGCGATACATTTCGCGATTAAGGGCATTCTTCTTTTCGGGGCGGTTCATCAACAGGCGCAACACCCCGAGATCCCTCGAAACGATGATCTTTTCCGACATAAGCGTCTCCGGATCGGCTCGCTGCGGCGTTTCGCCAAAGTCTTGAGGGAATTCCCTGAGATAGATTTAATGCGGGGGCCAGGGCCGTGGATCGTCGGCGACTTGCAGCAGCGTCGCAAGCGCGTAGATTTCAGCGAGTTGAGATCATCAACGGCTGAGGCGCCGTTTCCCGACCCCGTAGCAGGGGCAGGCGCGTCATGAATTTCGGCGAGGCGGCCAATCGGCGCGATTGGCGCGGCGCTCGCGGCGGCGCTGGTCGGCTGCCGCTCATGGCCTGAGTTGGTCTGGCTCGCGCCGCCGCGATGTTCATCAACTGGTTCGGCTTGACGACGGATCTTTCACTTGCGCGGTTACGCGGCGGTGAACTGCCGATGTCTCGAACGAGAGACGGAACGCGCTGTCCGAGAGGCCAATGACGCGATCGAGACGTGGCTTTGGCGCGGAGATGGCGACTCCGGGGAGGACGAGGTCTATCGCGCCGTCGTCGCGACGCATCTCTCCAACGGCTCCGCTGAGGCCTCGATGACGCGCGTCAGAAGACCGCCGAATTTCTCTTTCCTTGAGCGAAACTGGCAGGCGATGCTCGCGTGGCGCGATCTATTTCAACGTCACGCAATTTCTCGTCGATCGAAGCTGGTATTTGCGCTGGCCTATAGCGCGGCCGGATATAAAGCCCATCTTCTCGTCCATGACCTCCTTCCATTCGAGGCGGCGGATTCTTTCGCGCGAGAGAAGCGCTATTGCATCCCCGACGCATGAGCAATATCTGCCGCTATGGCGCGGTCGCCGCGTCGTCGCGCGGCGCTTGCGCGCCCCAGCAGAGGCGACGCCGCCGATCCCAATGCTTTTTTTGCAAAGATTGACGACTTCATCGGGCAATTATAAAGCGCGCTTCGACGCGGACCAGAATTGACCCGCGGGCGCGGCGCGCGCATTATTTTTTTCACTCCAAATGAGTCGCCCAGCGCGAGAACGACTCGGGAAGTAAGGGGTTTCATTTGACTCTCTGCGATCAGCCGCAAGGGACCCCACGCAAGGCGCCAAGTGAAGACGACCTGGCCGCGCTGGCGCAATTTCGCTCCGCCTTGCGAAGGTTCTTAGCCTTCAGTGAACAGGTCGCCGCGGATCATGGCGTGACCGTGCAGTGGTATCAGGCGCTGCTGGTGGTGCGCACCTATCGCGGCGCGAAACACATCAGCGTCGGCGAACTCGCCGAGCAGCTGATGATCCGCGATCACAGCGCGGCGGAGCTGGTGTCGCGGTTGGCGCAGGCGAAGCTTGTCAGGCGCAAGACCGACCCGGCGGACCGCCGCCGTTCGCTCGTCGTCATCACGCGTGCGGGCGAGCGGCGCCTGTCGGAGCTCGCCGCCGTGCATTTGAAGAAGCTTCGGGATACGCGAGGCGTTTTTATGAATTTCTTTCGTGCGGCCGAGTCTCAATAGCCCGTCATTTCGAGATAGCCCTCGCCGCTGTGCGAACCCGTAAAGCGGATCGGACCTTCCCAATAAGCGAATTCGGTCCCCATCCAGCTTCCCGGATTGAGCGGCTGCGTCTCGACGTCGACCCCGCGACCTGTGATCTTCACGCGCCAGCGAATCGGCACGTCGCGATCGGCGATGCGTATCGTCTCGAGAGGCTCGATGGCGATGCCTTCGCGCGCGAGCGGCGACGTTGCGCCCTCGGCGTCGATCCAATTTCCGAAGAGGAACGGCGCCGCCTCGACGCTGCGCATACGATACAGCATCAGCTTGGCGCCGCCGTCCAGATGCAGCGAAAACCAGTCCCAGCCTTTTTGGTCGGGGCCCAGCGGCTGACTCGACCATTCGCGATCCATCCAGGCGCGGCCGGAGACCTGGATTTTGCGTCCGTTCATCGACAACGAGCCTTTCGCCCCGAAGAACGGCTGGCTGTAGTAATAGGAGGCCTGTCCAGCCTCGGACTTGCGGCTGTAGCCGCCCTCGCCTTGCAATACGATCGGCCCCGACGCTGTAAGGTCGAGCGCAAAGGCGAAATTTCCGTCCCTCGCGGAAACGCGCAGCCGTTCGATCCCGGCGCCGCCGGAATCGTCGCGCGTTTCAAGAACCCAATCGTCGAGATCGGCGCGAAAGGGCGCCGCCTCGACTCCCGCCTGGCCAATTCCGCCGCGCGCGAATTTTTGCGCGAAGCGATGTTCGCTGGCGCTCGTCGCCGCCGCATGACCCATCCAGACATTGCGGTCGTCCCAGCCGGCCCGCGCCGCGTTCGGCTGCATTGCAAAGCGAAAGAGCGTCCATTGGACGCCGTACGAGGCGCCGTCATCGCCCGTTAGATTTGCGGTGACGTACCACCATTCGGTGCGAAAATCGGGATGCGCGCCATGATCTCTTGGAAACGCGAGCTGCATTCCAGGTCGGGGAATCGCGAAGCCGGGCGCCGTCGCGCCAAGACCGCCGAAACCTTGCGCCAGCGCGCCGCTCGACGACAGCGCGAGAAGAAGCGCGGATCGCCTCGAAATTGCCGAGCGTTGTTCGGGAGAACCGTTCGGGGACTTAGCGTTCATTGGAGAAGACTTTGAGCAGTTCGGTCGGCGAAACGCGCGCGAGCCTGGCGAAGGGAATGAGCGCCGCAAAAGCCGCGGCGCCGAGGGCGATAAGGAAAACCGCAAGCCATTGCGCCGGAAACATATGGAATGGGAGCCGCCATCCGAAAGCGGCGACATTGACGATGGCCACGAGGCACCATGTCATGAATAGGCCGAGAGGGATCGCGAAAGCCGCGGCGCCGGCGGCAAACGCCATGACCCGCGCCATTTCCAATCCCGCGAGCTCTCGGCGCGTCGCGCCCAACGCCCAGACAGGCGCGATGCGGGCGCGCCGCATGTCGCTAAGCGTCAGCAGACTGGCGAAGAGCGCGACGCCGGATACGATCAGCGTCAGCGTGTTCAACGCCGTCGTGACGGCGAATGTGCGTTCGAAGATATCCGTCGAGAGAGTCTTGACTTCGGCCTGATCGACGATGCGCGCGATTTTTCCGCCAAAGCGCTGCCGCATATTTTCGATGACGCGCGCCGTGACGCCCGGATCGACGCGCAGGCTGTAATGCACGCCTGAGGCGTCGTCGAAATAGCGCTTCAGCTTCTCGTGATCGATGCGCAGTTGGCCTTTCGGATTGCCGTAATCGGGAAAGACGCCGACGATGCGCGCGCGCCAGTCTCGCCCCGACGCGGGAAATTCGAGCGTCGCGCCGAGGGCGAGACCAAGCCGGCGCGCCAATTGCTCGCTGACGAGAACAGCGTCCTGGGCGTGCAGCGCTGTCCATGCGTCCGGCACGGCGTCGATCAAGGGAAACTGCGCCGTATAGGTTTCGTGAGGCGTCATGCCGACGACGTCGACGGGCCATCCGCCGATGCGCGTCTTCGCGCGCCAGACAGGAAGGATCGCGGCAATGTCGGGCTGCGTGCGCGCCCACGCCTCGATGTCGCGCGCATCGGCCGGCGTCGCCGCTTCGAAATAGATCTCGGCGACGAGGCGCGCGTCGAGCCAGCGATCGAACGTCTGGCGAAAGCCCTCGACCATGCCGCCAACGCCGATGTTGGTCGCAAGCGCAATCAGCAGCGCCATCAGCGTAAGCGAAAGACCGGAAATTTCCTGACGTCCATCGGCGTAGAACCAGCGCGCGAGCGGCCTGCGCGCGAAGCGCTCGCCGAGCGCCAGGGCGCCGGCGAGGCCGACCGGCAGAATGAGAGCGGCGGCAAGAAGCGCCAAGCCGATGATCGCGAAACCGGACGCAAGACCTTCGCCAAAGCCGTATGCGCCGGCCGCCGCGAGAAGGGCAAGCGCCGCGAGCGCCGCCTGCCGTCGCAGATAGCGGTGATGCGCGCCGCGCCAGGCCATAGGACGCGCGAATGACAGCGCCGGCAGCCGCAATGCTTTCGTCAGGCCGCTCGCCGCCGCAAGCGCCGCGCCGGCGCCCGCCATCGCCAGGCCGGAGAGCCACCAGCGCGCATCGAGCGTAAGGCGATCGGAGATTTGCGCGCCGTAGAGGCTCTCGAGACTTTGTGCGACATCCGGCAGAAGCGCCTGCGCGATCGCGTGACCGCCGAGGACGCCCGCGCCTCCCGCGATGAGCGTCAGGACGGCGATTTCGAAGGCCATCGCCGCGATGAGGTGGGGCGGCGCGACTCCTAAGGCGCGTAGGGTGCGCAGGGTCGCCAGTCGCTGTTCGAAGGCGAGGCCGTAAGCGGCGTGCACGATGAACAGTCCAACCAGGAACGCAAGAAAGCCGAAGGCGGTGAGATTGAGGTGAAAACTGTCGGTCAAGCGCGCCAGCTCGCTATCATCCTCTGGCGCGACGAGCCGCAGCGCATCGCCGACGACTGGCTTAAGCCGCGCCTCGTCGAACGTCTCCTCGTCGGCGATGACGAGACGCGAGAGTTTTCCGGGTCGATCGAGCAGGCGCTGGGCGACGCCGATGTCGACGATGATTGCGCCGGGCGGCGCTTCGGCGAGCGCGGCGAGCGGCGGGAACTGCTGACCACGCTCGGTTTGCGGCTGGGCGCCCTCGGCGAGATTGAGCCGGCGCAACGTCTGCGGCGCGACAAAGCTGCGGCCTGGGCCAGTGAAGAACTCTTCCAGAACGTCCGCTCGGCTTCGCATATGCGCGATCGACGAACGGCGCGGCAGCGACACCGGCTCGACGCCGATGATCCGAATATTCTTTTCGCCAATTCGGACTGCGCCCTCCAAGACTGGCGAGACGGTGACGCCGGCGCGACGCAGTCTCACAAAGAGCTCCTGGTCAAACAGGCCACCGCGAGCGGCGACGAGCGTTCTCGCGCCGCCGCCCGAAATTGCGGTCGCCGCGGCGTCGTAACTGTTGCGCGCCTGAGCGTTCAGCGCCTGCACGCCGCTCCACAGCGCCGTGGCGATGGCGAGGCCGAGCACGAGCGTCGCGAGGTTCCCCGGCCGTCGGCGCCAGTGGCTGATAAGCGCGGCGAGCGTCCAGAGCGTCTCTCTCATTGTGTCGCCAGAAGACCGGCCTCCAGCTGCACGCGGCGTTGCAACCGGCCGGCAAGCCGTTCGCTGTGCGTCGCCATCAGAAAGGCGCAGCCGGTCGCGGCGACGAGGTCGAGCGCGAGCGCCATGACGGCGTCGCCGGTCGCTTCGTCGAGATTGCCGGTCGGTTCGTCCGCGAGCAGGAGCCTCGGGCGCACGGCGAGGGCGCGGCCGATGGCGACGCGCTGCTGCTGTCCGCCGGACAGCTCCTCAGGATAGCGGGCGGCGAGCGTCGCAAGACCAAGACGCGCGGTGAGCTCTTCCTGCCACGCCGGATCGTAGCGGCCGGCAAGTCGCGCCTGGAAGCCCAGGTTTTCGCCGACGGTCAGGCTCGGAATCAAATTGAACTGCTGGAAGACGACGCCGATCTTCTCCCGCCGAACGGCAGCCCGCGCATGTTCCGAAAGCCGCGTCAGCGCGACGCCGTCGAGAACGATTTCGCCGAAATCGGCGTCGTCGAGCGCGCCGACCAGATGCAGCAGCGTGCTCTTGCCGCTGCCGGATTCGCCGGTCAGGGCCAGACTGGCGCCCGCGGCGAGCGTGAAGTCCACGCCGCGCAGCACGGGAATGCGGCCCTGCGGCGTCGGGTAGGATTTCTTAAGCCCATCGACACGCAGCATCGCCGCGCTTGTGCGCCCAGCGGCGAGATTTTCCGGCGTCGCGTAAATCGACAAACAATGCGCCCTGATCGGACCGGCAAAGGCGGCCGGCGCGCCAGCCCTATATATGGCTCGCCTCGCCGATCGCCCAAACGTCGCCGAGCTAGAACGCGAGGCGCAAGCCTCCGTAGATCACGCGTCCCGCGCCGGGATAGAAGACCCGCGGATCGAGGCCGCGGGCGTCGACGATCGTCGTCACGTCGCTGATATAGTGGCGATTGGTCAGATTGCGCGCTTCCACAAAGAGCGAGAGTCCGTAGGGCAACTTCATGCCCGCCTGGACGCCCAGCAGGACATAGCCCGGCGCCTGCAGCGTATTGGCGTAGTCGACGTAAGCGCCCGCCGGAATCCAGTCGATCTGCGGCGCGAGATAGAGGCCGTCGGGCCGCCAATAGGACAGCGTGGTGCGCAAGACGTGGCGCGGAATGCCGGCCAGCGTCTTGTCGCCGAAGTCGCGATCGCCGACGAAGCGGAAATCGTTCCAGGTCCAAACTTGCGACAGCTTCAGCGCGTCGCCCGCATCCGGCGCGAAAATATCGCGCAAGAGTTCGGCGCTCGCAGCGAATTCGACGCCCTGGTGCATGGTGCGCTTGGCGTTGAAGGTCGTCGCCGGGATGCCGAGGCCGGGATTGGTGGTGAATTTTAAGAGTTCGTCCTGTAATTCCGAATGGTAGAAGGTCACGTCCCAGGTGTAGCGGTCCCATCTGCCGCGCGCCCCGAGTTCCCCGGTCCAGGCTTTCTGCGCCGCGAGCGGAGTGAATTTCGAGCCGTCGCGCGGCGGCGGAAACACGCCTTGCGTCAGGTCGATGAAGTCCGGCACGTCGCGGCTTCCGGTCATGTCGGCGAAGAACTGAATGACCGGCATCGGTTCGTACATCAGGCCGACCTTGGGCACGATGCCGCGGTAGACTTGGTCCGACACGCCGGGAACGGGCTCGAAGGGAATGCCGCCGAGAACCGCGTAGCGCCGCGTATCGGCGAAAAGCTTGGCGCCGAACATGAAGATGAGCTGCGGCGTGATGTGCAGGCGGTTCTCGAAATAGGCTTCGAGATTGAACGCCGTCGCGCGGTTGTTCCGGAGACGCGGATCCAATCCCGGATTGATGAACAGGCCGCAGAAGCCGAAGCATGAATTCGCCGCGCCAAATTGCGCGAGTCCGTTAAACGAATAGGGCGGAAAGGAGAACTGCGCATTGGCGAAATTCGCGGGGATCCCGCCATAGGGATTGAGCCGCATGCCGTTGTAATTGTCGGACCAATTGTCGCTCGACGATCCGCCCCAGGCGCGGCCGCCAAGGATGAGTTCGTTGGGGTGGCCGTCGACGAGGAAATTCGAGGTGAGACGCGGGGTGACTCCCCAGGTTCCGCCTTCCTGTTCGATAGCGACGAAGATCGGATGATAGAGATAATTGTGCGTGTACCAGCTGTTGAGGTCGATGCGGCCTATCTCGCTCAGGATTGTGGTCTTGTTCGAAATGCGCCAGTTCTTGACGTTTCGCGCCTGATTGGCGCCAAAGCCGTCGGGTCCGAAACCCGCCGGAAACGGCGGCAGCGACAGTCGCGGATCATTGCGCGCGTCGGACTGATTGAGTTGTCCCGGCAGTAATTGCCACGTGTCATAGACGCCGAAATAGAACCGGGTTTCGAGATCGTTGGAGAAGCGATAGCCGAGATTGCCGTTGAGCTGCGTATAGTCCGTCGTCGAATGTTTCCTGTAATTGTCGGCATGGGTGAACGTGCCGTTAATGAGAAAATCGACATTGCCGATGATGCGCGACATCTGCGCTTGCCCGCGCACGGTTCCATAACTGCCGCCTTCGAGCGACGCCATGTTTGGCGCAAGCGCCGTATAGGCGGTGGGCGAGATGAAATTGATGGCGCCGCCGAGCGTCGAGGAGCCATAGGCGAGGGCGTTGCCGCCTTTGAGAACCTCGATCGCGCGGAAATATTTGGGATCGATCTGATACATGTCGCCGCCGCCGTCGGCGTAGTTCATCGGAATGCCGTCCTGCAGCAGCTCCAATCCGCGCAGATGGAAGTCTCGCGTCAGATTCGAACCGCGGATCGAAAGACGCAGTTCCTGGCCGTAGCGGCTTTCGACATAGACGCCCGGAACGTCCTTGAGCGCGTCGCGCAGGTCGTGAACGTAGCGGGTTTGAATCTCCGGCGTATTGGCGTCGACGAAGGCGGCCGACCCGACGGTGCGCTCGAGTTCGCGGCGCTGCTCGGCGACCGACGGCACGGTCAACGACCCGCCGCCTCCGCCGGTTTGCGCCCATGCGGCGGGGACTGGCGCTGTCGCGGTAGACGGGGCGCGACCGCCGCCGCGTCCGGCGACGCGCGGCTTGGCGCCGCCAATGTCGATGGTCGGTAGACTCTGCTGCGCCTGTGCGCTCGAGTCCGCGAAAGAAAGAACGAGGGCGACGGCGTAGGCGCCGCGCAGCAAGCCGGTCCGGAACATGGAAATCTCCTGAGCGGCGTCTCGCCGCGCGATCGTTAAGGGAAGACTGTCGCGATCAGGAGAAGCGGGGCGGCGCGCGCGGCGCGGCGCGCGAATGCGCGCGGACGCTTTTTGTGGGCGGCGACTGAATGGCGCAGAACGCGCGGCTTGCGGCGCACGGAGGCGCATAGGCGATGGCGCCTGATGCTGACTCAATAAAGGGAAAAACCAGGTCCTTCTGGCTGTGACCGCATAGCAAGCAGCATTGCTCGCCGCCACAAGGATGCTTCGTCGGCGCAGGTTGGGAGGTATCCGTGCAGTGCACGGCCGTCCCCTGCGGCGCATGCGTGGGATGCGCCGGCGCCGAGGATGAAACCGCCGCGAGCGCGACAAGCAGCGCGATGCAAAGGGCCCCGATGCGCCGCAAAATCATCGAGCGAGGCGTTCTCGCAAGGGCCGCCATCTTGTCTCAGATTCCAGGGGCTGCGTCTCGCCGGTGAGGCAGGAGACGAGGGGCGGCGACAGCGCCGAACCTGAATGTTGGTAATATACCAAATTATGTGGGGCAACGCTTCGGCTGGCCTGACGGGCGCATTTTCGGTTGCTGTTGCTCCGGCGCAACAGTGAGCGACAGTCAGGGAATGGGCTTGTGATGTGGATCGAGCGGCGAATGGCTTCCATCCGCCTCGACGGCGGCCATGCCGTCAAATCGGGAGAAACGCTCGACGACGTCGGGGGAGAGCCGCGTCTCTTCCGCCGCGAGCCGCCGTGCAAGCGCCTCAGCATTCGCTTTGGAAACACCGAGCTTTTCAAGCGTTGCGCCATCCTTCAAGGCGTCGCCGGCGCAAAGCGAGATGCTCCACGCATCGCCCTTACGCGTAAGAAACGCCCGGCCGCCGAGTTCGCCCTGGCGCCAGTCGGCGACGGCGACGTCGGCTTCGACGACGATTGCGTCGACAAACAGGCGCGTTTCGGGCTTGTCGAATGTTTCGAAGAGCAGGCGGCGCGCCGCCTCGGATCCTTCGTCGGCCCGCGCGCTCAGGCACGCCGCTGCACTGATCGTCCCAATAAGAAATAATCTCATCAATCCCTCCAACGTTAGCGTGGCGCGCTAGGTTGGTATATTACCAACAAAATGTAGCGCAAGCTCAGAGGCGTTTCCGCGGCGCGTTTTTTTTGATACGACGCTGGCGCGGCGAAGGTTGAATGAACGCGAATGGCGATGGTCGAAAAAAGCGCGCGTCAGCGCATTCTGGACGCCGCGCTCAAAATCCTAAGGAAGGAAGGCGTCTCCGCGCTGACCCAAACCCGCGTCGCCGCCGCGGCCGGACTGCGGCAGTCGCATCTGACCTATTATTTTCCGCGCAAGACGGATTTGCTCGCCGCGACGCTCGAAGCGTCTCATGCGCAGGCGCATAAGCGCAAGCGCGGTTCGACCGGAAGCGACGTCGATCCTGTCGAAGCGGTGCGCGCGCTCATGTTCGAGCGCAACAGGATGCGCTTCTTCTTGAGCGTCGTGGCGCAGGCGAGCGACCAATCGGAAATTCGCGCAACGCTCGCCGCGCACGCCCGAGGCGTGGCCGAGCAGCTCGCGCCGCTCTTTGGCCGAACGGCCGACGACCCCGATATCACCGCCTTTATCGACATGCTGCGCGGCATGGGCTTGCGCCTCCTGCTGGAATCGGATGACAAGCGCCGTCCGACTGTTGATATCGACGCGCTCGCTGCGCGCTTCGGCCTCAGGCGGGCGCCTGAAGCGCGGCTTTGAGCCATGGCCTGGAGCCGCTAGAACTGTGGCCATGCAACGAATCGGTAAAAGCGCCGGCCGCCCGGAAGGTCAGCCCTACGCCCTCGCGGCGGCGTTCTTCCTCGTCTGCGCGCTGGCGCTCGCCTTTCCCTGGCTTTCCGGGCGCGTCACCATTCCCTGGGACGCGAAAGCGCATTTTTTTCCGCAATTCGCCTTTCTCGCCCACGCGCTACACAGCGGCCAGTCGCCGTTCTGGACGCCGCATGTCTTTGCGGGGATGCCGCAGGTCGCCGATCCGCAATCGCTGATCTTCGCTCCGTTTTTCCTGCTGGCGGCGGCGCTCGTTCCCGAACCGTCCTTCGTCCTGGCCGACGCAATCGTCTTCGCGATGCTGGCCATGGGCGGCCTTGCGCTCATCGCCTATTTTCGCGATCGCGGCTGGAGCGCCGCGGGAGGACTGCTCGCTGCACTCGCGTTCGCGTTTGGCGGCTCGGCGGCGTGGCGAATTCAGCATGTCGGGCAGATCATGAGTCTCGCCTGGCTCCCGGTCACGCTGTGGCTGCTGGCGCGGGGGCTCGATCGGCGGTCGGCGCTCTATGGCGCCGCGGCGGGCGCCGCCGCCGCACTGCTGGTGCTGGGACGGGACCAGGTCGCGTTCCTAGGCGCGCTGATGCTTTCCGCCTATGCCGCCTATCGCGTCGCCACGGATGAATCGCCCAAACTCAGCGCGGTCGCGCCTCTCGCCGCCGGAGCGCTCACGGGCCTGACGATCATCGCCGTCCCGCTTGCGTTCACGCTGGAGCTCGCCGCGCATTCGAACCGACCCGAGATCGATCTCGACGGCGCGTTCAAAGGCTCGCTGCCGCCGGGCTCCTTCTGGACGCTGATCTCGGCCAATATGTTCGGAACGGACGGACCGCTTAAGAACTTCTGGGGCCCCCCCGCCGGAGAGCGCGACCTATTCCTCGCGCGCAACATGACCAATGTTTACTTGGGCGAACTGACGCTCGTATCTTTGATTGCGGCGCTGGGCAGGCGCTTCCTGTCGAATAAGGAAATCCGCTTCTTCGCCGCCGCCGCGCTGTTTTTCGCCCTCTACGCCCTGGGCCGCTACACGCCCGTCTTCGCCTTCTTCTATCATCTGCCGGGCGTGGACCTTTGGCGGCGGCCGGCCGACGCGACATTCTTGCTCGGCGCGACGCTCGCGATCCTCGCGGGCTATGGCTTCAATCTCGTTGAGCGGGGCGAGGCCACGCCGCGCACGGCTTGGCTTGTCGGCGCCGTCGCCGCGCTCTTCGCGGTCGCGCTGCTTGTCGCGGGCGTGAAGGGCCATCTGGTCCAAGCCTCCTGGCCGCTGGCGACGAGCGCGATGTTTGCCGCGCTCGCCGTCGCGCTTATCCTCGCGACTCGCGACAGGCTGTTGCGCGGCCCGTATCTGCTCGCGGCGGTCGCCACGCTGATGAGCGTCGATCTCACGATCGGCAATGGACCCAATGAATCGACGGCCTTGCCGCCTGAACAGTTCGAGGCCTTGCGGGTCGACGGCAAGGATCCGGTGATCGCCTATCTGCGCGGCAAGCTCAAGGAGACGGCGACGCCGGATCGTCGCGACCGCGTCGAACTTGCAGCGATCGATTTTCATTGGCCGAACGCGTCGCTCGTTCATGGTTTCGATCATGATCTCGGTTACAATCCCATCCGGCTTCGGCTCTTCGAAGACGTAACCGGCGCCGGAGACCATCTCGCGCTTCCCGAGCAGCGCCAGTTTTCCAAGCTCTATCCTTCCTATCGCTCGGTCCTGTCGGACATGCTCGGCCTGCGATTTATCGCGACCGGCGTGCCCATCGAAAAGATCGACGGGAATTACAAGCATGGCGACTTCGTCGAACTCACGCGCATCGGCGATGTTCACATTTACGAAAATCCCCGCGCCATGCCGCGCGTCATACTCGCAACCTGCGCCATCCACGTCGATTTCGCGGCGATGATGAAGAGCGGCGAGTGGCCGGAGGCGGACTATCGGGAGACGGTGCTCCTGGAGACGCCGCCGATCTGCCATACGCGCAAAGATGCGCCGCCGGCGACGGCGAAAATCCTCTCCTACGAGAACGATCGCATCGTCGCCGAGGTCAGCGCGCCTCCAGGCGGGGGCTGGCTTGTTTTGCACGACGTCTGGCATCCGTGGTGGTTCGCGAACCTCGACGGCGTCGAAGCGCCGATTCTGCGCGCGAATGTCATGTTCCGGGCCGTCGCGATTCCGGAAGGGCGCCATGAGGTGCGCTTCCACTTTCAGCCTCTGCGCGGATTGCTGACGGAACTCTCGCGAAGATAGCGAGCGAATGTCGGCAATTAGCGCGTGACACGAATTCTCTTTGCACGGCTCCGATGTCATTCCCGACGCGCGCGCAGCGCGCGATCGGGAATCCAGAGCAAAACCAACATTGTTGGATCGGCGCTGGATTCCCGGTCAGGCCTGCGGCCTGCCGGGAATGACAGGGACCGAGCGAATGGATCAGCCTGAATCCGTGTTATATCCAGCCCGCGATCTCGCGCTTCGCCAGAGACTCGATCAGCGCCATGCCTTCGTCGCTGTCGTTGAGACAGGGCAGGCGCGCGTATTTCTCGCCGCCTTTCTCAAGAAAGAGATCGCGAATTTCGACGCCAAGCTCTTCGATCGTCTCAAGGCAATCGGCGGCGAATCCCGGCGCGACGATGGCGATGCGCTTGACGCCGGCGCCGGCAAGCTCGGTCACCACATCCGACGTATAGGGCTCGATCCACCGCGCCCGCCCGAAGCGCGACTGAAAGGCGAGACGCAGGCTTAGCGCGTTCATGCCCAGCCGTTCGCAGAGCAGCCTCCATGTCGCTTCGCAGTGCTCGCGATAAGGATCGCCGCGATCGATCTGCGCCTGCGGAAGGCCATGGAACGAGGCGATGATGACCTCCGGTTCGAAATCGAGCGCGGCGCGTGCGCGCGTAATATTCGTCGCGAGCGCGTCGATATAGGCGGGGTCGTCGTAATAGGGCGCGCCGATGCGGAGCGCCGGCTGCTTGCGCATCTCGCGCAGCGCGTCGAAAGCGGCGTCGACGGCGGAGCCCGTGGTCGACGACGCATATTGCGGGTAGAGCGGCAGCACCGCAATCCGCGCGCAGCCTTTTACGATCAGCGATTCGATCTGCGTCGCGATCGACGGCGCGCCATAGCGTAGCGCGTAGTCGACGACGAGATTCGAAGCGCCAATCCGCGCCTGCAGCTTCTCGGCTTGCAGGCGTGTAAAGGTCTTCAGCGGACCTTCGCCCGTGTCGCTGTTCCAGATCGACTCATAGAGCCTCGCCGAGCGCGCGGGGCGGGTGTTGAGCACGACGCCGTAGAGGATCGGCAGCCATAGCGCGCGCGGGAGATCGACGACCCTGCGATCGGACAGAAATTCCGCCAGATAGCGCCGCACCGCCGCGACATCGGGCGCATCGGGCGTGCCGAGATTGACGAGGAGGAGTCCGACCGGCGCTTCTCTCGAGATCGTGGCTGGCGTCATGATGGCCTTATTCGGACCGGCGCGCAGATGGCGGCGCGGCAAAAGAATATCTTCTAGCGGCGGCGGCGGTCCTGGCAACTCGCCAAGACGACGATCGCGCGCGGCATGGAAATCGCTTCGCGCTCGAAGGCCGGCGGATGTGCGGATTGGCCCCTCGCGAAAGGGCGCCATGAAATCCATATCTCGCAGCCGCGCCATGTGCGAATGGGACGATTTCGACACCGCCGCGCCGCAAATTCGCGCGGCGCTGGCCATGGCGGATGGGCCGGCGACGCCCCCCTTCCTCCTGCTGTCGGAGCCCGGCATCACCGCCGGCGAACAGCGCGCCTGTTCCGAGAGCTGGACCGCCGCGCGGCTTTTGGCGGCCGGGCCGCTGCGCGCGAGCCTCGCGATGCGCTTCGACCTTTCCACCCGCAGCCGGATTCGCGTCGGCTATCTGTCAAACGACTTCCACGAGCACGCGACCGCACATCTTCTCGTCGAGACGCTCGAGGCGCATGATCGCGCCCGCTTCGAGATTCGCGCTTACAGCTATTGCGGCGTCGAGGGGGCGATGCGGACCCGGCTACGGGCCGCCTTCGACGCTTTCGCCGACATTTCGGCGCTGACCGACGCTGAGGCCGCGCGCCTCATCAATGCGGACGGCGTCGATATTCTGATCGACCTCAAGGGCTTCACCCATGGCGCGCGCACCAGCGTGATGATGCTGCGGCCGGCGCCCGTTCAGGTCAATTATCTTGGCTATCCCGGAACGCTCGGAACGGGCGTGTGCGATTACATCGTGACCGATCGCTATGTCACGCCGCCCTCGTCGGCGTCGGCCTATTCGGAAGCCTTCGCCTATCTGCCGCACGCCTATCAGCCGCACGGGCGCGGGACGCCGCTGCGCGCGCGGCCGTCGCGGGCCGCCGCCGGTCTGCCGGCGGAAGGCTTCGTTTATTGCTGCTTCAATCAGGCCTATAAGCTCACGCCCTTCATCTTCGATCTTTGGGCGCGACTGCTCGAGGCGACGCCGGGCGCGGTGCTGTGGCTTTCGGCGGCGATGCTGGCGGAAGGCAATCTGCGCAATGAAATGCGCAGACGCGGAATTGACGCGGCGCGGATGATCTTCGCGCCGCATTTGCCGCAGGCCGAACATCTGGCGCGCCTGCAACTCGCCGATCTCGCGCTCGACACGGCGCCCTTTGGATCACATACGACGGCGAGCGACGCGCTTTGGGCGGGCGTGCCGATCGTGACCTGCGCAGGCGACACCTTTCCCTCGCGCGTGGCTGGCAGCCTCTTGCATGCGATCGGATTGCCGGAGTTGATCGCGGCGGATTTTGACGAATATTTGGAGATCGCGCTGGTCTTGGCGGGAGATCCCGTTCGTTGCGCCGAACTGCGGGCGAAGCTCGCCGCCAATCGCCTGACGACGGCGCTTTTCGACGTCTACGCCTATACGCGCGCGCTGGAATCGCTGTTCGAAGACATGTGGCGGCGGCGTCTCGCCGGCGCGCCGCCCGTCGTCATCGGAGCGGCTTAGAGCAGGTTCCGAAAAAGTTGATAGACTTTTTCGATGAGAACCTGCTCCAATACTTTGATTTTGAGCGATTCCTTATCGATCACATGATTCCATGTGATCCGGAAGCGCTCTAAGACTCGCTGCGCGCCGCGCGCTCGAAGGCGGAGCGTTCGTCGTCGGCCATGTGAAAGGCGTGCTCCTCCGCCGGAAAGAGCCCGGCGCGAACGTCGCGCGCATAGGCCTCGACGGCTTCGCGCAGCGCCGCGCCAACGGCGCCGTAGCGACGGTTGTGCTTGAATTCACGCGCGGTGATCCCTGCGAGATCGTTGACGACGAGCACTTGTCCGTCCGTCCCCGCGCCGGCCCCGATGCCGATCGTCGGCGCGCCGATCGCTTGCGTGATCCGCGCCGCGAGTTCCTGCGGCACGAGCTCCAGCACCACAAACTTCTGTCCGGCGGCGTCGAGCGCCAGCGCGTCATCATAGAGTTTCGCGGCGGCCTGCGCCGTCTTGCCCTGGCGCCGCTTCACGTCGTGATGCTGCGATTCGAGGCCCAGATGAGCGCACACGTCGAAGCCGGCCGCCGTCAAGGCGCGCATGATTTCAAGCTGCGCGCCCTCGAATTTCACGCAATCGGCGCCAGCCTCGCTCAGCAGGCGCGAACTCTCGATCGCCTGCTGGGGCGTGTCATAGGTCGCATAGGGCAAATCGCCGATGATGTAGACCTCGGGCGCGCCGCGCCTGACCGCCGCGATGTGATGCGCCATATCGGCGAGCGTCACCTCGCGCTCATGCGCATAGCCCAGAACATTCACCCCGACGCTGTCGCCGACGAGTATAATGTCAACGCCGGCCTCCGCCTCGATGCGCGCGGTCGGCGCGTCATAGGCGGTGACGACCACGATCTTCTCCCCTCGGCGCTTCATGTCGAGGAAGGTGCTGGCGTTGGACAAACGGGGCTCCGGCGCACCTAATCGTCAGGACGACACTCTATATCAAATCGGCTTGCGCTGGCTGGGGGTGCGTCAGCGCGCCACGCCGTCCCTGCAGGCGTGCGGCTGGCCGGGAACGCGCAGCTCCTGGAAGCCGCCGCATTTGTCGCAGGCGGACAGCAGCGCGGAGAGGGCCGCCAGCAGCGCGAACACTCGGAATTTGCGCGTCATCTCGTCTCTCCTGGCGGCGGCTTGACGGCGCGACCATACTGGCCGAGCCGCCCTGCGGCAAGCCGCGAGGCCTTGCGCTCTTGCATCCTGCTTAAAGCCGCGTATAAACCGCCGATCGCGACGTTCCCGGCCGGGGGCTGAACGGAAGCGCTCGAGCGCATATTCCCGAAACGCGCAAAACGGTTTTCGGACAAGAATATGCGCAGAGATCGCATATTCCCGAAAAGTGCAAAGCGGTTTTCGGACGAGAATATGCGTAGCTCAAAGAGCGAGGGTTTATTCCCGCCTTCCCGTGCCTCCGCCTTCGAACTTTCCTTCTCGAGCCTTTCCGGGGCAGGTCCCCAAGAATCGCTCGAAGGGCTTGGCGCCGGAGCGGCTCGCGGCAACGGAAAGGCGAAAATCCATGCCTCTTTATGAGCATGTCTATCTCGCCCGTCAGGATGTTTCTCCCCAGCAGGTGGAGGCTCTGACCGGGCAGTTCAAAAATGTCATCACGTCGCTCGGCGGCACGGTCGGCAAGATCGAATATTGGGGCGTCAAGTCGCTCGCCTATCGGATCAACAAGAACCGCAAGGCGCATTTCACCCTGATGAACATCGACGCGCCGCCGGCGGCGATCGCCGAGATGCAGCGCCAGCAGAGCATCAACGAAGATATTTTGCGCGTGCTGACGCTGCGCGTTGACGAGCTGGAGGAGGGTCCTTCCGCGCAGCTCCGCAAACGTGAAGACGACGACCGCGGCGAGCGCCGCGGCCCGCGCGGCGACAGAGGCGATCGCGGGGATCGAGGCGACCGTGGAGATCGTCCCGAGCGTCGCCCGCGCCGCGAAGAAGGCAAGGTTGAAGGAGAGGTCGAATGAGCACCGCCCCGCGCCGCCCCTTCTTCCGCCGCCGCAAGTCCTGCCCGTTCACCGGCGCCAACGCGCCGAAGATCGACTACAAGGACACGCGTCTGCTGTCCCGCTACATCAGCGAGCGCGGCAAGATCGTGCCCTCGCGCATCACCGCCGTTTCGGCCAAGAAGCAGCGCGAACTCGCGCAGGCGATCAAGCGCGCCCGATTCTTGGGCCTGCTGCCTTACGTGATCCGCTAAGAAGATCGCGTTTTTGAAGCCTGCGGCCGCGCCCTGAAAGGGGCGCGGCTTTTTTTAGTGGGGAATCCAAATCGAGTCATTCGCGTCTTGAGGGTCGCCATAGGCCCGGCGGCCGTGCGCTGGGAGAGTCGCGATCCAAGCGGCCATGAACGCATCGAGGCGATCGTGAGGTTTGACTCCGGGTACAACTTCATGGAGCCGCCGCGCCAGCTCGTCTGGTTTATCCCACCGGGTGTGGTGGGCAATGACGGCCAATTGATCAGCGTATCCCGTGCGAGCGGATTTATGTTCGACGTCTGACAATAGGCGACGAACTATCGCATAGGGATAGACTTCTATGACCTCACAGCAAAAGCTCGCCCGAAGGCCGCTAAACAGTTTGAATCCGTAAGCCATCCATATTTTATTAGCGAATGGCAGAGTACTTTCGCTGCGGCGCATGTTTAAATGGTCGACGCACTGATTCCGAATTGTTGTCCAATCAGATTCGATCGGCGTTTTAAACACCGAAAGTCCTTTTTTGAAAAGCTCTAATTCACAGAGTCGAGATCCAGATATTGGCGGCGCCGCCGGAGCGTCGATCGCTATCCGCTCTATCCGCCAACCCTTCTCGTGCTCCAATTGTTTGAGCGCGCACACGACTCTCTCAGCGGAAACGTGAAATGGGTTTTCCGACGCGATTTCTCTGTTGCCCAATCCTCTAGGGAGAAGATCGCGAATGTTAGTCGGAATCTGTAGCGGCACCAACCGTTCTTCCCCCGATACAAGACATATTGGGAGCCGCTTGTTTTTTGCACACGCAAGGTCAATGCCCACATAAACAGGAAGCATCACCGCACCTACCTTACAATCAAATCACCCCGCCGGCTGCTGCGCGCCGGCTTCGTAAACCCCGTCGAGCGGCGTCGTCGAAACGGTCGGCTCGGTCATGAACTGCGCCGCCGCGAGAGTCGCGAAGCGGCCGCCCTTGGCGACCAATTCGTCGAAGCCGCCGCTCTCGACGATCTCGCCCTGATCGAAGACGAGAATGCGGTCGGCGTTGCGCACGGTGGCCAGCCGATGGGCGATGACGAAGGTCGTGCGGCCCTTCATCGCCGCCTCCAGCGCCTTTTGGATCATCCGCTCGGTCGTCGCGTCGAGCGCGCTTGTCGCCTCGTCAAAGACCATGATCGGCGGATTTTTCAACAGCGCCCGGGCGATCGAGAGCCGCTGGCGCTCGCCGCCCGAGAGCGAGCGGCCGCGTTCGCCGACGCGCGTCGCCCGCCCGTCGCTCTGATGCGCGACGAATTCCGTCGCCTGCGCCAGTTCAAGCGCATGGGCGATCTCCTCGTCCGTCGCGTCCGGATTGCCGATGCGCAGATTTTCCTCGATCGATCGCGCAAACAGCATCGGCTCCTGAAAGACGACGCCGATGTTGCGGCGAAGCGAGCTCAAGGTGAATTCGCGGATATCGACGCCGTCGATTTTGACCGCGCCGCTGTCGGGGTCGAAGGCCCGATGCAAAAGCCCGAGCGTCGTTGATTTTCCAGAGCCGGTCGCGCCGACGAGCGCAATCGTTTCTCCGGGATTGGCCACAAATGACACGTCGCGCACCGCCGGTCGACGCCCGTCGTAGGAAAAGGCGACGTTGTCGAATTCGACCGCGCCCACAAGCCGCCCCGCGTCGCGGGCATGCGGACGATCGGCGACGCTCGGCGGCGTGTCGAGGACGCCGAAGAATTCCGCAATCTTCGCAGACTGCTGGAACAGGACATTGACGAAGCCGACCGCCTGTTCGAGGCGGGCGATCAGCATCGTTGCAAAGCTCATGAAGGCGACGATCTCGCCGATCGTCGCCTGTCCGCGCAAATGCAGCCAGACGCCAAGCAGGAAAATCGCCAGAATCGTCAGCGTCGCCGAGGCGCGGCTGGCGACGGCGACGAAGGCCCACCAGGAGAGAACGGGCATCTGCGCCGCGATGACGTCATCGATGATGCGGTTCAGCGCATGCGACTCGCTTTCGATGCGTGTAAAGCTCTGCACCACCGGGATGTTGCCAAGCGCATCGGACGCATGTTCGGCGAGCGTCGAATTGTAGCGCTCGACCTGGCCCTGCAGATCTTCCGTGCGTCGCAGGACGAAGCTCGTCACGAAATAAAAGATTGCGACGAGCGCCATGAGCAGCGAGCCGAGCCGCCAATTGACGAACAGCGTCGCCGGCAAGAGCACGAAGAGCGCAACGAAGGAGGCGCAGTTCTCGCGAAAGAACGACAGCCACAGCCCCGACATGGCGTTCGCCCCATCGAGCATGATCTTTAAGAGACGTCCGGAGTGGACGTTGGTGTGAAAACTCAGCGGCAGGCTGAGAACGTGGTCGAAATAATCCGACATGACCGCAAGCCGGCGGCGATGCGCGAGACGATCGGCGTTGAGCCCGACGAGAATGGCGCCGCCGATCGAAAACAGGCCGAAGGCCGCCCAGGCGGACACGAGCGGCAGCAGATCGCTCCATGTCAAAGTCTCGCCGGGCGCTTGCGCGCGCGTCATGCGGTCGATGATGCGCCCAAAGAGCATCGGCTCGGCGAAGGCGGAGACGGCGAGCGCCAGATTGGCCGCGACCAGTATGAGCGCGAGCCGCGCCTGAGGCCGCAACAGCCCCAGCACCCGCACGTAAACTTTAAAGACGGACATTTGACGACGCCTGCCAGCAGGGGAAGGTTCAGCAACGTGCGACGGATCGCGACTTTGGCGTTGCCTTCAAATAACGCGGCGACTGTGGCGGACGCGCTCTACAGGGCGGGCCGCTTGCGCGCAAGGTTTGGCGCGCGCGCTTGCGGCCGCTTTCGGCGGCGCCTTAGGCCGAGTCTATTCGTCCTCGCCGAAGCGATTGGCGACGAGCGTCTCCAGCGCGTCGAGGGCGGCCTTCGCCTGTGGGCCCGTCGCGGTGACGGTGATGGTCGCGCCCTGGCTTGCGCCCAGCGTCAGAATGCCCATGATCGAGCTGCCGCCAACGGTTTCGTCGCCTCTCGAAACAGTGATGACGGCGTCGAATTTCTCGCAGCACTGCACGAATTTGGCGGTCGCGCGGGCGTGCAGCCCCTTCTTGTTGACGATCGCGAGCTCCCGCGACATGGAGTCTTCGGGCGCAGCCTGATGCAATTTATCGGTCACGAGGTCATTCATTTAGCGTTGAGCACTTTGCTGGCGATGTAAACATATTTGCGGCCGGCGTCCTGCGCCTGCAGCACCGCCTGCTCCAAAGGTTGCGTATCGCGGACCGAAGCGAGTTTGATCAGCATCGGCAGGTTGACCCCCGCGAGAACCTCCACCTTTCCGCCATCCATTACGGATATTGCAAGATTGGAAGGCGTGCCGCCGAACATATCGGTGAGCAGCACCACGCCTTCGCCGCTGTCGGCCTCGCGGATCGCCTCGATGATATCCCCGCGCCGGCGCTCCATATCGTCCTCGGGCCCAATCGAGATCGCCGCAATCTGCTTTTGAGGTCCGACGACGTGTTCGAGCGCCGCGCGAAACTCAGTGGCAAGGTGGCCATGGGTCACCAAGACCATTCCGATCATACGACCCTACCACTCATGAAGACGTCTCTTGCGCGCCGATGTCTCGTAAAATGCGTCGGCCCGCAAGGGCGAACGGAGCCAAATTGCATCCTAGGAGGAGCCGTTGCGCCCGCCGTGATCGCCCCGCTCAACAGGGGCGACATTTTGTGCAACGCGGCGAAATAGGCAAGCGAAAACAGCAGAACTCCGTCAATTTGTCACAACGTACTGAATGTAAGCCGCAATCCGCGCCGTCGCCCCGACGTTTACGGCGTTTTCGAACATACGCGGCAGCGTCACGCCGCTCAACTGGGTCGTTGCTTCGTCCGCGTCCGGATATCGTTTCGGCGACTCTCCGGACGCGAGGAGGTCCACTACGGCCCGCAAGACGCAGGCCGGCTCATAGGCGACGCGCATCAGCCCGAGACCGCGCGCCTCGATCATGCCGCGGATCGACGGATGCGGTTTTGCGATCAGACGGCCGTGACGCGCCTCGATCGCGACACGGTCGTCGCCGACAAGCGCCGCGAAAGCGCCGCGCGCCCGCCAGTCGGCGACAAGCTGTAAGCTGAGCGCGCTCTTGCCGGCGCCGGACGGTCCGCGCAGCAGCAGGCCGAATTCGCCGAGAACCAGCGCGGTGGCGTGCACATATTCGGACGCTTGCGGCGGCGTCATCGCGCCGAAGGCAACCAGACGACAAAGCGCGCGCCGAGCACGGCGTCGCCGGGGCGCGGCTCGTCAGTGCCCTGCGGATGCGCGCGGGTGCGGTTGAGGGCGCGGATGCGTCCGCCATGCGCCTCGATGATCTGGCGTGAGATCGAGAGCCCGAGCCCGGAATTCTGGCCAAACCCATGTTCCGGGCGGTCGGTGTAGAAACGCTCAAAAATGCGATCGAACGCGCCGTCGGGAATTCCGGGGCCGTCGTCGTCGACGATGATCTCGTAGCCCTCGATCTGCTGGCCGCCCGGCCCCTTGGCCCGCTCCGGCCACAGCAGCACGCGCACGACGCCGCCGGGCTTTGAAAATGACCGGCCATTGTCGATCAGATTGTTGAACACCTGGCCGAGACGCGAGTCATTGCCGAGAACGCGCCAGCGGCTGCGCGGCGCGTCGTAAGGAGAGGAGCGCACGGCCAGTTGAATGTTGACGCCGTCGCCGCGGTCCACGGCGCGCGCCAAGTCGACGACGGTCGACAGCGCCGCCGCGAGATCGACCACGTCCATGTCGGCGCGCGCGAGTTCGGCGTCGAGACGAGACGCATCGGAAATATCGCTGATCAAACGATCGAGCCGGCCGACGTCATGCTTGATGATGGCGAGCAGCCTGTCGCGCGACTCCTCAGTCTTGGCGATCGGCAGCGTCTCGACGGCGCTGCGCAGAGACGTCAACGGATTCTTGAGTTCATGCGCGACATCTGCGGCGAAATGCTCGATCGCGTCGATGCGGTTGTAGAGCGCCTTCGTCATGTCGCGCAGCGCGCCGGAAAGATGGCCGATTTCGTCCGGCCGGTCTGAGAAGTCCGGGATCTCCTGGCGGGACTTCACGCCGCGCCGCACGCGTTCAGCCGCCTCGGCGAGGCGGCGCATCGGTTCGGTGATCGTATTGGTGAAGAACAGCGAGATCAGCAGCATCACGCCGGCCGAGACCAGAAAGATGCGGATGATGCCCCAGCGTTCCGTGACGATGACGGCGTCGATGTCGCCGCCCATGGTCGAGAGCAGTAGCGCGCCGCGCACGGAGCGGAAGCGCTGAACGGGAACGGCGACGGAAATGATGGTTTCGCCACTGGCGTTGGCGCGCACCACCGAATGAATGTGGCCGTCGAGCGCGCTGCCGACTTCGGGATAGGCTTTGCCATTGCCCATGCCGATGTCTTCGTAAAGCGGCAGCTCCGGCCGATGTGACAGCCGCTGGACAAACTCCAGCGACCTTTCGAGGAAGGAGGATGCGTCGAGGGTGGTGGGCTGGCCGGCCGCCGGCGGCAACTCGAAGCGCAGAATGTTCGAGCGACCGGAGACGGAGCGCGAGTCGAGCAAGAGGAAGCCGTCGCGGTCATAGATGCGCGCCCGCAGCCGCGTCGGCGACACCAGACGCCGCAGCAGCGGCCCGACGCGCTCGGGATTGAGCGAAAACTCCAGCGGAGACCCGCCTTCGGCGCCGCTCGCGCTCTCTCCCGGCGCAAGCTTCAACAGCTTTTCCGGATCGATGGAGATGGCGTCGGTGTCCACCGTCGCCGAGGCCGCCACCGCCGCGGCGATGATCTCGCCCTGCGTCTGCAGGCTTTGCACGCGGGCGTCGATCAGACCTTCGCGAAACTGGTTGAGGTAGAGGAACCCCGCCAGCAGCGCGACAAGCCCGCCAAGATTGAGAACGACGATGCGGCGGGTGAGCGAGGACGAAAGATGCGACTGGACGGTTCGCTGCACAGTTCGCTGCGCCCGCGCCAAACGGACGGAGATCGTCCGCCACAGCCGGGCCCGCGCCGCCGCGGCGTCGCGTACAGGAGCGGTCGCCGGGACCGCCGGACGCGGCGCTTCCGCGACCGGGTCGCCGACGGCGGTCACGTCGCCGTCACCCTCGATGCTTGCGTCCATCTCGCGTCCCCTTCGCGAGAACTCAGGCTTCCTTGAATCGATAGCCCACGCCATAGAGCGTCTCGATCATTTCGAAATCGTTGTCCACCACCTTGAATTTTTTGCGTAATCTCTTGATGTGGCTGTCGATCGTTCGATCGTCGACATAGACCTGGTCGTCATAGGCCGCGTCCATGAGCGCATTGCGGCTCTTCACGACGCCAGGACGCTGCGCCAGCGACTGCAAAATCAGGAATTCGGTCACGGTCAGCACCACCGGATCGCCTCGCCAAGTGCAGGTGTGGCGCTCAGGGTCCATCACGAGCGCGCCGCGCTCCAGGACCTTGGCCTCAGATTCCTTCTGAGCCGCGGCCTCCTTAGGATTGGCGCGCCGCAGGATCGCCTTCACGCGCTCGACGAGCAGCCGTTGCGAGAAGGGCTTATGAATGAAGTCATCCGCCCCCATCTTCAGGCCGAACAGCTCGTCGATTTCCTCGTCCTTGGAGGTGAGAAAAATCACCGGGAGGTCGGACTTCTGCCGCAGTCGACGCAGAAGCTCCATGCCGTCCATTCGCGGCATCTTAATGTCGAAGATCGCCAGATCGGGCGGGTTGGCGCGCAGCCCGTCGAGCGCCTGCGCGCCGTCGGTATAGGTCTGGACGCGATACCCTTCGCCCTCCAGAGCGATGGAGACGGAGGTGAGAATGTTTCGATCGTCGTCGACGAGAGCGATGGTCGGCATCTTCACCCTTTGCTATTTGCGGCCGCAATTTAACGTCCGGGCCGGCGCGACGTGACTGCGCTTTCCGCGCGAAACGGCCGCCCCCGATTCCTCGAAGGGCGCGACGTCGATGCTCAACAGTCGACACACTTATCGACTCGACAGCGGGACGTTCGAAAGGCGCCGTCGACCCGACAAAGTCCGAGGCCAAGGCGGCTGAAATGTGGCCGACGTCCGTTCCCAGGGGCGGCGCCGCCTCGATGCCGCTGGACCGCTTATACACAGTATTGTCGAAAAAATCACCTTGTGCCAGGGCATGCGCGATTAAACATAATGGCGACAATGGGATAGCTTGGCCGCAGCGACAGTCTGGCGGCGCGCCGGGGGTTGGAAAATCTCGGGTTTTCGCCAATCTGCTAGAGGTTCTTTCAGCCCCGACGCCGTTCGGCTCATAAGGCGCAAGTGAAAAGCGGCGCGGCGCGCGGCGTCAGCCCCAGGGAGTGGATCGATGAGCGAAGATTGGGCATATCAGGTTCGGGTCAATCTCGTCGACGCGGCGGCCAAGCTCGCTCGCCAGGATCCGGAAAATCCGGCTTTAAAACCGCTTAGCGACATTCTCGCCAAACATAACGCGAAGCTTCGGAACCAGCTCGACGCCTTTTCCGAATATGTCGCCGCGGCCGAACAGCGCGGCGAGGAGAATTTCCCGCTCTACAAATGGACGAAGGCGGTGATCGAAGACCCGGTGAAAATCGAGAAACACGGCAAAGCCTTCTCGATCCATGTCGCCGGCGAGGAAATCTATGGAAAGGACGTCGCCGACGCGCTGGAGGCGGAACTTCAGCCCCTCGTCGGCGGCCCGCTGGTGACGCGGCTCACCAAGCACGACAGCAACCCCGCCAACAATCCGCAGGCCCCGGCGCAATATCGATAAGATTTGCGCCCCTCCGGCTCGCTGCGCCCGCCACCTCCCCCGCTACGCGGGAGAGGGGAGGAACGGCGCCTCGGCTGAATTTTCCAAAGGCCCGGAACGATGATGAAAGTCGAGGCCAGGAAAGGCGATGAAACGCGGCACCCGCTCCCTCTCCCGCGTAGCGGGGGAGGGCCGGGGAGGGGGGCGTGAGGCTTACGCCGTCGCCAGGAAGCCGGCGATCTCATCCTTGAGGGCGAGCCGCTTCTTTTTCAAATCTTCAACCGTCGCGTCGTCGGCCGGCTCGACATCGGTCTCCATGCGGTGAATGGCGCGATTGAGCGTGTGATAGTCCTCGGCGATGCGGGCGAAATGGGCGTCCTTGGCCTTGAGAGCGTGAATGGCCTCGGCCTGTTCCGGAAATTCTTCATGCAACTCATGCGCGACATGGCTCATGCGGTCGGTTCCTCCCTGCGTTTTTAATGTTCAGCGTGAGCTTACCGGCTTTCGCGGCACCATTGAACAGCCCCTTCGCCGCCTGCGACGATTTGCGCCGCATTCGTCGCCCCGCTGCAAGCGAAGGCGGGCCTCCAGAGCAACGCTCGCCCTCACGGCCGACTCACCAGCGACGCCGACTGACGGCGCCCTTGCGGCGCGTCTGAAACCCGCTCATCCTGCGCGCCGCGGAGATTTCGATGAACGACATTTCAGACGGCGAATTGAAGTTCACCGATCGCGAAGGACTCGAAGCGTGGCTGAAGATGCAGCCGCGCAATGTCGAGGCGCTGCGCGAAGCCATAAAGTCGTTTGCGAGTTTCATTGTGAAATGAAACGCGTCAATTTTGCCGAAATCACAGTTGCGGGAAGCACTGAATCCCAGCAGAACCTAAGGCGTGAGACGACGCCAAATTTCTTGGGCCGCGCCGCAATCTCCGCTTGACGCGGCGCAACGTCACGATTAGGTTCCGCCCACTTTCGACAGGCCGTAAGTTCATGCCGTCGGCGAGCGCCTCGCTCTCGATCCTTCGAACTTAAACGCTGTCGCCTTGCCTGTGACCGCCAAGTGTAATTGGTAATCAGCACGTCGCGAAAGCGACTGACAGGAAGGCACGATCCCGGCGACGGGATCCTCTGCGTTAGAAGCGCCTTGGCCCTTACGGCCATCGGCGCTTCGCTCGTTTGCGCGTGCCTTTAAGGGCCATGCGCGCCGGGACCACCTCGACATCCGCCATTCGCAATCACGCGAAGGACCCTATTGAATGCCGACGATCAGCCAGTTGATCCGCAAGCCGCGCCAAGCGCCGACCTATCGCGAGAAGGCGCGCCATCTGCAGTCCTGCCCGCAGAAGCGCGGCGTGTGCACCCGCGTCTATACGACGACGCCGAAGAAGCCGAATTCGGCGCTTCGCAAGGTCGCCAAGGTACGCCTGACCAACGGATTCGAGGTCATCGGCTACATCCCGGGCGAGGGCCATAACCTTCAGGAGCACTCGGTCGTGATGATCCGCGGCGGCCGCGTGAAGGATCTTCCCGGCGTTCGCTATCACATTCTGCGCGGCGTGCTGGACACGCAGGGCGTCAAGGACCGCAAGCAGCGCCGTTCGAAATACGGCGCGAAGCGTCCGAAGTAAGGAGCCATTCGATGTCTCGTCGCCACCGGGCCGAAAAGCGTGAAGTGATCGAAGACGCCAAATTTGGCGACATCGTTCTCACGAAATTCATGAACTCGATCATGTACGACGGCAAGAAGTCGGTCGCCGAGCAGATTGTCTATGGCGCGCTCGATCAGGTCGAGTCGAAGGCCAAGAGCGATCCGCTCGCGGTGTTCAAACAGGCGCTCGAAAATGTCGCGCCGGCGATCGAGGTTCGGTCCCGCCGCGTCGGCGGCGCCACCTATCAGGTGCCGGTCGAAGTGCGCAACGAGCGTCGTCAGGCGCTCGCCATCCGCTGGATCATCACCGCGGCCCGCGCCCGCAACGACAAGACCATGGTCGACCGTCTGTCGGCCGAACTGCTCGACGCGTCCAACAACCGCGGCGCCGCGGTGAAGAAGCGCGAAGACACGCATCGCATGGCGGAGGCCAACCGCGCCTTCTCGCATTATCGCTGGTAAGGACAACCGTCATGGCCCGCTCTCATCCGATCGAGGACTACCGCAACTTCGGCATCATGGCCCACATCGACGCGGGCAAGACGACGACGACGGAACGCATCCTCTATTACTCCGGCAAGAGCCATAAAATCGGCGAGGTGCATGAAGGCGCCGCGACGATGGACTGGATGGAGCAGGAGCAGGAGCGCGGCATCACCATCACGTCCGCCGCAACGACGACGTTCTGGAACGGCAAGCGCCTCAACATCATCGACACGCCCGGCCACGTCGACTTCACTATCGAAGTCGAGCGCAGCCTGCGCGTGCTCGACGGCGCCGTATGCGTTCTCGACGGCAACCAGGGCGTCGAGCCGCAGACCGAGACTGTTTGGCGTCAGGCCGACAAATACAATGTGCCGCGCATCGTCTTCGTCAACAAAATGGACAAGATCGGCGCCGACTTCGACCGCTGCGTCGAGGAAATCAAGACCCGCGTCGGCGGCCGCCCGGTCTGCGTGCAATTGCCGATCGGCTCCGAGTCGAATTTCAAGGGCATCATCGATCTCGTGCGCATGAAGGCCGTGGTCTGGGAAGACGAAGGTCTCGGCGCGAAGTATCATGACGAAGAGATTCCTGCGGACCTGCTCGACAAGGCCAAGGACTATCGTTTGGCGCTGATCGAAGCCGCGGTCGAAATGGACGACGAGGCCATGGCGGCCTATCTCGACGGCCAGGAGCCGGACGAAGAGACGCTGCACAGGCTCATCCGCGCCGCCGTGCGCAAGATCGCCTTCATTCCGGTGTTCTGCGGCTCAGCCTTCAAGAACAAGGGCGTGCAGCCTCTGCTCGACGCGGTCGTGCATTATCTGCCGTCGCCGGTCGATCGCGAGGCGATCAAGGGCGTCGATGTGGACACGGGCGCGGAACTGGATCGCAAGCCGCTCGATTCCGAGCCCTTCTCCATGCTCGCTTTCAAGATCATGGACGATCCCTTCGTCGGCACGATCACCTTCGCCCGCGTCTATTCGGGCAAGATCGACTCCGGCACGACAGTGCTCAATTCGACGAAAGAGAAGAAAGAGCGCATCGGCCGCATGCTGCTGATGCACGCCAATAATCGCGAAGACATCAAGGAAGCCTTTGCGGGCGACATCGTCGCGCTCGCGGGCCTCAAGGATACGCGCACCGGCGACACGCTCTGCGACATGCAGAAGCCTGTCATTCTGGAGCGCATGGAGTTCCCGGATCCGGTCATCGAGATCGCCATCGAGCCGAAGTCGAAGGCTGATCAGGAGAAGCTCGGCATCGCGCTGCAGAAGCTCGCGGCGGAGGATCCCTCGTTCCGCGTCTCGACCGATCAGGAAAGCGGCCAGACCATCCTCAAGGGCATGGGCGAACTGCATCTCGACATTAAGGTCGACATTTTGAAGCGCACCTATAAGGTCGACGCCAATATCGGCGCGCCGCAGGTCGCCTATCGCGAGCGCCTCGGCCGCAAGCTTGAAATCGACTATACGCATAAGAAACAGACCGGCGGCACTGGCCAGTTCGCGCGCGTGAAGATCATTTTCGAGCCCAATGAAGCCGGCAAGGGCAATGAGTTCGAAAGCAAGATCGTCGGCGGCGCGGTGCCGAAGGAATATATCCCCGGCGTCGACAAGGGCATTGCGTCGGTGACGACGTCCGGCATTCTCGCCGGCTTTCCCGTCGTCGATCTGAAGGCGACGCTCATCGACGGCGCCTTCCACGATGTCGACTCGTCGGTGCTCGCCTTCGAGATCGCCTCGCGCGCCGCGACGCGCGAAGCGCTGCAGAAGGGCGGCTCGGTGCTGCTCGAGCCGATCATGAAGGTCGAAGTGGTGACGCCGGAGGAATATACCGGTTCTGTCATCGGCGATCTGAATTCCCGTCGCGGACAGATTCAAGGTCAGGACATGCGCGCCAACGCCGTGGTGATCAACGCCATGGTGCCGCTCGCCAACATGTTCGGCTACGTCAATCAGCTGCGCTCCTTCACGCAGGGACGCGCGAGCTACACGATGCAATTCGATCACTACGAACAAGTGCCCGAGGCGGAGTCGAAGAAGGTGCAGGCGAAATACGCCTGATCTCGATCACTACGGGCAAACGGAACTCTTTAAGAGGAGCACGGCGATGGCCAAGGAAAAGTTTTCACGCACGAAGCCGCACTGCAACATTGGGACGATTGGGCACGTCGACCATGGCAAGACGTCTTTGACGGCGGCGATCACCAAGGTTCTGGCGGAGACGGGCG